>ERZ1027251.3-NODE-3-length-114682-cov-33.961039_pt1 | contig 114682 bp, 98 predicted proteins | sample MGYA00519474_ERZ1027251 | MGnify/ENA primary metagenome ERZ1027251 (study PRJEB26926, sample SAMN06164779) | human gut metagenome | biome: ENVO:00009003; feature: ENVO:2100002; material: ENVO:00002003 | host: Homo sapiens | place: USA | collected 2012 ...
CAACTGAACTGTGCGATAGTTCCGTTGATTGTCACTCGTCCCATGATAGGGACAACTCCGTTTCTCTCCTTGCTTCCATTTACATAGAAGACTGTCTTGAATGTACTTCTCATAATTGTTTGCTTTTTGTTCAGTGCAAAATTAAACTATGAGAGCTGCATGGCAAATTCACAACCTGTGCAGAATGGAGAAACAAGAACCGACACCGTTAAAAAAGCTCATTAGGGCGTTTTTCTGAGGTAATGAATTGAAAGCGTTTCCACTTCTCAAATCTGCTATTTTCGCATTTCCTCACGAACGTCACTTAAAGCCAACAGCTGCCACAACCACTTGAAACTCAAAACAAAAGCCCAAATCTGCTATTTTTTGCTTTTTTAGTCATTCTTTTTCATAAAAATATTACCTAAAAGTATAAAAAATCTTACATTTCGGATAATCTTGTGTTCATTTTATCTTTTTGTGTATTAACATTTTATGTAAATAATGCAAAACTGACACTATTAGCTTCCTACCCCAGGAGTTGCTCCATATCTGTCTGGCGATAAACGGCAAGGATTTTCTTGCCGTCGGGGGTGTAATTGCAGTTAGAACAAGCGAAAAGACTGTTGATTATGGTCTCCATCTCCTCGTTGCTGAGCACCTCGCCATAACCGATGGCTGCCCCACGAGCCATGCCGAGCGCCAGTTCGTGGTTGACGTTGCTGACCAAGGTGGCGTCTACGCTTGCTGCTGACGACGACGACACGTCTCGGGCAGAGGCTATAAGGTCTTGCAGAAGATTGATGCAGTTTACGCCTTCCAGTCCTGACGGCACGGCATTCACGGCGTACGTGTTGCCTCCAAGGTCGCTAAGCTCGAAGCCGAGCGACTGCATCTCGGTCATTACCGATGCTAAGACATTGCCGTCGGCAGGTGTAAGATGGAGTGCTTCGGGGAACATCAGCTTCTGCGGATAACTGTGATGGTCTGCCATTTGGGCGAGATAACGCTCGTATAGTATTCGTATATGCGCACGACGCTGGTCGATAATCATCAGTCCTGACTTTACGGCGGTCATGATATACTTGCCTTTAAACTGATAATGGTCGGGCGATTTCTCTGCCATCAGTCCTTTATCGGTGGCGGCAGACTGAGGTTCTGCATCGGACGGAAGCGTGCGCGACTGCACTATCTCGTCAGTAGCGGGCTCATCCATATCGCCCAAACCGTCAGACGGAAGAACATCTGCATCACCAAAACCACGTGATGGGATGGCGTCTGCATCACCAAAGCCGCGCGAGGGGATGGTCATTTCTGCGTCGTCGCTGTTGAAATTACGCGACGGCACTATCTCGCTGTCATCCGGGAAGAAGCTTGTCTGACGGGGCTGGCGCGATGTGTCGCCAAGTCCAGCATAGAGTTTGTCCCACTCAGAAGGAGCGGTAGGCTTCTTTGGAGACGATTCCTTGAAGGGATTGTATTCGGGATTATACTGCACTTTGGGCGCAGTAACTCCACCCAAACCGCCTACTGCGGGAATGTCAGGCTGACCTTCAGTGTCGAATTCGATGGCAGTAACGTCATTGAACATGCCCACTGCGTCCTTTACGGCAGCTGATAGAATCTGCCATATAGCCTGTTCGTTGCCGAACTTTATCTCGGTCTTGGTTGGATGGATGTTCACGTCAATGTCGTCGGCGTTCACATTGAAGTAGATAAAGTAAGGCACCTGTTCGCCTTCGGGTACAAGACGGTCGTACGCCATCATCACTGCCTTATGAAAATAAGGATGTTTCATGTAGCGACCGTTAACGAAGAAGTACTGGTGAGCGCCCTTCTTGCGTGCCGATTCGGGTTTGCCCACGAAGCCGGAGATGCGACACATCGATGTGTCGACGTCCAAAGGCAGAAGGTGCTGATTGATTTTCTTGCCGAAGATGTCCACGATGCGCTGTCTCAAACCGCAAGAACGGAGATTATACATCTCGTTGTTGTTATTATAAAGCGAGAAAGCAATCTCGGGATATACAAGGGCTATACGCTCGAAAGCGCTTACAATGTTGTTAAGTTCGGTGGTGTTCGACTTCAGGAACTTCCTTCTTGCAGGAACATTGAAGAAAAGATTCTCAATCTTGAAGTTGCTTCCGACGGGACATGAGCACGGCTCTTGCGACACGAAACGCGAACCAGCTATGGTAAGCAGCGTGCCCACTTCTTCATCCGCCATGCGTGTCCTCAATTCCACCTGCGACACAGCGGCAATGGAAGCAAGCGCTTCGCCGCGGAATCCCATAGTGTGAAGATTGAAAAGGTCGTCCGCCTTTCGTATCTTCGACGTAGCATGACGCTCGAACGAGAGGCGTGCGTCGGTCTCTGACATGCCTTTACCATTATCCACAACCTGTATGGTGGTGCGTCCTGAGTCGACACACACCACATTGATGCTGGTGGCACCCGCGTCAACGGAGTTCTCCACCAGCTCCTTTATCACGCTGGCGGGGCGCTGTATCACCTCGCCGGCGGCTATCTGGTTTGCCACGGAATCGGGCAGAAGTTGTATAATATCGCTCATACGTTAAAATGGTCTGTTAATATATACCCACATTCTTGTCCACGGCTTACCTAAGTTCAGCAAGCCAGCAACGCCATCAGGGCTGCCAACAGTAACAGCAGCGCCACGATGAAGAGCCATCCGGTGATGCGTGCCGGCTGTCTTGCCGACTTACGGTCGCCGTCGGACGAGCCTTCCAGCGACTGTCTTGCCACATCCTCCGGCGCCACTCCCCTCTTCAAGGCGTCTATTATGTCACGTCGCTCATTGGAGAAGCGAAACGTGTGATGGAAGCCGCGTGGGCGGCGATTGCCGAAATACATTTTTATATATATGTATAAAATTAGATATATGTAAGACGAAATACGCAGCATTTACGCCTAATCACAGTCTGTGTGATACACTGCTTCACTCTCCAGACAGCGTCTGCAAAGGCGCTTCACGTCTGCGCACCGCCTTCAGCTCGGTGCCGGCGTTCTTTCCGCGCCAGTTGAATATGTCGTCCTTATCGGTAGGTCTGATGTAGTCGAACCACGCAAACTCCGGCAGACGATACTTGTCTGGCGGTATCTGCGTAATGGGATACATCGTTCCCGTTGACTTCGAAGCCCATATCTTCTCCAGCTGTCTCTTCTCAGACACGAACATTCGCATCGTATCCGTCTCCAGATAGTTGAGCTCCGTGAGAACCGAGTCCTTGCTGTCGGCGTTGTAATATACGGTCTTGACGTTTCCGACGGCATCAGCACGACGCATGTTTCCGTCCTTAAAGAAGGCGTCCATGCGCTTTGAGGATATCTGATTGAAGTGCTTGTCGTCAACCTGTTCCACTGACAGCGCCTGATTGATGACCTCTGCACGCTTTATTGTGGAGTCGCTCATATACACCTTTATCACTTCTCCGAGAATCTGACGGTTGAGGTTCCACGCTATCGGGTCATGATACATCGTCATGCACGAATCAATGGAAGTGGCGACAAGCGAGTCGCACACCGCCTGCATGTCGTTGCGGAACGAACGGACATGGCGGAAAGCGTGCACCTCACGTCTCACCGAGTCGGTATTGATGTTGTATGTATAGAGCTTCATCGAGTCGGCATGCATCCACAGCGTGTCCTTCTGCGAATAGTCGACAAGCATGGCACGCTTCGTGGCATAGCCATAACCGTCCTTCTCGTTATAGAAGAAGCGTCCTGCATGCAGCTCATTCTTGTTTTTGTGGTCTACGAAAACCACGTTACCGAATCCTTCGTTGTTGCCGTTGTTGTTGTCATGATAGAGCGAATCGCCAGTAATGGTCTTGTCGCCATCCACGATGGTGGAGCGTCCGAAGAGCTGCGAACGGTCCGTACGCGAGTTAAGGTAAGCGTCAGTGGTGTGTATGACGCTCTCTTTCGAACGTACCGTAGACGGTCCGGTGACGTGAGCCACTGATGTTCGCGTGTCGTAATGTAGCGTATCCGTAGTGATATGGTTATGACCGCTGAACATCTCCACCGAATAGAGGAACGTAGCCTTACGTGTTACGGTGTTATACTCGCCCCAGTCACTCACCAGACGGTCCTTTCCGTCCACGAGTTTTCCTCCTTCGAAGAAGTAGGCGTTCTCGTAAATGCGGTCATAGTCGAGCGAATCGGTGTAAAGCGTCTGCGTACGATGCTTCAGCACCACATGGTTTCTGGCATGCATCATCTGCTCAGCTCCGTCATAGTCGGCATAGTCGCAGGTCATTGAGAGCGTGTCGCCCTGCTTGAAGCGCACGTGTCCGAACGCTTCCACGGCGTTTGCCTCCTGGAAGAAGTAGGCGCTGTCGCACCAAAGCTGGGCTCCGGCATGCGTGAAATGCACCTTTCCTTTCAATATCTGCGCGTCAGGAACGCTGCTATACTGGTCGTATCGCAGTTCATCCGAATGGACGAGATACACACGTTCGTCTGTCTTCCTACGCTTTTTCTTCTTGTTTGGCGCCGCCACAGCCGAGAGCAGGCAGAAGCCAAAAAGGCATAGAACCGCCATCAGGACGGTTCTATGCCAGTTATGTATGATTTTGGATTTCTGTTTTTCCATTTTATTATAAGATCACTTCATAGATCACTTAATCCATCCTTCATATTCGAACTTGCAGTTCTTGCATCTGTCTGCCATCTTCACATAAGTGGTCTTAATCTTGTTGACCACCCATTCATGAAGGAAGTCGGCACGCATCTTCTGCAACACCACGTTCTTCATTACCTGATAGTCCTCGGTGATGGTGGCGCGGTGAGCCGGTGTGCGGCTCTTCAGCTTTACGATAGCCACGACAGTCTTGCCTTTCTCGTTAACCATTGAGAACGCCTTCGACACGTCTCCAACTTCCATGTGCTCCACCTCGCGTGCCACCTCAGTGGGGAGGTCCTTCATCTGGAAGCGTGATGTGCGTCCGTCCTCTGCGTTAAACGACATCAGGCCCTTATTATTACGTGTGTCCTTGTCGTCGGAGAAGTAAGTGGCAGCCTCCTCAAAGGTCAGCTTTTTGGCTCTGATGTCATCTGCCACGGAGTCAAGACGCAGGCGCATCTCCTCGGTTGCCTCCGGCGAAACTCGCGGAATGCGGAGGATGTGGCGAACCTTTATTCTGTCACCTCTCTTGTCGATTAGCTGAATGATGTGGAATCCATACTCCGACTCCACTATCTTGGATATCTTCTTCGGGTCTGTAAGATTGAAAGCAACAGTGGCGAACGCCGGGTCGAGCATACCTCTTCCCACATAGTCCATCTCTCCTCCCTGGCGCGAAGAACCTGGGTCTTCAGAGTAGAGACGTGCGAGAGTGGCGAATGAAGTCTCGCCCGATGTGACACGCTCCGTGTATTCGCGCAGATCGTTCTTCACACGATTGATTTCATCCTGCGAAATCTTCGGCTGCTTGGTGACAATCTCCACCTCCACCTCTGTCGGCACGAACGGTATGCTGTCCTCCGGCATATCGCGGAAGAACTTGCGCACCTCGGACGGAGTTACTGATATGTCGCTCACCAGCTTCTCACGCATCTGCTGAATCAGCTGATTGTTCTTGAAGTCGTCGTGGAGCTGCTGTCTCATCTGTGCGACAGTCATCTTCTTGTATTCCTCAAGTTTCTCCTTCGAACCAGCCTGCTGTATCCAGCGGTTTATCTGCATCTCGATGTTCTGTGCTATCTCTGACTCTGTAACGGTGACAGAGTCGATGGCAGCCTGATGGAGGAAGAGCTTCTGCACGGCTATCTGCTCCGGTATGGAACAGTCAGGGTCGCCATGCCATGTCACGCCTTCCGCCTCACCTTGCAGGCGCATAATCTCGACATCCGACTTGAGGATAGGCTCATCACCTACCACCCACATCACCTCGTCCACAACGCTGTGCTCAGGAGGTGTATTGTCCACAACGGGCTTCTCCTCCGACAGTTCGGGGAGCGAGACCGGCTCGTCGCTCTCCACCTCCGTAGTGTCGGTCTTGAGAGCAAGCTGCATAGCCTTTCCGCGGTTTGCATTTGCTCCTATCACGGCAAGCAGCATGGCTGCTGCCGCAATAAATATGGTTACTCTCTGTTTGTTCATCTATCAATTTGAATGTATATTCCTAATATACTTATTATATATGTGTGCTTAGTGCTTGTTTACAGTCTCGAGCACAGCCTTGTCTACGCTTACGCTATACTTCTTGCGCAGGTAAGCCACCCACTTCTTCTCAAGTTCTTCCTGATAGTCAGCCACAACAAGCTCGCGCACGTCCTTGTATGTCTTCGGAGCCTTGAGCTTCTCGCCGTATACGGCTGTGATGGGATAACCCTCTACGGGCTTCACCTTTGCACCTGTCTGGAATATCTCGTTGTCCACGAGGGTGTTGTCGCCCTTCTTGAAGATGCCCTTCACCACCTTGATGCGAACCGTCGAGTCGTTAAACTCCTTGCGCAGCGTGTCTGCCCAAGCCTCGAAAGGAATGTTCTTGATGGCGTTCTTCACGTTCTCCACGTCGGCAGCGTCCTTCACGTAGTAAGCGATGCCCTTGAAGCGCGGTTCGTCCCAACGATACTTCTTGCGGTTCTTCTTGAAGTAAGCCTCAAGTGCCTTATCGTCCTTTGCAGCACGGTTCCACACTGTGCGGTTTGATATTTCGTAGAGCAACAGTCCGTCGTGATACTCACGAATGAGGTTCTTGAGTGACGGATCGTTTGCTGTCATCTCCTCCACACGCTTGTCCAGAATGTCGCCGGGCTTCACCTTGTCAGCCTTTGCGATGGAATCAATCTTCTGTGTGATGATCTGCTCGCGAATGCCGCGCTGGTCGATGAATCTGCGGATGTCAGTACGAACCGAGTCATACGGGAAGAAGTTGCCGCGATCCTTTACGTAAACGATATGATAACCGAACGGTGAGAGGAACGGCTCTGATGTCTCGCCCTTCTTCATTCCGAATATCTTCTGTTCAAACTCTTTCACGGTCTGTCCCTTCTGCACCCATGAGAGGTCGCCACCACGCATGCCGGACATCTTATCGTCCGAGCAGCGACGTGCCAAATCCTCAAAGTCGGCGCCCTTCTTCAGCGCCGTATAGATGCTGTCGGCACGCAGCTTGGCTGAGTCCTGACTTGCCTGCGACGCTTTCTGTTGCAGAGCTACGAGGATGTGGTAAGCATGCACCAAGCCTCCGTTGCCGTCTACACGCTCCTGTGTCTGCTTGTATATCTTGCGTGCTTCGCGCTCCACGTCGCCGTCGTCGATGAATGACGGACGCACCTGCTGGTTGCGATACATCAGATATTCGTCTCTGAACGCCTTTGTCGTGTCCAGTCCTTCAGCCTGTGCAGCCATCACCTTGAGCTTGTAATTGACAAAGAGGTCAACATAATCAGCTACGCTCTTCTTGTCGACGACAGTCTCAGCGTTGTTCTTGTTGTATGAATACTCAAACTCAGAACGGGGCACTGCCTGTCCGTTTATGGTCATAATCGTGGGGTCGGCGGTCTGTGCCGACACGCTGCCTGCGGCAAGTAGCAATGCAGCCAACAGTGATTTAATCTTATTCATTTCTGTTTATGTGTTCTTTCTGTATTTTGTTTGCCTTGCGGCGTATTTTCTTATTCAGTGGACGATTCGGGGCTTCATCGTCAGCAGGGGGTGTTTGTGTCTATACATTTATATATATAAGGGGTGCGGTACGTTCCGTCTTCTTTGTATGGATACGTCTAAAAAAAGCGTAAGCAATGGTCCGTGGCATTTCCTCGGAAACGCGGCGCGGACCATTGCTTTATAGAGTGTCCGTCCTGTTATTACTGTGGACGTGAATAGTTAGGAGCCTCACTTGTGATGGTGATGTCGTGCGGGTGGCTCTCAAGCACGCCGGCGTTTGTGATGCGTGTGAACTTAGCGTTGTGCATAGCCTCGATAGTACCAGCTCCGATGTATCCCATACCAGAGCGCAGACCGCCGATGAGCTGATAGATAACTTCCTGAACGGTTCCCTTGTAAGGTACGCGTCCTGCGATGCCTTCCGGCACGAGCTTCTTCACGTCCTTTGTGCCAGCCTGGAAGTAGCGGTCCTTCGATCCGTTCTCCATAGCCTCGAGCGAACCCATACCACGGTAGCTCTTAAACTTACGACCGTTGAAGATGATGGTGTCGCCGGGGCTTTCCTCTGTACCTGCCACGAGCGAACCGATCATTACTGAGCTACCACCGGCAGCGAGTGCCTTAACCACGTCGCCTGAATAGCGCAGACCACCGTCAGCAATCAAAGGAACACCTGTGCCCTGAAGAGCAGAGAATACGTCATATACAGCGCTGAGCTGCGGCACGCCTACACCTGCAACCACACGTGTGGTACAGATAGAGCCCGGACCGATGCCCACCTTCACTGCGTCGGCACCATTGTCGACGAGCATCTTGGCGGCAGCACCAGTGGCTACGTTGCCCACAACGATGTCTACGTTGGGGAATGAAGCCTTAGCCTCGCGGAGCTTCTCGATAACGAACTTAGAGTGACCGTGAGCAGTATCGATAACGATGGCATCAGCGCCAGCCTCAACGAGAGCGCTCATACGCTCGAGGGTGTCGGCTGTTACGCCCACACCAGCAGCCACACGCAGACGACCCTTGTCGTCCTTGCATGCCATTGGCTTGTCCTTTGCCTTGGTGATGTCCTTGTATGTGATAAGACCTACGAGATGGTTGTCACCGTCAACAACGGGGAGCTTCTCAATCTTGTTGCTCTGCAGAATTTCGGCAGCAGCCACAAGGTCGGTCTTGATGTGTGTTGTGACAAGGTTGTCGCGTGTCATCACGTCGTCGATGAGCTTGTCAAGGTGACGCTCGAAACGCAGGTCACGGTTGGTGACGATACCTACGAGGTGGTTTTCCTCGTCAACTACGGGAATACCTCCGATGTGATATTCCGCCATCATGTCGAGGGCATCCTTCACCGTCTTTCCACGGCGAATGGTCACGGGATCGTAAATCATGCCGTTCTCTGCACGCTTCACGATAGCCACCTGACGAGCCTGGTCCTCTATCGACATGTTCTTGTGGATAACACCGATGCCGCCTTCACGCGCGATGGCAATAGCCATAGCCGACTCCGTTACGGTGTCCATGGCTGCTGTGACAAAGGGCACATTCAGGCTGATGTTCCTTGAGAACTTGGTTTGCAACTCTACCGTCTTGGGCAGTACCTCTGAATAAGCTGGGATAAGCAGGACGTCGTCGTAAGTGAGACCGTCCATTACAATTTTATCAGCAACAAATGATGACATATAACTTAAAAAATTTATTGCATGCAAATTTAGCAATAAAAATCCATTTGCAAAAAAAATCGGGACATTTAATTTTTACGTTAATGCTAATTAACGTCAGAGAGCAGAAAAGTTGAGAGATGTACTTAGTTGAGAGTTCAGAATTGAGAGTTGAGAGTTATGATATGTATATTAATATAATGTAGCAATCTTAAATGATTAAAAAAGGTAATCATAACTCTCAACTCTCAATTCTCAACTCTCAACTCTCAATTCTGAACTTTAATTCGCCTGTTCCGACAGGAACTTTATGCGAACCAGTCTTATTTCGTTGTCCTCGTAGTCGCCTCCGAGTTCGTCCACAGCGTCATCTATGCTGTCCGTCTCGCTCTCGCGGAAGTATTCATAGATGTCGTCCACCTGATCTTCGTCCATGACATCTTCGAGGAAGTAGTCGATGTTCACTTTTGTGCCGCTGTATACGATGGCGTCAATCTCGTCCAACAATTCTTCAAACTCAAGGTTGAGCGTGGAGGCGATGTCGTCGAGAGGCATGCGACGGTCGAGGAATCCGATGATTTTCACCTTCGTCATCGAGTCCTTCGCCACGGTGCGCACGAAGAGTTCTTCAGGACGTTCTATCTCGTTCTCCTCACAGTAAGTCTTGATGAGCTGGCAGAATTCCTTGCCGTAACGCTTCGCCTTGCCGACGCCAACGCCCTGAATGTTCTTCAGTTCGTCCACGGTGACTGGATAAAGCGTTGCCATCTGTTCCAGCGACACGTCCTGAAAGATTACGTATGCGGGCAGGTTGCACTTGTGTGCTGTCTTCTTTCTTAAGTCCTGCAGCATGCTGTATAGCGTCGGGTCGAGAGCCGATACTCCGTGATCTTCCATCTCGTCCTCAGCCGACTCGCTGAAGTCGGTGTCCTCCACATACGTAAAGTCCGTCGGGTTCTTCACGTATCTGCGTCCGGCAGCCGTCACCTTCAGCAGTCCGTAGTTCTCCACGTCCTTGACGATATATCCGGCTATCATACCCTGACGTATCACAGGATTCCACACCTTCGACGGCATGTCCTCTCCTGCTCCGAACTCTTCCAGCTGTTCGTGCTTGTGCGACACGATGTCGTCCGTGGCTCTGCCCTTTATGAAGTCCACCACGTAGTCCTGACGGAATGCCTCCTTCACTGCCATGATGGCTTTCAGGACGATGAGCAGCTGTTCCTTGCCTTCGTGCCGTGTCTTGGGATGCAGGCAGTTGTCGCAGTTGCCGCAGTTGTCCTTCGTATATTCTTCTCCGAAGTAATGCAGGAGGATGCGTCTTCTGCATACAGACGACTCGGCGTATGCCGCCGTCTCTTGCAGGAGCTGCTTTCCGATGTCCTGTTCAGCCACAGGCTTGCTCTCCATAAACTTCTCCAGTTTCTGAAGGTCCTTATATGCGTAGAAGGCAATGCACATGCCCTCGCCGCCGTCACGTCCTGCTCTGCCGGTTTCCTGATAATATCCCTCCAGACTCTTCGGAATGTCATAATGTATTACGAAGCGTACATCTGGCTTGTCGATGCCCATTCCGAAGGCTATCGTAGCCACGATGACGTCAATTCGCTCCATGAGGAAGTCGTCCTGCGTCTTCGATCGCGTAGCCGAGTCGAGTCCAGCATGATAAGGTGCCGCCTTGATGTCATTGGCCTTGAGCACGGCAGCCAGTTCTTCCACCTTCTTGCGCGAGATGCAATAGATGATGCCGCTCTTTCCGTGGTGCTGCTTGATGAACTTTATTATCTGTCGGTCGATGTCCTTGGTCTTCTGCCTTACCTCATAATATAGGTTGGGGCGATTAAACGAGCTCTTGAATTCCTTTGCATCCATGATGCCGAGGCTCTTCTTGATGTCCATCCTCACCTTGTCCGTAGCCGTAGCGGTGAGTGCTATGACGGGAGCGTCGCCTATCTTGGATATGGTAGGACGTATGTTTCGGTATTCTGGTCTGAAGTCGTGTCCCCATTCGGAGATGCAGTGCGCCTCGTCCACGGCGTAGAACGAAATCTTGAACGAGCGGAAGAATTCCAGGTTGTCTTCCTTGTTGAGCGATTCAGGTGCCACGTACAGCAGCTTGGTCTTTCCGCTGTGCACGTCGTCATGCACCTGCTGTATGGCAGCCTTGTTGAGTGAGGAGTTGAGATAGTGTGCCACCCCCGTCTCCTCGCCGAGCGAATTGATGACATCCACCTGGTTCTTCATGAGCGCTATCAGCGGCGACACGACAATGGCCGTGCCCTCCATGATTAGAGACGGCAACTGATAGCACAGGCTCTTTCCTCCACCCGTCGGCATGAGCACAAAGGTGTCGTTGCCGTCAAGCAGATTGCGTATGATGGCTTCCTGCTCTCCCTTGAAGGAAGAGAAGCCGAAGTAATGCTTCAGTTGTCCTGTTAGGTTAATTGTCTCAGTCATAGTAATAAGATTTAATGTCTCTTAAGATATGCGTGGGAGACAGGCTCGTCTGTGTCCTTGTCTCCCTCGCATTCCCTCTTATTTAAGGTTCGATTTCTCGAGCTGGCTCTTTGCGTAGTCGAGAGTTACGGTAAATGAGTCCACCTTCTTGGCAGGCACCTCAAACATGGCGTCCATGACTATCGACTCCACGATGGAGCGCAGTCCGCGTGCGCCGAGCTTATACTCCACAGCCTTGTCGACGATGAAGTCGTATGTCTCTTCGGTGAACTCCAGCTTGATGCCGTCCATCTCGAAGAGCTTCTTATACTGCTTTATGATAGAGTTCTTCGGCTCCACGAGGATACGGCGCAATGCCTCTCGTCCGAGCGGATTGAGATAAGTGAGCACGGGCAGACGTCCGATGATCTCTGGAATGAGACCGAACGACTTGAGGTCCTGCGGAAGAATATACTTCATGAGGTCGCCCTTGTCGAGGTTGCGCACGTTCTGCACAGAATTGAATCCTACGACGTGCGTATTGAGACGCTGTGCAATCTTGCGCTCTATACCGTCAAACGCACCACCGCAGATGAAGAGGATGTTGCGTGTGTCGACGTGTATGTAGTCCTGGTCGGGGTGCTTGCGTCCGCCCTTTGGCGGCACGTTCACCATTGTTCCCTCGAGGAGCTTGAGCAAACCCTGCTGCACACCCTCGCCGCTCACGTCGCGCGTGATGCTGGGGTTGTCAGCCTTGCGTGCAATCTTGTCAATCTCGTCGATGAAGACGATGCCTCGCTCAGCGGCAGCCACATCAAAGTCAGCCACCTGAAGCAGACGCGAGAGGATGCTCTCCACGTCCTCTCCCACGTAACCAGCCTCGGTAAAGACCGTGGCATCCACGATGGTGAACGGCACCTTGAGGAGCTTCGCTATGGTACGTGCGAGAAGCGTCTTGCCCGTACCCGTAGAGCCCACCATGATGATGTTGCTCTTTTCTATCTCCACGCCCTTGTCGTCTTCGGGCTGATTCAGACGCTTATAGTGGTTGTATACGGCTACGGAGAGATACTTCTTAGCCTCGTCCTGTCCGATGATATATTCGTCGAGATATTTCTTTATCTCCGTGGGCTTGGGCACGTCGCTGAGCGACACGTCGAATGCGGGTTTCCTGCGCGTTCCCTCCGGCCCGAAGCCAGCCTCCATCACAATCTGGTAGGCCTGCTGCGCACAGGCGTCGCAGATAAATCCGTTCAATCCGGTGATGAGCAGATTGACGTCCTTCTCGCTTCTTCCGCAGAAGCTGCAAACTTTCTTTGGCATTTTCCTTTATCTTTCTCTTATTGCTTCTTTCTTGTCATCACCGAGTCAATCATTCCGTACTCCTTAGCCTCCTCGGCTGTCATCCAGTAGTTGCGATCAGAGTCTGCCCACACCTTGTCAAACGGAGTGTGTGAGTGATCAGAGATGATGGTATAGAGTTCCTTCTTGAATTTCTGAATCTCACGAGCCTCTATCTCGATGTCCGAAGCCTGTCCCTGTACGCCACCGAGCGGCTGGTGTATCATCACGCGGCTGTGTGTAAGAGCAGAGCGCTTGCCTTCCTTACCTGCCACGAGGAGCACGGCAGCCATCGAAGCCGCCATGCCAGTACACATGGTTGCCACGTCGCTTGAGATAAACTGCATTGTGTCGTAGATGGCAAGACCAGCCGTTACGCTGCCGCCGGGAGAGTTGATATAGATAGAGATGTCCTTACCGCTGTCAATAGAGTCGAGGTAAAGGAGCTGTGCAGTCAATGTATTGGCTGTATAATCGTTGACCTCTGTGCCGAGGAAGATGATGCGGTCCATCATAAGACGCGAGAAAACGTCCATCTGTGTGACGTTGAGCTGGCGCTCCTCCAGAATGTAGGGGTTCATATACTGAGCCTGTGCCTTCATCACTTCGTCGAGCGTCATTCCGTTCATGCCAAGGTGACCTGTGGCATATTTTCTGAAATCGTTCATATCTTTTCTGGTGTTGCTTTTTTGTTTTATTGCTAAGATTGAGTCCGCATAAGGGGCTATCTTATGCAAAGATACTAAAAAAGCGCCACATTCTCCCACATTCCACAGGTTTTTTTCGGCTGATTTCTAAGTAGCGAAGCTCTCCGGTAACTGTTAATTCAAAAACGAACAATTCCTAATTCAAAATTCGGGTTCACCTGATTGTGTTTTTCTTTGTTTTTTCGTTTATTGGCGCGTGCTGTGCACAAATAAAAGGCTTTACATTAGGTTGTCGAGAACTGGTTCTCGTAAGACCTAACGTAAAGCCTTTTATTTAAACCCGATTAGAGTTTGCGCCCATAAACGGAATGTGGAGGAAGGTTTTTGTCAAAGCCCTGCCTAACAAAACCCTGCCTAACGCAGCTTGCTCTGCTTCTTCACCTTATACACTCCCTTCGGCAGCGTGCCAAGCTTCTTGGCTCCTCTTGCCATCACCTTGCCGTCCGGTGTGTAAACGTCATAAGTCTGCTGTGCCTCGGTAGCTGGCAATGCGTCCACGGCAGTAACCACAGAAGCCTGTGTTGCCTCCGACTCGCCGCCTACGTATACCGCAGAGACTGCGTAGCGGTGGCGTCCGCCGTCTGCCTGTGTGTCGGTGTATTCGGCTGCAGCGTCAGCCTTCACCTGTGCCAGGAACACGCCGTCGCGATAGACATTGTATGCCTTCACCACGCCGGTGCCAGCCTCGTACGTCACGTCGTCCACCATGAACATGTAGGTGTCGGCGGTGTTGTTATGAATGGCAAAGAAGGTGGCACCCTGTGGCAGGTCCACTGTATACTGCTTCCATTCTCCTGTCTCTGCCTTTGCCTTCAGAACAGTGGTCTTGAAGTCGGCGATGGCTGTTCCGGCTGTAGAATAGAGCACCTCGAAGTCCTCTGAATAACCGAGATTGTCGTTCTTGAAATTGTTAGCCCAGAAGCTCACTGTCTGCTTGCGCTCGGTGAGTGGCGGCGATATAAGCCAGTTGTCGGCGGGGATGAACTTCGAGTCCTCCACGCTGTAGAACGATGCCAAGTAAGCCTTTCCTGAACGGGGCTTCAGACACGGGTTCTGGTCGAGCACCGAATTGACTATCCATGACGACGGCTCCACCAATGTGTAGGCGAAGCGCTTGCCCTCGGCAGGATGAGGATAGGTGCGGCTGAACGGACCCTTTGCGATGCCCTTCTCGCCGTACACGGATGTCCACTCGCCGAAGTCGTCCATTGCCCACGGAGTGTACGATTCGAAGTCGTCCGTTACCGTCTCCGACTTCTCCTCCACCTTCTTCCATGTCACGCTTACCACCTTGCCGTCCGCCGTCGTAGCGTCTACGCTCTCGGGGGCTGTACGTGTGGAAGCGGTCAGCTCTACCGTAGCCTCAACTGTGTTGTCGTCAGGTGTGGCGTCCTCGTCGATTGCCACCTCTGCCTTCAACGCCAGCGGCGACTTGTCCACTACCGAACTCTTGTATGTCAGTTCCACTATGCGACGTCCGTTCGGCTCAAGGGTTTCGGTTATGTCCTTAGTGTCCGCCAGCTTGCCGTCAGCATAAAGGCGGACGGCGTATGAGCGGGCTGCAACGCTACCCACATTCTCCACCACGACCTTGGCTGTGACGTTCTCGCCACGGCGTACTTTCTCTGGTGCGGTCATCGAAGCACGCAGGTCTTTACCTGCCACATCGCGCACGCATACATTATCTATATATAGTGCTGTGCCGGCAGGAGTCTGAACGATGAACGTCAGCATGACATACTTCTGACTTGCTAAGTTCTTGTCGAGCGGCACGGACATCGTTGTCCATGCAGACGATCCTTCGCCGCCGCACTTGAATGTCTTGTAGAGCACATCGTCCTTGCCGGGAGTCTTTACGTAAAGCTCAATGTTGGTCTGCTCCTTTGCTGCCGTTGACATATAAGAGAAGACAAGCATCGGATTCTCGGCTCCGTCCAGCGCTATCTTGCCCACGCCAATCTTAGCCTTGTCCGAATCAGCCTCAGCGATGTAGCCCGAGCATCCTCCGTCGCCTTCCGACGACATGCCCTGCATAAGGTCGAAGCCCACTTCGCCAGTCTGGTCAGTCCACCACATGGCGTTGTCCAGTCTGCCACCCTTGAAGTGCTCTTCGAAAGGCAGCGTGTAAGGTGTGCCGACAATGATGCCCGGCGACATAACGCGCGGACCCTCGTCCACAGAGTTCTCGGCAGAGAGAGCATAATTTATCATCTCCTGATCGCCGTCGTTGGTGTCGTATGGGATGGTGATGGTTGTGGCAGAAACCTGATCGACGAGCGGGAGGCTAACGCCTGTACCGGTCTCGATTATTTCGTATACGTTATACACGACATCATTCGGGTCGATGTATCCTCCATTAGTTCCCTTTGTTACCGGATCCCAAGTCAGCGTGATGTCGTTGTCGGTGGTAGTAGCCTTGATGCCGGTCGGCGATGCTGGCGTATCCTTGCCCACATAAGCCGAAACCTTCTGGCTCTCGCGTCCTGTACCCTCATCGTTAGAGGCTATGACAGAGTAAGTGTTTACGCCGTTCTGCGCCCAATTGTCAATATAGTACTGTTCGCTGCCCGGCTTTACGGCTGCCATCTGCTGTATCTCCTCACCGTCACGCATGATGTAGACGTCGAGGTCAGAGGTGAGCTTGGTGCCGTCAATAGCCTTTGTCGGGGCAGTGAAGTAGAATGTGGCTTTAGCCGAACCGTCCTCTGCGGGCATCACACGGAGGTTGGTGGCAGCGTCAGGAGCCTTCTGCGAATTTCCCTTCACGGTGATATCGTCAAGGACAAGCTTGTAGAAGTTGTATCCGTCGGTGGTGCAATGGAAACCGATGTAGAACGCGCCGTCCTTGTCCGGTGTAAGCTCTGCCTTCAGAGTCTCATACTCCACGTTGGATATCTTGGTCTTGGCCATAAGCGTGTGTGTCATCGCTTCGGCTGTAGGCTCGCTGCCGTACATCACCTCCATCTCCTCAGGGAACGACTCGCCCATGCTTGCCACACGGAACGACACGTTATACACCTGACCCTTCTTCAGCTTGAGCGGCGGCATGATGAGCCAGTCGTCGTGACCGTCCTCGCTATCGCCATACTCAATCTGTGCCGACGACTGACCTGTTCCGTCGTTCTCGCAGAACTTCCATGTGGCTCCGTCCTCGTTGGCATCGATGATGGTGAAGACGTTAAGAGACGCCTCATTGTCGAAGCCCTGATAATAAGGCGGCTCCAGCATGTCACCGTAAGAGACGCTGTTCGACTGTGCCGGCTCGCTCTTGCGCTGTCCGCTGCGTGCCGTAACGGTGTAGTAATAGCCCGTCAGATTGCCACCCGGCAACTGGTCGGTGAGCGATGTATTAGTAGTAGCGCTTGCCAAAGTCTTGTTATCTGGATATCTAACCACGTCGTAGGTGACATCGCCCACGTATCCGTTATTGATACCCTTCGTCACGGCGTCCCATGAAAGCGACAGCTTACCCGTTGCTATGTCGAGACCGGCTTTCACGTTGGTAGGCTTGCAGGGCGTATCATCGCCCACAAAGACTGTCTTATAAGCCTTCGGACCATTGCCGGCGGCGTTGGAGAGCACCACGCTGAAGAGGCGGTTGCCACGCTTTACGGTAAACTTCTCACTAACGGCAGCTCCAGCCGAAGCCTTGCCCGTAGCCACGCTCTTGCCGTCCACCGACACCACGTAGCTCACCTCTCCAGTCAGCTGCGAGCCACGGTATGTGGTGGTGGGCACGGTGAATGTCAGGTTTCCGGCAAGCGAAGCCTTGTCGAGGACTATGGCAAGGTCAGCTGTCATGCCTGGAGCGGCGTCCGCTACGGTCTCCTTAGGAATGGAGAGAAGCGCCAGCTGCTCATTGTTGACAATGTCGCCCACCTTAGTGGCTGCGCCTGATGTGAGGTCAACGGTGTAGAGAGCAGAAGCGCCTGTATGGTCGGTGCAAGCCCAATAGAAGATGCCCGACGCCTGATCAATCTCGCCACTCTGCACGTTCCACGAACCGTCGCTGAGCATAAGCTTCACGCCTGTGCTGCCCATAAGACTCTCCTTGGCAGTCTTGATGTCGATGCGATAAAGGTCGCCGTATGTGCTGATGCCGTATAGCACGTTGTCTTTCGTGATGCCAAGCGCCACATAATAATTGTGAAGCGAACCAATGGTGCTGCGCGTATTGTTCGCATAGTCAGCGATGCCAAGCTCATAGCTCGATGCGTCGCCCGTGAAGAAGTCGCCATACACGGTTCCGTCTGCAGCAACAGCAGTCTCGGTCGCCCACAACGAATAGTCGCTGAGGTAGTCGCTCGACTTCAGGTCGCCCGTCTCAGCGTCGAAGCAGTAGTGCGTCATCGTGCCCACGGAGCTGTCATACTTCACAATGTCCAGTCGGTCGCCTGACAGAGCGCCACCCGCATTGGCATACATCCTTGCGTCCACGTACTTCTCGTTCATCTCCATCTTGCCTGATACGCCGAACGAATACATGCCGTAGTCAGGGTCAGAGTCAGCCCAACGTCCGCTCTGCATGACGTTTGCCCACAGTTCCCTGCCGAGTGGCACGGACTGAGGAGCCTTGCTGACATAGAAGGGAGCGACGTCAGCCTTTGCCGGCACCGCACGCTTCACGGGCTTCAGCTGTCCTGCCACAGCCTGACCTGCGATGCGTGCCTTGAAGAGCAAGGGACGGCTGGCTCTGAGCTGCGCCAGTCGTTCTGCCTGCTCACGAGGGGATGTCTTTGCCTCGGCTCCGGTCACGGGGAGGAGGCTCGCCACATTACGACAGCCCAAGGGACGCGGTCCCTTACTGCCTGCCGTCTGGGCTACAGCCGTAGTGGTCAGCGCTGTAGCAAGCACGGACGATGCGGCAACGAAAAATCGTGATAGATAAGTTTTCATTATGTGTAATATAAATGATGATTTGTATAGATAATTTTTTATTCTGATTTACGATTGAATCTTGCTATTCTTTCATTTACAATTCTCAAATAAGTACGCTTCATTTTATCGTCCAAAAAAGAATTGCCGACTAATTGCTTTGCCTCCATTGGCAATGAAGAGAAAGCATCCAAAATCGTATTCATTCGTTTCGTTTTTAATCCGATAAATTCACCAAAGCGTTCAAAATCCAAACGGCAAGGATGTCCTGTACGGTCATAGACGTCGCTCTTTTCCAACGACAAGGACAAACCTCCGTTAAGCCCAAAGTCGTCACCTTCTATATGAAGACACGTATTCATCAAATCATAGGCAGGAGCAAGCTGGTAACTATTGCCAACCTTTATTATTGAGAAGTTTTTCAGATGGTCGTCGCCATTGCCATAGATATAATTGAAAACCACTAATCTGAAGAATCTCTCCATGGCAACCATCCAAGCAGGAATGTACTTTATTATCATACGAGCAACATCCTCAAAACTACCTTCATACTTGAAATAAGAGCCATGCTCTGCCTCGCTTTTACATAACAGCGAAGCGAAATCTTCCATATAGTACTTGCTTCCATCCTCAGCAACATCAAAGCGTTTGGTTATGTAAACCATATCTCCATGAGGAGTGAAGCAAAGACCGTTTTCTGCTGTGACAACACCATATACTTGAGATGCTATCTGCATTGTAAGGTGTTCATTGGCAGGAATTTGCTTTCTTGTATATAGAGTGTTGTCCCACGGAGCAGGCTTTAGAATATAGCGAGAACGCTCTTCAGACTGAGAAATCCTGATGATGCCATTATCAACAACTGCAGGAAACTTCTCCTGCACTCCAGAAACGGAAATTCGTTTCATGGCTATCAAGGCTCCACCTGCCTGACTTATCTCATCAATCTCAAAGTCAAGCATATGCGAAACCTTCTTACCGTCAAACAACCTTTTGCAGGCTATCGGTGAATATGAGCAATACCCTTCAGCAAGCGTGGATGGGCAGCATTTAATATCTCTCATAATCAAATTTCCTTTACCGTTAATGCTCCGATGGTGTCGTTTGTTGCGATTTTCATCAGAAGACTAAAGTAATCATTCTCGTCAAGTCGCCACCCTCTACATACTATTTTCCGATTGGCTCCCTCGGGCAGCATATTAGAAAAGACAGGGAACAAGTATTCTGATTTATAAGACTCTTCCCTTAATGGCATTGTTATAGAGATAGGGTCATTGGCAATATCCGCAATATAATCCTTGTCGTAAGTAAAGATATAGCCATGCCCTGGAGCGTCTTCCTCAAGAACTCCAGACAGTATGTCATGATTATAAACCTCTGCTCTTCTCATAGCTTAACTTCCTTAAATTGTTTTACGTATCTCATATTTAATCTCCATACCAAGTATATCCATTATCTTCTCTACTGTGGACAAGGACGGATTGCCTTTGCCGCTCTCTATCTGCTTAATAGTGGAGATGGCTACTTCAGACATATCAGCAAGGTCTTGTTGGGATATACCCAAAGCCTTACGCTGCGATTTCATTACATCTTGAATATTCATAAGTATAATATATTGTACCTTTTCGCAAAAATAAATAAAATTATCGAATAGAGCAAGAGAAAAGTACAATATATCATTCTTTTTATGAACTATCAATTTTGCAAAAATAGCCAAAACCACTGAATAAAGCAAGAAAAGAGCTTAATATATCATTCGGTTTTGTTTGACAATTAAGGAAATAAGCGTATTTTTGTAGCTACATAAACATACGATAAACAATGAAAGCATATACATACATTGAGAGAGGCAAGTTTGCCTTGACTGACAAACCGAACCCCGTATTGTTGGAACCTACTGACGCCATTGTACGCGTCACGTTGGGCAGCATCTGCACAAGCGACCTGCACATCAAGCACGGCAGCGTGCCAAGGGCAGTGCCTGGCATCACCGTGGGCCATGAGATGGTAGGCGTGGTGGAGCAGATCGGTGAGGACGTGAAGGGAGTGAAGCCGGGCGACCGTGTCACGGTGAACGTGGAGACATTCTGCGGTGAGTGCTTCTTCTGCAAGCACGGCTACGTCAACAACTGCACATCGCCTCACGGTGGTTGGGCTCTCGGCTGTCGCATTGACGGCGGACAGACCGAGTACGTCCGTGTGCCGTTGGCAACGCAGGGTCTCAACCGCATTCCCGACGGCGTAAGCGACGAGCAGGCTTTGTTCGTGGGCGACGTGCTTGTCACCGGTTTCTGGGCTGCACGCATAAGCGAGATAACGGAGGAAGACACGGTGCTCATCATCGGAGCCGGACCGACGGGCGTCTGCACCCTGCTCTGCGCCATGCTGAAACAGCCCAAGCGCATCATCGTCTGCGAACCGTCTGAGGAGCGCCGCCGCTTCGTAAGGGAGCATTATCCTGAGGTGCTGCTCACCACTCCCGACGAGTGCGAGGAGTTTGTCAGAAAGAATAGCGACAATGGCGGAGCCGACCGTGTGCTGGAAGTGGCAGGTGCTAAGGACACGTTCCGCCTGGCTTGGCAGTGCGCACGCCCCAACGCCATCGTCACCGTCGTTGCCCTGTACGACGAGGCACAGACATTGCCCCTGCCCGACATGTACGGCAAGAACCTTACGTTCAAGACGGGTGGCGTGGACGGTTGCGACTGCGAGGAGGTGCTCCGTCTTATCGAGCAAGGCAAGATAGACACCACGCCGCTCATCACCCACCGCTTCCCGCTCAGCAGAATAGAGGAGGCTTACAGCATATTCGAGAACAAGGAGGACGGAGTAATCAAGATAGCCATATACAATGAATAAGATAACAATGCTGGGTACGGGCAACGCCACCGTCACCCATATCTATAACACGTGCTTCACACTCCAGACCTCCACCACCCTACTCCTCGTCGATGCGGGTGGCGGCAACGGCATTCTCACGCAGCTTCGCAAGGCGGACATCCAGATAGCCGACATTCATCATCTCTTCGTCACCCACTCCCACACCGACCATGTGCTGGGCGTTATCTAGGTCGTCCGCATGGTGGCGCAATGTAAGGGCTACGAGGGCAAACTGCATGTCTACGGCAACGACAAGGTGATGCGTGTCATACGCACCATCATCGACATGATTCTCGCCAAGAAGCAGTTGGCAAAGGTGGAGGAGCGCGTCGTCTTCCATGAGCTGACGGACGGCGAGAGCTTCGACGTGGGCGACATCCGCCTCACCTGCTTCGACATCCATTCCACGAAGGAGAAGCAGTACGGCTTACGTGCCGAACTGCCTGACGGAACCGTCATTGCCTGCTTGGGCGACGAGCCTTACAACCCGCTCAACTGCCAGCATATCCGACATGCCGACTGGATGATGTGCGAGGCTTTCTGCCTCTACGCCGACCGCGACACCTTCAAGCCGTACGAGAAAAACCACAGCACGGCTCTTGACGCAGGAAAGCTCGCAGCAGAACTCAACGTAAAAAACCTCATCCTCTATCACACGGAAGAGAAGACAATAGCCACCCGCAAGCATAACTACACAAGAGAAGCCGCACAAAACTTCAAGGGAAGAATCATAGTGCCGGATGACTTGGAGGAGATTGAGGTGTAAGGGAATTGCTAAGAGGATAAAGTCTTCATATCTAAAAAAACATGACTTTACAAGATTTTTTTAACGACAATAGAGACAATAGAGACAACTTATGTGATAATGTATTTGTTTCTATGCGAAGCCTTTGTTTCTATGCGAAGCCTGTTGTCTCTATTGTCTCTATTGTCGTTTTAATCATCTGTCTTGCCATGCAAATATCGTACAAAGAGTAAAAAGCTGTTACAAAATAAAAATCAATTATAGAGAATCAAAAAGCTGTTTCTGTGTGGTTTTGCTTCAATGTTGACCCCATAATATACAAGAAAAGCCTCTCTTCCGCTCCTATAGTAACTCTATAAGAGTGAAAGAGAGGCTCTTTTGCATGGCAATAGAGGCTGTATTGGAGTGTAAAAGTGGCTCTAATGCAGCCCAATAATGCTTGTTTTGCTTCGTCATTCATTGCACACTTCTCTTCTTAGCAGCATAATCTGCTATATATCAGCATACTATCGCTGCACGCTCAAAACTCGCGAATTTCGCACCAAGGATTTCTTTGTGCGCTGAACGAGGAGTATTGAGCGTCAGGAATGCAAATATTGTGTCGATGCGCCTTATTTCACCGTGAGTTTCACGCTCTTTCCGCCCACCTTGACGATATATACACCAGATGAAGCGAAAGTGTAATCGGCGACATTGGCGGCAAGCTGTGTGCCGTCGAGGGTATAGACACTGAATGTCGTGCCGTCGGTCAAGCCGAGACTTCTGCCCGAAAGCTGCATTTTAGCTGTGGTAGCCTCATAAGTTCCGATGCCGGTGGCCTCATCATACTTATACTCTATGCTGATGTTTTCAGTGCGTTTACCATCTGCACTTATATCGGTGAGGATCTGTCCCACGAGCAGTCCGTACTGAGAATAGATATATTCCACTTCGGTACACTCAACACCGTCAGCGGCTTTGGCCACCGGTGCGACGCTGGTCTGGGGAGTAACGGATGAAGTGTTATCGAGATAGATGTATTCCTTCTTGAGGAGATTTCCCTCAACCACATACACGGGGAAGCCGTCGATGTCGGAACATACAAGCTGGTTGCCGACACGTTTCACACTGAAATACTGGCCGGGAGCAAGCGTCAGGTACTGGTTGTCGGCATCGTTGAGAGCCGGAACTTCCACATATCCGTAGTATTTTCCCCGTGGTCCTGTCGCTGTCGTTACAACGCGGCCCTTCACCGAAATCACTGTGCGCGGCTCAGGATAAGCTCCGTCAAAGTCCTTCAGCATATTGGGAGCGATGAAGCTTACGTCCTCCTGCTGAACCTCACGGATGTATCGCGAATTGCAATAGGCCGACTCTTTGTTTGTGGCTTCAACGCTGGTTCCGTTCTGTTGCACGGTGTAAGTCACGGTGGACGGTTCGTCCGTTACGTTTTCGTGCTTTATGCGCAATTCGTCGGTAAACTTATTGGCGGCAGTGTCGTATGTGTAAACATGTGATGTCTTGGTCTGCTGTCCGGGGGTGTAACCATTGGTTTCAACCATACTCACACAGCGGTCTGAATCCCATACATATTGGTTATCTTCCACATAAGTCTCCGTACGGTCTCCCGATGTTTCCTTGTTTGTATAGGTGCGACGGGTAACGTGTCCGGCGGCATCCACTACATAGACAGACGACTTTTCGCTGTCTTCCTCCTTACTGTAAGTATGGTTTACTGCCGTGATTTTGCCCGAAGCATCACGTGTGAAGACGATGCGTTCCTCATAATCAGGTTCTGTCTCATCACCCTTTTCCAGGAAAACACACTCCGACATGGGACCTTCCATATACATGACGGAACGCCAAGAGTTGCTTACGGGATATACTTCGTCATTGAAATACTTGTATGTGATACGTTCGTCGAGTTTCCATTCAGGCTCCGTCATAGCCGACTCTGTCCTGTTCCGGCGCGGAGCGGTGTCTGCCTTGCGAGCATTGGCAGCCGCTTCAGACCAGCCTACACTCATGAACGGCAAGCGGGCGGCCTTTCTGCGCTTGCCCGAAAAGGCTGCAACTGTCAGATAATCCACGTCATCGTCTGCGCGGTCAATGTAATGTTCGTTGAGCACGATGCGTCCTTGGGCATCGTATTCCCACACGTTATGAAAGGCGTCCACCGTCTTGCCCCATGTGGTATATTCAAGAGGCCTACCCGTCTTGCCGTCGTAACGGTAGCGTTCTGTCCACGACGGCATCCCATCCTTGTAATGAACGATGGTGGAATCGTTGAGCGTTCCGCTCTTTGTGACTTTGGTAACGAGTCTGTCGCCTGAAAAGTCGTAGGAGAGAATAGCATTTATCGTTCCGTTTTCATCATAGCGGTGCGATACGGCATCGTAGCTGTTGAAAAGTGAATGCGAAGCGAGCTGGCCGTTGGCATAAAGGCTCCACTGCTCTTCGAGCTGGTAGTTGTTGTCGTCTGCGAGCGTATAACGCTTGAAAGTGCTCACTGCTTCGCCGGCAGCGGCATTGTCGTTATAGTCCACCATGATGCGGTAGGTTTGAAATTGGGGCTTGCCGAGGCTGTACTTCACCTCCTTCACCTTCAGACGACCCTTGGAGTCGAACTGATAGGAATAGTTGCCCACCTCGTAGAGCGACTCACTGCCCCACACGCCGGCGTTGCGTTCCTTGTAATAGATGGTCTCCGAGGAGCGCTGCTTGTTACTGTCGTAGGCAAAAACATAGCGGAAAAGTCCGTCGCCGCCGTCTGTAAACTGGTAGGTTTCATCGAGCAATGCTCCCGTACCACCGCTTTGCGCGCTTGCACCGATGGCGAACATCGCCAACAGAAGAGTAGAAAAATGCTTCATGCAAATGTTTGTTTTGGGTTTATACTTATGTAGGTGTCATTCTTTGAATGAGCTTTACAAAGGTAAAGAAAAAGACTGCTAACCCCACTACTTTACAGACGTTTAACACAAATTAAGTCCAATTATGCGATATTTGCATGGTGGACATGAAGATGTTTTTGACAAGAAGATATGTTAAGTTTATAGAAATATGTGCAGAAAAGTGTAGAGTACTGGATGCTTTATGTGCAGAAAAATGTATCTTTGCATATAAACTATGTGCATAAAAATGTATACAACGGCCATTTTTATGTGCAGAAAAATGTAAACAGCACTATGGAAAGACTTGTATTGCAGCAACTTAAAGAATGGAAAGAGCGTAAAGACAGAAAGCCTCTGATTGTGAATGGAGCGAGACAAGTGGGAAAGACTTGGGCTTTACGTGAGTTTGCCAAACGCGAATATGCCAAAGAGGCATACATAATATGCCGCAAAAACGAATTGGTTGAGCAGGTTTTCAAACAGGATTTTAACGTTGAGAGAATTTTACTTTCTCTCAGCGCTATTATCCATGTTGACATTACTCCCGGAGATACACTTATAATCTTAGATGAAGTGCAGGAAATACCAGAAGCCATTGAGGCATTAAAGTACTTCTGCGAGAATGCTCCGGAATTTCATATTGCCGTGGCTGGTTCATTATTAGGTATCTCATTGCATCATGATGTTTCCTATCCGGTAGGCAAGGTGAATGAGATAGATATGTATCCGATGAGCTATGGAGAATTCCTGCTTGCCAAAGGAGAGAAACAATGTTATCAGCTACTGGAAGAACATAACTTTGAAATAACAAATCTCTTACACGAAAAATACGTTGATCTTCTTCGTCAATATTATTATGTAGGAGGAATGCCAGAAGCCGTGAAGAAATATGTGGAAACCGGAGCATTGAAAGAAGTAAGAAGAATCCAAAAGGAAATACTTAAAGGTTATGAACGTGATTTCTCCAAGCATTCGCCAAAGGAGCAGATAGAAAGAATAAAAATGGTATGGAAGAGCATCCCTTCCCAACTGTTTAAGGACAATAAGAAATTCATATATGGTGCACTTCGCCAAGGAGCAAGAGCTAAAGACTTTGAGATAGCCATAGAATGGTTGGTTGATTCAGGACTTCTCTATAAGGTTCCAAGATGCACCAAGCCTGCTCTGCCTTTGGATATATATGAGGATTTTTCTGTATTTAAACTTTATCTTTTAGATATAGGTTTGTTGGGGGCGATGGTCAATGTCGACCCTGCACAAATTCTCATCAACAACCAAATCTTCTCCGAATATAAAGGAGGAATGACAGAAGAATATGTATTGCAGGAAATGAAGAGCCGAAACATCTCTCCAATATATTACCATAAGACGGATGACTCACGCTTGGAATTAGATTTTGTAATACAATATAAAGGAAAGCTGTTGCCTATAGAAGTTAAAGCTGAGGGTAATGTAAGAGCCAACTCACTAATGACTCTTCTCAAAACGAATCCAGACTTACAAGCGGTAAGATTCTCTATGCTCCCCTACAAGAAGCAAGAACAGCTTTTTTGTGTTCCTTTGTATGTTATATAAAAACAGTTAATGCCGAAACTTGAGACGGTAAGATTTGTGGCAGAAGCAATAATTCTTCAAAAAAAAAGATGGCAGGGAATGTCCTTGCCATCTTCTTATTATATATACCAGCTATAGCTCACGCTTAACTTGCGTTCTTGCATTGGTTGTCGCAATGACCGTTGCATTGTTTGTTGCATCTGTTCTTGCGTTCACAATAACGCTCGCATTGTGCGCAGATGTCGTATCCGAGCATTGTGCCGAGCATAAAGTCCTCTTCAGGAGTGAGCAGGTTTAGCGGTCGCGTTACGATCATCCGTATGGCGTTGAGACATTCCTCCCTGCCGAAATACAGATTGAGGCGGTCACTGCCAACCGGCTGGACTATATAGCTGATGTTCTGGCTCTCCAGCCTTCGTATGGCGAACTCCTCATATTTTCGATTGAGGGTGAAAAGCACCATACGGCGCACACCCTTCTGGTATTCATAGATGTGGTTCATCAGAACCTTCATGTCTACGGGTAGCACATTGGGTTGTTGCATGATTGACAGTTTTAGATGGATGAATGTTCGGATTAAAGGTGATTAGAGGTTGGGCTGGATTTGTGCCACCCAAGCTTCGATGCGCTCGTCGGTCTTGTCGTCCTCGTTGACCTCGTCAAGAGCCAGACCTACGAAGTGGCCGTCAACCACCGATTCTGAGTCGTCGAAGGTGTAACCGTCTGTGGATACGGCTCCGATGACGTCCGCACCGGCTGCCTTTGCGGCATTATAAATCTCAGCCATACCACCTACGAACGTGTCGGGGTAAGACTCCGAGTCGCCGCAACCGAACAGAGCCACGGTCTTTCCGCTGAGGTCAGCACCCTTCAGCACCTTTACGCCGTCATACCAGTCGTCCTGCATCTCACCGGCACCCCATGTAGAGGTGCCGAGGATGAGGTTGTCATTGTCAGCAATGACGCTGCTGTCAAGATCTGTAACGTTGATGATATTGTCCACACCGAGCTTGCCTCCAATCTTGTTGGCAAGTTCCTCACATGTGCCTGTACTTGTGCCGTAAACGATAACTGTTTTCTTCATTTTCTCTTTGCTTTTATATTAGTTAATACATACGATTCGTACTTCGTATTTCTCTGTTGCAAAGATAGTTAGGTTACGGTTTATGCACAATACCTAAATGTGATGATTTGGAATCGCGGACATGCGTCTTTATCTCACCACCACGCGCACAGCCTGGTCTGCCACCTTAATAATATATACGCCGGGGGCGAGGCTTACGTCGGTGGTGCCGGGGGCGAGAGTGCGGGTGAGCGCCTTCTGACCAGTTACGGTGAATACGTCAAGCACGGCGTTGTCGGCTGTGGTCACGCTTACGCCACCTGCTACTGTGGTCACGCTTGACTCGGCCTTGCCAACAGTCTGAATACTTGTGGCAGGAGCCTTGACGAGCATCAGGTCTGAAGGAGAGGAAGCCACGGCGTCCTTGCGGTTGCCATGATAATAGCGCAGACCCGTCACACGGTAGTAGATGTCATGGCCTGGTCCGAAGTTGGGACGGTCCATATACATCGACTTTGTGGTGTTGTTGTCTGTAATGACTGAGCTGGTCACCACTTCCACCTTGTCGCCAGCCTTCACCTTCTGCGTCACCTTGATGTAGTCGATGAGGAACGTACGGTAGTTGTTGCTGTAGAATGTCAGCTGCTCCTTCTTTGTGCAGGTCGGGATGGTGACGGTAGCCTCAACGAAGCCACCCTCCGGGAAGCGGATGGCGCTGTAGGCAGCAGGATTGACACCCTGTATGACGAGCCAGTCGTCCTCCGTACCCCATGCACGGACAGTAACGTCGCACTCGCCTTCGTTATGGCTGAGGTCCATAGCGGGAGTTACGATGGCACCCGGAATCTCTCCCTTTACACCACTCGACTCCATTCCTCCGAGCCATCCGTCAACGCATTGCAGCGACGAAGCCTTCCATCCTGCAAGGTGTGTGAGGTCGTCAATCGGACCGTAACCGCTGGTGTATTCGCCCTGCTCGATGTTGCCCTTCTCAATGTCGGCTTCGGTCTTGTCCGACTTCACCTTCGAGAAGTCCTCATACAGAATGGTGTAATCGTCGGTATCCTTGTCGATGGTGTTGAGCTGCACCTGCTCCACACGGTAGACGTCCACCTTGTTGCCGCATGTCCAGTTGGCTGTATATCCGTCAGAAGTGATGTCCGTAGGCTCAAGAACGGTGGGCTGGCTAACGGCGAACACCTCTATTTCCTTGGAAGGCTCTGACACGTATCCGCCAGAAACAGCCTTGACGGTATAGAAATAGTCAAGCTCCGGATTCAGTCCTGTAACGTCGTATGTCATGTCGGCCTCGGCATCAGCATTCTTCTGTGCTGCCACCTTGAGGTCCTTAAGAGCGTAAGTGAGTTCGGCAGGTTCTGGGTAAGCGTACGTCACATTGTCGAAGAGCACAGCGGTGTTGTCGCCCTTCACCGGCACATACTCGAAATTAATGGCATAGACCTTCTCGAAAGCCTTAAGGGCAGTAGTGATGTCGAACACCTTTCCGTCACGAGCCTCATCAGAGAGAAGGTCGGCAACGTCGATGTACTTCCAGGGATAGAGTCCGTACTCCGTGTCCACCGACACCTGTATGTAGCTGCCGTCAGGCACTTCGGTCTGTGTGGGCTGTGCCTTAAGCCAGAAGCTGAACGCCGTAACGCCGTCCTTCATTACGGGAGTGGTGAAAGCGTCGCCCTCGTCCACCAGTCTTATTGCCTTGGTGCTGCCGTCCGGTCCCTCGCCCATAGCCACATGAGGCTTCGTGAGGTCTTTCCATTCAAACGACCATCCCTCGGGAAGGTTGGGATTTGTGGCATTGAGACGACCTTCGCTGTCAGCGTTAACGGCTTCAAAGTCCTCGCTGACGGTGATGGTGTTGCCCGATTCCTTCTTGGAATATACGTTGAGCAGATAGCTCTCCGCACCAGTCGGAGTCCACACAGCACGGAAGCTATGGTCGGTGACGTTCTCAGCATCCTGCGCAGTAGGTGTCTGGATTGACTTCTGCTTGCGCTCCACACGGATATCGTCAAGGAGTATGGTGGCTTCGGTATTGGCAAAGAACTGGAAACCAGTGGTCTCGAAGTTGCCCTTATCCGAGGAGAAGCTGAACGACTGCCATTCTTCCGTAAGCGAATAGGTCTTGCGTCCGAAGTCGACGAGTCCCTTGCGGCTGAGGAAGATAAGGTCGAGAGCATTTCTGCCCGTATCGTCCTGTCCCTTGGCGAGGCGTGCACGGAAGGTGATGGTCACGTCGCCCGACATGTCGCCAGCCGGAGTGTTGAGGAACCATCCGTCCTTGATGGCGATGCATCCACCTGCCGAATAGAGTCCGATGCCTCCCCACTTCTTATATGACAGACCGCTGTCATAAGGTTTGAGGGCAGAAGGATTGACGAAGTCGCCCATGTCGTCCACCAGCATAGTGGCGTCAGGATTGTCCTCCGTGCCCGCTGTCAGACCCGAGAAGTCCTCATTGATGAGCACGGTCTGCGCGTTCGCCGTAAGTACGGCAAGCAGCAACGTGGTAATGATTGTGTAAATCTTTTTCATAAAAAATTAAATTGTTTAGGGTTTTATGGATGCAAAGATAACGTAAACCGAACAAAAACCATACAAAAAGGGAAGTATATTTACTGAACTTTCGAAAGTTCAATTACGGATATACAAAACTGTTTTTTACATATTTGATTATTATCGTATTTTTAATTAAATATTAATATTAATCCTATATTTACTAAAAATAAATATTTAGCGTTTCTTCCATTTTTCTTACATTTTCGTTTGTGTTTACAAATTTAAATATCTACTTTTGCATTATCATACATAGAGGTATGACACAATGACAACTCTAAAACGTAAAAAACACAAGATTCTATGAAGAAAAACGTCATTACCCCAATGCGCCGCGCAATGCGTCGCGGCATCGCTTCCATGTTGCTCATCTGCGGCATGTGCCAGCCGGCGCTTGCTGAGGAGCAGAGTCTGCTCACGCTGCTGTTCAATGACGGCCACAAGCAGAGCTACGTGCTTGCCTCACGCCCAAAGGTTACGTTCGATGCCAGCACGCTTTACGTGGCCTCTGAAGACGTAAAGGACGAGTATGTGCTCGCCGATGTCAGCAAGTTTGTCTTTGACAAGGGCGACATTACAGCCATTGCAGCAGTTAAGGACGGCGAGTGCCGCCTGACTTTCGTGGACGGAACAACAGTGGAAGTGGAGGGTATAGGTGCCGCTACAGCCGTGCGTCTGTATGACGTAGCCGGCAAGAGCATCGCTGCCACCAAGGCTGACGCCAACGGCAAGGCTGTCGTAAGCCTCGCATCATGCCAGAACGGCGTTTACGTAGTAAGCGTGGAAGGCGGCAAGTCGTACAAGGTGATCAAGAACAAGTAAGCCAGCATATCTATACCAAAGTCACATTATATATATAATATATATGAAGAAGATTTACACCATCATAGCCGCGCTCGCTATAGCCACGGGAGCCACGGCACAATCGTTTACGGTACATACAAAGGACGGCAAGACAGTCAAGTATCATTGCTCTGACGTGGACAGCATCAGCTTCGACAATGAAAAAGAGCCCGAGGTGGTAGCGCCGCGCATCGGCGACATCTATTACAGCGACGGTACATGGAGCACAAAGCTCAAGGAAGGCGCCACACCTATAGGCATCGTCTTCCGCGTCGGCATAGCAGGTGACATGAGCGACCGCGAGGCTTTCTATACGAAGAAGGACGGCGTGACACCGTTTGACGAGTTTCACGGTTACGTAGTGGCTCTTCGTGACGCCACAGCGAAGGACGACACCAACGAAGGTGTATGGTGGAGCGCTTTCGACTCAAAGTTTACGGGTACCGGTGCCTCAACGAACACAGCTGACTTCCTCGGCTACACCAACACACAGTCAATCGTCGAGACTGCCATCCGCGACAAGGGAGAGCTGAACGGTTCAACCAATAACTATCCTGCCACCTACTACGCCACCACCGTATACGAACAGACGTGCCCCGCACCCGAAAGCAGCTCAGGATGGTTCCTGCCGGCAGCAGGACAGATGGAGTATCTCTTCGACCGCGTCTACTTTGACGAAGACGGATCGGGACGTTCTTGTGTTTCAGCCACTTTTGAATTGCTGACCGAGAACCTCGCCACCCCATTGTATGGACCCGACTCAGAATACTGGACCAGCACGGAGAAGGTGGACTCTTACGGTACTTCCACATGGGCTTACTATTTCAGCTTCGACTCTTCACAGTTCAAGCCCGGCTTCGTGGCTGACTTCCGCAAGAACAGCGAAATGCGTGTCCGCTCAATGTTGGCATTCTAAGATGAATGCTTGAAACACACCATATTCAACTTTAAACCGATTAAGAACATAAGCAGTATTTTCCTGAAATATGAAAACCAACAAGTTTCTTATCCTGGCTATCATGCTCATCTCCGCATTGACGAGCATCAACGCCCAGTCGTTCCACGTATATCGTAACGGTGGCAACGTATCTGACTTCACCATAGCCGACGTAGACAGCATCGTATTTGACGCTCCCGAAGACGAAGGACCGCGCTTCCACCTCGAATATTCAGGTCTGACATCCACCTCCATCACTCTCTCCGTTACACCGGAGGACAACTCCGTGGCTTACTATTATGACTGCGTTACGAAGGAACAGCTCGAGGATTCGAACGGTTCAATCGCTTCCATCGTTGAGGGTTACCTCTCTTACCTGCAGCAGAGCCACCCCACTCTCTCCATGGAGAACATCCTTGAGGCCATCCTCTCAAAGGGTCCTGCCACTGACGACGTAAAGGGTCTGCTCGCCGGCACCGACTTCATCTTCTATGCCATCCCCGTAAACAAGGAGGGAAAGTGCTACGGCAAGCCGACAACGAAGAACTTCAGCACGCTGCCAGGCGGCGATCCAGCTGAATGCACGTTCGACATCTCATACACTGACCTTACAGCAGACGGATGCAACGTCATCATCAAGCCGTCTGACCCGTCAGTACGTTACTGGATGGGCATCACTCCGTTCGAGGATTATCCCGGCGACAAGGCTCTCGCTATGGACGTGAAGGAGAACATCGAGTCGTATGCACAGTCAAAGGGCATGACCGTAGCTCAGGTTGTCAAGGGCGTTACGTTCACCGACAACATCGAGTCGCAGGAGTCAGGACTCGACCTCAACACTTCTTACTATATCTACGCATACGCCATGAACGAAGACGCTTCGGCAGCAGGAAAGATATACAAGCTCAAGTTCACGACTCGCGCTTCAGGTGCTTCAGACGCCGACATCAGCATCAAGTATCGCTATTACGACGGCGACGACCTCTACAACATGGACCCGACGAAGTATGCCAACATGAAGGGACGCGTATATATGCAGAGCGTGGTTACTCCTAACGACGACGCTGCTCACTGGGCAGTGGCTCTCGCCAAGGGCGACTTCACCGACGAGACAATGTTCCCGGACGAGTCTACGAAGAACGCCGTGCTGCAGGGTGGTTATCTCAGTGCCACACAGAAGAACTTCGTGGCAGACTGGACCACATGTACGCTGCTCTACTTCGCTGCTGACGCTGCCGGTGTGGACGGCGAACTCCACCGTCTGCTCGTCGACTTCAAGAAGGAAGGTGCAAGCCCCATCTCTACATTCACCGAAACAGTGGAGGCTCCCGCACAGGTATCTCGTCTGCTCGTTCCGCGCCGCCAGTTCAACTCCGTTGCACGCAGAATGATGAAGAAAGGCAACGCTGCCATCCATCGTACGCTGGTGAAGTAAAAAAAAAGGAAACATGAAAAAAGCAATTATCCTTGCAGCAGCTCTTGCTCTGACATTCTCAAGCTGCGGCAACAAGACACAGAACACAGCTGCCAATGCTGATTCGGCTGCCGTAGTAGCTAACGAAGAAGGCGGTGCCGAGCTTAGCGCAGACAACCAGACCACCATCGACAACCTCACTGCCGAGCTACAGAAGGCGATTGACGCCAAGGATGCGAAGACCACTATTTCGGTTCTCGCCAACCTCCAGACCATCTATAAGAACCTCGCTGAGGAAGGCAAGCTGGAAGAGGCTAAGGCTTACGGTTCTGCCATCAAGAAGCTTGTCAATGACAATGCTGAGTCGTTGAAGACCATCGCCAGCGGCAACAGCACGGTGGAAAGTCTCGTAAACGGCATCATCAACCTGCCTACATCTGCTGCCGCAACTGCTGAGGACGCAAAGGCTGCCATCACAAGTGACGTGGTTAAGCTCGCTTCTCCTGCCATTGCAAAGGGAGAAACGGTCGTGGAGACAGCCAAGGCTGCCGCCGAAATGGTGAAGAACGCTCCTGAATCCGTGAAGAACGCCGCAGAGAACGCCGCCAAGTCAGCTGTCAACAATGCTGCCTCAACAGCCGAAAACGCTGCAAAGACTGCCGTAGACGATGCTGCTGCCAAGGCCAACGCCGCTGCTGCAGAGGGAAAGAAGAAGTTGGAGGAGAAAAGAAACGCCGACCGTCAGAAGGCTGCCGAAAAGGTGAACGAGGCAAACAAGAAGGCTAACGAAGCCGTTAACAAGGCTGCAGACAAGGCGTTGAAGGGATTAGGACTGCATAATCAAGAATAATATCAGTCTTGCTGCTTGTAAATTGCAGTTTAGCGGTTAGTTTGCTGCGGTAGGCAGTGCTTTGACAAAAAACCTTTATCCACAATCCGCTTATGGGCACAGTGATGCCGAAGCATCACTCATGATATCGTTTGAAGGATGGGTGTCGAGAGCAACGCTCTCGTAAAGCCCATTCTCCAAACGATATCATGAACCCGTAGGGTGTGACAACAAAAGGCATGTGGATAAAGGTTTTTGTCAAAGCCCTGCCTAACACAGCAGACAGTCTCGCAGATAAATTTCTGTTTAGCTATGAGGAGATTCTCTTATTCCATTCCAGGTATGATGCCGCCGAGGTCTGCCATAAGCTGTTCATTCGTGACGCCTTCGCGTAGGACGATGAAGATGGTGTCGTCGCCGGCTATGGTGCCGAGGATGTCGTCAATGTTACTGTTGTCGATGTTGTAGGCGATGGCACTTGCGTAACCGGGACGCGTACGTATAACACCCATGTTGCCGGAGAACGTGATGGAACGGTAGCCGGGGATGCGGAGCATCTCGGAAGCCGATCGTGGCGAGGCTACACGCTTATACATCGTCTCGTTGGGCAACACATAGACGTACTTGCCGTTCATGCTTGCCGCCTTAGCAACCTTCAGCTGTTTGAAGTCGCGACTCAGCGTGGCTTGCGTAACCTGATAGCCTTCCTTTGCCAGAGCTTCCAATACCTCTTCCTGACTGCCCATCTCATTGCTTGAGATGAGCATCTTCAATGTCTCTATTCTATCACTCTTCAGTTTCATAAGTATTATTGTTTGGATTATTATGTTCGTATAATTATACGTTTGCGAATACAAAAGTACAAATAATCGAATAATTATCCAAATCTTCTTGAATAAAAATCCACGAAAGTTCCGTTTTATTCAACCAACTCCCCATTTCTGGTCATGTCGCGATAGATGCCGTCCACGATGGAGTCTGCCAAAGAGATGTGCGGCACGATGATACTGTCGCAATCCAAAGAGCGTGCAACCATCAGGAAAATCTCGGCTGCGGGGATGATGACGTCGGCGCAGTCCTCCTTCAGCTTGAACTTCTCCATGCGCTCCTGTATGGACATCGAGAAAAGCCTAATGGGGCTTGTTTAGCTCCGTCATTCATTGCACACTTACCAACCTAACCGCATAATCATATATATCAGCACGCTATCACAGCACGCTCAAAACTCAAAAATTTCGCACCAAGGATTTCTTAGCGCTGAACGAGGAGTATTGAGCATTAGAAATGCAAATATTGTCTTCGGCGGCAAGCTGTAGGAGCCGCGGAAAGCTAATATAAGTTAGTTTAAGATTCATAAAAAATGGGGTTGTCGAGAGGCAAACCCATTACTTTTCGTCCACTTTATTGCATACGCGCCAAACTTAACCTTCATTGATTATCAGCGTTTTAGGAGATATTACAGTCTAATATCATCCACTTTTTCTACACTCACTCTTTGATTTTAAGCCGCTGAATGCTAAATTTGCAGTTGACAACTAAAAACCATTACTTACACATTATCATGAGACATATCATAACATCTTGCTTGATTGCGGTGTGTGCTATGACAGCCAATGCTCAGCAGACACCTGTTTATCTGGACGAGACACAGCCCATAGAGCAACGCATCGACGATGCTCTCTCACGTATGACTCTTCAGGAGAAGATTCGCGTCATCCATGCGCAGAGCAAATTCTCGTCTGCCGGAATACCGCGTTTGGGATTTCCCGACTTCTGGACTGACGACGGTCCTCACGGTGTACGCCCCGACGTGCTGTGGGACGAGTGGGAGCAGGCGGGACAGACCAACGACTCATGCGTGGCGTTTCCTGCGCTGACGTGTCTTGCCGCCACATGGAATCCTGACCTTGCCGCACTCTATGGCAAGAGTCTCGGCGAGGAAGCTCTCTATCGCGGCAAGGACATGATTCTCGGACCGGGCGTCAACATCTATCGCACTCCGCTCGGAGGACGCAACTTCGAGTATATGGGCGAGGACCCTTATCTGGCTTCCACGATGGTGGTGCCTTACATACAGGGTCTGCAGTCGATGGGAGTTTCGGCATGCGTCAAGCATTACTGCCTTAACAATGACGAGGAATATCGCTTTAATGTGAACGTCATAGTCAGCGACCGCGCTCTGCATGAGATTTATCTGCCGGCGTTCAAGGCAGCCGTAGAGCAAGGAAAGACTTGGGCGATTATGGGCGCATACAACCTCTACAAGAACGAGCATAACTGCCACAACCAGTACACGCTAAACCGCATTCTGAAGGGCGACTGGGCGTTTGACGGCGTGGTGGTGAGCGACTGGGGCGGATGTCACGACACTGATCAGGCTGTGAAGAACGGACTGGACATGGAGTTCGGCTCATGGACCAACGGTCTGTCAGCAGGCACAAGCAACGCTTACGATAACTATTATCTTGCCACACCATATCTTAAAGGTATCAAGAGCGGCAAGTACACCACCAAGGAACTTGACGACAAGGTGCGCCGTGTGCTGCGCCTCTTCTTCCGTACGACGATGAACAGACAGCGTCCTCACGGCTTCCTCTGCTCTGAATCGCACTACGAAGCAGCCCGTAAGATAGCAGACGAGGGCATCGTGCTCCTCCAGAACCGCAACAACGTGCTGCCCATCGACCGCAACAAGGCGAAGCGCATACTCGTTGTAGGCGAAAACGCCATCAAGATGATGACCGTCGGCGGCGGTTCGTCGTCGTTGAAGGTGCAGCGTGAGACGCTTCCACTCGACGGACTGAGAGCCAAACTCGGAGGTTCGGCAGAGATTGATTATGCCCGAGGCTACGTGGGTGACGTGACGGGCGAATATAATGGAGTGGAGACAGGTCAGAATCTGAAGGACAACCGCTCCGCTGACCAGCTTATTGCAGAGGCTGTGGAGAAGGCAAAGAACGCCGACTATGTCATTATGGTGGGCGGACTGAACAAGTCGGACTATCAGGACAGCGAAGGACATGACCGCAAGCAGTATGAACTGCCGTACGACCAGAACCGCCTCATCGAGGCTCTCGCAAAGGTTACGGACCGCCTTATCTACGTAAACGTGTCGGGCAACGCTGTGGCAATGCCTTGGAAAAACAAGGTTCCTGCAATCGTACAAGGTTGGTTTATAGGTTCGGAAGCAGGCAACGCCATCGCCGATGTGCTGACAGGCGACGCCAATCCGAGCGGCAAGCTGCCATTTACATGGTACGGAAGCCTCAACGACTGCGGCGCACATGCCCTGAAAACTTATCCCGGCACATGGCGCAATACCGATGACAAGGCAGCAGGAGCAGACCGTATCATCGACGAAGAATATAAGGAAGGCATATACGTGGGTTACCGATGGACGGAGAAAAACCGCATAAAGCCGACATTTGCTTTCGGACACGGACTAAGTTACACCTCTTTCAGCATCAGCAATCTGCGCCAGTCAGCCAAAGAGATGACGCGCGACGGCAAGCTGACATTCTCCGTAACCGTCAAGAACACCGGCAAGAAGCGCGGCGCAGAGACCGTACAGCTCTACGTAAAGGACGTGAAAGCATCGGTGGACCGTCCCGTAAAGGAGCTCAAAGGATTCAAGAAGGTATGGCTCAATCCCGGCGAACAGCAGAACGTGGACATCACCATCGACAATACAGCCCTCGCCTTCTACGACGAAACGTCAAGCTCATGGAAGTTGGAGAACGGCTTATTTGAGGCTCTCATAGGCAACGCCTCGGACAATGTCACGCTGAAGACACGCTTCACGCTCAAATAAAAACGCTAACCGCAAGAATAAAAACCTAATAATATATATAAAAATCTAAGTTTATGAGCAAATCCAAGTTATTACTTACAGCCATCGCCATGACGCTGTCCTCATCGCTCTATGCCCAGAACCATAAGTTCGCAGGAACGGTGGTGGACGCCAACGGCGAACCCATCATCGGAGCAACAGTTAATGTGAAAGGCTCGAAAGAAAATGCCATAACAGACATAGACGGTCGCTTCTCCATTTCAGCAGCTCCCGGACAGACACTTGTCATCAATTACATCGGATTTAGCCCGCTGGAGACAAAGGCTGCCGACAACATGCAGCTCACGCTCAACGAAGACCGCCAGACGCTTAACGACGTCGTGGTAGTGGGTTACGGCGTGCAGAAGAAGAGCGTCGTGACGGCTTCCATCGCAAAGGTCAGCGCCGACGACTTGGCTGGCACAGCCCCCGTACGTGTGGACAATGCCCTTAAAGGTCTGGCGTCAGGCGTAACCGTAACGTCGGCTTCCGGTCAGCCGGGCGCCGCTTCGCAGGTGCGCATCCGCGGCATCGGCACCATCAACGACTCAAACCCGCTCTACATCGTGGACGGAATGCCCATAGAAGGCGGCATCGACTATCTTAACCCGAGCGACATCCAGTCCATCGAGGTGCTCAAGGATGCTGCTTCGGGCGCCATCTACGGTACGCGTGCCGCCAACGGCGTTATCCTCGTCACCACAAAGGGAGGCGAGAAGGGCAAGATGCGCGTCAACTATAACTTCTCTTACGGATGGCAGAACCCATGGAAACATCGCGACGTGCTCAACGCCACTGAGTATGCAGTGATGATGAACGAAGGTCTGGTGAACGCAGGACAGGCCCCCATCTACAACGATCCTTACAGCTACGGCAAGGGAACAGACTGGCAGGACGAGGTATTCAACGACAATGCCGGTGTGACAAGCCATGAGGTTAACCTTAGCGGCGCATCAGACCGCGTCAACTATTACCTCTCTTTGGGCTATTTCCATCAGGACGGTATCGTCGGTGGCAATTATGACCGCTCCAATTATCGTCGTCTGACAATGCGCAGCAACACCACATACACCGTATTCGACGACCAGAAGGAACGCTCGCTGTTCAACAAGCTCACCATAGGCGTCAATCTTTCTTACGCCCGCGTCAACAGCAAGTCCATCGAAGCCAACTCGCAGTGGGGCTCGCCGCTCGGCTCTGCCCTTTATCTCTCGCCCATCCTCTCCCCCACTGTCAGCGGAGCGGACGCAGACGCCCAGGCAGCTCTCTACGGCAAGCAGTATATGCTTTACGACAAGCAGGGACGCATGTTCAGCATTCCGGGCACCTCTTATCAGGAAATGAACAACCCGCTCGCCATGCTGTCATTGCCAGGCGACAAGAACTGGAGCCATAAGTTCGTGGCTAACTTCTCCGGCGACCTCAATATCGGCTACGGACTGAAATACCGCATCAGCTATGGTGCAGACCTCTCGTTCTGGGGCGCAGACGGATATACACCGCTCTATTATCTCTCTGGCAACAACCGCGCCACCATCACCAACGCTCACCAGTCGAGCAATCGCGGCACGGTATGGCAGATAGAGAACGTGGTAACATGGGACCGCCAGTTCGGAAAGCACTCCGTTAACGCCGTGCTCGGACAGAGCGCCATGCAGAATACGGGCATGAATCTCTACGGTTCGCTACAGAACCTCAAGGACATCAACAAGCCCTACATGAACAATACCAACGCCGACCAAAGCCGTGGCGAGATGTCGGCAAGCGGTGGTCCTGCCTATAAGCACACGCTCAGCTCTTATTTCTTCCGCGCAAGTTATAACTACGGCGAGCGCTATATGGCTCAGGTGACGGTTCGTCGCGACGGTTCGTCACGCTTCGGCGCCAATAACCGTTACGCCACATTCCCCTCATTCTCGCTCGGATGGAACGTCATTAACGAGCCTTACTTCAAGGCTCCCAAGTGGCTTTCTGCATTGAAGGTGCGCGGAAGCTGGGGTAAGAACGGTAACGACAACATCGGCGACTTCACATACGCCGCATGGACAGCCTCACCTTATAATACTGTATGGGGACGCGGCGAGAACGTAGTGAACGGTGTTCAGGCTGGCGCTCTTTCCAACCCCGACCTGAAGTGGGAGGAGAGCATCCAGACCGACCTCGGACTCGACCTCGGATTCTTCGACAATGCCCTCACGTTCTCAGTAGACTGGTTCAAGAAGAAGACCAGCGGCATGATTATCTCTATGCCCATCCCCAACTATGTAGGTTCGGAAGCACCGCTCGGCAATGTCGGCGACATGGAGAACAAGGGCGTGGAAATGGAAATCGGATATAAGTGGTACGTCGGCAAAGCCAAGTTCCACGTCAAGGGCAACGCTTCTTATCTGAAGAACACACTGACCAATCTCGGCAACACATCAGGATACCTCGAGCTTGACAATATGCAGAACACCGGCACCATCACACGTGCCACCAACGGTGAGCCGTTCCCATACTTCTACGGATACAAGACCAACGGCATCTTCCAGACTATGGACGAGGTGAAGGCATACGTCAACGACAAGGGCGAAATGCTGCAACCTAACGCCAAGCCCGGCGACGTGCGCTTCGTGGACGTAGACAAGAACGGAACCATTGACGCTGCTGACCGCACAAAGATCGGTAAGGGTATGCCGGATTGGACGTACGGATTCACCTTCGGAGCGGAGTACAAGGGATTCGACTTCATGTTTATGATTCAGGGAACCATCGGCAACGACATCTACGACGCCACACGACGCACCGACGTTCGTCCCGCCAACCTGCCGTCATACATGCTCAACCGCTGGACCGGTCCTGGCACAAGCAACAAGTATCCGCGCTTCGTCGTAGGTGACGGCACCAACTGGCAGAGCTCAGACCTCTACGTTACGGACGGTTCGTATATGCGTCTGAAGAACATTCAGCTCGGCTATACGCTGCCGAAGAACATCACACAGCGCTTCTACGTCAACAATCTTCGCGTGTATGTAGCTGCAGAGAATCTCCTTACCTTCACCAAGTATGCCGGATATGATCCTGAGATATCGTCAGGCGGCACCTCACTTGGCGTCGACTATGGTGTCTATCCGCAGAGCCGCACATTCACTGTAGGCGTGAACGTCGGATTCTAAGAGAAATACAGATGTACGCAAATACGTTAAATCTAAAAAAACAGAAACCGTTATGAAATCAATAAACAAATATATAATCGTCGCAGCACTCGCTACGCCGCTCGCACTTACAAGCTGCTCGGACAGCTTCCTTGAGGTCACACCTCCCGACAAGGCCACCGTCGACGAATACTTCAGCTCATACGACCATATCATCGAGGCTATGGCTGCCACATACAATCCTATGCGCCAGTACGACTGGAACAACAGTCAGTATGCTCCGCTCACACTATGCTCTGACGTTATGGGCGATGATGTGTGGCCCGGCGGTTCGGGCATCAGCGACAACCAGCACCTGCACAAGATGTTCAACTTCGAGTCGACGCAGAATTCTTCCGACGCTCTTTCCGGCATCTGGGACCAGAGCTTCAAGGGAGTGCGCAATGCCAATGACGTGCTTCGCTACATAGACAACTCAAAGCAGAGCCTCACTGACGCACAATACAACACTCTTTCGGCAGAGGCACGCACGCTTAGAGCGTTCTATTATATGCAGCTGTGGAAGTTCTATGGCAACATACCTTTCTATATGGAGAACCTCAAGGCTCCTTACATTGCAGAACAGAAGCAGGCAGATGAGGTTTACGAAGCAGTGATCAGCGACCTTGAGTCAGCCATCAGCCTCAACGCCCTGCCTATGAAACGGGACGATGACAACATCGGACGTATTAGTCAGGCTGCCGCATACATGATTTACGCCGAAATGGTGATGTATCAGAACGATGAGGCACGTTATCAGAAGGCTCTCTCGTTCATGCAGCAGATAATCAACGACACCGACAACTACGACCTCAACCCTGACTATGCAGGCATCTTCCTCGAAAGCGGCGAATGGACAAAGGAGAGCATCTTCGAGATTTGCTATAAGGACGACAATGCTGTGCGTGCATGGGGCGACGGCGTGGTCAACGCAGGCGGAACCATCTATCCGCGTCTCATAGGTCCGGCTGGCGGTGTGCCAGAAGACGGAGTGGACAACGGATGGGGATTCGAACCCGTTCGCGAGGAAACTTACAATATGTTTGCCGAAGGCGACAGCCGTCGCGACGCAACTGTATATGATGCCCGCAAGGCTTCTTACACGAAGCGTTATCAGGACACTGGACTGTGGCTTAAGAAGTATCTGCCTTACACGGAGAACAACAAGGACCAGAAGGCTGACGGCGACCTCAACTTCAACAACAACCTGCGCATCTATCGCTTTGCTGAGACACTGCTCAATGCAGCAGAATTGCTCGTACGTACCAACGGCGACCAGACCAAGGCACAGGAATATCTCAATCGTGTTCATCACCGTGCAGGACTGACAGACAACCGTGCAGCCACCATCGACAACATCATCGACGAGCGTCATCTTGAGTTTGTGGGCGAAGGCAAGCGTTACTGGGATCTTGTACGCACCGGCAAGGCAGCCTCTACACTTACTCCTGATGCTTACGGCTACCGCACAAACACATGGAGCGAGAGCAAGAAGTATCTGCCTATACCACTGAGCGAGATTGACGCCGCACACGGAACTCTAAAGCAGAACAATTATTAAAATCTAAAAAAACAACGAGACTATGAAACTCAACAAGATATATACTCTGGCTCTTGCCGCCCTTTCCTTGGCGGCTTGCAGCCCCGAGGATTTCGACGGCGTGTCGGAAGCAGGTCTGCCAGTAGCCGAAAACGCTAAAGTGACAGCAACCGTAGACGAAGCCACCAACACCGTAACCTTCAATCTCGAAGGCGACGGCATCTATCCGATGTGGTACATTCCGGTGGACGGCAAAGAAGTGACAAAGAATCCTATATACTCCACTCTTAACCCTCTGCAGAAGATATGGAGCAATGCCGGCGACTATAAGATTTGTTATCGCGTGGGCAACCATAACGGTCTGTCGCAGGGTATGGGCGAGACAACGTTCCACATTGCCAACTCACTGACCAACTACGACGAGCTGCTTACCATGCTTTGTGGCAAGGAATGGCGCATTGCCTCTACCGAAGCAGCCCACATGGGTTGCGGTCCTTCAGGTACGGACGGCACAGAATGGTGGTCAGCAAAGCCTAACGAAAAGGCAGATTTCGGCGTTTATGATGACCGCATCAGCTTCGGCACCGACTATTCATATACATACGATCCGGGCGAAGGCGGAACAGTATACGTCAACAAGGATTGTAGCGTTCTCGGCGGACCGAAGTCAGAAGACTTCATGGTTACAGTAGACGGCAAGAAGAAGAGTTCGTTCAAGCTCTCAACAGAGGGCGAGGACATCTATATGACAATGCCTGCCGGCACTTACTTCCCTTACATTCCAGCAGACGGCGCATTCAACGGCGAGCTGAAACTGCGCATCGAGAGTCTTGTGGGCAGCACAATGACGCTCGTCTGGGACAACGGCGAAATTGCATGGCATTACATACTGACCAATGCTGACGAAGGATTCCAGGGATTCAATGCTGCAAGCGACTGCAACCTTTGGAAGTCATGCCAGTACAGCAATACGTTCTACTATGCTCCGGGTTGGGCGCAGATAGCTGATCCTACGCTTACTGCCGACGGCAACAAGTATGTCATAGAGCTGCCCACCGCCACTACAGACCAGTGGCAGGCACAGGTGCACTTCCACACAGATATGGCTACCAACGCAGACAATTCGTACGACTTCTCTGCCAAGCTGCTCTCTTCCACCGACCACAACAATGTTACTGTCAAGCTTACCAAGGAAGGCGATGACAATACTTACTACTTCATGGAGAACATTCAGCTCAAGGCTGGTCAGGAATACATATTCTATAAGAGCAATATGGCTGGCATAGACATGGACAAGATAAATCTCGTGTTCGACTTCGGTGGAAATGCTGAGAACACAAAGATAACCGTACGCGACATCGACCTGCAGGAGCATGGCTGCGATGGCATTGAGACTCCGGCAGAGGATGAAGACAAGACAGTGTATACGTATGACAGCGAGTCGAACCTGTGGAAGACATACGTAGACGATAAGGGCAACGAAGGATTCACCACTACATTCTTCTATGCACCGGGATGGAACCAGATTGCCGATCCCGACTTCTCTGTCGACAAAGGCAAGTACACCGTGGTTCTGCCTGAGGCAACAAGCGACCAATGGCAGGCTCAGGTGCATGTAGTGACCAGCATCCCTGCCGAGGCAGACACCGAGTACGACTTCTCTTGCAAGTTCCTCGCCAAGAAGGACATCAATGGCGTGACAGTAAAACTCACCGACACGGCCAGCGACGACAACTTCTTCTTCGCCAACCGCTACGACCTCAAGGCCGGCACAGAGTATCAGGTGAAGATTCCTGCCGTGAAAATGGGAAAAGGCAAGGCAGATGCCCTTAAACTTGTGTTCGACTTCGGTGGTTGTCCTGCCGATGAGAAGATCGACATCTACAATATTATATTACAGAAGACAGCAAAATAAAAACGCAATACAATTATGAAGAAGACTATGATTCTGACATCTCTCTTCGCTGCCGCCATCAGTCTGATGGCGTGCAGCAACGAGACCGACATAACATACGCTCCGCAACAGAACATCACGATAACACAAAAATCTGTATCAATGGGCAATAACGGAGGCAGTATCAGCGTTGAAGTATCAAGCGACCATGAATTCGCAGCATACACCAACGACGCTTGGCTGACAGTTTCGCCGACAAACAGCACCGGCAAAACAGCCACGCTCACCATCACAGCCGAACCTAACACGGGAGCTGAACGCACTGGTAAGGTGATGGTTTGGTCGGGAGGCTCACGCGACAGCATCAGCGTTGTGCAGTCTGCAGGACAGCAGGAAGACATCAAGTGTCCGTTGAGCGGCTACGAGCTGGTATGGAACGATGAGTTCAGCGGTTCGAAGGTAGGCAGCGACTGGACGTGGGAGGTGAAGCCAGCAGGATGGGTGAACAACGAATTGCAGAACTATGTGCAGGACGACAAGGTGGCGCAGGTGAGCAACGGCACGCTTAAGATAAACCTCATCAATGACGGCGGCACCATCAAGAGTGCCCGTCTCTACGCCCGTCAGACCACTGGATGGCAGTATGGCTACATCGAAGCAAGCATCAAGCTGCCTAAGGGTAAGGGCACATGGCCTGCTTTCTGGATGATGCCCGTCAACTTCAAGACGTGGCCTGGCGACGGCGAGATAGACATTATGGAGGAAGTTGGCTACGATGCCAACGTCGTCGTGTCAACCATCCATTGCAACAAATACAACAACGGCGGCACTGCCATCGAGTCGGCACGCAAGAAGGTCTCCACCGCACAAAGCGAATTCCACAAGTATGCTATGGAGTGGACAAAGGACTACATGACGTTTTACGTTGACGGCGAAAAGCTCCTCACCTACAAAAACGACGGAACCGGCAAGGACGCATGGCCGTTTGACGCAGCTTTCTATCCAATCCTCAATCTCGCTTGGGGCGGTGTTTGGGGCGGACAGCAAGGCTTGGATGAGAGTTGCCTTCCCGCCACAATGGAGGTTGACTACGTAAGAGTGTTCCAAAAGAAATAGAAAATAAAACGAAAGAATGAAGAAAACCAATATTGCATTGGCAGCCCTGTTTCTCCTCTCTCCTGCAACCATCTTTGCAGGAAAGAAGAAGCAGCTGCCTCAAATGAATGAGTTCGTTACCGAACTGATGCAGAAGATGACCCTGGAGGAGAAGATCGGTCAGCTGAATCTGCTCCCCGGAGGCGACCTTACCACGGGCGCCGTAATGAATTCGCCTCTTGCAGAAAAGGTGGGAGCGGGCGAGCTGGGTGCCATCCTTAACGTCAAGGGCGTTGAGAAGATAAAGAATCTGCAGGAGATAGCTGTTAAGAAGACACGTCTCGGCATCCCTCTTATCTTCGGACAGGACGTCATTCATGGCTATCAGACCGTATTCCCATTGCCGTTGGCTCAAGCCTGTTCATGGGATTTGGCGATGATTGAGCGTGCCGCACAAGTGGCAGCATCCGAAGCCACAGCCTCGGGCATCAACTGGGTGTACAGTCCTATGGTAGACGTTGCCGTCGATCCGCGTTGGGGACGAGTGGCTGAAGGTGCGGGCGAAGACCCTTATCTCACCTCACAAGTGGGCGCCGCAATGATTCGCGGATATCAGGGCAACTACTCTGACCATAACGCAATGGCTTGCGTCAAGCACTACGCTCTGTACGGAGCCTCCGAATCTGGACGCGACTACAACACCGTGGACATGAGCCATGTACGCATGTATAATCAGTATTTTGCTCCTTACAAGGCTGCTGCCGAGGCTGGAGCCGGTTCGTTCATGACTTCGTTCAACATCGTTGACGGCGTTCCAGCCACAGCCAACAAGTGGCTTATCGACGATGTTCTGCGCAAGGAATGGAAGTTCGATGGATTCGTAGTCACCGACTATGGGTCAATCAATGAGATGATGATGCACGGCATAGGCAATCCGCTCTCCAACACAGCACAGGCTCTGAAGGCTGGCACCGATATGGACATGTGTTCGGAAGCATTTGTACGTAACCTTAAGACCTGTATTGAGAAGGGCACTGTGAAGATGAGCGACATCGATCAGGCTTGCCGCCGCGTGCTTGAGGCGAAATACAAGCTCGGTCTCTTTGCCGATCCGTACCGCTTCTGCGACGCCAAGCGTGAGAAGACAGAGCTTTACACCGCCGCCAACCGTAGCGTTGCACGCGACATGGCTGCCGAGACATTCGTACTTCTGAAGAATCAGAACAGCCTGTTGCCGCTCAAGAAGCAGGGCACTGTGGCTCTCATAGGTCCGCTTGCCGACACCCGTAACAACCTTCCCGGTTCATGGTCAACTGGCGACAAGCCTGAGAAATACTCCACTCTGCGCGAGGCAATGACCCGTTATCTTGACGGCAAAGCCACCGTTCTCTACGCCCAAGGTTCCAATATCTATCTGGACGAGAAACAGCAGAAAGAGATTGAGTTCGGTCGACCTATCGAACGTGGCAACCAACAGCGTATGATGCAGGAAGCACTTGACGTGGCACGCAAGGCGGACGTAGTGGTGGCATGTCTCGGCGAGATGGCAGAAATGAGTGGCGAGTGCGCCTCTCGCACCAATCTGGAACTGCCAGACGCACAGATGATACTCCTGAAAGAACTTGTAAAGACGGGCAAACCGGTTGTGTTGCTCAACTTCTCAGGCAGGGCAACCGTGCTGAAATGGGAGTCAGAGAACGTGAATGCCATTATGAACGTATGGTTTGCTGGTTCTGAGACGGGTGATGCTGTCTGTGATGTGCTCTTCGGCGACAAGGTTCCGACGGGCAAGACGATCAACAGTTTCCCGCAGAACGTGGGCCAGCTGCCTCTCTATTACAACCACATGAACACGGGACGTCCTGTTCCCGAGGGCACAGACCGCTTCTTCAAGTATCAGAGCAATTACATGGACGTGCGCAACGACGCTCTCTATCCCTTCGGATACGGACTGTCTTACACCACGTACGAGTATGGCGACCTTACTCTCAGTGCTCCCTCTATGAAAGCAGACGGCACTGTTAAAGCTTCGCTCACCGTAAAGAACACAGGAGAACGCGACGGCGACGAGATTGTTCAGCTCTACATCCACGACGTCAGTGCAAGCATTGCCCGCCCCGTCAAGGAACTGAAAGGCTTCCAGCGCATCCATCTGAAGAGCGGCGAAGCCAAGACCGTGACCTTCGATATCACACGCAAGCAACTCGAATTCTACAACTCAGAACTTAAGCAGGTGGTAGAACCAGGCGAATTCACCATAATGGTAGGTTCCAACAGCCGTGACGTAAAGACGGCAAAACTTACTGTGGAATAAAAGACCAAAACTATTATTAAGCTCCGAAATCTTAATGGTTTCGGAGCTTTTTTATTGCAAAAATCAAAGCTATGTCTTTTTATTTTTGTAATTTTACGTTTCTAATCCTAAGAACGAATGAAACCATCAAAGCCAAACAATATCACACTTACCCATATATTACGCCCCCGCATAGCCGTAATGGTCATCTTGCTATGGTTCGGCATGTCCACAGCCGTGTCTGCCGTACATCCCACAGCCGCCTCCATTGACTCCATCCTGCAATGCATAGACGAAGCCATATCCGCTTCCGACCAGTACGTGCAGAAGAAGAAGGAACGTATTGCGTACCTTAAAAGCCGGGCAGATCAGGCAGAAACCTTATCCGCCAAGTATGAACTGACCTATCAGCTCTATGCCGAATACCTTCCTTTCGTCAACGATTCTGCCATTTATTACCTTGAACGATGCTCTGACATAGCCCTACAGATGGGTGATGAGTCGAAGGCGGGAGGATGCCTGTCGCTTACTGCGCTGTGCTGTTCCAACGCAGGAATGTACGTAGAGTCAGAAGCAATTCTGAAAACCATCAATCCAGAGAAGCTCCACGGCATTGATCTTGGACTCTACTATTACGCATCCGGTCATATTTCAGGCGAGCTGGCTTACTACGGCAAGTTCGAGAATATGCGCAGACAATACGCAGAAACTTCCGCCAACTACTTCTTATTGGCACAGAAGTATCTGCCCGTCAGTCATAAATACTACAATCAATGCCGCGAGATGTTGGCACAAGGCAGGAAAGACTATCGTCAGGCACTCGCCATCAACAACGAATGGCTGCATAACGTAAAGCCAGGTTCCCCGGAATATGCCCTCATATCCTTCTATCGTTATCTTGACTATAAGGCATTGGGCGACTCCATACAGATGATGTACAGTCTGGGCGAATCGGTATTGGCGGACATAAGGAACGCCGTAATGGACCAAGGTTCGATGTGGGAGATGGCAAACCTGCTGATGGCAAACGGCGACGTCGATCGTTCTTACCGCTACATCTGCTTCACCTCTGACTGTGCCGACCGGTTCGGTTCGCGCCAGCGTTTGTCCCACATATCGCCACTGCTAACACGCATAGCAAAGGAATATAAGGCCAAGGAGGAAAAGTCAGGTCGTTCGCTGCGCTTCACAGTCATAGCCATAAGCATCCTTTCATTGATGCTTCTCGCCGTCCTTGCATACGTCTATCGGAAACGCAACCAGCTCGCCGTGACGCGTGACCAGCTGGCAAAGTCGAACGCGCAGTTGCAGGATTCCAACGCGCAGCTCTCGTCGCTCAACTCACAGCTCTCATCGCTCAATTCGCAGCTCACCATACTTAACTCCCAACTCTCTGAAGCCAACAGCGTGAAGGACATGTATGTGGGACGCTTCCTCAGACTGTGCTCTGTCTACATTGACAAGTTGGAAGACATTCGCAAGAAGGTCATAAAGCGCGTAAAAAACAGACAATACACCGAACTGGCTGAGCTGACACGCTCCGCCGAGTTCACCAGCAAGGAGACTGACGAGCTGTACGCCACCTTCGACACCGCTTTCCTGCAACTGTTCCCGACGTTTGTGGACGACTTTAATGCACTGCTCAACCCCGAAAGCCACATCTTGCCTCCCGACAACAAGTCGCTCAATACAGCCATTCGCATATTCGCACTCATACGTCTCGGCATAACTGACAGCAGCAAGATAGCTGAATTTCTGCATTACAGCGTCAACACCATATACAATTACAGAGCCAACGTCAAGAACGGAGCCGTGTGCGACCGGGCTGACTTTGAGAACCGCGTGAGACAGATTGGCATGCCGCACAGCAAGGCATAACCAAGAGCATTCTGGAAAGTCTCGGCGCCAGCATCAGCGTAACGTCAGACATAGAGAAGGGAACAACATTTAAGGTTACGTGGGTATAAGACTGTGTGCTTATATATAAAAAAGGGTGTGTCGTCACGACATACCCTTTTTTCAACAAATCTAAAACTTACCTTATACCTAAAACTAACTACTAAACCAAAATTACTAACTACTAAAACTTAAAACAATCAAATTATCTTAAATACAAACTAACTATTCTCTAATACACCTATTACAACTTTCTTTTTTGTTCTTACCTAAAGAATCTTTGAAGCTGATTCATCGTTTTCTCTGCTGCAAAGTTAGACAAAAGTCCCAAACCTCAAGTACACAAATCGTTCACAAAAGAGTAAAATATGATAAATGTTATTTTTTTATATCTTTATGAACGATTTATGTACATCCATGACCGAAAAAGAATCGTTTTTTCTTTCAAATCACTTGCAACATTGGATATAAAGTTATAAGTTTGCAATAGTAATCATATCTTTTCAATTACATTATAATATATATATGGCAAATTACATACGATTCGACTGGGCTATGAAACGCCTGCTTCGCAACAAGGCCAACCACGCCGTGTTGGAAGGATTGATGTATTCTCTTCTGAACGAGAAATTCACCATCAAGCGTTTTCTGGAAAGCGAGACAAACCAACAGTCTGAGAACGATAAGTTCAACCGCGTGGACATTCTTGCCGAAAACGAGAAGGGAGAGTTGACCATCTTTGAGATACAGAACACACGAGAGTTGACTTACTTCCATCGCATCCTCTATGGTGTGTCTAAAGTGATAACTGACTATATCAACCTTGGCGATGACTACGACAAGGTAAGGAAAGTATACTCCATAAACATCGTTTACTTCTCACTCGGTCAGGCTAAAGATTATGTCTATCATGGCAAGACCGTATTCAGCGGACTGCATGAGCCGCACGACATACTGCGCCTCTCCAACCGTCAGAGCGAAGTGTTCTTCGGAGATGACATCAAGAAGGGAGAGAGAACGAAGCGTGAGGCTGGCGACATCTTTCCCGAGTATTACCTGCTTTGTGTAGACAATTTCGACAAGCTGGCAGTCAACAACCTTGACGAATGGATAGCCTTCCTTAAGACGGGAGAAATAACGGATGAGCCCAAAGCCCCAGGACTGGCAGTCGCAAGAGACTGTCTTAATGTTGACAAACTGTCCGTTGCAGAACGTAACGACTATGTAAGACACATGGAGAACTTACGCTATCAGCGCAGCGTCATCATGACTGGATATGATGACGGACTGCAAGAAGGTAGAGCAGAAGGTAGAGCCGAGGGTAGAGCTGAGGGTAGAGCTGAGGGCGCTGACCAACAAAAAATGCAAACTGCCAAGATGATGTTGGAAGACGGTGAATCTGTAGAGAAGGTTATGCGTTATACCGGACTTACACAAGAACAGATAGATACGTTATAACAAAAAACAAAAGTGACTTAAAGATGGAGCAAACATACATCTTTGGGTTGCAATAGTGGCACTATTGCAATACAAAAGCGCCTCTTTTACACACCAATAGTGGCATATTGGAGTGCAAAAGAGGCTGTTTTGATAAATCCGGGTGTCACAAACACAACAAAACCTCACAAAAACAGCAAAACAAATCTCTAAAACAGATTTTTATTTTGTAACAGGTTTTTACTTGTTTGTACGATATTTGCATATCTAAAATCTTACTTATCGAGCATCTTGAGCGACTGAACGAACCATACGTTCATCTCGCCTGCACCACGATGGTTCCATGCGTAGTAAGGGATGAGCGTCAGCTTCTGCTGCTTCACAGTCACGCCGTCAGCGTTCTCCTCAAGCATCTGCGCATCTGTGGTGATGGCCTTTACAGCGAATGAGGGAGCACCGGCAGTCTCGGTGTTCTCCACCTTATAGTCATTTACTACTGTGAACTTCGGCTGCTTGTTCATAACGGCACGAAGAACCGGCTCGCCCTGATTGTCGGCAGCCTCAGCACAGTAGACTATCGGACCGCGCTCAACGGCTACGCGTCCCTCGTCGTCCTTTACGTTCTGATTGACAACAACGGTGCGGACGGGCATGTCGAAGTGGATGCGGACGACGTCACCCTTCTTGATGTTCTTCACCGGCAGGTAACCCTTGTTGGCAGCGAGGTCAGCCTCCACCTTCTTGCCGTTAACCATTACGGTGTAAGCGAGACGCTCGTTGTCGCTGTACTTATAAAGGTCGCTCGGCAATACCTGGTTCTGCACCCATCCCGGGATGCGCACCAGCATGTTGGCGTTCTTTGCAGCAGACTTCACCACGCGAATCTGGATGTCGCCATCCCAAGGATACTGTGTGGTCTCTTCCAGCACTATGTCCTTGCCGCCTACCTGAATGGTGGATGTGTTGGCAGCGAAGAGGTTCACGTATATATTGTTGTCCTTCACGCCGTACAGATAGCCCGGTACTGAAGGGATGAAGCGACTGAGATTGCTGGGGCAGCAGGCGCAACCAAACCAAGGCTGTCGCGTGTTGTTGTTGTCAGCGTTGAAGGCATACTTGCCGTCGCTCGAAAGCGGATTAGGATAGAAGAAGCGACCGCCGTCCATACTCATACCTGAGATTACACCATTATACAGCGTACGCTCCAGACAGTCGATATACTTGCTCTCGCCGTGGAGGAGGAACATGCGCTCATACAGATAAACCATGGAGATGGCAGCGCAGGTCTCGTTATAGGCGGTCATGTTGGGAAGCTCATAGTTCTTGCCGAACGCCTCACCCTCATGGCGTGCCCCCACTCCACCGGTCAGATAAACCTTCTTGCCTATGATGTTCTGCCAGATGCGGTCAATCACCTTGATGTAAGCCGAGTCCTGTGTGAGGGCAGCGATGTCGGCAATGCCGGCATACATATATCCAGCACGGACGGCATGGCCCACAGCCTCGTCCTGATTAAGGATGGGTTTGTGGCTCTGCGAATATTCCTGACGGATGTGTGTCTTGCCACGGAAGTCGAGCAGATACTTAGCCTCGTCCAGATAACGCTTCTCACCGGTGAGAGTGTAGAGGCGTGCGAGTGCCATCTCTGCTATCTGATGGCCCGGCACAACGGTTGCCTGACCGGATTCTGATCCAACTTCACGGCATACGCAGTCGGCATAACGGCGGGCGATGTCGAGGAACTTGTGACTGCCCGTAGCCTGATAATGTGCGCAGGCAGCGTCCACCATGTGACCGAGATTGTAAAGCTCGTGGCTTAAGTCTTCCTCTTTCTCCCAACGCTTCTTACCCGACCATGCGTGTGGATGCTCGGGATTGATGGTGCGAGCGGTGTAGAGATAGCCGTCCGGCTCCTGCGCAGCTCCAACGACGTTGAGCACGCTGTCAATGTAAGCCTTGAGCTTCTTGTCGGGATAAGTCTGAAGGATGTAGCTGGCACCCTCAATGGTCTTGTATACGTCGGTGTCGTCAAACGAGAATCCCATAAACTTAGCCACGTCCCATTCCGGTGTCTGCAGTCCTGCATGGCCCGGATGCTTGAGCGTGTAAGCAGCCATGTCGAAGTTCTTGTAGCGGTGTTCGCTCTCACACTTCGAGAAAGCAAGGGGTACGGTTACTTCGCGGGCTGCTTGCAAGCGTGCGCCCCAAAAAGAATTGTGCACCATCTTCACGCTTGTGAAGGGCACTTGTGTATATGGATAGCCGTTTGCCATCACCTTTGGAGTGTTGGTCTTGGCTGACACCGATGCTGATGTAGCCACCAGCAATGCTGCTGAAAGAATGAAGTGCTTCATTATTTATTATTTGATATTTAGTATTTATTATTTTCTAACGATGCTTGGCGTGCTGTCTATGGGCTTTATTGTGCCGTCGGCGTTATACTCCAGCTTCTTCATCACGACGCTGCGCTTGTATGAGTGACCGTCATGCAGCGTGCCGTCGTGGGTGAAGTAGAGCCACTGGTACTTGAACTTCACGATGGACGGGTGCGTGGTGTTGCTGTTGCCAGAGACTCCGTCGATGAGTCCCATCGGACGCCACGGTCCCATGATGTTGTCGCTCATGGCGTAACCCATGCGCTCCGGCCAGCTTACTGCGTATGTGAGATAGTACTTGCCGTCACGCTTGTGCACCCACGGTGCCTCGGTGAAGGGGAAGTCGTTGCCGAGGTCGAGCTGATGTATCTCGCCGTCTATCTCCGTCATGTTGTCCTTCAACTTGGCGATATAGCACTGGCGGTTGCCCCATATTATATAAGGTGTGTTGTCGTCGTCGATGAAGATGGCAGGATCGATGCATGCCCAACTGTGCTTTGAGCCGCGACAGTCCTTGTTGGTGAGCAGCGGCTTGCCGATGGCGTCCTTGTACGGACCCGTTATCTTGTCGCTCACTGCCACGCCGATGCCACACCAGTTAGTGGATACGTACCAGTAATACTTGCCGTTACGCTTTGCCACGTGTCCGGCGAAAGCCTGCTTGCTGTCCGCCCACTTGAAAGCAGAGATGTCCAGACCAACGGGATGCTGGTGCCAATGCTTGAGGTCGGTGGTGGAGAAGGTCAGCCAGTCCTTCATCTTATACTCGTTGTTCGGAGCGTCGTCCTCGTCATGTCCGGCAAAGAGCCAGAGCGTGTCGCCCTCCACGTAGGCTGCAGCATCAGCTGTGTGGACATGGCGGAAGAGCGGATTGCCGTCGGTGATGAGGTCTATGGAACCGTCCTTGTTGGTCACGGCGTTGGTCGGCGTAACGGGCTTGATGGTTCCGTCGGCGTTAAACTCCATGCGGTCTATGCAGACCTCGCGGTGAACGCCTGGCTGCTCGTCAGCCTTGATGAAGTATTTGTTGATGCGATGATAGACAATATACCATTCGTCGGTTCCCGGAACGTTTATCACGGAATTGTGAGCCGTGCCGTAGATGGCGTGCGCAGGATCCTGCTGGATGACAATTGGCGACTTTGCCACGGTGATGGGACCGAGCGGCGACTTTGACGTGCCGTAAGCCACATGGTAATTGGCAGAGCCTGTGTCGTCAACGGACCACATAAAGTAATAGATGCCGTTACGATAAAACACGTACGGTGCCTCGCGATAGGCATAGTCCTGCAGTGTGCCGCCCTCGGGAGTGAGCACCTTCAGCGTCTGCGGCTTGATGGTGGTCATGTCTTTCTGGAGTTCGGCGCCAGCCATATAGCCGTTGCCCCAATACAGATAAGGCTTCTTCGAGCGCGGATCAATGAATACGTCCACGTCAATCTGCTGTCCCTGACAACCTTCGGGAGCCTTTGAGACAATAGATGAGCCGTGGTCAACGAAGGGACCTGTGGGACTGTCACTGACTGCCACGCCTATCTGCTTGCCGCCGCCAGCCTTGTGGTTGGCACTGTAATAGAGATAATACTTGTATTTTCCCTTGCCCACCTTCACTTCCTGTACGGCTGGCGCCCACAGATTGCCGTCCGCCCAGGCTATCTGACCGTTCTTGGCATTGAGCACCTCGCCCTCGTCACGCCACTCCTTGAGGTCGGCAGACGAGAAGCACTGGTAAGTGTAACCGCCCCAACCGGGTGTGCCGTCGGTGGTGGAATAGATATAATAGCGGTGTGTCTGATTGCTGTACGTTATCTCCGGGTCGGCATGAAAGCCGGGGAGAATAGGGTTCTGCTGCGCCTTCATCTGCGAAGGGCAGAGAGCGAGCGCGAGAAGAACGGAAATAAAAATATTCTTCATATATCTTTTGTTTTTATTTGTCAAAATTCATAATTCAAAAGCCTCTTAGCTTCCTTCTCAGTTATGTGCACCACGGCTCCGTGCTTGGGCTGGTCAAAGTTGGTTGCAAACATTGTGCCTTCATTGAAGTGGCCGAGCGGACGGAAAGTCTTGAAGTCCGAGGTCTCTACGAAGCCGAAGTTGTGAATCTCCTGTCCGTAATGGTCGTACATGAGCACCCACTTCTCCTCGCCGATGCGCTTCCATACGGTCGGAGCTTCGCATGCCGTAGGCTCAGGATCGCACCAAGCGGGCAGGTATTGCCAGCCGCTGTTGATGCTTTCAGATGTGGCTTGCTTGATACCGGGCGTGCCGTCGTGCGCCACATAGAAGAGATGATACTTGCCCTGTGCGTAGCAGATGTCGCCGTCAATGGCAGTAATCTTGGTGTCTGGATATTCAAAAAGGAGTTTAGGAGTGGTCTCTATGCGATTGAAGTCGTTGTTGGCATAGACGTAATAGAGCTTGTTGGGGCCGTTCTTGTGGCGCATCGTGAAGTAGATCATCAGTCGTCCGGTCTTCTCGTCGTAGATGGTTTCGGGTGCCCAGGCGCAACCAATGTCTGCCAGTTCGGGCGACATCTCGTTGAGGTTCACCACGGTGTGGGTCCAATGAATGAGGTCACTCGACTTCATCAGCACCAGTCCACGGTTGTTTCCCCAACCGTATGCCTCGCCGTCGCGCTCCCATTCAGTCTCACGCTTGCCCTCCCGCTGGGCGTAGATGTGAAGATCGGTGGCTACAAGATAGAATGCGCCGTCTGGTCCGCGATAGATATGGGGGTCGCGGACGCCACGCTGTTCGGCAATGGTGTCGCCGCTAATGACGGGACGGGCATTGTTGAGCGCCGTGAAATGGTATCCATCACGACTCAATGCCATATACAGACTGTGCGTGTCGTCACGATGGAACACCATAAGGTAAGCCGACATGCGCTTCTCACTTACCTTTTTATTGCTTGCTGCAGAGGCGAAAGCCAAGGGCAGCATAAGCAAGACCAAAAGAAGTTTCGTTACTTTTTGCATTGCTTTGAAATAGGTTTAATTAGTAGGTTTACCGCTTAGTTATTATTTATTATGCGGCAAAATTACAGAAAATACCCCTCATAAGGGTGGACTATTTGAGAGAAAAAAGGGGATAAATCGTGAAATAAGTGTAATAATAACAACATCTACCCATTATATCACTATTTGTCCCTATACGAAAGGTATATTCTATGTAATTTTGCATGCTTTGGTATAACAGCAACGGAACAGCCAACGAGGCTCCGCAGACTCCGCGCAACTGCATGAACACGGTCATCGCACGCAAGAAGGAGATGAAGTGGATGAAGTCTATCGGCGTGAAAGGCATCAAGGTGGACTTCTTCGGAGGCGACAAGCAGCACGTCATGCAGCTTTACGAGGACATCCTCAGCGACGCCAACGACTACGGCATACAAGTGATCTTCCACGGCTGTACGCTGCCGAGAGGCTGGGAGCGCATGTTCCCCAACTATGTGTCGAGCGAGGCTGTGCTTGCGTCTGAGAACACATTCTTCCAGGAACATCACACCAAGCAGGAAGGTTTCGAGCTGACCATGCACCCGTTCTGCCGCAACACCGTAGCAGCAATGGACTGGGGTGGCACGATAATGAACCGCTACATGTCGCGCGACAACAAGAGCCGTCACCGCCGTTACACGTCAGACGTGTTCGAGATGGCAGCCGCCATCGTCAATCAGGCAAGCATCCAGTGCATCGCCATGTATCCGAACAACCTTTCAGAACTGCCTCAGCACGAGATAAGCTTCCTCAAGGGCGTTCCGACGCAGTGGGACGAGACCCGCTTCATCGACGGCTATCCCGGCAAGTACGTTGTTCTGGCACGCCGTCACGCCGACAAGTGGTACGTAGCAGCCCTCAACGGCACCGACAAGCCCCTCTCCCTCAATCTCTCATTGCCGATGCTCGCCGGCTCCGAAGTGTCATACTATTACGAGACCGCCGACAAGAAGAGCTTCTGGCCCAAATCTGCCGTTAAGAAGACAAAGGTAGGCAAGGACGGAAAGATGAAGATAACGATGCAGCCAATGGGCGGAAGCATCGTATGTGAATAATAAAAATCGGATTTAAATAAAAGGCTTTACATTAGGTCTTACGAGAACCAGTTCTCGACAACCTAACGTAAAGCCTTTTATTTGTGCACAGCCTCCCTATCAAGCCTCCGCAATTTTCCATTCTCCTATGGTCCGGCGCTTGCTGTCATAATTCACTCCAACCTTCACCAGACGCTTGCCTTCAGCAGAATAAGGGATGAGATAGCCCTTATCGTCTATTTGTCTTAGGGCATCCTCTGCCGAACCGTCATATTTCAGTTCGAACACATACACGGCATCGGGCATATACAGTACGGCGTCAGCTCTTCCTACAGCGCTGTCTTCCTCCACACGCATATAAGCACCCATCAGATTGAATATCAGATAGAAGACGGTCTGGAAGTCGCGCTCGTTCTTATTGCTCAGACGGTTGGATATGCTGGCAAGATAAGCCTGCAACCTTAGCATCGCTCCTTCCATATCACCATCATAAAGCTTCTCCAAGAAATCTCCAACTACGCTACTGTTATCGTACGATATGGGCGACAGATAGTTAGGCGCAAGACTCTTCAGCATCCCAATCTTCACCTCCTTATTTGGATATCCTAAGGTGTAGCGATGGAGAATGGGATTAAACTTCTTTATGGTCAGATAACCGCTCTGATACAATAAGGGAAGTGCAGAAGTCATCTGCTCAGGCGAAACGTCGAAGTCGTCCACGTCACAGCTGTCTTTCTCAATATCCATCACACCCACATGATATTTCTGAAGAGCCTTTACCAGATAGCTTGGAGTGCCCGAACCGAACCAGTAAGGAGCTATCTTCTGATTGTTCAATGCCTTTATAAGGCTGAACGGATTGAAGACATCCTCAGAATGTTCGCTGAAATGATAACCGTCATAATATCTGCGCAACTCTTCCACACACTGCTCGTATGTCATACCAAGAGACTCGCCAAGAGCCTCCACATCAGGACGCATCGTTGTGGTCAGCTCTGTAAGGCTGATGCCACAGATGGCAGAATACTGGTCGTACATGCTGATGTTGTCAAGGTTGTTCAGTTCGCTGAAGATGCTGAGTTGTGAGAACTTGGTTATGCCTGTTATAAAGACAAACTCCAGATATGGATCGAGCAATTTCACCGGGCTAAAGAAGTTCTGCATCATCTGGCGAAGTGGCTGTAAGTTTTCTTTCTCATGCACCACATCCAGCAACGGAGCATCATACTCATCAATGATGATGACCACCTTCTGCCCTGTCTGCTCATTGGCCTTCTTCACAAGATCCTTCAAACGAATGTTCGGGTCCACCTTTTCGCTCTTATATCCGAACACAGCCTCCTGGTCGTCAAGCACGTCAGAAAGATATCTTTCCAGATGATACTTATCCATATGCTTTGCTCCGCTCATATCGAAATGGAGCACAGGATACTTCACCCATTCTTTCTCATAATCGGCTATAGCCAAACCCTCGAAGAGTTCCTTCTTTCCGGCAAAGTAAGCATGAAGTGTGGAGGCAAAAAGAGACTTGCCGAATCGTCTGGGACGACTCAGAAAAATATACTTCATCTTCTTCTGCCTGAAGTCAATGACATACTTGGTCTTATCTACATAGAGATAATTGCCTTCGCGAATATTCTCGAAGGTCTGAATACCAACGGGATAAAAATTTACAAGTCTTGCCATAATCCTACATGCTTTATTTTGCCGTGAAGTTACAAATAAAAAGTCAGAGAAGCAAAGAAATGGGATAAAACCTTACCAATGTCTATAGAACATGCCTTCACGTCCGCCATGTAAATATCACACAAAGAGCGTTTAAATGCCTCTAAGCCACAGGGCGTTGCCCTGGGCTATGTGATTATTTGGCCTTACCTTTCCGCTTCGCGCCGGTGACCGTTGGTTCAGCCCGCGCTGATTGAGTTTTGACACATCCTCTTGTTACGGCAGCTGTTGTTTGAGGGAGAATCTAACAGCTAAACTGCAATTTATCTAAACGCTTTCTTCAGCCTTTTCAGCTCTTTCGGCGTTATCTGAATGACGGTGCCATGACGGGGCGTGAAGGCTCCGGTGGTCTTTGTGTCTGCCACCCAGCGGAAGGTGCGGAGGTCTTCGCTACGCGTGAACTGATAATGTCCAGACATATAGCAGTCGTACATCAGGCACCAGCCGCCACCGATGAGCGGGAACACGCCGGCACCCTCCACATTATCCTTCGTCTGCTCGCAGAAACCGTCGAGCAACGTCCATGACGCCGTGTCGTGAAGGTCGCGGAAGACATACTGGCGGATGCCCTTGTGAGCACCCTCCTGCTCCGTCTTGAAGAAGAGATGATACTCGCCATTCTTGTCCTGCACGATGTCTGTGTCAATAGCAGGAGCATGGAAGTCGAAGAGCACCTGCGGTTCGCCTTCAAGGTCGGAGAAGTCTGCATTGGCATAAGCCCAATACACACGGTCGTAGGGAATGGTGCCGTCGTTGGTGAGGAGCGAGAAGTAGACCATATACTTGCCAGCCTTCTCGTCGTAAATGGTCTGCGGTGCCCAGACGCGTGTGACGTTGGCAAAATTCTTACCTGCATACTTCTCAGGGAAGTGTACGGTATGGTGCTGCCAATGTATTAGGTCGCGCGACTTGAGGAGCACGATGCCACGATTGCTTGCCCATCCCAGTGAAGACCGCATGTCTGTCACCACCATGAGATACTCTCCGTTCTTCGTGCGGAGGATGTGCGGGTCGCGGACGCATCCCGTACGAGCGATGCTGTCAGACGCCACCACCGGCTTGCCGCCGTTAAGCGGAGTATAATTGAATCCGTCATCGCTGACTGCATACGATATCTGCTCCTGATGGGGATCGTTGCCGGTGAAATACACGAACAGATACTTGTTGCGTGCGTTGGACGTTACTACTGCCGAGAACAGAGTCACGGCCAAGAATAAAAATCTGAGTAATTTGCTCTGCATTCTTTTTAAAAGGTTATAGGTTTTTAATTTCAAATGCAAAGTTACAGCATAAAACGACAACACAACGGACTATTATCGTTCAAAAAAGGGCATTTTTCGGTGAAAAGAAGTATTTTGAGTTAGGAGTTAGGAATTTTTAATTACAGCAGACGAGGCAAACCATAGGAGGCTATGGCGTCCCGCCGTAGCCACGCACCCACGAACAGTTAATCCCAAATCGAGTCTGAGCTGCAGGTTCCGCGGAGCGGGACCTATATCATGAAACCCACTGCAAGCTGCGAAGCTGCGCAGCTGTGGGTTCGTGCGATACATCCACCTAAATATAGTTCCCAGAAGGGGGACTGACGCATCCCGCATGATGTTGAGGATGATAGTCGGTTGCTGATTGATGCTATGGTAGGCTGCGTGGCTACGGCGAGACGCCATAGCCTCCTAAGTTTGCCTTGTCTGCTGTAACTCACAACTGAATAATTCAAAATCGCAGGCGAAGCCGAGAATAATTCCTAATTCAAAACTCACCGCTCGGCTCTGCCGCTTGCCTAAGCAAGAACTCCTAATTCGGACGGCACGCCGTCCGACACAATATTTGCATTTCTAATACTCAATACTCCTCGTTCAGCGCACAAAGAAATCCTTGGTGCGAAATTCGTGAGTTTTGAGCGTGCAGCGATAGCGTGCTGATATATAGCCGTTTATGTGGTTAGGACGAAAAGTGTGCAATGGATAAGGAAGCCAAACAAGCATCTTTGGGTTGCAATAGTGCCACTTTTACACACCAATAGTGGCACTATTGCAATACAAAAGCGCCACTTTTACATACCAATAGTGGCACTATTGGAGTGGAAAAGAGGCGTTTCTTGTATATTATGGGGGCAAAAACGTTGTAAAACACCATAAAAACCGCTTCAGAAATCTCTAAAAGCGATTTTTATTTTGTAATAGATTTTTACCGTTTGTACGATATTTGCATAGCGGACTTGAAGAAATGAGGGTGTGCATACTATGTTTCTATGCACACCCTCATAAAAGCCCTACCTTACTACTTAATCTGCACCTTATATGTGCTGATGCTGTCGGCTGTAATCATCTTTATTACGTATACACCGGGGGCGAGTCCGCTGACTGCTTCGGCTGGGGTGGCTTCTGCCTTGTCAGCCACTACATGACCGGCGAGGTCGCAAACTACGATGCGGGCGGGGGCTGACGGGATGGCGTCAATGCCGGCTGCCACGGTGTTGTGTACGGCGAGAGCCACGTACTTGTCGGCGGCGCCACGCGATGTGAGGCGGACGTAAGCCTCGTGGACGCCTTCGTCAGAAGAATGGAACGAGACGGTGAACGAGCCGCCGTCTGTGCCTAACTCTGTAGTAGAGAGCTTGAACTTCGATCTGTTCGGACCGCCAAGCTTCAGCTTAACCAGCTCAGCAAGGTTCTCTGTCGTTACGCTAATCTCGTCAGAAACAGCGTCCTTGTCCACCACTGCGTTGTAAGCAAGCAGCGATGTGCTGGTGCGGATGACGGGGATGTCGGTGCGACCGTATGTCACGTCGTCGATGTAATATGTGGCAGAGTTGAGCTTGCCACGTGTTCCTGTGAAGCGGAAGCCCATGAACATCACGTCAGGAAGATCGTAATCGCGAAGGTCGAGATGATACTCATACCACTCGCCGCTCTCGTCCTTCGTGCAAGGCATATTCATTTCGATGGGCTGAACGTAAGGTTTGCCGTCCTCCATGTCTATATAGCACAGCTCCATCTTGTCCGTCTGGTTGTCCTGCAGATAGTCGCCGCGAACACGGAAGGTGAACATCTTGGATGTGGCGTTCTTGAAGTCGAGAGCCGGTGTTACGAGCATTGTCTGCATCGGAGTCTCGTCGCCGTCTGCCACCTTCGAGTCGTAAGCTGTGGCCTTAGCCACACACTCACCTGCTGACTCGTCCTCCTCGGGGAACGTATAGCCCCACCAAGCACGCTTGCCGGTCAAGGCGCTGTTGGTCCAAGCCGTGATGTGCAGCGGAGTGTTGCGTTCTGATACGTTGTCGAATGTCTCATTGAGAAGCGTCACGGGAGAAGCTGTGCTGAGCACAAACTCGTCGCCTTCCGTTTCAGGATCGGTCTGCGAGCCTTCCGTTGCCACACCCTCGATGGGCAGCACGATGTCTTCCATACCGAGAGCTGAGATGATGAGAGCGTTGGTGTATGTTCCGACTGCAGTCGGAGCGAATGTCACCTTCACGATGTTCTTCGAAGCCTTCATCAGCATGGTGTTGTTCACGCGGAACGCACCGGGACTCTGAAGCGCAATCTTACCGAAGTCGGGCAGACCGGATGTGGTAATCTCAAGAGTCTGCTCCTGTGTCTCGTCCACCTTGGCTGTGAACTTTTCCAATGCAGTGGGATTTAACGTAGCTGTAGGCGGATTCTGTTCGTCAATGGCGTAAGCGTTTATGACGATGCTCTGCGAGAGTTCGGGCAGAGACGGGCAATCGATGGAAAGATAAGCCTTATGTTTTGCCACGGTTGTGGGAGTGTAGCTCACGATGATGTCGGTCTCGCTTGTTCCCTTTGCGATGCTCTCAACGGAAAGTCCGAACTGATTGCTTCCCGCACCGGTCAGCTCCAGCATGATGGGAGCAGGCATATTCTTGGCAGATACGTGTATCTTGGCAGCCTCTACGGTCTTGCCCACGAAGCCAGCCACCATCTCAACGCTTGTCGGCGTCACCTCAAACGAGGCTGGTCCCTGCGGCTCCATGACGGTCATGTCCTCTGCGCCACGCGGAGCGATGATAAGCTGTGTGGCGGAAGCGGAGGTAAGGATGCCGGTCAGTTCTACGTCGTCAGTAGGAATGGTCTTGCCGATGAGCGTTGTGTTCTTGAAGATGCGCACCTTAGCCTCATCATTGCCGTCAGTTACGACGGGCTGCTTCATGCCTTCAGCAAAGACAGCGTCCTCTGCCACGTCCTTAAACTTGACGCCCGTCACCTTCACCACCTTCTGTATGTAGTTCTCAGGCGCAGCCTTCATCTCAGCCAATGTAGCCTCCACAGGCTCCACGGTGTTGCCTTTCGACAATACCTTGCCAAGGTTGCTGTTGAAAGCCACGGCGCTGAGTGTGCCGAACGACTTCTGCAAGCCGAAGATGAAGCCTGTTATGCGGTCGCCAGCCTCTACGTTAAGGTCGGTAGGCAGCACGTCAAACTCGTCCACCAAGAAGATGCCTCCCGTTTCGTCCTGCAAGTAATATGTGGGATGGCTTGCACCCTTGTCCACGTACGTAACCGTAGCCTCACCCGAATAACGGTAAGTGAGGCCGTCTTCCTCGTTCTCGCTATAGAGCTGCTTGATGGTGGAGATGTTGTTAGGCGAGTATGCCTCCCACGAGAGGTTTATCACGATGTCGTCCACGCCCTCGCCCTTGAGCGTCAGCGTGGCGTTCTGCTCACCTTCAGTATATACCACATGCACATTGAGCTTGGCTCCGTCGCCGCTCATCACGTCGTCCTTGGAGAGCACGGCAGGTGTGACGGTCACGGCAGGAGACGACGACTCTACGGTGATGTCGCCCTTAAGGTTCTCTCCCGTAACGATGATGTCCTCGCTATATTCGTCACCAGTATATACCGAGCCCAATACCATGGTCTTCTTCGATACCTTCAGCACGGGCTTGGTGTCTTCGCCCTGACTGCCGAAAAGACCCGCATAAGAGTCGCTCACACGTACGGAAGCCACGTTCATCACGGGCGCCGTTGTGGAGGCGTTGGTGCCCTGACGCAGTTCCAGTCCCTGCAAGCCGTAGCTCTTCACGCCGCTACCGGTATGGTTTACGCCGTCGATGACAGCACTCGGTGTCTCAGGCTCGGTCTTGAGGCTGGCAGGATTGACATAAAGATATACGTTGTCCATACCTTTGTCCACAGCGTTTATCTCGTAACGCATCACCACAAGGTAAGTCTGACCGAGCTTCAGCGGCTCGGCGGCAAACACGGGTTTGGAAGCGCCACGCTCCAAGCCAATCTTTACCTCGTCAGCATTGTCTGCGGGAGCGAAGAACACGCGACCCAACTCTGTGGGGGATATGCCTTCTGCGATGACTGACTTCTTGGTTCGCGGCTCAAGCGCCAAAGAATATACATTGCCCTTCGGACACGCCTCCACATTGATAAGGGCTGAGAAATATACGTTTCCTTCCTTTATTCCCTCATCGTTGTCGGTGAATCGCACGTGCAGGTCTTCAGCGCTCTTTGTGGCTCCGAGGCGCACACTCTTGCCGTCCGCCTTCTCATAATAGCCGGGATAAGTGAGGGCAGTGCCCACCACCTGAATGGGGTCGACAGTCTGTGAGCCATAACGCACCCATCCTCCCTGGCCATAAAGATTGCCTTCAGGATAATCAAAATCATCACGAAAACTGATCTGCGCCGCTACCTTCGACGGCAACACGAAAAGACCTATCAGCAGCAGGACCAGCCATGCCGCCATCGTCTTACTAAAAGTTAATAAATGCTTCATGAAATTGATCTTTAAGTTATAATAATGTTGTTATTTGTTGAAAGCGCATAGATAATTTGCAAAAATACGTATTTTCATACAAATCAACAACAAAAGCATAAAAGAAATACTAAAAAAGCGCACAATTTGTTTAATTAAGTGTTTTTTGCGTATTTCTTTATTTATTATTAATTTTGCACATTCCAAAACGAGATACATCAAACAATAAAAACACTTTATGGATAACAAGAAACAACCCCTTATTGCACACCTTTGTATGCTTTGCGCCGGCACCTTTTGGGGGCTTATGGCGCCAATCGGAAAGGACGCCATGCTACACGGCATCGACGGATTCCACCTGGTCAGCTTCCGCGTTCTCGGCGGAGCCATCCTGTTCTGGCTGACATCCCTGTTTACGAAGAAAGAGCATGTGCCCGTAAAGGACATACTGATGTTGGGCGTCGGCGGACTCTTCGCCCTCGTCTTCAACCAGTGTTGCTACACCATCGGCCTCAACATGACGTCGCCAAGCAACTCCAGCATCATGACCACGTCAATGCCTATCTTCGCCATGATACTGTCCTTCTTCATCCTCAAGGAGCCTATCACGCTGAAAAAAGCCGGTGGCGTGCTGCTCGGATGTGCGGGTGCGGTGATAATAATATTGACAAGCGCCACGTCGGGCAACGCCAAAGTGGGCAACATCTGGGGCGACCTGCTCTGCATGGCGGCACAGTTTTCGTGGGCTCTCTACCTTGCCCTATTCAAACCCTTGGCGCAGAAATACTCGCTCTTCACCGTCAACAAATGGATGTTCACGTGGGCTACGCTGCTGATATGGCCCTTCACACTCGGTCATATCACGGACATCGACTTCCCCAACGTTCCTATGAGCACATGGTGGGAGACAGGCTTCGTGGTGTTCTTCGGCACTTACCTTAGCTACATCTGCGTAATCATCGGACAGAAAACGCTGCGCCCGACCGTGGTAAGCGTCTACAACTACGTGCAGCCCATCGTGGCGGTCAGCGTAAGCGTAGCCATAGGCTTGGCTGTCTTCAAGGTGACGCAGGCAATAGCCGTAGTATTGGTGTTCTCGGGAGTCTGGCTTGTAGTGAAATCTAAGTCAAAGCGAGACATGACGAAGAATTAGGAATTATTCAAGCTTATCTTACTTCCTAAATCTCTTCGATACTGCTGAATAGCCGCAGCGCTGGCACAGCGGTTCCACGGCGGCATGACGGGTGAACCCTTCATAAAGGGCGCGGGCTCGGGGCGATGCGAGGATTTGCTCTAAGCTTTGCTCGTACAGATTGCCCAAGGGCATGTCGCCGTTGTGGTCCAGGCAGCAGGGCACGACTGTTCCGTCGACGAGGACTCCGATCTGATTGCGCAGCGCATAGCAGAACACTTCCTCCTCGTCATACACCTCATGCTGCAGGTCGGGCCACTCAAACATATTGTCGTTCTCAAGGAACAGATTGTCCGTGAGTTTCCATCCGTCGTGTCTCTCCGTCCAGGGACGCGGCTGATGTTCGGCAATAAGATCCAGAATGGTCTGGTTCTGGCTGTTATGTCCGCCCTCGTTCCAAAGGCGCAGCACGATGATGCAGCCACGGCGGGCTGCCTCCATAGCGAACGTCATCACCTCGCCGATGTACTCTCTGAGGTTTGCCTTGCCGTTGCCCTCATGCGAATGGAGCGAAATCTGCACCTTGTGCGGCAGCTCCTCCAGCATATCGGTGCGACGGGAGAGCAGCGTGCCGTTGGTGGTAAGCACTGGCGTGAAGCCCTTCTCACGCGCCATCCGCACGAACTGCGGCAGCTGGGGATGGAGGAAAGGCTCGCCCATAAGATGAAAATAGAGGAAGCGTACCTCACCCTTAAGTCGCGAGGTCAACACATCAAACTCCTCCAAAGTCAGCGTATGCTTCGTCCTATCGGTCTTAGGACAAAATACACAATCGAGGTTGCATACATTGGTTATTTCAAGATAGCATCTGGTTATCATGCGGTAAAGATACAAAGATTATTCAATAAAAGCTTAGAAACACACAAAAACTTCATCAAATTCGTTGCATCTGAGCCTGAACAGATTAATATAATTATTGTAGGAACATAAGCTGCAACAAATAAAAAATACCGCTTTATATTTGTATATTCAGAATATTATATTTACTTTTGTAAAATATACCACAAACTTTAAACATATATTTCAAACAAAAACATTTGAAAAACTTTTCAGATATAAAAAATATTCACAAAACAATTAAAAAAAACGTATGAAAAAACTGTTTTTTATTACTGCGCTGGCGCTAACAGCTAATATGGCTACCGCACAGACGAATGACCGGGGGGGGGCATAAAGGCCTTGACTTTGGGATCAACACAGGTTATGAGTTTCTGACTGGTGACAATGATGGCGGAGAAATCCCAGTGGAAATAAGCCTTGGAAAGCGTTTCAATAAGAACTTCTATTGGGGTATAAGTTCAGGAGCTATTATCCAAACTGAAGAAGAAGGAAGCGTGCTGATTCCTATCACAACAGATTTCAAAGTGTTATTTCCACTTTCTTCCTCTACTCTAACACCAGGTGTATTGCTCCGTGCAGGCTATATAATTAATACGAAAGAAGACCAAGAGATAAAGGTCGGAAGAAAAACGCAGACTGTAGAAATGCCAAACTTCATAATGATTCAGGCAATGCCTACAGTAGACATCGCCTTGTCTAAATCCGTAGATTTCCTCCTCAAATATAAAGTATATTGATAATCAGTTAGTTACTGTTATCAAGATACAAATGATATGCAAATGTAAGTATAAAACCATATAGAAAAAGTACAAATGGACATTACTTTGTATGATAACATCCTTTTCTACAGATTAAGGGTTAACACAATGTTATACTACTGATATTCAGCATATTGAAGCTGTTCTTCCTTGCATTCAACAAAGAGTGTTAAATTATATTAAATCCTACAGGGCAATTATGATTCGTGCAAAGATAATATTTTGCAGTCAAAGGAAGAAAGACTTCTTGAACCACTTCTATGGTTCTATACTTCTGTTTCTGACGTAAGCTGACCCGTACGGTTTTCGGGTTTTAGACGGACATATATACAGTTTACTTTAGGTTAGCATATATATAAGAGCTAACCAAGGTAAACTAAAGTGTTTTTGTCCTGTAGATACTGCACTTTGTGGACTCTTTTCTCCTTTGACTGCAAAAACCTCTTATAGCCTTATCTCCACCTATAACGTCACTTCACACTGCTGTACCATGCAGTCTGCCATGTACCACCCCATCGGGCTTTGATAAGAATTGTGTTGCAAAGGTACCTGTCATGGCGTTCATCCTGCAAGGTCGGTGCCTGTGGTTTGTCCGTGAAATCTCCACGCTCTGATTGTGGCAGAGGTAGTATTTGACGGCAAAACCTTGCATTGATGAGCCATAACACCTTTTGGGGCAACATAATTCTTTAATCAATCCCGATGGTAGTTGGTTCTACATAAGGGAAGAAAATAAAAATTTTATCTTATGGCTAACATTTGCGACACTCAGTACAAGGTGACAGGCTCACGCAAAGCCGTGGCAGACCTTTGGAACACACTCCAAGAGTTGGAGGTGAACAGTAATAATGTGTATCTGTATCTCTTGGCAGAACACTATGGCATTGACTACGAGAAGAAAGGCATCTCGGTGAGAGGACACATCTATTGGGCAGAGTATGAGGAGAACGTGGAAGACGATTATGCCCTCTTGTCCTTTGACACCGAAAGTGCTTGGTCTTCATGCGACTTGTTCTTTGAGGAGGTGAACAAGGCACTTGGCGATGAACTTTCAATCAGTTGGCGAGAGGTTGAGCCAGGTTGCGACATCTTCTATACGCACGATGAGAACGACTTCTTCCCCGAAGAGTGCTACGTCACTGCATACGGAGAACTCTTTGAGGATTGTGAGGGTGCTTACTCCACCTTTGGTGATGCTATCAAGTTGTGGTGTGAGAAGACTGGTGTCTCACAGGACGGAAGAAGCGAACAGAAGATGATTGACTTCATCAATGAATACGAGTATGAGGCAGAGGACACGAATTTCTGCATCAATCCAATCACATTCGGCTAACAAGGAGGAACGGATATGGCAACGATAGACATGGAGCAGTTGGACGGCGTTGTAGGGTGTTTCTGCACCTTGCTTTATCCCCGAAGAGGTCAGACAGAGGGAACGATTGTCGAGGACTTGGGTTGTGAGGTCATTGTCCAGCTCATCAACGGCAAGGAAGTGACGGAGTACAAGGATGATGTTGTCATCTGTGAATAATCAGGAGAGAGTCTGTTGGCTATGTGGCTTGCAGACTCTTTCTTCCTTTGACTGCAAAAACTCTTTTAGGACAATCCTCCAATGAGGTTATGGCTGTTGTAACTGAAATACCTTGGGAGCAAGTTGTGCGGTTTGCTCACTTGCTCCAGTCCTGTTATAGAAGCGATGCTTCGACACCTGTATAGCGATACGTCGCCAAAGTCCCTTCGCCGTTTTAAGCGTCTCTGTACCTTGTTATAGGAATGGTCATTTCGCCTTTTGGTTTTACTCGTCTGTCTTTTGCGACTCTTCCTTGTCGGACACAGAACTTGGTCTTAGCATGATGACAGTGCTATCGCCAATCCTCTGATGTCTGTCCTCTTTTGGCTTGATGCCTCTATTGCTAAGCTGACCCTTAGGCTTGTCGTTCATCGTGCATCAGTGTTCATGCTCCTCACTCTTCTGATGATACAGCTGTAAGGTCGGATTTCCCGCTTCGTTTCTCCAGGCATACAGCCATAGCAGTGCCCCTGTCTGTTGCATACGGATTGCCTCCTTGCTTACAACCTTTGTTCCATTGTTTGGCCCCGTCTTTTTCTGAATTGAGCTATTTGAAAGCCACTTATTTTTACCATGCAAAGGTAGCGTGATGCTGCGAAGGACTTCCTCCTTCTTGTGTGGCCGCTATCGCTGTGACCAATAAAATAGTGCGTAATCTTCCTTTTTCTCCCTTACCGCCAACGACAAAAAGAGTATTGCGAACGATTTTCATGGTGCTTCCCACATGGTGCCACATCCCTGCTTTTGAATGCATGTAAAAATTAAGTTTCACTTTTAAATTCAATTCAAAATGAAAAAGATCGAGAACAACTTCACAGTTTCAGGTTTCGTAGGTAAGGATGCAGAAATCCGTCAGTTCGCAAACGCCAGCGTAGCACGCTTCTCATTGGCAGTAGGCCGTCAGGAGAAGAACGGCGAGGAAACCAACCGCGTATCGGCTTTCATGAATATGGAGGCATGGCGCAAGAACGAGCACACCGAATCATTCGACAAGCTCACCAAGGGCACGTTGCTCACCGTCGAGGGTTTCTTCAAGCCAGAGGAGTGGACAGACAAGGATGGCGTGAAGCACTCCAGAATCATCATGGTTGCAACCAAGTTCTACGAGTGTCCCGACAAGGAGGAGACTCCTGCGGAAGAGCCGGCCAAGCCAGCAACCAAGAAAGGCAAGAAATAGCCTTTCCTCTCCATAACAAGGCGACCTTCGGGTCGCTTTTGTTTTGCTCAGGGACATCAATCTGCTGTTATAGCGTGTGATAATCTTCTCTAATAACAACCATGTGCATTTATTAACCATAACGGCAACGCCGTCTTCCTTTATTCTAACCACTTCGTCCCTCACCATTTGCGAAACGTCACCAAGATGGTTGGCATACAGATATTCCCGGCTGATGGCGACAAAGTCGCTATTAGCCAAGAAAGACAGTATGCCAAGGTCTGAACGCGAGAGGACTGCCATCTATGCCACAAGATGCCGAAGCCGAGGCTTCTGATAATTGTGTCCTTTACTGGCTATCCACTCGCCTTGATATTCAGACCGTCAATCTTGCGACAGCTTCACTACCCACCCACACCTGCTTTACTATTCTTCTTCTCTTTGACTGCAAAATATTTTCTGTTATAAGCGGTGGTTTCGTCCAAGTGCGTTGTATCGCTTCGCCCCACACCTTCAGAACGGCATTACTGTACGGACACCGCACGAATCCCATGTGACAGGCAGCCAACAATGTCACTATCAGAAACTGACACTTCTGATAACTGCCTTTATTGCTGTCTGGCTGTCCCATTATCGGGCTTCGGCAATGTCCGTGTAATGCCATTCTGCCCACCCATACCACCTTTACCACTAATCAACTGTTTTACAATTTCTCTTCTGCTATACAAGAGGCAGTTCTTGTCCACTCAGGCATATTGAATGTGGCAGACATGTCTGCTACGTCCAATCTGCCTCAGTGTCCTGCGGCAAGGACAAGGCACATTTGTCATGCTGACAGGAGTGCCCGATTTGTCCGTTGCGCAACTGTCTCTTCTTGCCTGATATACGTTACTATCTACTTCTAAATTATACTGCTTTGCCCCACGCCTTTGCGAAGCGTTACATGGTCTGTCGTCATACAGACATCCTTGGCTGATGGCAACACGTTGCTATTAGCCAAAGCTGACAGTATGCCGAAGTACCGACGCGAGAGAATTGTCTGTCCGTGCTACAAGCTATCAAGGCTGAAGCTTTGATGACTTGCATCCCGGTCAGCCAACACACTCGCTTTATGTCGGTACAGCAGACCTGCAAACACTTCACTGCCCACCCTTACTGTTTCAATCTTTCTTCTTACCTCTTTATATATAACACATCATTCCTCTTGCAGCCAATATCAATAATCTTCTTCCAATCAGCGCAGTGGTAGGCATATTTCCTGCAAAGTTAGCCGCGTCTGAGACAATCGTCAAATTCTGCTTGAGGTCTTGTGACTGTGAACAATCTTCCTTTTCCTCGGAAAAGAGTATTCTTCACACATAATTTGTCTTTATGTCTTTTCTTGCGGCTTGTGGGAGCAGAAAATATCCCTCCACAGGCTGAAAGGTCTCGAAAGGAGGGAAGAGAAAGAAACGGTTAAGCGAACGCAGAGGGAATTTATTCACTATGCTGAGCGTAAGTTTCTTCAACGTAGTTAAACAAGTCCAGCGACATGGGCGACAAACTTATTTGTATCACTAAAAATAGAAAGGCAATGAAGATTATCATCCTGCATGATGCTGACGCACGCATCGAGTATCTTGACGTAGCCGACCACCTTCTCGGCTCAGACATCGAGGAGTTCCTCACCAGACAGGGCTTCTCAGTGAACAACATCACATGGCTTGTCACATCGGCAGACCATATCCCAGTGGTTTACCACAAGTATGACATCGACTGCAAGACCGGCGAGGCAACCCACACCAAACGAGAGGCAGAACTGCAAGACCTCACTATCCACGGACAACTCCAGGCATTGCAGCACCGGGAGCAGGACGAGCTGAAAGCGGCTCTTCGCAAGTACGGCACGGAGGTGGACGGAGGCTTTGAGGTGCATTTCGAGGGAGAGCAGCCCATCGTGGCAGGTTATCTCTTTGACGAGCCTCGTGACATCGTCATAGACGCAGCACGTTTGGATGCCGACGGAAACTTGTCGCTTCTTGGAGAGGACAAGGAAGTGAGGGATGGACAATACGACATAGAGCCAAGCGACATATTTGGCGGTCAGTTGGACTATGTCACGTCGAGTATAGGTGCATGGATGAAGTAGGAGCATGTATGACCCAGTGCATCGTATATGACGAGACGACCAAGGAGAGCGAGACCTTTTGCTCATTGACCGCAGCCAAGAAGTGGATGCGAGAGCGCATCAAACAGAAGCATGAGGTAAGCGGACAGAAGTACAGAGTCTATTCCGACGGAGAGTTTGTTAATTGCGGCTCTATCAGTCTCACAGGCAGCAACAAGTCTTTTGTCGCCAATACAAGGCAGACGAAGAAAGGATATTAATAACAAGGTAACGGCAAGCCTAACCAACTTGCCACACATATATTGATATGGAAAAGCAAATATTGAGTTTTAATGACTTGCCATCAGCATTGTCATTAGTAATAAACAAGCTGGAGATTTTAGAAGAAAAGTTTTCCACACTAATGACTCAAATTCAGCCCGATAAGGGATTGGAATGGCTTAGTGTTTCCGAATTGAGTGAGTATCTCCCTACCCATCCAGTTGAACACACAATCTATTGTTGGACAAGCAATAAACAAATACCATTCCATAAGAAGGGGAAACGTATCATGTTCCTCAAATCTGAAATTGATGAGTGGATGCAAGATAACAAGAGTAGGTCACGAGCAGAAATTATGAATGAAGCAATAGCTTATGTTCAATCAACAAGAAAAGTCATTTAAATAACAAGGTAACGGCAAGTCTAACCAACTTGCCACTATAACATTTTCACATTATGATTTACACTCACACTATCGGACGCATCGGAGCAAAGGATTGCCGCGTCATCACAGGTACACACGGAACATTCATGGCTGTTGACATCGCAGTGGACGACTACAGTAAGGGCAAGCAAATCACCACTTGGGTAAGGGTGAAGAGCAGCAAGGAGAACCATATCCGTTTGGCTGAATACCTCACCAAGGGTCGTATGGTGCTTGTGGAAGGCACACTGACTTCTTCCATTTGGACAGACCGCAACGGAGAGAACCACATACAGCATAGCATCATAGCTGACTCCATCGCCTTTGTCAATGCAGGGAAGAAGGATGCAACCGACACACCTGCAACAAAGGCACGCAAGGCAGCCAAGGCAGAGGGCGAGGCTCCCGTACCGCCAGCCGATGCACCGCAGGACAAGAGCGAAGACCTTCCCTTCTGAGGGTAGTATCAACTGAGAGTAGTACGTACTAATCGTAGTAAATCCGCTTTTACTATGGTTAGTATGTACTATCAGTAGTAGAATAGTAAAGTAGTATTCACTAATAGTAGTATCATGTTATGACACAGATAATTGCAGTATTAAATCACAAGGGTGGTGTAGGGAAAAGTACGACCGCAGTAAGCCTTGCGGCAGCTCTGCAACTGAGTAAGAAGAACGTCTTGGCTATTGACATGGATGGACAAGCCAACCTCACGGAAGCCTTGGGATTGTCCATCGAGGAAGAACAGACAGTCTATGGCGCAATGTGTGGACAGTACACCTTGCCGTTGGTCAAGTTGCACAACGGCATCACCGTCTCACCCTCATGCCTTGACCTGTCTGCGGCTGAGTTAGAGCTTATCAGCGAGCCGGGACGGGAGCTTATCTTGAAGGGACTTATCACCAAAGCCATCGCCAAAGAGCATTTCGACTACATCATCATCGACTGTCCACCGTCATTGGGCTTGCTGACCTTGAATGCCCTCACCGCAGCCGACTACATCATCATCCCTGTTCAAGCGCAATACCTTGCCATGAGAGGTATGGCAAAGTTGATGGACATCATCCGCATCGTTCAGGAGCGGCTCAACTCCAACCTTAAAGTGGGCGGCATCGTCATCACCCAGTTCGATCGCCGCAAGACGTTGAACCGAAGCGTGAGGGAAATCGTCAATGACAGTTTTCACGAGAAGGTTTTCAAGACCGTCATCCGTGATAATGTGGCTTTGGCAGAAGCACCCATCAACGGCAAGACTATCTTTGAGTATAATCCCAAATCCAATGGTGCCAGTGATTATATGTCTTTGGCAAAAGAAGTGTTAAACTTAAAATAGCATAGCCATGAGCAAGAGCAGTATGTTGAAAGAGGGAATGAAAGGCGGTCTCAACGGACTCCTTTCTTCCACAAAGAAGCCGAGTAAGGAGCAGATAGTCACAGAAACTACACCAGCACCACCTGTGTCTGTTTCTGAGACTACCGAAGTGCCGGTGCATTGCAATTTCCTTATCAACAAGAGCATCCACACGAGGATGAAGTACCTCGCCATCAAGAAAGGGATGTCCTTGCGTGATATTGTCAATGAGGCAATGACAGAATACCTAAAGCGGCATGACACATGAGTGCCGCGCGGTATCATCGCCGAACAGACGATGATACCGCTATCTCTTCTATAAACAGACTTTACTATCCGTAGTATGGTAGTAAAAACTATTCGACTATTATACTATTCGTAGTCGATACTACTTTTAGAAAATACTATCCAACTCATTTTTAGGGCAATAGTTTTCTCTGCTTGTAGGACTGTCTCCATGCTGATAAAAGGCAATGTCGTTCCCTATTACAAGATTTTCTCTTTTTCCCTCATATCAACTATCGTCCTTCCCCATATACAGCTTCGCCCCACGCCATCCCGCCCGTTTCCTCTTTTACATAACAGATTTCTTTTCGCCTGCCTTGCCGCTGCGGATATTGTTTTGCAAAGGTAATGCTGGCGATTGTTCAAACACCAAATCGTCCATTGCATTTGACCGAAAAATCTTCCTCTGCGTGCAGAGCGTATTTTTCGCTCCCGATTTGGCTTTTTGATCGCCATCACTCTTGGAAAGCAAAAAATATCCCTTGGGCAGGCAGGAAAAGCCTCCGAAATAAGGGAAGAAAAAACATAAGAGCAATGGCACACAAGAATGACTATCAAATCCAAAAGCAGTTAGACAAGCCTCAGACTTGGTTCTGCAAATACTATCCCGCACGCATCCGCAATGTGGGTGAGAAGGAGATTGCCGACAGACAATTAGTGTTTGACTTCAAGGACGGAAGAGCCTACGAGGAAGTGGCGCAGCGCACCGCAGAGAATATGCTGACACTCTACGGCAAGGGTTGCGTGAACATCGTCTTCGCCCCCGTTCCAGCATCCACAAGCGAGAGCAACGAACTCCGCTACAAGGCTTTCTGCCACAGGGTGTGTGAATTGACAGGAGCGGAAAACGGCTACGAGCACGTGAGGGTATGCGGAGAGCGTAAGACCATCCACGATAACCGCAAGAACGAGGATGAAGTCCGCAAGGCGAATGTCGTTGAGTTTGATGAGCCGTTCTTCGACAACAAAATGGTGTTGGTCTTTGACGATGTGATAACCAAGGGTCTCAGCTATGCCAAGTATGCCAACCAACTCGAAAGGCTCGGGGCATGTGTTATTGGCGGTATGTTCCTCGCACGCACACATTATAAAGTAAGGTAAAGTATGACAAAGTACGACAAGGCAGTGTCCGTATGCTTCAGCGGACACCGCAGCGTACCTTTCGCCAAGCGGAGGGAGTTGAAGCAATGTCTCAAATCGGAGATAGCCAAGGCGTATGCCGACGGCTACCGGTATTTCTATTGTGGCATGGCAATGGGATTTGACCTGCTGGCGGCAGAAGCCGCCCTTTCGTTGCAATGCGAGTTGAAGGACTTGCAGGTGATAGCCGTTGTGCCGTTCCGTGGTCAGTCTGACCGGTGGAGCAAGGAAGAGCAAGCCAAGTATGATGCCATCCTGCGCATCGTGGATGACGTGGTCGTATTGAGCGAGCAATACTACAATGGCTGCCTTCTGAGGCGCAACGACTATATGGTCAACCGCAGTTCACGTCTCATAGCCTACTTCGATGGCAATCCCAAGGGCGGCACGTTCTACACCGTCAGAGAAGCCAAGAGGCAGGGATTGGACATAGTGAATCTTCATAATAGTGTATAACCCATAAAACAGAAAATGCTTATGGACGATATTGTTGCAATCATCGTTTGCTACTTCGTGTTCGGAGCTTTGGGCAATGTGCTCAGAGCTTTGTTCGGCGGAGAGAGACGAAACGACTTCCGCCGTGACCGCTAAGCGTCTTTAAACCAAGATACGCTGACAGCCATACGTCTGCACCTTACCCCAAAAAGATGCAGCGGATAATTGTGTCCGTAGGCAAGGATATTCAGATTCCTCACCTTAACATTTTGATAAAAATAAAGATACTGCTGCCTATATTTCAAGACAGCAGTATAAACCTTACTCTGCAGGTGCCCATTTGCAACGCACAGGAGAGACGATTGCACCCTCTGCTTTCAGCTGCTTCATGGCTGCATCTACCTCTTTGCGGTCGAGACCGCTGAGTTCTGCGATTTTACCTGCGTTGAGAGGCTGACCAGCCTCTTTCATTGTTGCCAATACTTTTTCTTTTGCGTCCATTGTTTTGATGATTTGATGTTTTGTTTATAATCTTGTTATTAACTCTTGTATTTTGTCTTCCCTTATAATCTTCGGTTGTGCCTTACCTGCCAGAACGAGAATTTTCTTCCCGTTTCTGTAGATGTGCAGCTGTCTGCTTCGTACCACTGCTGTCAAGGTCTCATCATCCTGCATGGCTTGCCATATAGGATAATACACACCTTCTGGTTCAAACAACTTCTTCTGAAGGTGTGAGCACATGTTGGTTGTATCTATTGTCATATCGTTACGTCATATCATTAACATGATTCTGCCAGCTTCTTTTGTGAACATTTCAGGGAAACGGCAGATTGTTGCATACACCTGCTTGCTTGTCACAGGCTGACCGTCCTTTCTCAGGTGCAGCCTATGACGATTGATGGCATCGGCAATCTGGTCGGTTGTCATGCCGCCATTTCGCTTTACCATCACATATACTATGGCTTCTTCTATCTTCATCCTTTATTCATCTGTTTTTCAATCCATGCCATCAATACGGCAACAGCATATTCCTGTTCTTCCTTGGTCAGTGCCCTGCCTGCTGAGATGTGATGCCACTTGAAGAAGCATCCCCGGCAACAACAGCCAGTGGCATGTTGAGCCAGGAAAACAGGATGCCCACGCATGGGAGTCTGCTTGCCGTCGTTCGGTATGACAGCCGGAGCAAGTCTTTTTGCCACAAAGTCCTCTGCGTGTTTTCGTATCGTCGGCAATCCCTTTTCCATTACATACTCCCTGTCTTGCTTGGACAGATGGAACCGGCTGCGAAAATCAGACTTTGCCAATCTCTCAAAGAGATTCGTCAGGTCATACTCTTTCTTATCACCAGGAACGCTTTCTTGCGGCTCTTCCTCTTGGAACAACGATGGATATATGTATTTCTGTGACATCATTATCTGTTGCTTCTGATTTCTAATGTTATATCCATATATGACCGCTTGCCGTCTATATAGTCTGCATAGAGTATTTCTTCGCTTCTGCCTTTCAGAATATGGCACTTACCGCACAGCTCACAGTTGTGCAGACATCTCCATTCATTCAGAACGTAATCCAAACGTTCCTCTCGTGTAGATGATTCAATAGAGGGTGTGCTCATAATCAGTGTCTCCCACAGCGTGGTCAATCAGTGCCTGAAACTCTTCTTCCGTATAGTCTTCTTCCCAACCATACGTTACGTCCTTTATGCCCAAAGTAAACCCTAATGCCTCAGAATAGGATATGCCAATTTCAGCTGCAAGGTCTCTTGCCGCTTGAAAAATCTGCTCTTCTTTGCTTAAGGGCAGTTGTTTCGCTTTCTTATGTTTTTTCTTTGGTTTCCCCATTTGAGTATATTCGTTTAATAATCAGCGTTGATGGGCATCTTGAAATTCCTGTATTTCTTTCGGAGTTCCTCATTTTGCGCCTTCATTTCCTCATACATATCATTCAGTGCGTCAGGAAATCCCCATCCACAAGGGCTTGCCCAACGAAGGCATTGCTTGATTCGGGAATCATACTTGTCCCAAAGGTCATAAAGCACGATGTGGCGCAATGTCTTGTCGAAATTACTCTCAACAGAATCATAGAATTGCTCCCACATGTCTCCATAGTCATAAGTGAACTGACAGGCATTCTCCATATAGAACACCATCAATTCTGCGACTGAATCTTCCGAAGGCTTCAGTTTCTTGAAGTCGGACAATGCCTTGCGGCACACTGAGAAGCGTGTCTTTGGCTCTCTGTTTCTGCTCGGATAGAACTCTTCCCGTATGATGTGCTTATACTCTTCCAGCTTCTGGCCCTCATTCGGCTCTGCATAGAAGTCAAGATATTCCTTTGCCTCTTTCCGTGCAGAATAAAGTTCCAATACCATTTTTATTATTTCACTCTTGTCCATGGACATGAGGACAGACTTTAATTTAGATTTTGACATTTCTGCTCTTTTATCTTAAAAACGGGTCAATCGTTGCCAGCAACTCTGATTTCTGCATCACACCGCTCGTCCTCCACAACACTTCGCCGCGTCTGAACAGCATCAATGTGGGCACAGACTGTATGCCATACTGACTTGCAGTCACCCCATACTTGTCCACATCTACCTTGATGATGCGGATTCTGTCACCCAACACTTCCTTCACCTGCTCAAGGATGGGGTGCATCATCTTGCATGGCTGGCATCAGGTGGCGAAGAAATCGACCAAGACAAGTTGGTCACTTGATATAACGTCTTTGAATGTTTCCATTACGATTTTCTGTAAAATTATGCTATTTTCTTTCCTGTTATCTTACAATACTGCCCTGCAAATGTTAAAATCGAGAAGAATTCAATGAAAAACCTTCGTTATTTCAAAGAATATTCGTACCTTTGCAGCGCTCATCTATAGATAGAAGGAGTTTCGAGACCCGGTTGCCTTTGATGCAATTCGGGTCTTGCGTTTTATAGTGGTGTCTGCAATCTCTTTTTCATCTTCTTTTCCAAAGCCTTTAGTCCATACTCTTTGTTAAGATGGTATGCTGTCAACAGATAGAATCCGTTGCTACGTTGTTGTTCCAAGACAATAACATACTTTTCCACTTTATCATAGATGTATGTTTTCTTGACCTTACGCTTTTTGCCGTCCCTCTCTTCTATGGTAAATACATCCAGATTGTCTGGTGTCAATTCTCTCACATGGTGATTTATCCAATGAAGCCTTTGTGAACGAGCCATCTCGAATACTCGCTTTGGATAAGTCGTACCGTCTTCGTTCTCAACCATGATTTCTTCACAGGTAAGATGCTTGAACAATCTTGCCATGTCAATCTCGCCATCTGTCTTTATAGGATAGATGCGCCACCCTCTGAATGAGAATTGACAGTTATCTTCTATATCACGCTTGAATATTGCATGAAGATCATGCTCTCTTTCTCGTTCACTGAGATATGCCAGTTCCAGCAGCTCAGGGTATTTCTTGATAATATTCAAACTGCTCATTGGCTATTTCAGTGCGATAAAAAACAAATTAAACTTCTTTCTAAATTTGGGAGTTGTGGTGTTGAGACTGATATTACTGTGTTTTTTTATCTTTTCAATCAGCTTCATTTTGGCTCTCACCCTTCCTTCAACTTCTCCCTTTTCATATCTAAGGTTGTAGTTGATGGCTCCCATTAGAACATCTGCCAATTGGATGAAGACACTTTCGTGTGAACGTATAAACTGAAACCTGCCAATGGAAGAGTTGTATTCCATTATTTTTCTGAGCCTCTCCAGCTTATCGCTACTGCATGTGTCCTTGATATCCATATATATGTTATATGTATAATCCATGTCCATCTTGTGATGCAGCAATTGGTAGTACATGCGAAAGTAGAAATCATTAAACGTATAGTCTTCTCGTTTCTCGTCAATCTGACTCTTGTCAACAACCACAGCCCTAAATTCCATGTCATTCATAAAGAACCAGTCTATAAGCTCTGCATAGACTTTATACGTGGCCTCGTGGACATTTGTCCATTTCAGCTCATCACTATAGCCGTGCTTCTTCTTAATATCTTTTATGGCATCTTTTGCCATGCGGATTTGTGTGTATGCTATACTTGTACATCCCAAAAGCATGTAGGGATGACCGTCATGCACCATGTGGGTGCTTTCATCACAGTAGATGTTGAATGTCTTATTCATTGTATCTGTTTTTTGTTTATTCTTTATTCCTTTTCTTCAGCGGTCCACTATGAGGTCCACGGTTCAGCGTCACACCATGCTTGTTGAGTATGCGGAACACGGAACTTCGGCTTGTGAAGCCGCTGATGGCAAAGATGTCATCTATGCTGTGCCCCTCGTTGTACATGTTCACGATATTCTTCTCACGCTCCAGTTTCGACAGTGCCCTTTCCGACTTCTTGGGCGGCCGGATATTCTGTTGCAGATGGATGATGTGTGCCGATGCCTTGCGCAGCACGGCACACTCCTCAGAGAGTGACCCGAACATACGGATGACCTGTGAGGGCTTGGTGTCGGGGAAAAGTTCGTCAAACGTATCGATGCGGTCTTGGATGGAGATGATGCGAACCACCTTCACACGGCAGTATTCTATGAATGTAGCCAGTTCACGGGTGCCACGCAGTGCGTTACTGAACCTCGACACCACCAGCTCGTCGCCGCGCTCCAGACTCGATATGAGCTGCTTCCACATCGGGCGCAGCCTCTCGTGTTCGGACAGTTCCTCTATCACCTGAACACAGCCGTATTGCTGCATCCAAGCCTTGTCTTCTGCATACTCTTCGCCATTGGTGGCGATAAAGATGTAACCTACTTTTGCCATACTGTTGTACGCTATTAAATGAAATCAAGTGCAAAGGTACACTATTTTTCCGAGAAACAATCATACTTGAACGAAAAATCATACTTAAACACGATAATTTGCCATTTTCTTTTCACTTGATTTCATTGAAAATCATACTCGCAAGTATGATACACAAATAAGATTAAACTTACTGTCATTCTTGCAAATATATCGCTGAAACGCATTAACTTTGCACCGTCAATTTCAAAATCAGACTCAAAATAATGACAACAATGAAATATGAAACCCAACTTTTCGGAGGACAAACCAACCTCCATTGCATGAAGCAAATATTGCATAATGCAAAATCAAACTCGCATGGCTGTATCAGACTTGCCATTTGTATTGCCACTGCGTTTGCCGTAGTCATGCTGACAGCATGTTCAGACGGAAACGGCACGAAGTCGTTCCATTCGAGCGATGAAGCCATCAGAGAGTATCATGGCTTTCTGACCACTCTTCGACAGAACGGCAAGGTCTCAATTCAGACATTAGTTAAGATTGTCAACGAATGGCGCGTGTTGGACGATTCCGTGACATCGTGCATCTCACGTGACACTGTCAGGAAAGCCCACTCATACCCGTTCACGGTATATCATGAGTTGAACGACTCCATCCACATCGAGCTGTGCCGTATGGCGATGTCTAAGCAACGCACCTTTCACGACCTGCTCTATCTCAGAGAACAGACCTCTTCCCATGTTGGTGATGAGGAACTACAGCAAGCCGTGAAGGAAGCACAGCCATTCTTCGCTTCCTTGGATAGCCTGCCTATATATAATAAAGGTGGTAAACAGGCGGTACTGAAGCGTTACCTGCTGTTCCTGCAAAAATCCGCCAAGCAAGGCATTCACGGCAAGGAAGACCTGCTCGCTTTCATCAAGGAAGAGCATTTGTATTTCAAATCCTTCCTGCAATACCTGCCGGATTTTGCTGACGATGACATCGGTGACATCAGACGAAACACCGAACACTGCTGTCGGGAGATACTCCGTGCCGCCGACCGCAAGGATTTGTCCCACAAGGATGCAATGATATACCTCTCCATGCGCACCAACCACCGTCTGCTGCGCAACGCACAAGCGGCTATCGAGGATCTGAATAGTGGCAGGGTAAAGGACGAGCACACCATGCACGCCTACCTCCTGATGATGATGCAGCCGTTCATGACGATGGATGACCTTTCCGTGAGCGTGCTCTCCGACAAGGACAAGGCAGACCTCTACAAAATAGCCGATGCGCTCCCCAAGGAGATGGACGGTCTGGCCAAGAAACTGCACCTCGACAAGCAACGCCTGTCGGATATGCCCATGCTCATGATGAAGATTTATGTCACAAGATTATAAACACCCCAAACAGAGAATACGATTATGTTAGAACAGTTTTGCGATGATTTCCTTGCCGTCGTGCCTTTGCAGTTGCCAGAACTGCTGGACAAGCGCAAGATGGAGAAGCCTGTCAAGTATGACGATTACGTGCTTCTTACTTTCCAGTTGAACACCCCTTTCACGATAGAGGAGGTGATGGATATGCTCGAAGACGAGATGGAAATGATAATCCTCTATCACCACATTCCAAGCCGTCATACGGAGTTCGGACACAGCTGCTGTGCCTATTCCAACCCTTCTTTCGGACGGATGTTCAAGGTCAACGGCTCCACAGATGAGCGTGGCATGGTCAGCCAGATAAAAGTGACCATCTATGACTCGCTGGAGCACATGTCGGCAGATGTATGCCTCGACCTCAGTCTGCATTGCAAGAACGGGTTCTTCAAATACATGAAGCCCAAGGAGGAAGTCCTGCTCGACTTCATTTGAAAGTTACATTTGCCAGATGACAGTCCTGTTCTACCGCAACAACGCTCCATTCTGTTGTCCACAACAAAGGCCAAAGTCATGCCACAAGCTCCCGACCATCTGATGAAGGAAACGCTTTACATGAAGATTATCCATCTTCTCGACCGTCACCGCACATGGCTGGAGATTGAGAGCATCGCCACTGTCCGCAACCACACGATAGTCAGGAACGGCAGAATGACCGACATCCTCAGCCGTGTGCTTGTGGTCAAGGCCATCCACCATCATTTCCCCTACACGAGAGGGCAAGTGTGGCAGATAGCCGAGTACGACTTGGAACAGGCTATCAAGAGCCTTCGGACAACCGACGGAGCTTTCCGTCAGAGAATAATCAAGGGAGAACTGACACTGGAGGATGTGGAGCGTATCATATCCACTGCCACACACGGTGTCGTCCAGCCCGACCTGAGTCCACTTCCATTATTCACATGCTATACATATTATGACAAGTAAGATACTGTTTCTCATCCTGATGTCAGCGTTCTTCTTTGTGACGATGATTCTGCACAGAAGCCGCAGACAGTTTATGACACGGTTCTATCTGCGCATGACCGCGCTTGTGACAGCAAGGAAGCTCTACCGGTTGATGCTGCTCATCCTGCTGTACGTGTTCCACTTCCTCTACCTCTGTGTACACTATAACGACATAGGCGTAGTGGCTTCCACCATAGCGTTTGCCATATTCTTTGTCTTTATGGATGTGGAGAGGTGGCTACAGCGTCTGCACGAGGAGCGGACACCCTTCTGCATCGCCGCGTTGGCGGCAGTGGTGTTTGTCTTCACTCCTCATCTGTTCACGCTTGCTGTCACCATCTCCTTTGTCCTTCTGGCATCACTGTTCTATCCCTCGCGCATAGTCATATCGCTGTGGAAGAACAAGGCTGACCGCAAGATGCTCCTCGAAGACACAGAAATGCTCATCATATACTACTATTAAGTATCACCTGTATCATGCCGTTCCTTTTGTATAATGGAGCTGGCGACAAACAACAGTATTCACCAAACAGATTATTGAAATGAAGAAACAGAAACATAGAACGAGTTCCGGCAAGATGTCTGAACGGATGTCCCTGTTGGAGTTCTTGAAAGAGAGGTCCGGGATAAGGCTGTCGAAGCTCGAAGCCTACCTTGACCTTGTAGACAAGGCTTCTGTACAGTACATCCCCAAGGATCTGTGCAAGCAGGAGTTCAGCCTGTCCAACGGGCAGTTTGTAATCACCATTACCGAACTGGCAGGATGCTGGCATTGGCACCGCGCCACTGTCCGCACCTTCATCGAGCAGTTGGAGAAGATGAACCAGATTTCCGTCACCCGTCTCACGAAGAGCCAAATCATCACCATCCCGATGTTGGCTGAGACACCTGCCGTTTCTCCGATTGACGCAGCCTTGGATGTGTTCCGCCAGAAGATGTGTACCGCATTGGACGAATGGCGAAGCGGCAAGATGTCCGCATCGGCTTGCGCCTCGGAATGTGAACAACTCTACGAAGATGCAACAGAGGAAGTAGCCATTATCTTGCAGAAAGCCGACAATGGCAATTCAATTGGCAAGGTGCCATGCGGAAGAAACATTCCCGAATCTGTAGGACACGCCTTTTGTATGACTGCACTCACAGCTGTCTGCGAAGCCACCTTCCATCAGGTGCTTTCGCAGGAAACAGATAACGCCCTCGTTACCTCCCTTCTTCCCTTCTTTTACAAAGACCTGGGAGGAGACTGGCTCTCATTCATCGAGGCGGCAAAGGCAATATCAGAATTGGCATTGGATGGCAGCTCACCAGCCTTGCATCAGGAAAGCGCAGCCATCAAGTCACAGTTTCAGTCACTCTGCCGACCGTTCCTTGCCATTGTAGCCAACCAAGAGGGCTCCTGTCCATCAAAAGGCTGTATTAACCTCTAATAATCACCGTACAACGCTTCTTCTTTTCTACTGGCACAGTGTTTACACGTCTGCCATTGCTGTAAAATAATCGGGCTTGCCCGTTGGTCGGAAATGAGGGAATTTGGGTAGCCTAATACCCCTCTTGGTCTCCGACCATCGGGAGGCTGTCCTTACAAGCAGCAAGCTGGAGACAGGAGAGTTGTACACACATAAAAGGAAATAGGTTATGGCAACACCAAAACAGGTTATGGATTTCCGACCATCTAAGGGAATCACCACAGCACAGAGCAACGAGCACCAACGCCGTTGGACGGAAAAGGGTTGGGGATCCGCTGAATCAACAGGCAACTACGACCGCAGCCGTGAGCGGCTCAACTTCGAGGTTCGGGGCGGCAAGGTTTGTCCTATAGACAAGAGCCGAAGCATCCCGGAGCGCATGGCAGACATCCTGCGGAGCCGTGGAATCAAAGACCCCAACGAGGGACTGGCAGAGCCACGCTTCCGCACAGTGGTCAATTTCATCTTCGGAGGCTCACGAGAACGTATGACAGAATTGGCATTCGGTGACCAGAAGGTGAATCTCACTCACGGAGCGGACAATTCGCATCTAACCCGATGCAAGGACATTGAGGAATGGGCAAAGGATGTTTACCGCTTTGTTGCGGACAAATACGGTGAGGAGAACATCGTCGCTTTCATCTTACACTTGGACGAAACCAATCCGCACGTTCACTGCACCCTCTTGCCAATCAAGGACGGCAAGTTTGCATACAAACAGATATTCGCCGGAAAGGACAAGTACGAGTTTTCTGCCAGGATGAAAGCCCTGCACAGCGAATTTGCCGATGTCAACAAGCGTTGGGGCATGGAGCGCGGAACTTCCGTCTCAGAGACGGGAGCACGCCACCGCACCACCGAAGAATACCGCCGCCAGCTGTCAGAACAGTGCACCACCATTGAGCAGTCCGTCGCCACCCATCAGCGGACACTCGCCTCGCTCCAATCGGACATCCGTCTGGCAGAGCGGAGAGTAAAAGGACTCACCTCAATGGTCAACAACCTCTTGCAGGAGAAGGCTGAGAAGGAGGCGGCACTTGCTGAATTGCATCGGCAGATTCTTGCAGGTCACGACAATCCTGATGCTCTCCGTCAGCAAGTCCAAGAGCTGGAGCAGGAACTGTCCGCTATCCAGTCGAAACTGGACGACAAGCAGGAGAAGCTCTCAGAGGCTGACCGCAAGCTCGATGCCCTGCGTGAGGAGATGACCGCCATGAAGGAGCGCACGGAGGAGTTGCGGCAGGAGGCACACAGATATTCCGATACTATCCGACAAGGTGCGGACACCGTTCTCAGAAATGCCCTTCTCGAAAACATGGTCAGCGAGTTCTCCGAACGTGTGGCACGGCTTTCCAATGAGGGCAAGGACGTGTTTGACGGTTCCCTGCTTCAGGCCTTTGCGGAGAATGGAACGGAGGTGATGTACTGTGCCACGCTTCTATTCCTCGGCTACGTCGATGATGCCACCACCTTTGCCGAAGGTCATGGCGGTGGCGGCAGTTCGTCCGACCTCAAATGGGGACGTGACGATGACGAGGATGAACGCGCTTGGGCACGCCGTTGCATGATGAAAGCTGCACGCATGATGCGCCCCTCTTCCGGCAAAAGGAAGAAACGATAAGCGGCACTGTCACGTATCACCTGTTATAGTATTCACCAGATTAAATTGAACAACATGAGAAAAATACTTATTCTATCCCTTGGCTTCGCCCTTTCATTGGGTGCGCAAGCCAAAGACTATCACCGCACGGCGGACACCACCACCGTTGTATGCAGACTTTCGGCAGACGGTATGCTTCGTCCGCTTAAACCTTCCTACATGAAAGGGGCATTGGTAGCTTCGCCATGGACGGACAACTGGTTTGTCCAAGCGGCAGGAGGAACTACGGTCTTCCTCGGCAAACCGCTCGGATGCAACGACCTATTCGGTCGCATGAAACCGGCATTCTCCGTGTCGATCGGCAAATGGTTCACACCTTCCGTCGGCGGTCGTCTGAACTATGGCGGTATGCAGTTCAACGACTGCAACAACTCCTCGCAGGACTACCAGTACCTGCGTGCTGATTTCATGTGGAATGTCCTCGGCAACCTCTACAAGGACGATGTACACACTCTTGCCAGATGGAGTGTCATTCCATACGTGGGCGTGGGTATGCTGCACAACAAGGTGAATGCCCACAAGCCCTTTGCCATTTCCTACGGCATACAGGGGCAGTATCATCTCTCCCCACGCATTGCTGTTACGGCAGAGATAGGCAACATGACCACCATGCAGGATTTTGACGGCTATGGCAAGGCACACCGCCTTGGCGACCATCTGCTGTCCGCATCCCTCGGCCTCTCTGTCCGCATCGGCAAGACTGGCTGGAAGCGAGTGATAGACGCTCGCCCGTACATCGCACAGAACGAATGGCTTTCGGCATACGCCTCATCCCTTTCTGACAGCAACAGCCGCTATCACGCCCAGCACGATCGAGATTGTCAGACTCTGGAGCAGCTGCGCAAGATTCTTGCCATCGAGGGACTTCTGGACAAGTACGGCCACCTCTTTTCTGACGATGCCGCTTCTTCCGTCACAAATGGCTATCCTCGAAACGACTACAGCGGTCTCAACTCGCTGCGTGCAAGAATGAGAGACAAGTATGGTAATGGTCAAAAGACAAAGGTCATGGAGTCCGCCTCTTGTACAGAAGAATATGGCAATGCTGAAGGTGAGCCGGAAGACGATTACCTATCGCTCATCCACTCAGGAAAGGCTTGCATAGGTGCGCCCATCTATTTCTTCTTTGAACTTGGCACTGACAGGTTGCTCAACAGGTCACAGCTCGTCAATCTCGACGAAGTAGCACGCATCGCCAAGAAATATGGCTTGAAAGTTAAGGTCATCGGCGCTGCCGACAGTGCCACAGGCAGTGAAGCCATCAATGATAACCTCAGCCGTTCCCGTGCCAGATTCATTGCAGAGGAACTGATGAAACGTGGTATGGAAAATGGCACCATCTCTCAGATTTTCGATGGCGGCATTGACGATTACTCGCCCAATGAGGCGAACCGCCATACCAGAATCCTGCTGTATCTATAGCCAGACATACAGCTCCGAACAAGAGCACTAAAACTTTTTTTTCATTGATAAATTTTAGAAAGGGAGGGCTTGTCCGTGATGGATAGGCCCTCCCTTAATCATATATGTATTAACGCATATTCTATGCGCATATCTTTTTTTTATCCGTGTTTCTCAGTACTTGACCAGTCAAGCAGGAAGTCATATATACTCATTATCTGTATGCCGTTTTCGTCGCTCCACTGCTTGGTATGTTCTCCCACGATCAGCAGTTTGCGGAAAGAGTCATCTACAAGACGCAACGACCGTTTCTCCTGTTCCATCTTTTCTGCATCGGGCATACGCCACGCCGACTGGATGTAGATCCGCTCGCTCCCTTTGTTGCAGACAAAATCCACTTCCAATGTCACCCTCTGCTGCTTTCCTTCCGTATTCCTCACTCGATGATAGACGTTACCCACATCCACGAGCCATCCTCGCATACGCATCTCATTGTAGATGACGTTCTCCATGATATGTGTCGGCTCGCTCTGACGGAACGACAGAATAGCATTCCTCAGACCTACGTCCTGATAATAATACTTGGACAACGAACCTATGTATTTCCGTCCTTTGATGTCGAACCTTTCGGATTTTTCGATAAGGAAAGCATCCTGCATATATTCCAGATAAGCCGACACTGTCTTGTCGGTTATGCTCTGCACATTGCTTACGGACTTGAACGTATTGGCTATATTCAGTGCATTGACAGGTGCTCCTATACTGGATGCTACGGTCTTCGACAATTCTTCAAATTCAGGTCTCAGTTCTATGTTGTTCCGCTCGTAGATGTCACGTAGATATACCGTGCGATAAAGGCGACGCAGGAAATCAGCCTTCTTCTCATCCCCAACCTGTGTAAGTAGTTGCGGCAAACCTCCGTACAGTCTGTATTCAGCCCAACCGTCTTCTTTCGAACCATCATACACCGTCATGAACTCCTTGAAGGATAGTGGCCACACATGTATCTCGTCACCTCTGCCTCGGAATTCCGTCACCAGGTCAGAGGACAGGAAACGCGAGTTGGAGCCTGTGACATACACATCCGCCCCTTCGGTAACTGACAAGGAAGAGAGCACCTCTACAAAGTCTTCCACCTCCTGCACCTCGTCGATGATGATATAATAAGTCTCATAGTCAATCATCATCTTTTCCACCCAGTCCAACAGGTAGTCCGGGTTCTTGAACTCTCTGTTCTTCCTACTCTCCATGTCGATGACGAGAATATGGTCTTCTCTCACGCCCTCATCCAATAGATGCTGATGAAAGAGTTTCTTCAGAAGGAACGACTTGCCTGAACGTCGCAATCCTGTGATTATCTTTATGAGCCCGTTGTTCTTTGAACGGCTCAACTGTTCTATGTATCTATATCTGTTTACTATCATATTTTACGAAAAACTGTCACTTGTGACACTTTTTCGGAGGCAAAGTTATATATTTTATCCTAAATCAAAGAAAGAAATAAAGAAAAATGCACTAAAAATCAATGATTTTCCTGTTTTGTAGTGTCTATTCCACTTGCCGATGCCCATTTTTCTTTGCAAAGTTACTGCCCGGGCGAATGGTCAAGTACCGCCATGCTAACAGGCAGAGGACTGAACGACAGCTTTCCGCAAATCAAAGATTTGGGTATTTCATTAACTCCTCCGTCTGTTTTCTTGCCTTATCGCCCTCATTCCGCAGTCTTTTGATGCACGAAAAATCAGTTCCCGACAAGAGGAGCCGAAAGGCTTCAAAAGGAGGGAAGAAAAACAAGTTGAACAAATAATTTCTTTGCGTATGGAATTACACAGATTATCAGAAAACGAGCAGGCATTTGTCGAGTGCTTCTCACGGTTCGTAAACGGTCAGATGGGGTCAGCCGCCAAGGTAGGCAATGCCCTTGCAGATGACCATCGCTATCTTATCAACGAAAAGGGCAAGGTGGTGTTTGCCTTCTTGGAACGCCTTGCCAACGACTATCAAAAAGGTCGTTATGACCAGCGTGACGAGTGGGTGTGCCGATTGGCAGCAGAGGCCATCGAACACCTTGTAGAGAACAGAATGTATTACAGAACACTTAACAACGATTGACTATGGCAAGCAGATTGATTACACCCGTATTGGAGGAGATACTGAAATCCTATCCTCTGTATTCACAGGACGGCAAAGGCAAGGATGCCGTTTGTGTGGCAATATTCTTCATCGGACACGTCCGTTGGTTCGTACTTGAAGGACAGCCGGAAGGTAACGACACCACGTTGTTCACCATCGTATGCGGTCTGCATGAAACGGAGTATGGCTATACCTCCGTCAATGAAATGGAGAGCGTAAAGGTGGATGGCTCCAAATATGGAGTGGACGAGATATTTCAAGTGGAGCAGTTGGACGGCTTCAAGCCGGTGAAACTGAAGAGCATTCCAGACGAGGATTTACAAGCATTCCTTCATAATATGGAATGACCCCAAATTAAATCAGCCGCAGGGACATTACTCCTTGCGGCTGACTATTGTTAGTACCTACTATGAGTAGTAAAGCCTACGATTAGTATATACTACGATACTACTCTCATCTTCGGAAAGCGGACTTGGCAACGTGCTCCTCTTGTACCTCTTCCTTCTGGTACTCCTCCATGTCAAGCAGTTGCTCATACGCAGAGCTGATGTTTGCGTCCATAGAATGGTTGTGGCTGAAAGGGAAGGTATGCTTCACAGAGAGTCCTGCATTGGTCACAGTCCCCACATCCAGGCTATCCTTATCCTTGTTATATTGCAGGTTCAGCAAACCACCATTCGGCATTTGGAATATCGGCATTTTTCGCTGCGCCAATTCCGAAAACTCTTCGGCGGTCATCTCCCTCGCCACAGCCTTCACGTCCTCACTGGCACGTCCTATGCCATAGCGAGTGATATGGTCACGCACTTCTTGCTCCGTATGCTTCAGGAACACCTCATACGTACCGCCGACACTCCCGTTATAGACCACTGCAAAGTCCTTGTCCTCTATTAGCAGGTCATCGCCTCTGTTCTGGCACGGCTTCCTGTAGGTCTGCTCCTCGTCCATGCCGTTCCCGTCATAGTATTCCTTGGCAAGCGTCAGCAGTCCTTGATAGTCACCTTTCTCCTTTAGCTTATCCAGTTCCGATGTGTCATCCGTTGATTGGAGATAGGCGATGGAGGCATAATAGACGTTTTCTTTCGATTGTGAAGGCTCTGTCAGGCTTTTGTACTGGGCAAAAGCCTCCTGATAATTGGTGTCAAGGTCTTTGCCGTGGTCGTAAGGAACAGAGAGTTTCACTTCCAGACCGTTACTCGTCGGCACAGCAATCTTTACAGAGTCCTCCTTCTCATGATGCTGGATATATACAGCAGAACCATTATATGCCAAGACTGCATGGTCGCCGTCATCTATGGATAGATAACTTTTCCCTTGCCCGTTTTCCTGCTCAGCCTTTTTCTCCTGGTCTATCTCCATAGCAATCTTGTCGATATGCTGCGTGAGCATTGAGGTAGCTTTTTTCACATCGAGTAGCGTGGTCTTGATGAACTGCGGCGACTCCTTCAGCGAATCCAGCCAAGACTTCAAATAGGCAGCCGAATCTCCTTTCAGATGCTTTGTCATGCCATACCGCTGAGCGGTCAGCGCAGCCGTCAGTTCTGCCACCAGTTCCTCGCGTGCATACTCTGCCGAGCCGAAGGTAGCGGGCTTGATGCGGTCTAACTGTCCCTCCGCACCCGTGGAGTGTCCCATCTCGTGGAAAAGGTTCGAGTAGAAAGACTCCCCATCCTTGAACTGCCTTTTCTCAGGCATCACAATCTCATTCTTGCTGATGGAGAAATAGGCGGAATCACCGAACATCGGTTTGATGGGACATATCCAACGGTTGTCCGCTATCATCCTATCCACGGGTTCAAAGGCAAACTGCTCGTCCTTCTCTACCTTGGGCATCGAGTATTCCTGTTCCAGTTTCTCCCAAAACTCTGGTCTGACCTCCTTCAGGTTGGTCTGCGCCACATTGAAGACATGGTAAGTCTGAAGCTTTGGATATACATTGTACTTTTCGCGCTCTTCCTGAGAGAGCAGTTTGTAGTCCTCCCACTTGATGTGTTCCTTTGTTTCCTTATTGACCACCGTAAACGTGGTGAGCATCACGGGGAAAGAATGCTCACCTTTCAGTACTGACACACGGGGCTTCTGTTCCTCGTCTTTCTTGCCAGTTTTGTTAAACTGCTGTATGCGGTCGAAGGTACAGAAGCGAGGAATCTTGTAACCCTCCTTCTCGCAATGCAGGAGCAACATCATAGCGTTCATGCCATTATATTCTCGTCCGTTCAGGTTTTTCGGCCATTGCAACGCACCTTCAGTAAACCAGGGCTTTTTCCATCCGTCTTTGCCCGACAGCGACTGAATACGCTCAATCATCATATCGGCAAACAGGTCGAGTGCCTTGTCTTCGGCACTCGGACCTTCCTTAGCATAAGGCTTTCCCATAGTCAATTAACCATTATAGGGCTGCGGAACATATTCGCTCATTTCAGACACTCGGCAGGAGAAGTCCAGTTTGTCATTGAAGACACTGACAGACAATGCCCCTTTGATGTTCGCTTTCACGCCTGGTTGCAGCCATGCCTCGCATTTGCCATCGAATAGGAAGAAACTTACCCAGATGTATTCAAATCCGTCCTGTACTTTCTCTGCGCTGAAAGCGGAGAACTGGCAGTACGGCACACCATTCTTGTCCGTCTTGTCCTCAATGCTCTTGCCCACCTTGCCGCGGAACTCCATCACGCCCTTGATGCAGTCCTCTGCCTCGTCAGGCTGGTGGCTGATGCTGCTTGCCGACAGGTTGAAATAAAGGACATCGCCCCATTTTCTTGGTACCAATACACCGGCTACCTCAATGCGTTCGCCGATGTTGCAGCTGCCCACCTCCGTCAGTGTCCCATCTTTGATGACCGACACCTCGATGGTCTTGTTAATCCCGCTCTTCGCTGGAATGACTACGTTCATGGCAAAGCTCACGAATGCCTTGCCCTCCTTGTTCGTGCGGCAGGTCGCAGCCTTGCTGACCGTTCCGCACACTGTTACATTACATTTGATCATTGCTCGATACTATTTGAATTATACATATCCATCGTCCAAGTGAAATGTCTTAGCAATGACAATAATCTCTTTTCAATCATCATATACTAGCGCACGTATCAGTTCATAGACTATCCACGCTGCTATGATAAGTTGGAAGCCGAGATAGATGATGGCCACGGTCTGACCGAAAAGCCATTGGGTAAGCATGAAGTGTCCTGCCACAGCTACCATACCCACCAGCAATGTACACAGATGACTTGCTATCCTTTTCATTTCCTTTGCAGATTTTGTTGTTGACTCTCAGCCTCCATCCCTTGCTCGAAGTTCTGCGAAGCCTGCTGTGTCGCCACGATGCCTGTCACCATTCCCGCAATCTTCGTCCGTTTGCTTTCTTCCGACAGATTGGCATTGCCCAAAATGAGCGACAGGCGGTTCATCTCCGAGGAGGTCAGTTCACGGTCAATCTTCACCGTACCGCTCTCTGCATGAAGCACAGTCTTGCCGTTCTCACCCACAGTAATGGTGCATTGCCTCATGCCTGGAACAAGCGAGGTCAAATCTACGAGCCGGTTGGCTGCCATGGCAGAGATAAGTCCTTTTTGTCGTTCCTCATCATTGCTGTCAATCTGCGCTGCCAACATCATCAGCGACATGAAGGTGGTCATCGCCATGTCGAGTATAGGGTCATTCGTTCCCGAAATGCCCACGCCGCTGTCCTCCGAGGAAAGGATTTTCTTCATCCAGTCCTCCGACGAAACCTTCTGCTCCTGTGGCGCATTGCTCTTGTATTTTGCCAACAGGTCATTGCCGTTATGCAGGGCCTGTAGCTTGATGTTGCCTTTCTGTCCGATTTCTGCCAGATAAGCGGCTGGATCCATATCCCTTTTTGAGCCGTCAGCCGATACACTCTTCACTCCGAAATGCAGATGCTCGCCAGTGGTTCTGGTGCCGGTATTTCCCGACACCCCCAACTTCTGACTGGCATTAACCACGTCACCTACCTTTACTGCTATGTCAGACAGATGCAGGTAGGAGCATTGCACCTTGCTGCCATCCTCACGGCTGTATTCCACGGTGACGGATTTCCCTCCTGCCGTGTTCGCATTATGGTTCACCGCCACCACCTTGCCGCCGTTCTCCGTGGCCAACACCGCCTCATGGTTCGTCTTGATGTCAATGCCCTTGTGCATCTGCTGCTTGGTGGCATCCATCGGATCCTGGCGATTGCCGAAAGGCGAGGTGATGAAGAGAAACTCCTCTCGCTCCACAGGAAAGGAATACCCGGCAGACTGCGGTACATGGGCAGCAGGCATTTCTCTACGAGGATTATTCTCCACCCCGAACGACCGACCTTCTGCCCGCATCTCAGCCATCACCTCACTGTCATACTTGTCCAGTCCGTTGGCTTCAATGATGCGCTGCAGACTTGCAGCATAACCGCCGCCCGTGGCATAGCCGGCACGCTCAATGCCCTTCGTCCATCCCTTGTAGTCGTCAGGCGACAGCGTGAAGCACTGCGCATAACGCTTGTTCTGCTTCAGGAACTGCGAGTGATGCTCATAACTGTCACCCACGCTTTTGTACTTACAGAATTTCTCGTTGGGCCTATCATCCGTATAGACTCCATACTCTCCGCCATTCTTCAACCACGATGCCGTAGCCTTGATGCCAAAGTGGTTGTTGCATTCGCGCGACAGTTGGCTCTGTCCGTTGCTGCTCTCCAGTATGGCTTGCGCCAAGATGACGGAGGCAGGAATCCCATACATCCGCATCTGTTCTTTGGCTTCCTCCGCATATTGTGCGGCATACGCTGCGTTCTTTCCCATAAGCCTATCTCCTTAGACTGGTGTGTTGTTCTGTTTCTTGACTTTCCTGTGCCATCTGCTTTCCTGTCTCTTTTCCAGGTGACACCATCTCCGTAATTCCACGCTTCGATGATGTTGTCTGCTTCGGCATTTCCAACTGGTCACAGATGGCCACCCGTTCACCAGCACGAATGAGCTTCGGCAGATAGGTGTCGAGGGCATGATATGGGAATCCTGCCATTGCCAACGGCTTGCCTTCATCATCCTTGCGCCCATTGCTCTTTGTCAGCGTAATACCCAATATTTTGGATGCCTTCACCGCATCATCCTTGTAGGTCTCATAGAAGTCACCGCAGCGAAACAAAAGAATGGCATCAGGATGCTTCTTCTTCAAGTCAAGATATTGTTGGACAAGGGGAGAGACAGCAGCCTTGACAGCCTTTTCATCCTTCTTTTCTTCTTTCTTTTCCTCTTGTTTCTTCTCTTCCCTTTGTTCAGAGCTTTTATCTTCCTTAAGTACCACTTCCTTCTGTTCATCATGCTTATCGACAATTGCCGTCTCCGCTTGCTTCACCTCCGTCGCTTCTTCCTGCTTCTCTTGTGTACTTTGCTCGACATTGTTGTCTTTCTGCAATACATCAGCAAACAGCGAGGCGGCAAGGTTCTGCTTGTAGGAATCCCTGTCAGGAGCCACCCACAATCGTTGCCATTGTGACGGACTGACACTTCTCGGCTGCAACTTCTTGCCGTCAATAGTGGCTGCACACAGGCATTCGCCCGATTTGGCACGGAATACTGCCACACGCTGGATGCGGTTCAAATCAACCTCCTGCTCATTACCTCCGAAGATGTCCACCTTCAGGTCGGGTTTCGCCTCTGCCATAGCATAATACTTCTGTGCCAGTTCCTCACGCACACGCTCGATGTTGTCCATCGACTGCTTCAAGGTGGTGAAGAAATGATTGAGGTCTCCTTTGTCGGGATAGACGGCAAAGCCCTCCTTACCTTCGGGCTTGATGTACAATGCCCACCGCTCCTTGTCATCCTTTACCAACTGCACATTGTCGAAACCGATGTCACGGCTGTGGGTTACGGCCTCAGAAGCATCCAACGAGGATAGGTCTTCGATAGACCAGTTGCGCAGTCTTGATACCGTGATTTTCTTGTCGGCGAAATAACTGTCGTCGGGACGGAAGCCCAAGGCTCCGTCGGGATTGTAGAAACGCACGTTGTCATAACCCTCTTTCTGCAAGGCATTGGTGAAGCGTTGCTTGTTCATGCCCTTGATCTCGTTGTTCACCTCCAACGATGCACCCTGTGGCAGCACCACATCGGCGGTCTTGCTGGCATCATCACGCACGATGACCACAGTACGCTGCTCCTCGTTGGGATGCTGCTTGATTTCGTCTGCTACGAAGTAGTGGTTGGGCAACTGCACCTGTATCTGCGCCGTCTCTCGCTGATGCTGGTCGGTGGCATACTCCACCTTTTCACCCAGTTCGGCTTTCTTCAACACCTTCAGCGCACCGTTCACCTCACTCTCGATGGCATCAATCAGACAAGGGTCTTCCTTCAGTTCCCTCGTCCAATAGTCCACCATGCTAAGGCTGTCCTTTGACAGACGGGCAGGCAGTCCCAGTTCGAGCATCTTCACGCCCGAAGCTATCTCAGTGATGAGTCGTTCCTTCTTCACGGCATCCTCCGACGGGGCTTTGCCGTTCTTCATGACCATGCCCTCACGTGCCAACCGCTGCTGATGACCGGTGGCAGACACCAACTGACGCATCATCTCCTGTACATAGTCATTGTAGTGCTCGAAGTCACGCTGCCGTGGCAGGTAGATGACATCCTTCTCGGTGTCGTAGTGCGCCACACCCGTGCCGTCCTGACGTACATTCACGAGGTTGTCCTTCATCTTCTGAAGGAATCCGTTGACGCACCCATGCAGCTGCTTGTCCTCCTTGTCGCCATAACCTCTATCCTCCACCGTGCCATCCTTCTTCAATGCCGTAGTGTAGGCTGTTTCGTTAGCCATAGGCAGTAGCGTCTGGTCGATATTGAACAGCACACGGATCTCACGGTTTTTCACTCCCTTGTACTGCTGTTTGTCCTGTTCCGACAGTTCTGCGTATGCCTCCTTGGTGATGACATCGTCGGGATTGTTGCGGTTGACGTACTTATTCCAATTGTAATACAGGAACGGCACACCTTTCTCATGCTCCCTCACGCTCTCACCCCGTGCCTTCGCTTCGGAGAACTGCGTAAACAGATTGCTCTTGCAACCCTTGGCATCGGAGTCAAGGGCAAGGACAAGGGCATTGAACGGACTGACCGAAAAGCCCTTGGGATAGAGCTTCGGATAGAGTTTGCCGCTTGCATTCAACCAATGTCCCTTGGCATCCACCGCACTCGTCAGTGCCTCAGTGAGCAGCGACACCTGCTTCTCCGCCGTCCGCTTCTCAAATTCTGATTTCTCTTTCATGCTTTTATCTTTTTGTTTATCTCAATCACATTCTATAATTGGCTTACCAAGCCACCGTTCCCGACAATTTTGTTGTCGGGCTTCACTGTATTCCCCTCGGTCGCACCACGCTCTCCCGTGCCTGCTCTTCGTACTGCATTGCTGCCATCTGTCGCATCTGGTCGTTCTTGGCAAGTATGGCGTTAGCCAATGTATTCAGCGGCAATGCCCCCGACTGATGCGCCCCAATCACACTGTCAGGCAGTTGAATGGTACAAGGCACATGGTCAATGTTGGCAACGAGACACCGCCCTTGCAGCATCGGGTTGCTGATACGAGGATTGAGTGGTTCATCAGGATATTGGCGGTACTGAATGCGAGATGCAGCAGGACTAACTGTAGGTGCAATGCCTTCCTGCTGTTTCCTGCCCAGCACCTCATGTCCCGCTTTGTTGAGCAGATTGGCACCTCCCATACCCATCAACAGCATCTTCAGTATAGGATTCTTCACGAACATTCCAGCCACGATAGAGGCCAAAGGAAGGAGGCTATTGTCCATATTCAGCGATTTTGTCTTGCCAGTGAACAGTCCCACCAGTACATCGGGCAGCATCGCCAACACATAACCAAGGTTCTTGCCGATGTCTGAAAAGCCGTTCAGTCCAAAACTCTGCAACAGCCCGTCCCATCCATTTTCGTTTGTTTGTAAGGCTGTTTCCTCCTGCTGGACTACAGATGGTGTTGCCTCTTCAGTCGATGAATCAGGAGTTTCTTTCGGTTCTGCCTTCTTCTCCTTCTCAGCCTCTGCATCCAGTCTCGCCTTAACCTCCAGATACTCGTCTTCCTGTCCAGGCGCAACTATCAAGGGCACATCCTTGTACTTGCCTGTACGTTTGGTTGCTTCGTTTCTCTGAGGGTCAAGGAACGTACCTTTGTTCCAAGGAAAAGAGGTCTGCTCGGTTTGTTTCGTCCAATCCATAAAAGTGATATTGCTCGTGGGAATCTTGTTCTTGAAATGGCTGTTGGTAGCCTTGATATAGCTGTTCTCGTGGTTCTTGATGACTTTTGCCTGTTTGCGGAATGAGGCGAAGACGTTGGTGCCCGTACCGAAAACTCCCTTGCTGATACACTCCTCGACACAGACCTCTTGGCTGCTACCTTTCTTGCTTAGGTGCTCCATGCCGACATTCATCACCATATCGATACCGACAAACTTGGCGAAGGTTGCCCATGAGCCAATCCCTCCCATGGCCACGACATCGGCACCCGCTCCGGCTGCCCATCCCGCTGCCTTCTCTGTTCGAGAGGGCTTATAGGCTGCCTCTCCTTTGGCTTCTATCTCTGCGGCAAGGGGTGACTTGTTCAGTTCGTAGGGCAGACCGAACAGACTGCTTTGTGCCGCCTTGCGGATGATATAGTCGGCAGAAGATGTTGGCATACGGTCTTTCACCATTTTTTCTATCATCAGCTGCTCCATGCGGTGATCGATATAGGCGTATGCCAAATCACAACCGAGTTGTTTAGAGAGTGCATCGTACCGCTCTCGTCCTATCTCCGTCACCACCGCCTTGCGCCATTCCTCAGCCATCACGGCAAGGTCACGCTGCATATCCTTGTTGCCGACAATAGCCTCCTTGCACATCGCCAGATAGTCTTCGGTGGTCTTGCTGTTCCACTTGCCTGTAATCTTCAGCGTGGCGTATGGGTCATCACCAGGCATATTGGCAGTGGCCAATGAGCGTAGGATGCCAGCCGTACTGTTGGAGTAGGCTCGCATCTCGTCTGCCTGTCTGTTGGACAAGTCCCGTTGCACCCTGCCCATCACGGGGGCAAGGTGACACCCGAAGTAGTCGCCCATCAGACGCTCTATCTCTGCGAATCGCTGACTGTTCTTAACTGCCATATACCTTGTTTATATATTATACTGCTGTAATATCTGTTCCTTTGTCTGCTCGATGGCATTGTGATATATCTCCATCTGCTTAGGATAGTGTTCCTCCAACCATGCGTCCTTGTCCACTTGGCAGTGGATGAACTGCACGGCCATACGTTCCTCAATCTCCACGGAGGGTTCCCCCTCTTCCTTACCATTGAACCATGCCTTTGTCCACCATCTCACGCCAGCCCGGTCGGGATAGACGCTCACTATCCTCGGAATGTCGAAGCTCTGGATATCCACGTCCAAGTCGGCAAGAGGGTCGATGATGCCGTCATGCGTCAGGGCTTGCTCTTGGAGTTTTTTTTTAACACCTCGTCCATCGTGGAGAGATATACCTGATGTCGCATGGCAAGATAGTTGAGAAAGTCGGCAATGAGCAGGTTCTGCACCTTAGTCGCCAAAGGCATACAGCGGTTGCCGATGCCCAAGGGATTAGCCATGCTCGGCATGGTCTCGTAGAAATAATGCTTGCTCGCTCCCAACGAGAAGATGTTTCTCAACGACTGCTCCGTATGTTCGGGCAGAGAGTATGCTCCTTGTTGAAGGTCCTCGAAGTAGGAGGGAAGGAAGCGGAGCATCAATGCCTCTATCTCCTGACGGTCGGTGTCGTAGGGTGAAGGGATGTTCATGTCCAGTTCATTGATGCCCATTTGGGAATTGTGCTCCAATGCCTTGATATTGCCGTAGAGCATGGTGAGGAACTCCAACGGATTGATTTCCTCTCCGTCAAACCTCACCTCCATGTGCAGCAGGTCGCCACTGATGGCGATGGTCTGACCGGCCTTGACGCTTTGGGAGAAGTTGGCGAAGACATTGGAGAGATGCCTGTAAGTCACTTCGTATTTGCCGTAGCGGATGGTCTGGTAGATGCCATGCTCCGCGTCCGACCCAATGGCAGAGACGGTTCCCGTTGCCACCGCCGACAGCAGGTAATGGTTCACTGAGAAGTCTATGCCGTGATGGAAGAATGTTTCTCCCGTCACGGGATTTTTCTGCTCTCCGTAACCCAAGGACATCTGCACGTCCTGCTTTATAGGCTCCTCAAACGGCATACAGTAGCCGCTCGATGAGCGCAGTATCATTTCTTCTGTATATCTCATATCACTGTATATTGGTTATCGTTTCATCCCTCTGCTTTGGGTCTCTGCTTCTTTCATGTTCTGCCCATGTGAAGACGTACCGCCTCTGTTAGGCAGAGTTTGCGCCACCTTAGAATTGTTCCCGATGATCATCGCTCCAAGCAGGGCACCCGCAATCTTGCTCATCCAACCAAAGCGTCCGAATACCATGAAGGCGGCAGCCACCAGTCCGACGATGCTCATACCCGACACGTTGCCCTTGCCGATATTGCCAAAGAGATTGCCTATCATGTCGCATCCTACGCCTCCGAACATATTCCTAAAGAAATCACTGATGCCGCTGAACTGGGTGTCCATCTTTCCGGCTACAGTGTTCACCGCATCAACGGCTTCACCAGCCTTGCCCGTCAGACGTTGCACATCGTTGGCGGTTTGTGCCACCGCTTCCGTGGCATTCTCGCCGATGACAGCATCACCTACGATGCGTGCCACGCTCTTGTCTGTGGTCAGCTTCTCCCATGTCACATAGCCTGCGGCACTACCCACTGCGGCCGTCTGCATAGCCTTGCCGGCTCCCATAAGGGTGCGTTGCGGGTGGAGTGCCGCACTGCCTAAGGTCTTTCCAGTTACTCCGATGACATGGCCAGTACCTCGTGCCGCCTTGCCACCATATTTCAATAATGAACTCCAAAATCCCATATCTTATCGTTTTTTAATCACGGTTTGACTTCGTCTTCTTCTGTCACGACTCGGCATAGCTCGAACAAGTTCGGCTCTGCTCTCGCTGCTCCATCAGTTTACGTTCTTGCCCACCTGCTTCCACCGCCTCTTGGCAGCCGCTGCTATCTCGGCTTTGTTCGCTTTGGTGGGTCTTGCCCCTTCGTCTATCTCCATCCAAACATCGCCCATGGTGGTGTATTTCACCGCCCTCGTCAGTCGCTTCAACTGCTTGTTCATCTTCTTCAGTTTGGGTCGGATGCCGAAGACTATCTCCACACGCTCCTTCTCGGTCATCTTGTTGCCCGACAGGCATACCGTGCGTATGTCATTAACTATCTCGATGCTGTTCATAATCAGCTCGCGGTATATCTTGTTGCGCTTGGCTGACAGGGCTACGGCAAGTCCGTTGGCAGGATGGGCATCCAACTGCGCCACCAATCCACCCATATTGTCCACCAACTGACCTATCTCGTGATAGAAACCATATATCTGTGCGGCATAGCTGACGATGGAACGGAAGGAGTCCAGATAGTTGTTGAACTCCCGCTGCAGGTCGGTAGTGGCTTCCACTTCCTCCTTGGTCCAGATATGGCCGGTGGATTGTAGCAGCATCACTTTCTCCTGATTCTTCAGTTCTTTCTCCGCCTTGTTGGTGTACATCAGAATCATCCCCGCAAGAGTCGGGTCGTTCTGCGCCCGCACTCCTGCAAAAGATGATATAAACATAAAAATGGCAATTGATATGAAATACTTCATGACTGATTCCTTTATCGTTAATCACTGATGGTCATACGTCCTGCTCTGCGCCATCTGCTAAGGGCTTGGGTGGCTATCTCTCCATTGCTTCGGTCTATCATCCCTGCCGTCACGCCGTTCCACACATCGGTCATGGTGTAATATCGTATAGACAGATAAAGACGATGCAGCTTCTTGCTGAAGGCACTCAGCTTGTCGTTCAGTGCCCACAGCGTCTTGCTCCTTTCCGCACCAGTCAGCATGTTCTCTTTGCCTCCTTTGGCGACTGCATCTTTCAGCAGTGTGAAGACGGACACCAATTCCGTGGCGGTCTCCATATACAGGTTGTTCATCGAGAGGGTGGCAACGATGCCTTGCGGATTATTGTTGATGGCCTTGCGCATCTTACACAAGGTGATGAATATCTTCACTCCATCGTCGTACAGATAGGTACAGGCTTTGAGGGAAGAGGCATAACCACTGGCGGTTTTCAGATAACTGTTGTACTTCTTCTCCCATTCGTGTATCTTGGTGAACTCTGCGGCGATGGTATTCTGCAACAGGGCAGTCTTGGTCTGACCTTTGATTTCCTTCTCTATCTCACCGTTGATGGCTTCGTTGCCCTCTGCTAATGCCATCCATTCCAAAGGGTTGGCAGTCACAATCTGTGCATGGGCTGACGGCACGCTCAGTACCAATGCCACGACAATGAACCAAATCTTATCTATTCGTAATCTCATATACGCCCTTTCTTCGTTTGTTCGTTTCTACTCTTGTTCGTATCACACTCACCACGTCATAGCTGTTGCTGATGCCGGTCATTTCCAGTTTCGGTGTCGTTCTATCCATCGACAACACGGTCACGCTTTTCAGTCCGCATAACTGTTGTATCAATGTCTGATGCTCGGCAAAGTCCACCACTCGGTACAACTCCATGTAGTTCACGCTCCGCTGAAACACTCCGTGCTCACAGATGAGTTGCTCGCTCCCGATATGGTAGCGGATACTCCTCAGATAGATGAATCGGTAGAGTAAACAGAGGGAGAACAGGAGGCTGAAGACAAGCAACAGGGTACTATATGCACAACCGGGCAATCCTCCGATTAGGAGCATTGCCACGCACAACAGCAACAGAGGCAGTTCGTTGATGAAAAACTGTCCGATGCTGGGGCACAAGGTGATGATGCTATTATCTTCTTGTCTCATACGCTTCTATGATATGTGTTCTTTTCTTCTTTTTCCCTTTGTTTCTCTGCCTTGCCGGCTGCGATAAACTCGGCATAGTCGAAGGTATCTGGTTCGCCCTTGGCAATCAGTTCTGCTGATTTCTTGTTGAGCAGCGCATCGTTCCAGTCCTTGTAGCAACCCAATGGATGATAGGCTTGCACATGCTCGTGACGGAAGCCCATCTCTGCTGCCACCTTCCTGAAGTTTGCAACAAACTGCCGCCCTGCATCGTCCTTGTCAAAACCCAAATAGTGCCGTGCGTTGGGAGTAACGGACAGAAGTCCTCGCATCTGTCCCTCGGTGGGTGTGCCGCCCGTAGATACATACACCATCTTTACAGGATTTATCTGATACTCTGCCATGGCATCGTAGGCACTCTCAAACCATACAATTTCGCTTGCTTTATCCAACGGCTCGCCCGTGAGGTTGGCAATCCACAGTCCTTCACTGCTGTTGCTTCCTTCTGCCTTGCCCTTGTAACCGCCGCTACCGTCCATCTTCGGTCGTCCTCGTTCCTCAAAGCCCACAGTCTTGTCGGGTGTCTTGGGCAGTACAAGCGGAAAGGCAAGGTTGGCAAAGGTAAGTCCATCCGTCCGATGCTTAGTAGCCAGACAGAAATGCCGATGAAAAGCATACTGCGTATAGAGGTCGATGCCTCGGAACTTAAAATAGGGATAAAACCTTTTCTGCGTTTCCCTGTCCTGCGGATTGAACTTGTGGATGTCGTAGTCATTCAGGTTGAATGGCTTTCCGTCCTTTCTTGGTTCTGTAATCTTCGATGGTCTGTCCTCTATGGGTTGGTTGAGCAGTCGGTTGCAGACGAGGTTGACGAGTCGGTCAGGAGACATTCCCACCTTGTTCTCTGAAAACATTTCTGGATGCTCCTTGATGAACGAAATGACATTATACACCTTCTGCTGCGGTGGTTGGAAGCAACATTTCCCATTCTGCGTGACAATGAACTTATCACCACGCACCCGTCTGCCCTCACTGTCAGTACGCACATACGACGGATAACGCAAGCCATCTCTCTTGTTCAGATGATACCCTGCGTCCACCAGTACTTCCTGTATGCTCAACCTGTCCAGAAAGTCATCGTATGTCAGTTCACTACTCATTATAAATTATAAATTGTAAATTATACATTGTTAATATCCTCTCCTTATCTCCGTGGCAACATGATTTGCTTCTGCCTCAAAGTACCTTGCCGCAATCTCCTGTGGCGAATCCACTCCCGGTTTGAAGTAAGGACGTGGACCGCCATGATGCTCTGCATAGAACTCCGGGGCTGGATGGTGATGATGGTGGCTTATGTCATGCGCCACCTCTGCTGTAACGACTGCTCCTGCCGTCAGAGCCGCCAATATCTTCGTGCCCAGTCCGGCGTTGGTTTCGGGGCGTGTCTTCATATCCACTTCACTGAAAACCTTGGAGAAGAGTTTCATGCGATGGTAGTCATCCACCGCCAAGAACTTGTCGTAGTCCTTCTGCTTGATTTCGTGCGTGATGGCTTCTCCATTGATAATGGCGGTCATGCGATACTTATCTTCGCCTTTCTTATCTCCCTCCATCGGAGGCACTTTCTCCACCATGATGTCACCGACTTTCACTTCACGCCCATGCGCTCCCTCACGATACCAACCCTTGTTCTCATTAATCAAGGCAAGGTCTTCACCTCTCACCATGGCATCGCCTTGCAACACGTCACGTCTGACAGTCTCGTCCTCTTCCAACGGAAGCAACCGTTCCTCGTCTTGTTGCTGACGCTGCTGCAACTCCTGTTCAAGTTCGGGATGCAGATGCAGGTCGATGCGCTCCTTGCTATTCAGTGTGTCCATCAGGATTTTGTCAGCAAAGTCGTCCTTGATGATGCCATTCAGCAGTTCCAAGCGTTGAACGACGGGCACTTCCTTGATGGAGTTGGAGGTGAGTTTCTTCAGTTCCTCATCTGTCAGGTCATACACCATGTCGGCATTGACGCTGTTCGACTGAATGGTCAGCGTCTTCGCATTCTCATCAATGATGATGCCATGCGATGCCAGACACTCCTGCCACTTCTCATTGGTGAAATAGACAGGCGAGGTAATCAGTTCCTTATAAGGCTTGGCTGGCTCCGTGCTTCTCGTGCGGCTGATGGAAGGCATTATGATTCCCTCCAAATCTTTCAGCACATCCTGTTGCTGAGGGCTATAACTCTGTTGCTGTCCCTTATAATAGAACCCATAACCGCCGCTCTGCAATTCGCCAGGCTTCATTCTGCCGTCCCAACGTTCAGGCACAATCGGGGCTTCGGGGAAGAACAATCGTCCTCCAACTCTGCGAAGATGGAATCCCTCCTGACTGCGTGGTGTCCAACCTAAAAAGGGTGGTGGCATATCGATGCGCCCCATCCGTCCATACTCGCCGATACCAACACGATAGCCGTGCAGCCCCATAGCTACACGACCGTTGGCATTGCGTGCATGAACGAAGTTCTTGGGCATATAGAAGTCGTTGCCCACAATGCCCGTAAAGGTATTGTAGGCTAACTTGTTGGCATGATTCGTACCCCAGTCGGTCAGAGCCAACATCTGCTTCTCGGTGATGTTATAGGTAAGCAGCGGACTGTCATGCCCTTGCACCACAAGCTGATAGCCGCTGCCATTACTCACCACATGAGCCTGCATACCATTGCGCATGAGCAAGTCACGCATCTCTGGTTGCAGGTCCATCTGTTGGGGATTCGTATTCTTTCTTATCGCCATACTTATTCTTCACTCTTCATTCTTCACTCTTCATTTATCATGCTTCACCGTTCTCTATTGCCTTCTCCAGTTCCTCATCTTTGTGATGGACAAACTGCTCCGCACTCTCTTCACAAATGCAGAGTCCGTTGTTCAGACAATAGCTCTCATATTCTTCCTGCCATTCAGCAGAATGATGGTTGACATACTCCAACCAACCGTACTCGCCGCTCTGTATCTTCTCGACGAGCACATCCTCTGGATAATATTTATTTGATGCCATATACTTATTATATTATGTGTAGATTATTTGTGCATGGAAAAAGAGGCGCGGTTGCGCTCTCCATTCTTCTTCTGCTCATTCCAAAGTTCTTCCGTGTATTCCTCTTCAGGCACATAGTCAAGATTACCGTCATCGCCCATTACCCAACAGCCATAGCACCCGAAGGTGTATTTGTCCCACTCTCGCTTGGTGTTCTCCTTCCACTTCTGACTGTCGCCTTGATTAATCCTTATGCCGGTCTTATCGTTCAGGTCAATACCCACCGTCACCTGTTCGTCCTCCATGATGAGCGTGAGCGGCTCACCCTTCTGCATCACGGTCAGTTCTGCCGAACTCAGTTTCAGTTCATCCTTCAGCACCTCCAAGTTGCGCCCGATGACAGGCGTAGGTACCGACATCACCTGATTGGTCTCCGTGTCAATCTGCACGAAAGCCTTGCTGCTCCTGCCATCAGCATCCTTAACATCGGCAAGGATAGCCTTTCCAGCCAGCAAGTCCTCCTGCTGTTCCTGAGTAAAAGCCTCCAATGGTGATTTCTCCAACTGCGGATAGAAGACCACATCCACCTTGCCGTCCTCCATACGGACCAACGCAAATCGGGTGCGGCTCTTCAATGTCTCGCCCTCATCATTATTCACCTGAATGGGCAGCAACGGTGAACGTCGTCCCTGACCAATATCTTCCAACGCCCACATGGGCAGGTCTTCAATCTTCTCTTGTGTGAGACCAAAACGAGCCAGTGTCTGATAAGGCACCTCGCTCTCTTCAAATCGTACTTGCTTCATACTTTAACTTTGAATTTGAAATTAAACTCATGCAAAGTTATATACCTATTCAGAGACAAGCAGAATTGCATAAGATAATGCGTGTTATTTTTGACGATTATTATTATTTGAGTTTGATTTCTGCTCAAAAATCAAACTCGATTGCTATATTATGTTACAATCTTCTTGTCTTCCCTTTGTTCTTTATGCCAGTCAAAGAATTGCTTGTTACTTTTGCACCATGAAACGATTTCTACTCATCACAATAGCAGCAATATTCTGTTCATCAGCAACAGTATGCGCTCAGTTCAATACCGTCACACAGACTAAGGTACACCGCAAGGCTGTGCCAAAAACGACGCAGTCCGCAACATCCGAACAACTGCCTCCGTGCTCGCCGCATCAGCGGCGAGACTCTCTTGCCTTTGCCCCATTACAAACCCAAACGGAGCAGACCGACCGCCACACGGCACTTGTCAGTCCACTCCGTCATATCTCTGTCACCAGCCCTTTCGGCTACCGCAGAGACCCATTTACAAAAAGAAAAGCCCTACACAACGGGCTTGATTTGAAGGCAAATTACGAACCCACATACGCCATGATGCACGGCGAGGTCATCAAGGTAGGCAAGGACAAACGTTCAGGCCTCTATGTCACCCTCCGTCACGGCGACTTCACCGTCAGCTATTGCCACCTCTCCCAAACTCTCGTCACCAAAGGCACCCACGTCCGTCCCGGCATCATCATCGCGCTGACAGGCAACAGTGGTCGCAGTACTGGTCCCCACCTGCACCTCACACTCAAAGACACAAAAAAAGGACGAGCCATCGACCCGTCCATTCTTCTCAATCTTATCAAGCATCCACTCTAATAGAACGCCTTGTCTTTTGTCGTTCACATCACCCCTTCCGCATTGCAATAATGTCTTAAATATCTAATCCTCAACAATTTCTATTCTTGAAAAACAAGTGTTTTATTCACGAATATAATATGATTTCGTGAAAGATGTCATAAGATGATACTAATATCTATGCTATTTGTCAATAAAGAACCCGTTTCTATGCAGATATTCTGAAACGGTTAGTGTTCCAATCCCTATCTGCTCACACAACAAAGGAAGTTTCTTGAACAACTTACCGTCATTCTGCTGCCTTGTTTCCTCCGTCATTACTTGCATCTCTTCCAGATGGATAGCGTCCGAGTGTCGTACATTCAGTGCATAAATGATAATCTTAGCATCACCTGTTTTAAGGTATTCTTCCTTTTGCTCTATGTATTCTTCTTCAGTCAGTTCCTGCTTCTTCAGTCTTACACAGAAATTGTTGTCTATCATGTTGCTGAATCTCTCTGGGGCACATGGAAATAGATCCTTTGTCGGAATGACCAATTTCTTGTCTTTGAGGAAAGGCATCTTTTCAACTGCAATTCCTTTGGAGGTGCGTTTTGATTCATCCAGAATCACATCAAGTAGCATCAAATCCTTGCGGGAGAACGCCTCTTCCAGGAATGAGTACAACTGTCCGTCCTTATCCAAGGGAAGATAATTCTTGGCAATCATCACCAATGAGCATGTATCAACAACTATCGCCATAACTCCCTCTCAAAATTTGCTGGTTTGACATTGAGTCTCGAACAGAAAGTGGTCTCGTTGACCACTCCATTGAAATAGGCATATTGCATGGTTTTCAAGAATAGCGGAGAAATGATGGGCTTTGGTGTTCGCCCGCCTCTCTTCTCAGAGTTTTTCAACTTTTCCTGTTCCTCTCTTCTTCTGTATTCCTCTGCCAATTCACTCTTGACATTGCTGTAGCTCGAATAGCTGATTTTCCTGTCGATATACATCCTTGTATATAAGGCAAGACGGCTAATGTGCGTCCGTGCACTGATAGCCTTGAAGAGGTCAATGCAGTAGTCGTTACGGGAATCTACACATGCTATGTTAGCAAGTGTTTCTGCTTCTTGTCCCATAATGAACTGATATGCAAAATCATTGCACCATCTTTCGACATCACTGTATGAAGTCTGTGCCGAGATGTCCATCATGTCCACCGACTCCACTTCTTCAATCCCCAATAGACAATGCCCCAATTCATGCGCCAGAGTGAATATTTCTCGCTTGTAATGCTTATGATGCTTAAGCACTATCACATTGGGCTTAAGGTAAAAACCGTCAATGTTGGTTTTCTCTTTCTTGTTCCATGTCTCTATGTATTCAAAGACAAAAATGCCATGATCGGCGATTTTTTCTATCATCTTCACAAGAAACTGCCTATGATTGACAGTTTCCCCGGGATAAAAAAAATCTCTTGCACGTACGGCTACTGTCTTAGGGTCATCTTGTAGGGTGTAGTGTTCTATGTCAAACTTCACATCCAGTTGCGACAGTTTGTTGTATGCATCCAAAGCGTTTTTCAGACTCTCGAATCGGTTTACAGTACGGATCGACTCCAAGTTCAGCTCTGTTCCGAATGAGGTCTTGCGGAAGAAGATACTGCTGCTTGCATTGGTTGACAACTTAGAATAGTCTTGAAAGAAACTGACTTCTTTGTCGAATATCTCACCTATACGCTTCAACACCCCCAAATCAATAGAATCTCCACTGATGTCTGCGGCTCCTGTTATCCGTTTCCTGCCTTTGTTCAGAAGAGACAACAAGTCATCCACCGACATCTTGTATAATGCCAGCAGGTATTCTAAACGTTTCTTGTTAATCTCTACTTTCATATCAGCCTCGATTGAACTATTGTTGTTTTGATGCAAATGCTTAGGCACAATTTTGCGTTGCAAAATTACACATTTTCACTTAAATGGGCGAATTTTCATGCTGAATATCACTGGAATTTATGTTTATTTTGCTAAATCGCTACATTTTGCCACCAAAAAGACACAAAAATAGGACGAATCATCGACCCGTCCTTTTGTTTTTAGCCTTTTTCGTTCTAACCACAGCCTGCAATGTTATTCATCAACTGGTTCATCACTCGCATGTCTCATTTCGTAAACTGTCCATAAGGCTAACACACATTCAATGGCTATCACGGTAATGGCCGCAGTCATGCCCCACCAGTGGGCAATAAGCATAAAGATGCCAGCCTCAATGCACAACGCAAAGAGGATGGTAACAATAAGTGATAATATTCTATTCATTCTACGGTAACTGATTTAGCAAGGTTTCTTGGCTGGTCAACATTCCTATCCTTGTTGATGGCGATGTAATAGGCCAGCAACTGCAATGGGACGGAAACAACGAGAGGTGTAAGGCATTCGGGTACGTCGGGCACTTCAAGGCAATGGTCGGCGATGTCCTTCATTGCGTCATTGCCCTTGGTAATGATGGCGACAACCGTACCGCCACGCGCCTTCACCTGCCTTACATTACTGATTATCTTGTCATACAGCGAGTCCGTTGGAGCAATGACCACCGTGGGCATCTCGCTATCTACAAGTGCAATCGGTCCATGCTTCATTTCCGCAGCAGGATAACCCTCCGCATGGATATAGGATATTTCTTTCAGCTTCAACGCACCTTCAAGGGCGGTGGGGTAGTTGTACCCACGACCGAGATAAAGGAAGTTGCGGGCATAGGTGTATATCTTCGACAAGTTCTTGATTTTGTCAGCAAGTCCCAACACATCTTTTATATACCTTAATTCCGCAACACTATTATAAATATAACTTTTTAAGTACCTGAGCAACAAAAAGTTGCTCAGGATTTTGTCATGTCAGATTTTTCACCTATCTTAGTGTTGCAAATCAAAATATGTATCAAACCCGACAGACATGGCAAAGAAAGCAATAAAATCTGAGAAACTCACTCCTTTTGGAGGAATATTTGCAATGATGGAGCAATTTGACTCCACATTGTCATATGTAATTGACACAACCCTCGGTCTAAGATGCAGGCTGTATGGTTATCAATACAGCGAAATCATCCGTTCTCTCATGAGCATCTACTTCTGTGGCGGCTCATGTATTGAGGATGTCACAACTCATTTGATGCCCCATCTCTCGCTTCATCCGACACTTCGTACCTGCAGCTCTGACACTATCCTCAGAGCGATAAAGGAACTGACGCAGGAGAACATTTCATACACGTCAGATACGGGTAAGAACTACGATTTCAATACGGCTGACACCCTCAATACCTTACTGCTCAATTGTATGTGTGCAGCTGGTCAGCTGAAAGAGGGTGAGATGTATGATGTTGATTTCGACCACCAGTTCATAGAAACAGAGAAATATGATGCAAAGCATACATACAAGAAGTTCCTTGGTTATCGACCAGGTGTGGCGGTTATTGGAGATTTGATTGTCGGCATTGAGAACAGCGACGGCAACACAAACGTCCGTTTCCATCAGAAGGACACGCTGAAGAGATTCTTCGAAAGGTTTGAACAGAACAATCTTGTTATCAATCGTTTCAGAGCTGATTGCGGCTCGTGCTCTGAAGAGATCGTGGAAGAGGTTGCCACCCACTGCAAGACCTTCTATATCCGTGCCAACCGCTGTAGTTCGCTCTACAATGACCTCTTCGCTCTCAGAGGCTGGAAGAGGGGAGAAATCAACGGCATTGAGTTTGAGCTGAATTCCATTCTTGTAGAGAAGTGGAAAGGCAAGACATACCGGCTTGTGATTCAAAGGCGGAAACGGATGGACGGTGAGCTTGACCTCTGGGAAGGAGAATACACATACCGCTGCATCCTGACCAACGACTACGAGCCTTCCGTAAGAGAGATTGTCGAGTTCTATAACCTCCGCGGAGGAAAGGAGCGCATCTTCGATGACATGAACAATGGTTTCGGATGGTCCAGATTGCCCAAATCCTTCATGGCAGAGAACACAGTGTTCCTTCTTCTTACAGCACTTATCCGTAACTTCTACAAGGTCATTATCCAAAGACTTGACGTAAAGAGGTTCGGACCCAATAAAACAAGTCGCATAAAAGCGTTTGTCTTCAGATTTGTCTCTGTACCAGCCAAATGGATCAGAACATCAAGGTGGTATGTGCTGAATATCTATACCTGTAATAATGCTTACGCAGATGTATTCCAGACTGATTTTGGATGACGACTACAACTTATGGGTATGATACTGCGTATTGTCTCAAGTCGCATTGTGGGGTAAGGGGGTATTGTAGGCAGAAGTGGGTATTTCAGCCTCAATTTATCTAATAATTCAGTAATGAGAGAACGTGTACACGTAAATAGGACGATGAAGGACTTAGTTGCGGATTTGAGGCTTATGAAAAGCGTATTGCTTTCTCAATACATGCCGTTCCTCTTCGCTCAGCGACAGGAAATAGGCTTTCCATCCCGGACAGAAATTGATGTGCCATCGCCAAAAACGACCCAACAATGACTTGGGTGAACGGTCGTATCGCCGCCTCAGTGGGCACTGCTGACAGTTATGTTTCTTTTCCAATACTTTATCTATTTATCTTTCGTAAAACTCTCGTGGCAAAAATAAGGATTATTTTCAGTGATCAAGCACACAGTTCATTAAAAAAGAGAGGATTTGCTAAGATTCAGAATAACGACGAGCCATCGACCCCAACGGGAGTCGAACTTCAAGTAACCGCACATGATACAATGTGCGGGTCGAAGTGCCTTCCCAATCCACGACCCCAACGGAGGTCGAACCTTTCTACAGATTATATGGTTCGACCCCGTTGGGGTCGGATGTATAGGAGTCATCTGGCCATCCGCAAGTCTTTGACATTGCGGTTAACGGGGGTGAGACCCTTTTCAGGGTCTGTTTGTTTGCACACCTTCATTCTACATAAACGGCTAAATTCAAATATTAAAAGCGTTTACATATTGCAACGTATTTATCTGTTATGCTCCTATTAAATTGTTCTATATCCTTATACTTTTCAACTAAATCCTTTATCACAGGCGCATTTAAATCGACGTTTAGGGTATATTGAACAAAAGCACGTAGCATCTCATAATTATAATTTACTCAAGTTTCGGATTTAGGTTGAGAGGATAGATTTGGGCATAAAAAAGGCTTTGAGGATTTCCGTATGTCACGGAAATTTAGTAATTTAGAGGTGCCCAAACAACTAATTACAATCACTCAAAGCCATGAGCAAAATTACAAAAATTCCATCGGAGATCCGCAACTTTTTCACGGGAAAACGAATCAATCCCGCATTTTCCAAGTTTATGACCCTCCTTGAGGGGATGAGGATTTCAGACAAAGATCTCGGAGGGAAAAAACGTGAGAACTGTCAGCTTACCAACCTTCAACTTTTCCAGATCATATTGATTCTGCCGTTTATGGCCGTCCCGGGTTTTTCTCATTATGCCGGATCGTCAATCTCGAAACTGTTCGGGGGTAAGAAGGACCTACTCTATTCGTTTATGGCCAAGGACAATATAGACTAGCAACATCATCTGGCACATCGCCTGTCATCTCATCAAGGCCGTGACCATAAGGAAAGACTATCAAAAGAGCCATCTTCCGGCAGTGCTTATTGTGGATGATTCCGACCTGCCGAAGACCGGATTGAGGATGGAGTGTATTGGCAAGATATTCTCGCACGTGTTTCAGCGGTGCATTCTCGGCTACAAGCTGCTGGCCCTGTGCTGGAGCGACGGCCGCTCTCAATTTGTCGTGGACTTCTCGATTCACGGCGAGAGAGGGAAGGTCGATGGCAAGGAACAAGGTCTTACGGCCCGGCAGCGCGAGAGGCGCTACAACCGCAAGCGTGACAGAGACTGCCAGACCGAAAAACGCAAGGAAGAGTATTTCGTATCCAAGCTTGAGCGCCTGAAGAGCATGGTGAAGAGACCATTGGAGGATTGTTCGCCGATATATATGAAGGCGTACACGAGCTCACCGTCGTGGAAAAGATCTGGTCAATCATTATTGATGTAATAGCAATCGTGGCTGAGATTTTTACCATTGACGAGAACGAATTGATGGAGCAAATTATACGGGATAACCGCAGGTTCAAGGCCATGCAACTGATCGCTCAGACTGCATAAAACCTAAATCCGAAACTTGAGTAAAATACATAACTGTAATAATCTACTACTAATCTAAAATAAAGCGATTATAAGCTATCCTTTTCCCTGTGTTTGTTTTAAAGTTTTCACCTATACACTTTTTTATCTTTTCCTGTTCTTTTTCTTTATCCATAACCATTAAATTTTCAAGCAAATCAGCTTCCCATTGTATTTGAAAATCAAGTCCATTAATTTTAGATGGAGTATGGTGGTTGCCTATTATAAAGCATATTCTATCAATATTTTTGTTATAGCCTACCTTTT
>ERZ1027251.13-NODE-13-length-62449-cov-33.893259_pt1 | contig 62449 bp, 72 predicted proteins | sample MGYA00519474_ERZ1027251 | MGnify/ENA primary metagenome ERZ1027251 (study PRJEB26926, sample SAMN06164779) | human gut metagenome | biome: ENVO:00009003; feature: ENVO:2100002; material: ENVO:00002003 | host: Homo sapiens | place: USA | collected 2012 ...
ATATTTTGCTGGCGCGCAATGGCCAGAAGATAGGTCAGATCTCGAAAATCCATTGGCTGTACTCCTTTCTTCCAGATTGTAAATCATCTTTAACCAATTATAACCCAAACTATTCATAAAAACCATGATTATTATTTTTTTTATGAACGTATGACATGAACCGAAGCACCATCTATACCATTAGTCCACTGGAAAAAAGCATGGCAAAGCGGCACTTTTTCATGCTCCCACCAATAAAACCATTCGCTTTTACCATGTTAAAAATAATTTTTATGAATTTAAATTATGAGGTTTTTCTTGTTATGATGTTTTCAGAAAATAACGATGACTGTTACCTATCTAATAAGGAGGGTTCATGATGACAACAAAGATCAAACTTCCTGTCACGTTGATGCGTGGGGGAACGAGTAAAGGAGCTTATCTATTAAGAAAGGATATGCCGCCTGAAAGGAAGGATTGGGACAGCGTCCTTTTGAAACTCATGGGAAGCCCTGACCGCAAACAGATCGACGGACTTGGCGGTTCCCAGTCCGTAACCAGCAAGGTCGCTATTATCGAAAAATCCAGTCGCTCTGATGCCGATGTGGATTACACCTTTGCCCAAGTATCTGTGGATAAGCCCGTCGTCAGTTATGGAGGAAACTGCGGTAATATATCATCCGGTGTCGGTCCCTTTGCGATTGAAGAAGGTCTCGTCCCAGCTGTCGGAGAAGAAACAACCGTCAGGATCTTTAATACGAATACCCGGAAAATCATTGTTGAAACGGTCAATACAGCAGATGGCCAGGTGTGTTATGACGGAGACTATACTATTGCTGGCGTGCCCGGTACGGCCGCTCCCATCAAGCTTAGATTCCTTGATCCCAGCGGTACCCTTGGTAAAGGCATCCTGCCAACGGGAAATGGGGTGGATGAACTTGAGATCCCCGATTTTGGCCGCCTGCCCGTTTCCATTGTCGACGCAGCAAATCCCTTGGTTTTTGTAACAGCTGATTCCATAAAGATGAATGGAACGGAACAGCCGGAAGAAATCAATAAAGACGAAGCCCTGCTCCGACTCTTGGAATGTATCCGAGGAAAGGCAGCTGTCCTATTGGGGCTGACCGATCATTGGGAAAAGGCTGCTTGGGAAACACCGGGAATTCCGAAGATGACCATTGTTGCACCACCGACTTTTTACACGACGGCTCAGGGCACAGAAATCAAGGCATCCGAGATTGACCTTTTGGGACGCATGATGAGCATGCAAAAGGCCCATCCCAGTTATGCCATGACAGGCGCGATGTGTACGGCAGCTGCCGCCGCAATTCCAGGGACCCTTGTCCATAGCATTCTTTCCCCCTGCGGTAAGCTTCCTGAAATCAGGATTGGTCATGGTTCCGGCACGCTTGTTTGCGGCGTTGAAACCGAAAAGGGCCAGTCGATTCCTTTCATTAAAGAAACGTATGGGTATCGAACGGCCCGTCTATTGATGAAAGGCGTAGCCCCTATTTCCTACTGAATCCACTGCTCGTAAGGAGGCATCATGATGGATCTATCCCTGATTTCATTGATTGTTCTTGCCGTTGTCGTTGCCATTGGGTTTATCAAAAAAGTCAATATAGGCTTCTTTTCCATTGGCGCCGCTTTTCTGCTCGGTTCCTATGGACAGATGAGTGCCAAGCAGATTGCTGCAGGTTTTTCAAGTTCCATGTTTGTGACCTTGGTTGGGGTTACCTTTCTGTTTGGGATGGCCTCTGCCAATGGGACGCTCAATCTTTTTTCCAAGAAGGTCGTCGCTCTTGTAGGGAAGCGGACCTACTTGATTCCCATCTTGATGTTTGTGCTTTCTGCTTTCATTTCAGCCATTGGTCCTGGACATATTGCTGCTGGAATCTTGATGACGACCTTTGCCGTCTATCTTGCCTTCGAACTCAAGATCAATCCCATGGCAACGGCCCTTTATGGCATTTTCCGGACACCGTTGCACAAATGTGTACTTTTTGTGCGGTTGTATCATAAAAATACGTAACTTTGCACCCGCAATTAAAAATCAATTAAATAATAAAAATATGAAAACAACAACATCTAAATCCTCCATCCAGAACTTAGAAGAGGTACTTCAAAGATTCATTGCTAACAAAAACACTTTCTCCCTCTGTAATGGAGAAAAGGAAAACCTAAAGGCTAACTTATACGAGTTACTTAGTAAGTTATACGATAACTATCAACTTGCTTGCATTGATATCAATCAAATCTGGGTATACGAAACTTGCTATTATACATTTACATTTGAAAGCCTGGTTACAGTAGACCGACCAAGAGAAAACATCATTGCCGATGGCTGCATACGATTTATGCAAAATTTTACCGATGGTGACGGTATCTTTATCTCATTCACCAAGCTGGATAAAAATCATTGGGTTTACCAACTTAACTTCAGAATATCATGAACGAAGAAGAATTAAAATCTCTGGCCTTACAGTTACATAAGGCACAGATACAAGAATATCCCTGGGTCTCAGCAGACCCAGAGGATGCTGAATCCTATATTAGGACTTACGGAGATACTAACGTACATTTGTACTACGATTATTTACTTGCTAACGGAATAGGAGAAGTAGAAGAATGAAAATCAGAGCTATTTTAGAAACAGAAACAATGGACCCTGACTTCAAGGAGTCATTTTTAAACGGAATGCCCTTTGACATTACCGAGTCAACATTTGATAGAATCGTACGCTATGCTTCTGGATGTACCGATGTTCAACAACCAGATGTAATTGCTATGGTCATTCAACACTCTTTAGATAACCGTAAGGAGTTATCAGAATTACTAAATACATGTAATCATACTACACAAATGAGAGTACTCATACCAGTACCAATCTCTTCAATTACCTTTATCAATCAGTACCAAAATACTCTTAAAAAGGCATTAAAGGAGAGAATCAAAGGAACACTGGATGGCCTATCAAAAGAACAACGTGCAGAACTCCTTAATGAGGTACTTAATGAAACTTTAAATGAGGGTTCCCTTAACGACGATTAACCAGTTGTTTTCATATCTATCCCAGAGGCAGGACTCTAACCTAACTAAGAGCCTGCCTCTACCTCAGTTATATTTGCATATATTATTTATTATTCTTATCTTTGTAGTGAGAAATAAAAATATATTTATTCATTTTAAAATAGACAACAACATGGTTAATCTTTACAAACTCACCAACTTACTTGAATCTGGGATGACAATATTCCAGCTCAATCAATGGAAAAACGAAGGTATCTGGTATCCAATTACCCAATACAAAAAGGAATCAAACGAAATCGAGGTAGTCACCAACGTATTTACTCCTCTATCCGAGGAAAATCCAAGATTCCATATTCAACTATCAGCTAACTATGATACAGAAAAAGCCGAATGGAATCAATTTCTAGAGGATTACCAAGACAACTTTGACGAAGAAGAACATTCAGAAATCATCGATTACTATATCGATTTCCTCGAACAACCAGAAACTCTTTACCAGGGTGCTGAACAAACTATCAACCTTTTCAAATCATTCATCAAATGAGAACCAAACTAATAATATTAACAATCATTGCCATGGCTCTAGTAGTCATGGCTTTCCCTACCAATAAATTCCAACCTAAAACGGTATGGGAACACTACTGCAAGTATACATTGGGAATACACCCATCCCAAGCTACAGAGGAACAATACGATTACTTCCTTGACTGCTGGTCAGGAGATGACGAATACACTTATCTCTATGACTATTACGAGAACAAATACCCAGAGTATAACCAAGAACTAAAACATTACGGAAAATGAAACTAAAAATCACAACCTTAGTAATCGTAGAAGAGGGCCAAGTCCAAGACATCTACCATTCACTTGAAGATAACCAAGACAAGGCTTATCAAGAAATCATAAACCAGGTAAATGCTGAATATGGAGACGGAGGAGTATTACAATTCTATTCTCTACAGGGTATCAAGGAATACTTCGAAATCGTACATATCCAAACCCAAGAACTAACATCAATAGGATTCAAAACCGCAATATTAGACCTATGAAAAAGAAATCCAAGAACCAAGTATACATACCTCACCAGGATAAATGGAATGAACACTTTCCTACTCCAGGTAAACCAAACCCCAATTACTACACAGACTCAGGTGCAATCTTCAACAAGCACCTACGTACCCAAAACAAATTAAAACAGAAAAGGAAATGAAAACCCTACTACTAATCCCAGTAATCCTATATACCTGGTTATCATTAACCCACAGGGATAAGATATACCATCAAATACCAAACCCCACCAACAAACAAAAATACATATACTTAATCCTACAAGGCCTACAGATAATCCTATTAATCCTATTAGAGACCTTAATCCTAAGAATACCAAACTACTAACCCACCAAACAAAACAAATATTAAATAAATACTAAAGCCCAGTATGAACAATAAACAAAATCATACTGGGCCTAACTATGTTACATACATACCTAATATCACCAATCATATAATCAATATACATATAACTAATACAATATTGAAGGCCTTCCGGGGGTGTTGGGATTAAGGCAAACTTCTAGGCCTAGCCCCCCTCTCACTATACAACACCATACCCCAGAGCTATCTAACACATCAGTCTCAAGGTCCTAAGGCTATATAACCAATTGCCTAAAAGGCCCCAACAATAGCCCATTTGGGTACCTAAATCCGATAAATCCTAGACCCCTAATGGCCCTTTTATTACCTTAATCCGATTACCTAACTAAGCACTATTATATAATATACTAATTAAAATAACAAGGTAATATGAAACACAGAAAACATCCTAATTTCCCATCCTATAGGTTTTACTCGGACCGTAGGATAATGAACAAAACCACTAATCGTTTCATTAAGGTTAAACCTCATATGAAGCTAATAGATGCCGAAGGTAAACGTAAAAGCATTACTTCGGATAAGCTATTTAGTCAACTATTTCCTAATCTGTATTCTTGGGAGCCATATAAGGCCTTACGTACTAAAGCCATAATACCCAAAAAGAGGATTAAAAGGAAATATACTAAGGCTTTCATTAATAAGGTTAAAGAAGAGGCAAATACGAAAACCTATGATGAACTTATTAGGGAGTATAATATACCAATGGGTACTATAGGTTATTTATTAAAGAAAGGTAGGTCTTCGGATAATGGTAATATAGTTATTAATATTAATAGGGTAATAATTAGGAAATAGGTAATATGGTCCTAGAGCTTTTGCAGTTATTAGCTAAGTATTTATATTAGTATTAATTGCAAGGTTTCTAGGACTTATGTTGTTATGGCCTTACTCCATTAGGGGCCTCAGTAGGATTTGCATATTTAAATAAAAAGCATTATATTTGCACTATAAACAATTAAAAATATATAGATATGAAAACAGTACAATTTAATGCAAACAACATCCTTTGCGGTAACAATTACCCTATTGCCTATTATTATCCTATGGCCAAGGACCTGGTAATCATTTCTACTGGCCATGACGATTCTATTATCGATGACTCTATGGGTTACTCAGAATATATCATTCCTATCCTAGAAGCCATTCTAAAGACTTCTATTAAGGTATACCAGTTATATCTTGCTTCGATTACTTCTACCGTTACCGATTATAAAGGTACTCATACCTGGGTCTTCACTACAGGCACTACCTATTCCGATGCCGATATTGAATATATCCAGGCTGCCTTATACAATGTATTCTGCGAAAACAATGAAACCTGCGAACCAATCGTAAATTACGTTAACAATACGTTTATCATCACCGACATCTATTCATGTTAAACCATCGCTAACTATGTTACCTTATAAGCCCAGCCTATCTTAGGTACTGGGCTTTTCTTATGTAACCTAACTCTAGGCCATCATGGGACTTGCTAAGGCTTACCCATGTCCTAATTAGGGGCCTTAGTTCTTTATGTCTCCATGAATGGCCTATGGCATTGGTATAAAAGCCTGCTAGTCACCTAATGGCCTTTATGTATGATAATATACAGATAATATCTACCGGACTGTATGGGGCCTTCTTTTTTCTAAAGTGGTACCTATACCAACCCCTTCTATATCCTACCTTATATCCATCAATATACCTATATCTAATGCCCACAACCATGCCCACCTTTCAAACCCCCAAAACCTACTTGCAAATTTTTCATACGAAATTATTAAAAAATAGTTCTTAAAAAATTTCTCAAAAAAAAATCTCAAAATGTTTTGCAGATTAAAATATATTTCTTATCTTTGTAGTGTTGAAAAAGCAAAGAGATATTTAAAATTTTGATTAACAATTTTTAAAAAGAAAATTCTCTAAAAATTTTGCTAATTAAAAATTAAATTGTATCTTTGTAATGTAATCAAAAAGCGATATTTGACATATTGAAACAATATAAAATTAATTTATTCCTTTTCTCTTTTTCTTATAAATCTTTTAGTTTTATAGAGAAAAGGATATAATAAAATAAACATAAAAACTAAAAGTATTTTATTATGGAAGAATTAAAAAATGTAGTAGTAGAAAAAGAAATTGCTAACAACAAAGTAAACAAAGTTAGTGCAAATAAAGCAAAAGCGCAAGCAAAAGCAAATAGCACTATTAAATTATCAGTTGATAGTATTTTTAAAAGTCTAAATGAAAAAACTAACGGACTTTTAAAAACTTCTTTAGGGAAAAAAACCGAAATTTATATTGAAAATCTTTTTGCAGAGTTGAACGAAAAGCAAAAGAAAGCGTATCGAAAGAAATTAAGAAATACAACTTTTTCTTTGCTTGATTCGATTTGCAAAGCGAAAGAAGAAAAGAAACAAAATGAACTAAAAACACTTGTTTCTGCATTTACAGAATTTTATAAGCAAGTCTACAAAGTGAATGATTTTTCATTTGCAAGTATTGCAAGCGAAAATACAAAGGACACAAAAAAAGAAGTTCTAACAAAAGGTTTACAAATAGTCAAAAATTTCAAGTAATTAAATGATATGATATTAAATGTATTTTTATTTATTGGTGTAATTTGGGTATTAATTCAGATTATCAAAGATATAAAAGATTTTTTAAAGAACTTATAAACTAAATAAAAAGTAAGGGAAAGCAAATAAAAATGTTTGTCCCTTACTTTTTATTTTTGAATGTTAATTTTAACGTAACCGTTCGCCCCTTTTAGTACCTCAACTTTTTAACACCTCGTCTTAAGGGTACCCCGTTTTTAGTACCACACCAAAATCGCTCCTCATATTAATGGGTACCCAGATATCCCACAACCACACATGCACACACAAAGAAGCCAGAGACCTAACATCCCTGGCATCTCAATCCCTGTAAAATGGTATCCAATATCTTCTTAACCCTATCCTTCCCTAAGACCCTCCTACCATTCCTTATCTCATAGAAGAAAGTATAATACATCTCAAGTTCTTCCATCCAAATTCTATCCCCTCCCTCCAATAATGGTTCTATTCTCATCATATCCTCAGGATTAATCCATAACCGATACCAAACCCTATTACCTTCAGAACATCTTAGGATTCTCTTATGGTCATCATCCCTTATCACTGTTACCTTTACCATACTGATTAAACATTTCTTGATTCAACCTAAATCCAGGCCTAGATATAATCATCCTTTGGATATCATGTATCTTAATTGCCATCTCATCCATTTCCATCGGATGGTTGATAGGTAATTCTAAAAACCTATTCCAAATTTCCTCAGTAAGTCTAAGGATTGCCTCTTCCTCTTGGGTAAACTTACCCGGGTTAATATCATCTTCTATTACTCCCTTGGTAATTACTGTACCTATTACAGTATCCTTACCGATGTTAATATCTTCCATAACTTAATAAATTATAGGTTCATCTTCTGTAATGGGAGGGAGATTAACTCCCTCTCTTTTAATTCTCTCTAAATCTTCCAGGGCACACTCTAGTATTTTAATACGTTCAGCATTATAATCTTTAGATACTGGAAACCAAAATGCTGTATGGAACAGGTATTTGTATCCCTTTAACCTTTTCATAGGTACCCTAAAATATATTCTGCCATTTACATCAAGAGTATCATCCTTAATACTTTCGATTATGTGATGGGAATAACCAAAGTATACATGGGTAAGTCCAAATCTTTGTGGAGTAAACCAGGGTTTAATTACTTCTTGCCATAAGTATGTACCATCATTAGAAAGATTGAACTCTATATTAATGGTTCTACTCACCTCTATCAAGTCAACACATAATCCTCTTGGAGAATTTGGTATATTAATGGTTCTATCCCGAACTGTCTCAAGGACATTCTTTACTGGTAAGTAATAATTTCTTATCCTTTCTTCGATTACCATGTTCTCATAGAGATTATAATCGATTGCAGTGGACGTAGGCTTTTCCATTCTTCTCTAATTTTCTTTCAAACCATTGGCAGGTAATACATCTTGGGCTTCCCACCATTACTTCTGTCTCTCCCTTGATTACTGGGCAAGGGTTGGTAAGCTTCTTTTGCCTACCAACCTTCTTAGTCTTAATCTCTCGGTTCATGTTTCTTTTCTATATAAGTTATTATAAAGTATATCGGAAATAGTGGCATAATTAACCAGATAGTTAGGAATAGGAATCCCGGTCTAGTTAATCGGTGCATTGAGCATATCACTCTGGTCATAAACCAGGCAGGTATAATACAGATAGCATATATTATACCCAAGATAATCCCTAGAGTCATTGTTCGAAGTATTTATTTACTATTTTGGATATCTTCTTATCTAACTCTACGATTAGTTCACTGAAGTCTTTGTCCTTCATATCCTTAATCTTGGATTCGATTAGTTCAAGGTTTCTCTTGATTGAGAAGTAGGATTTGAATGCTTGGTAATCCAATTCGGATTTATCCGATAGAGGTAGGATAACACTTTGCTTACCATCCAATCGGATATAATTCCCATCTGGTCCAAGTGTTCTTGATACCTTTACCTTATTACTCAGGATTGCAAACCCACCTTTCTTGTCGATGGTTTCTACCTTTACCTTTTCCATTAAGGTTTTGCCATCAGAGAAAATGACTTCTTCACCCTCCTTTAGCTTTTTGGTTTCTTTGTTCTTTTTCATATCTTTATTAATTAGTTTATGCAAATATACGAAATTATTTATTATCTGTATAATTTTGAATCATAAATTTTAAATCCTCTGAGGTAAAGGATTTGCGACTTAAGAGTTCCATAAGTTCTACAGGAGTAAGGATTATTCCATTTGGAGTAAAAAGTCCTCTAGAGTGTTCTGGAATTATGCCCTGGAATCCCCAATTGTTATATGAGTTAATAATCATGGAATTATCTCCGGTGAGCATAGCAATGTAATTTTCTGAAGTTTTAATACGTTCTCTTCTGAAAGTACCAACTTCTATCCATAAGGAATTAAGATGGATAGTGTAATGACGATAATCCGGAGTGATTAATGGGAGGATTTCCATCGAAAAATCCTTTCTTACCTTATCATCTTCTTCTTTAATGTTATGCCAGAAAGCACAATGAAAGCAAAGTTGTTTGGCTTCCATTATTTTAGGGATTGCCCTAGATAATTCGTACTGATGCAAGTCGATAGGTTCATTGCATAGGTGACATTTTTCAGTTTCCATATTTCTACATTATTAAATTATATAGGATAATAGAACCTAAAGAACCCTCCTAAGTATGGTATTCAGCAATACTTTCTAATCTTTAATGAACTTTAAAATATAACGTTATGGATAAGTTAACTAATGAAATGATTGTGGCTCTAGCCAATGATTTGGGACTAGAGCCAGCTCTTCTCAAAGCAGTACAACTGGTTGAAGCAGCAGGTAGAGATGGATTTCTAGTAGATGGTAGACCTCAAATTCTGTTTGAAGGTCACATTATGTACAAAGAAATCAAAAATAAGTTCGGTTTAGACAAGTCAGTAGCTGCTCAAAAGAGTTACCCTACGATTTGTTTCCCAAAATGGGATAAATCGAAGTACTTAGGAGGAGCAAGTGAGTACAAAAGACTCGAAATTGCCAAGAAAATCGACGAAGAATGTGCTTTGAAGTCAGCTTCTTGGGGAATGTTTCAGATTATGGGCTTCAATCACCTCTATTGTGGCTGTAAAGACGTCTTCGAATTCGTGAAAAAGATGCAGGAATCTCATGAAAGTCAGTTAAAACTCATGTATTACTACATGAATAATACCAGTTGCTTGAAAAATCTGAAAGAACATGACTGGGCAGGCTTTGCTCGGAAGTATAATGGTCCTGGTTATGCTGAAAATGCCTATGACCAGAAGTTAAAAAACGCTTACGAAAACTTTAAAAACAAGATATAATGAAGGTAATTTACAACAAATTCATCCCATTTAAGGGATACAAGGCAATGAACTTATTCGGAATTGTCTTTGTGAGAAAAGGTGCTAAGTTTGACACCTATGATTACAATCATGAGCATATTCATCTCAAACAAATGCAAGAGATGTTGTGGATATTCTACTACTTATGGTATGCAATCGAGTACTTAATCATCATGTTCTTTGCTAAGTGGAACAAACAAAGCGAAAGATACCATGATGTAAGCTTCGAGGAAGAAGCCCATAACAATGACCACGACTTGGAATATATCAGGAAACGTAAACATTATTCCTGGGTTAAGTATGTAAAACTTAGAAGTTACAAAAAATGAATATATTAGGGATATGTGCAGGCCAAGGAGGTCTGCTCTTCCCTTTTAGGAAGCACCTATTAGGGAATATTGAGCCAAGAACCGTTTTTCATACAAATTGTGAAAGTCAGTGGAAGGCTAATTTTAAAGATATACCGTTCTATAAAGGGTATAACTTACCTGAGTTTGATGAGAAAGTAGATGTTATCTTATCTTCTCCAGACTGTGGTATGTCGTCTATTATGAGGCTTTCAAAGGTTAAAGAATTGGGCAAACCTAAAGATAACCGAAGTTTAAATCTAGTAATAGAGGGAATCAATTATTACAAGCCTAAGATTTTTCTTATTGAAAATCTGCCTCGTTTGCTATCTCTTTTACCCAATGAATACCTTCATGAAGCCTTTAAGGACTATAAACTTATTTTTCACGAAAGAAGCGTTTCTGACTATGGGAACTCCCAAGTATCAAGGAAACGTTTAGTTATCATTGGAGTGCATAAGAAAACTGGTAAGAAATACTTGAATGCTTTTAATGAAGTATTCCAAGTAAAAACTCCAACAATTACTAGAAATCTACTTAACGATTACCAGAATCCATTAAATTATAACATTCCAATTGAAAAGACTTTGGCGATGTATGATTATCGAAAGCTTCCTGCAAAGAAGAATCTAACAGTTAGAAAGATTCAGTTATTGTGGAATAGTGACTTCAAGAATGAAAAGAAATGGCCCATAAAGACTGCTAAGATGAGTACTCTCCCAGGAGTGTATCGATTAGAGTTAGATAAAGCTCCTCTAACTTTAAGACCTGCTGATAGACAGTTCCGACCCGATGGTTACCCTCTTGGGATTTTAGATTTCAAGGCAATTATGGGATTTCCTAAAGCCTACAAGATTTTCATGGATGAAGGCAATTACCTTTACTGGCTTAACAAGGCAAGGTATACCATTGCCAAGGGTTCGGTATATGAGGTAGGGATTTGGTTCAAGAGATGCCTGAAAAAGGTTAATATATACTAAAGTATATATTACTTCCTGGTAGACCTTGAAAAATATAGATATATAATATACTTCGTATATATATCTATATTTTTTATATACTCTATATCTATATACTTATAGATATACGAAATTAGGTATATTAGGATAGAAGAAACACTTCGATTCACTTCGTTCATCGAATAATTAGGTTCGGTACCGAACCTAATTGGAGAAGTATGTTAACTATATACTTCTGAAACCTAAAAATTTTATGATATGAGATTGATAAATACCAAGACCCAAGTTAAGAAGGCAAATCTCCCAACAATCCTAATCTTTGTTAAACAGATTTGCTTACAAGTTCCTCGGTTTAGATTTGAGATAATCGAAACTGAACACACTTTTCAGTTTAAGTTTTACCTTTTAAAGTCAAGGATATCTCCCATTGAGAAGTATTGGCTCAAGAAACGAATCAAAAAGTTCATCCATGAAGACTCTTAAGAACGTAGCTATTCTAGCATTACTAGGATTTACTATTTACCTTTGCTTCAGGAATTACAAACTGAATTCATATATCAGACAACTTCCTGATTCATCGGTCATTGGCATTCCTGATACAATCAAACTGAAAGAGAACTTCAAGCCCCAATCACCATATACACAATTGGTTCAGCCCCAGAGAATTCTTCTCTACGACTTCTATCGAAACAGTAGCAATTCGACTAAACCCCAAGCTTCTGATTCAACAGCGGTTACTTCGAATAGAATTAGTAGAGAAGATTCTCTGGTCCAATTTACCTTGGATAAAAACCAATTGAACCTAAGTTTATTCAACAAAGAAACAAACTCCTATTCAACGAGAATGTTTAACATGGACTTAGGTAAGTATAAGTACAATTGGTATGAAGGTCAATTAACTCAAAAAAGAATTAGAAAACTAACTCTAAGTCCATACGTTTATGGTAAATATAGGGTCTTTAATCAAATGTTAGACATAGGGACAGGCCTTTCAATCAAGACTACTAATTTCAATTATAAACTTGGTATAAATGCTTTTCATTATCCGAAGTTCTTTTCGGGAATAAAAGCTGACTTAGAGTTTTCAGTAACATATAACTTTTGATTATGGCAAAGAAGATTAACATAGAAACTAACACATCTGCTCTTACAAGGGAAGAACTAGCAACACTTGCTAAAGTTAGTAATGATGTTTTTTACTTTAGCCTTTTCACTTATGTGATACACCCTATGAGGGGAAAGGTAAGATTTGAACTTTACCCGTATCAAAAATCGGTTCTGTATAACTTCGTAAAAGAACGTTTCAATATTCTGCTTAAGTTCAGGCAGGCAGGTATTACGGAGCTTATATCTATGTACTGCCTATGGTTGGCAATGTATCATCCTAACAAGAAGATTAACATTATCTCAATCAAGGACACAACAGCAAAGAAGGTACTTAAGAAGATTAAGTTCATGTACAAAAACCTGCCATGGTATTTACAGACACCGATTATAAATGGTCGTTCGGGAGAATATGGTTCTGCATCAATGATAGAGTTCGATAATGGCTCATTCATAGAATCTATCCCAACGTCTTCAGAAGCCGGTCGTTCAGAATCTCTATCCTTACTGGTAATTGATGAAGCAGCAGTAGTTAGATGGGCAGCCCAAATCTGGGCAGCCGCTTTTCCTACTCTTTCCACTGGTGGAGCTGCTATCATCAATTCCACTCCCTATGGAGTTGGTAACTTTTATCACTCTACTTGGGTTGATGCTATTGCAGGTGGGAATCCATTTAACCCACTCAGATTGTATTGGCAAATGCACCCAGAACGAGACATTAATTGGTACAATGAAATGTCTTCTGCTTTGGGAACCAAAAGAACTGCACAAGAAATTGATGGTGACTTCTTATCATCTGGAAATACGGTCTTCGACTTAGCTGACATAAAAGCTATCGAAGACTGTCTTAGTGATTATCCGGTTATTAAGAAAAGATTCAATGGTCAATATCGGCAATTCTTAGAACCAGCACCAGATAAGGAATATTTCATTGGTGCTGACGTTTCAACTGGTAGGTCTTCTGACTACTCTGCATTTACTTGCATGGACAAACAGGGAGAAGAACAAGCAGTATTTAAAGGTAGACTTTCAGTAGATAAGTATGCAAGGTTACTTGGAGATACCGGGCATTTGTTTAATTTTGCCACTATTGCTCCAGAATCTAATGATGTTGGATTGGCAGTAACTTCTGCTCTTCAAACTGAAGGCTATCCTAAACTGTATTACTATCAGAAAATGCTTAAGAAGAAAGGTAAATCTAGACCTGAGGTAGATAAATCTCCAGGATGGTTAACTACACAAAAGAACCGTTCTGTTATTGTAGAGGGACTTGAACAGGATATTCGAGAAGATAATATTACTGTTAAAGACCCTTTCTTTGTTCAAGAAGCATATACCTTCATATATGATGGTTTAGGTAGGCCAGTTGCAATGGGTAAGCATAGAGCTAATAATTCTACAGTAGATGTAGACCTAGAAGGGGATGTATATGCAGATGACTCTATATTCGGTAAAGCAATCTGTAATCACATAAGAAAAGGAAAAACTAACGTAATAGTACAACCGAAATGAAAAAGCTCAATTTTAATTGGAGTTGGGGTAGAAAGAAAGACCCACCTCCTGAATCAAACAAGGAGCCAAGCAAGCCAAAAGCTGCTGCTATATCTCCTGGTAGAGTATCAGTGGATGAAGATAACTCTTTACTCAGTACTCTGAAAGGGATGACCGTAATGGTAGACCCTTCTTTTCGTGTTGAAGTAATCCCTTTGATTCGTGATTTATATAAGGTAAATCCGGATATGGGCATTGCTTTGCAGGATATGTTTAAGTTGGCAAACACCGGTCATACGGTAACATTCCCAAACAACTCAGATGCTGAAGCAGATAAGATGAGAAAACATCTTACTGAAGCTACTAAGAAATGGTCTAGGTATACTGCTGGTATAGATGGTCTAGTTAATAAGATGATTGTACAATGCCTTGTTAGTGGAGCTATATCTGTTGAAGGAGTTCCCAATGATATGTTGGATGGTTTGGACACAGTCTTATTCCTTAGACCCGAGAACATTGTTTTCAAAAGAGAGAACAATGGAGTATATTCTCCTTACCAGAGGAATAAGAATTACTTCGTAAAGCACCAAGATTATATCAAACTAAACCCAGAAACTTATGTGTATGCTGGTATGTTTAATGATACTGATGAACCTTATGGGATTCCTCCTTTTATGGCAGCATTGGATTCATTAAAAGGCCAACATGATATGAAGGTTAACTTCAAACACATAATGGAAATGGTTGGTATGGTAGGATTCTTGGAAGCTAAGATGACTAAACCAGACCAGAATCCAAATGAAAGCTTACAAGCTTATCAATCCCGTCTTGAACGTACATTAAAAGATTTGAAAAGAAATCTTCGTAATGGTATGAAAGACGGTATAGTAACTGGTTACATTGATGACCATGAGTTTAAACTCAATTCAACTACCAAGGAACTTGGTAATATTGAGAAACCTTGGAACATGAATCAGCAATCAGTTGCAAATGGTTTGGGAGTTAATGGAAACCTTATTGGAGTTAGTTCAACAACGGGAGAGGGAGCAACGGGTATAATGCTGTCTAAATTAATCAGCCAGTTAAAAAATATCCAAATGCTTGTAACTTATGTATTGGATTTTCTTTATTCTCTAGAACTGCGTCTGGCAGGCTTTGATAATAAGGGAATAAAGATATCATGGGGAACTTCAACTATCTCTGATGAAGTTAAGGTTCAACAAGGTCTTCAGTATAAAATCCAAAACCTGGATTTATTATATAAGGCTGGTATCATTAGCCAAGACCAATATGCTTGGGCAATGGGTTATGATTCTCCTGATGAGAATGAACCAAGAGTTTCACTTGAGGACCAATTTGCTAAGGGTAATTCAGACCCTCAAGAGGGAACTAAGAAGAAGCAAAGGCAGGATGATAAAAACCAATCTGCTCGTAGGTCAAGAGATAAAACTAATCCGGCTCCATCTCGTGGAGACCAAAATACAAAAGCAAGATGAGTAAATTTACTAAGAAAAACAAAGAGCATCTTGATTCAATGGTGATTGGCCAGGGTCATACCATTATGGCTGGGTATATCCCAGAATCAGTTGGAGCCCAGGCTTTCTCAGAGAATTATTACAAATGGAAGACTCCGACACCGGATACCATTGCTCAATTTGGATTTTGGGGAGGAGATATAGATTATAATACCTATTATCCAAACCTTGATAAATCAGAACTTACTCCAAAGGATGAAGAGTTCATTGAACCTATGTTCAGATTACTTTCTGAAACGATTGTATCTAAGAACTGGAATCCTACTGACTTTGGTCAGAATGGAGTACTTAAGGCTTCTATGAGAATGTTACTTGGACAAACAGTAAATTGCGACCATGAAACCAATATTGGTAATGCAATTGGAGCTGTATCTCAAGTAATGTGGCAGGAGTCTTATAAGGATGGAAGCTTTACTATACCTGCAGGTATCAATGGTATTCTGAAGATTGATGGTAAAGCTAACCCAAGAATTGCTAGAGGTATTCTTATGGAACCTCCTTCAATTCACAGTAACTCAGTAACAGTACAATTCAAGTGGGATAAATCACATCCGGGAATGGAAGATGGTGAATTCTACAAGAAGCTTGGTACCTATGATTCTAAGGGAGTTATGGTACGAAGAATAGTTACTGAAGTAGTAAGATACTTAGAAACCTCTTTGGTATCTCATGGAGCTGATTCTTTTGCTCAAAAGATTGGTGAAGATGGTAAAATCATTAATCCAACTTTTGCAAAAAGAACCTGGTCTTCTTATGAGGAATATCGGGATGACAAGTCCAAACAGTACTTCTTTACTGACTACAAAACGGATTTCAACTCATTCCAAGAAAAGGACAATACTCCAGATTCTTTTAATGATAATGGTACCCAAGAAAATCATAATCCTAATAAAGAAAATATGAACAAAGAATTGCAAGAATTTTTAGAAAGGCTTTTCGGAGATAACATGTTATCTCTGGCAGAGGGCAAAGAAATGACTCAGGAAGAAGTTATTTCTTGTATTCAAAGCTTGGTATCATCCAAAAACAGTCTTCAGACAACGGTAGATAATCTTACTACAGAGAAATCTTCTCTTACAGAACAGATTACCAACCTGAATGCAGAAGTTGCAAACTTGAAGGAAATGGCAACCGTAGGAAAGAATCACATTGCTTCTCTCCGTGAAAATGCTGTTACTACTTACAAGAAGTTGATGGGTGACAAAGCCGATGAAACTATTGTTACAATGTTGAATGCCGAAACTACTGGCATCGTTACTCTCATCTCCTTAACTAAGGATTATCAGAGTCGTCTGGAAGAAAAATTCCCAATGGTATGTGCAAGCTGTGGTTCTCACGATGTAAGCCGTGCTTCTTCTGTTGCAGAGAATGAAAATGAGGGTAAAACTGAAAAACCTACAACTACTTCAAATGCAGAAGCCAAGTCTACTTCGGAAACCCTTGAAGACTTGTACAAGAAGAAATTCAAGTAATAATCGATAAATATCACTGTTATGACTAAAATCGTAAACAAAGACCAGCCAATGACGCTGTTTGGGGAAAAGACCCCAAGAGCGGTGATTTACAAAAGTGAATCACACAAATTGCACCAAGCTTTCTGTGTAAAATATGGTGAAACAATTTTGCAAGGTATGCCGGTAGCTCTTGGAGAAGACGGTTTAATTGAACCTTACACTGAATCTACTCAGGTATATATCGGAATGGCAGTAACCGACAATGTAAATCCTGCTTACCAGGCACAGAACAAATTCCCAGTAGAGGTAACTGTTGCTGTAGAAGGTTACATGATTTGTAACTGGGTATCTAATGCTGCTGACTTAAAAGCAGGATATGTAGTTCCCTCTGGTGACTTGCTGAACGACAGATTTGTAAAAGCAAATCAGTCGACAGATGCTACACCTTTCATTGCCATCATACCTGCAGATGAGGCAAACGAGGTAATTCAAGTACTTATTAAATAAGAGAAGAAGAAACATGGAAAAAGTTGATATTTCAAAATTGAAGAGAGAAGACTTCGCAAAAGAACTTCCTCAAATGGTACAGCAGTTGGATGCTTACCGTCAAGGTTCACAGAACAAGAAACCTGTGGACATCACATTAGGTGAACTTACCACTGGTAAATGGGGTATTACCCAAGATGAATTGTTCGAGAAGTTGGATATCAATCCGAAAATCGACACAATGGAAAACATCTTCACAATGCCTCAGCAAGATGTTCGTTGGATTGTTCCGGAAATCATTCGTTCTGCCATCACTCTTGGTATGCGCCAGGCTCCGTTCTATCCGGAGATTATTGCTTCTGACCAGTCAATCAGTGGTCTTAGCGCAATCATGCCGATGATTAACATGTCAGATGCTGCTCCTGCAAAGGTTAATGAAGCAGAAACTATCCCATTGGGAGATGTAAGCTTTGGACAGAAATCAGTAAGTCTCTTCAAAATTGGTAAGGGATTCAAACTTACTGATGAAGTTCGTAACTACGTATCTCTTGATGTATTGGCAATCTACCTTCGTGACTTCGGTGTTCAGCTCGGTTATGCAATGGATACTCTGGCCATGGATGTTGTTATCAATGGTAACAAACCAGATGGTTCAGAATCTGCTCCGGTTATCGGTGTATACGAAACTACGAATGGTATCACTTACAAAGATTTGCTGCATATCTGGGTAAGAGCTGCTCGTATGGGACGTAACTTTACTACTATGATTGGTGGTGAAGACCAAGCAATTGAAATGCTGAACTTGCCGGAATTTAAAGAACGTCATTCTGGTACAACTGAAGCTACACTGAATGTGAAGTCTCCTGTACCTAAGAATGCTAACTTTTACATTCACCCGGGTACACCCGACCAAGGCTTGCTGTTGATTGATACAACTGCTGCCTTGATTAAGCTGACTGCAAAACAGTTGATGCTTGAATCAGAAAGAATCGTATCAAATCAAACTCAGGCAATCTATGCTACTCTGACTACAGGCTTCTCTAAGATGTATCAGGATGCTGCATTGATTCTGTCTGCAGAGAAGAAGTTCACCGAGTTCGGATTCCCTGAATTCATGAACATTGACCCATATCTCTTGGTTAACCTTGAGTAATACTACACCTGGTTTATTTTACAAATAATTCCATTTCTTGATGGGGTAGGTTTTGCGAGGACCTACCCCTAATTTTAAACATCTAAAAACTTAGTAAAATTATGGATAAATATAAAGTAACTGTAGGTGCTAAAGCTTACAGCTTCCATGACCAATCTACAGGTATTACAATTTGTAGAGGAGAAGAAAAAGAATTGAGTGCTCGACAGTACAGAACTAAAAAGATTCAGATGGCTTTGAATTCAGGTCACCTGCGTTTGGTTCTTGATAAGAAAGCTACCGACAAATACTCCAATGATGACATCGATAAGTTGGAAAAGAAACTGAATGCTCAGTTCGAAAAAGGCATGGAAATCAAAAAGATTGCCAAAGCCTATACTCTCGAAGAAGCAACCCTTATCGCTGCTCGTCACGAAATTGTTGCCGACAAAGGTGATACAGTTGAAACTCTGATTCAGGTTCTGTTGGAAGAGTTCGAAGAATCTAAAAAATAAGATACCATGGACAATCTAGACTTTGTAGCTATTGCGAATGGTCTGGAAGTTTCATTTAGAGTATTAACCAAAGTCCCAGCCAAGGCCATTTTTGACTGGGACTTTGGTGATGATAAGGGGTCCGTTTATGATGTTAAACAACCTACTTATACTTATGAAAAGTCCGGATTCTATACAGTAGCGTTGAACATAACGAACTCCGAAGGACTTAACTTAAATGCAACCAAAATCGTAATTGTAAATACAGAGTCCAAAACTACATTAACCGATAGTATATATAACCTAATTAATTATTACATTCCTTCAGAAATCTCAGATGGTATGTCATCAGAAGAGAAAGCAATGTACATAACTAAATGGCAGTTATATATCCAACCGCTAGTAAATCATATTATCCCACTGGATAAATATAATGATGAGTTAATGTATGAAGCTCTAGAAAACCAATTAATTATGGAATTGGCAGCATGGGATTATCTCAATGTTAAGCTTCTCAATTTATTAACAAGTACAGGAGAATACCTAAGCCAACTTACTTCAACTAAAGAACAAGCTGGAGATGGTTCTTCTAAACCGGAACAAGCTCGAGGTGATAGAATCAAACAAATCACAACTGGGCCTACTGAAGTACAGTACTATGATACACTTGCCGATGCAACATCTTCCCTATGGAAAACATTTTCTCAAGCAATGCAACCTGGTGGTATCATAGACGAGTTAAGAAAAAACCTTTGTATGTTAGCTGGACGATTGGAAATCTACTTACCATTCTGTGACCAAGCAAGTCATGTAGTAGTTCCAAGAGTAGTAGACAGAAGAAGACCTGGATTAATAGATGGGCCAAACCCCAGCTCTCCAGTAAAACGTAATGGTAGAACCTTAATTAGAAAACGATGACCAAGACTCCTCATAGATTGGTTAAGAACCGGTCTTGGGATAGATACAAGAAGATTATAAATGATTTCTTGGATGTAGATGCTGGTAGGCAAACTATAACTTGGGCAAAGAATGTAAATCAACTCCTAAGTCATGGAGAAGATGAAATCCCTAAATATTATAATATACCAATCGAGGCATTATGTTATTACAATGCCTTCAGAAACTGGCCTATTAATAAGGCAACAGTAACTGGAGAACTCGATGATGAGAATTTATCAATACTGGTTACTAAATCATATATAGAACAACTGGGATATTTAACTCCAGAAGGCTATTGGGATTTTAACTGGTCTGAAGATAGATTTGTAATCAATGGTATTACTTATAAACCTTCTGGAGATACACAAGTTGCTCAGGCCAAGGATGAAGCATTAGTCTTCATGGTTATCCTAAAAAGGGACCGAGATACCAAAATACAATTCGTAGAATAAAATTGAAAAGTATATGGCAAAGATGTTAATGTTACGATGGAAACCAATTAATACCGGAAATGGTATTTGGTTTGACAGTAACCTGATTGTCTTGAACGGTACATCTGGAGTACATATTGAAAGTAAGAAAAGTAATTTAGACGTTACTACATTCCAGTCTATGACCGGAGGTAAGTTCGTTACTTGTTTTCAAGATTACTTTGGAGAAGTTTGGGATAAGATAATACCTCATCCGGGTATTGGCCAGGTGATAAAATTCCGTATCAATCAACTTCCAGATTATGCAATAATCAGAGGTGATATTGAAGACGGGGGAGACCCAGACCCAGAACATCCAGATATTCCAATGAATGCCTTCTGTGGAAAAGAAGGAGAACCATTCAGAGATAAGAATTCTGACTTCTTCTGTGGTAAGCAAGTAATCAATCCTTAAAATAATAACAATATGTACGTAAGTAAGTATTACACAAATGAAGAAATTGACCAAAGACTTTTACAAGGTTATTTTGATGACTTCGTAAAGGCTGGGTTTGCCGGAACTATTAATGAGTTCTGGGCATTCGTTCTTTCTATTGCCAATAAGGTAGATAAGAGAGAAGGATACGACTTATCTAAAAATGACTTCACAGATAAACTCAAAGAGAAACTGGATGGCATTGAAGAAAAGGCTAATTACATTACTAAGCTTTCTCAGTTAGAAAATGATACTAAGTTTCAAACTGAAGAGCAGGTAAAACAAGCAATCAGTGACTTGATTGACGGTGCTGATGATGCACTTGATACTTTAAAGGAATTGGCAGAAGCATTGGGAAATGACCCTAACTTTGCTACTACCATTACCAACAAACTAACGGATTTACGTAATGCACTGACCGACGAGATTAACCGAGCTAAGGAGGAGGAAGGGAAACTGAGTACCCAAATTAGCGAGGTTAATTCTAATTTTATCAAGGCAGTGGATTTACTCAATGATAAAATCGATAATGCTGTTACTAACCTTATTAATAAGGTAGACAAGGTAGAGGCAAAGGTAGATAAGAATACCGCCGATATTGCAGACCTTCGGAATGAAACTACTGGTTCATTGGCTGATGCTAAGGCTTACGCTAAGGACTTGGTAGATAAAGAAGCTGAGCTTCGTAAAACAGCCGATGATGCTTTATCTGAAAGTATACATCAACTGAATACCTTGCATATCAATGACAAGGCAGAACTTAAACAAGATGTTGCTGCAGAAGCCCAATTAAGAGCAAATGCCGATGCAAATATTCAGTTGAAACTTACGGAAGAAACCACTAATCGTCAAACTGGAGATGCTGCTTTAGAAAGCAAAATCTCTGATGAGATAACCAATCGTAAGGCTTCAGAAGAAACTCTTCAGAATTCAATTACCAAAGAGATAGCTGACCGTACCAATGCCGATAATACCCTCCAGGTAAATATTGATAAGGAAGCTCAAGCTCGTACATCTGCAGACCAAGTTCTTCAGACTAATATTAATTCTGAAGCTGCTACTCGTACTGCTCAGGACCAAATCCTAGACCAGAAGATATCTGCTTTGGGAGAAAAGGTAGATGGAGATAAGACCGATGTATTAGCTGCTATTGAAGCCGAGAAGGAAGCTCGTATTGCCGCAGATGCAGACCTCAATTCCAAGAAAGTAGATAAGAGAGAAGGTTATTCTTTAACTAAGAATGACTTTACTGACCTCTTACTTGCTAAATTGAATGGAATCGAGGAACATGCTAATTACATTACCTTGGTATCACAATTGGCAAACGATGCTGGTTATCAGACTGAAGCCGAAGTAGAGGCAGCAATTGAAAAGATTATTGGTTCTGCACCGGAAGTACTCGATACTCTGGAAGAGATTGCTAGGGCATTAGGAGATGACCCTAATTTTGCTTCAACTATCACCAAGAAGTTGGCAGCAATCACCGAAAAAGTAAACCAAGAGATTGAAGACCGTACTGCTGCCGATTCTGCATTGCAGGTAAACATTGATAAAGAAGTTGTAGAACGTAAGGAAGCAGATGCTGCTCTTAAGGAAGAACTTAAGGAGTATGTAGATAACTCGGCTGCAACCGGAGATACTGCTCTTCAGGTAGTTAAGGATAACTTGGCAAAAGAAATCCAAGACCGTAAAGATGCCGATGCAATCTTGCAGGCAAATATTGATAAAGAAACCGTAGATAGAAAGGATGCCGATAAAACCCATACCGATAATATCGCTGCTCTTACTCAGAGAGTTTCGGATTTGGCTTTATCAATGCAGGATGCTATCAATACGGTTAAGAACGAATTGACTGCTCAGGTAAATGCTAATACTACGGCTATTGCTACTAACCAAGCAAATATCACAAAGAACTCTGAGGCAATCACTGCCATGAATAAAACCATTGCCGATAACTATAAAGAAGTTAAGGACATGGTTAATGAGGAAATTGTGGACCGTACCAATGGAGATAGCAACTTAAGTTCTCGTATTGATACAACCAATATTGCTCTGGGAACAGAAACGGCAGAACGTAAGGCAGCAGACCAAATCCTTCAAGTAAATTTGGATAAGGAAGTTGGAGACCGTAAGTCTGCAGATACTGCTCTTGAAACTAAAATCGAAGGTCAGATATCTAACTTAAGCCAACAGACTTCTTCAGAAATTACTCGAGTAGAAGGTAAGATTACTCAAGAAGTTAAAGACCGGGAAGCTGCCGATAAAACCTTAAGCGACCGAATTGATTCCTTGGAAACTGGTTCTACTGCAGGCTTAAATGAAATCAAAGCAAAGGTAGATGCTAATACTGTAGCAATTACTACTGAGAAAGACCGAGCAACCGCTAGAGAGAATGCTATACAGGCCAATTTGGATACTGCAATAGCAAATCATAAAGACGAAGTAAACGGTTTAACTAAGGATATATCCGATGAAGCCAATACTCGTTTAGCTGGAGATACCGCTCTTCAGGTAAATATCGATAAAGAAGTTGCTGACAGAAAGAATGCCGATACCCTATTAGAGAATAAGATTGCTCAGGAAATATCAGACCGTACAACGGCTATTCAGGCAATTGAATCTAAGAAGGTAGATAAGGTAGATGGTAAAGTACTTTCTTCAAATGACTTTACCGATATCCTTCTGATGAAATTGAATGGTATAGCTGAACATGCTAACTATATCACAAAAGTTTCTGAACTTCTGAATGATTCAGGATTCCAAACAGAAGCAGAGGTAGAAGCCGCAATTCAGAAAATCATTGGTTCTGCTCCCGGTGTATTGGATACACTTGAGGAAATTGCCAAAGCTCTCGGTGATGACCCCAACTTCGCAACAACCATAACTCAGAAGTTAAATGAGTTAACTACGAAGATTGAGACGGAAACCGAAAAACGGGTTGAGGGTGATACAGCCTTAGATACTAAGCTTACTACTCTGAGTACTACTCTGACCAAGACAGTAGAGGATTTAAGAACTTATGTTACTGAAACTCGTACTGAACTACTGGCAAGGGCAAATAACCAAGATGCTCTTATCAACCAGAACTCTGCCAATATTCAGAGAAACCTGGAATTAATCCAGGGTATTCAGAATAATATCTCTGGCTCTTATTTGGAAGTTAAGGCTTTACTTGAAACCGAAATTGCTGCTCGTAAAGCAGAAGATATTCGATTGGAAGCCAAGATTGATAAGAACTCTACTGATTTGGCAACTGAAGCAGAGGAAAGAAAGGCTGCTGATAAGGCTCTTCAAGATGCTTTGGATGCTGAAGAAGCTGCAAGAACTGCTGCTGATGCTGCCCTTGGAGTTCGTATTGATACCGAGATTGCTGAAAGAAAAGCTGCTGATAAAACCTTACAAGATAATATCGATGCAGAAGAAACTGCTCGTACTGAAGCAGATACTGCATTGGGTGCAAGAATCGATAAAGAAATCCAAGACCGTACAAATGCCGATAATGCTCTTGGTACTCGTATTGATGATGAGGAAGATGCAAGGGAAGCTGCTGATACTCAGTTACAAACGAACATCACTGCTGAGGAGACTGCTCGTATTGCTGCTGATAAAACCTTACAAGATAATATCGATGCAACCAATGCACATACCATTAATACTCATCGTTTGGATTCAAACCCAGTACTTAATGGTACAGATATTAAATTGGACGGTTATTCTGAAAATGAGGGTACTACCGTTGCAGACTTGGCAATCAAGGCTACAGATACTACATCTCAGGCTTTCGGTAAAGTTCAAAAACGTATCAATGTAGACAAGTCAGAAACCGATACTAAGATTAACAAAGTAAAAACAGCTGTTGGTCTTACCGATAATTTGGGATTACCCGGATTTGATGATACCAATTATCTGGCTGGTTCAGAGAATCTTATAGCAGCAGTTAAAGAGTTGGATAATCAGATTAAGTCTTCTTCGGATGATGATGGTGCTGAGTTAGCTCGTATTGAAGCTAAAATAGATAAAGAAGTTCAGGACAGAACTGCAGCCGATACAGCATTAAAGAATGAACTTAACGGTAATATCAATACTGCTAAATCCGAACTTCAGGATAATATCACTGCTGAGGAGACTGCTCGTATTGCTGCCGACGAAGCTTTGGATACTAAGCTTACTACGGCAATCAATAAAGAGGTATCAGACCGTAAAGCTGCAGACACGGCTCTGAAAGAAGAACTCACGGCAGCAATCAATAAAGAGGTATCAGACCGTACAACAGCCGATAATACTCTAAATACTAAGATTGATAAGGAGATATCCGATAGAACTGCAGCTGATACCGCTCTGAAAACGGAACTCACTGAGGATATCAATGATGTATTGGCTGCTCTGAATGCTTTCAAGGCAACTAAAGCTCAGGCTAATGGCTTAGCATCTCTGGATGAAAACGGTAAAGTACCTGCAGGTCAACTACCTTCTTATGTAGATGATGTAATTGATGTATATGCTACATATGATGTATCAGATACTAATGAGGTAACTAACATCAAACTGTATACAGATGAAAACCATACTACCGCAGTAGTTGGTGAAGCTGGTAAATCTTATAATGATATTACCCCAGACCATCCCGGATATCAATTCCGTTGGTCAGGTACTACTTGGGTACAGATCGTTTCTGGTGGATTAATTATCGGTGAAATCACTGGTACTGCCTTTGATGGTGCTAAAGGTAAAGCTCTTGAGGCCGTAGCTAACGGGTTACCAATAAATTCTGTATCATCATTGGCTAGATTTGAGGCTAATGGTAATAATGTAAACTTACTTTACGATTCAGCTTCTAAAGGTAATGGTAATATCTATAAGGCTAATCCATCTTCTTTTATTAGTATACCAGCTGTTACTACTACTAAAGCCGGTGTTATGACTGCAGCCGATAAGATTAAGCTTGATACTACCTTGCCTAAACAAATCTCAGATGAGGTTGCTGCAAGAACGGCTGCTGATGAGGCTATCAGAGGAGAATTGGCTGATGATATTGCTCAAGAGGTATTAGATAGAGATGCTGCTATAAAGGTTGCTAAGGATGCACTCCAGGCAAGTATCACTAAGGAAGTTACAGACCGTACCAATGCAGATGCTACTCTGAAGACTACTCTGGAAAAGGCAATTGCAGATGCTAAGACAGAACTGGAAACAGCAGATGCTACTCTTCAAGGTAATATCACTAAAGAAGTTAATGACCGTAAGGGAGAGATTACTCGAGTAGAGAAATTAATCACTGATGAAGCTGCAACTAGAGCTCAGGCAGATATTGATGTAAATGAAAAGGTAGATTTACATATTGCTAACAAATCTAATCCTCATGGAGTAACCAAAGCTCAAGTGGGATTGGCTAATGTTAACAATACATCGGATGCCAATAAACCAGTATCTACTGCTCAGGCTACGGCTATTGCAGATGCCAAGGCTGCAGGTACCAATGCTCAAACCAATCTTACTACTCACATGCAGAACATGAGTAATCCTCATGGAGTAACAAGAGACCAGTTGGGGTTGGGTACTACTGCTGAGATTATCTTTAAGAAGGTATCTGCTCCTTCTGGTTTATGGAAAGAATCCGACGAAAGACTTAAGACTTTCATTAAACCATTAGAACATACTCTTGATGAAATCTGCTCTATACCTACGGATTCATTTATGATTCGTGGTAATCACGATATAGGTACAATTGCTCAGACAATCGAAAAATATTTCCCAGAATTAGTTTCTGAGAATACGGTTAAACCTGAAACAGTTCCTAATCCAGAAGCCTTCGAAAAGGTAGAAAAGGATGGAGAAACCTATATCCTGGTTAAAGAGGTAGATTATTCTAAGATGTCAGTATTGGCAATCGAAGGTATTAAACTTCTGAAAGCCGAGATTGATGAATTAAGAGAAAAACTTTTGTTCACAAACTTAGATTAATATGGGTGAGATAGCAACATGGAGTGCTGTCAAAACTAAAGTAGGCCTTGGTAAGGATTCAAACGAATGCCCTACCAAGGCTGAATTGTTGGCACTCTCTCCTACAGGAACAGGAGAAAATTACGTTGGCTTGGAATTAACCAATGCCAGTTCCTACGGAAACAATGAAACTGTACAACTCTCGGATATTCATAAGGTAACTTATAAGTATGTATTTACCGTTGAAAATCCAACTTTAACCTTTACTCCTGCAGGTGGAGTACCTACTCCCTCAAGTGCAAATATAGCATCTACCCGGGAGAAAGTATTAGATGGAGTAGCTACTGGTATTATTGAACGTTGGAGTTATGGTTATCCTGCTTTACCAGCTTGGCTTACATTAATTGTAGATTTAGGTTATAGAGCTACGGAAAACACGGATACTTCGGAGAGAGAGTTTACTCATACTTTAACTCAGCAGGATTCGGGTAAACAGTTAACCATTACTCTTACTCAAGCTGCAGGAGTTGAAACTTGGGAATATACCTTTTCAGTTCAGAACCCTAATTTAAGTTATTCGGCTTTAGGAGGTTCTGCAACTCCCGAAATAGCAGGGTATAATTCCTTTAAGCAAAGGTATATAAATGGTAAACCAGTAGGTACTCAGGTATATGTAGGTTTTTCATCTCCTGCTTTACCAGCTTGGATATTTATGGATGACGAGAATCACTATACTGCTTTAGAGAATAAATCAGAAAACTCTCGTTCTCAAGTATTTACCAGTACTCAGAATGAATCTGGTAAAAAAGTAACAGTAACCTTTACTCAAGCAGCAGGAGTAAAAACCTATGGTACACCTACTGTATATTTAGGAAGCATTGCAGATATCCCTGCATCAGGAGGAACTGCAGCTACCCCTACTTATACCTATTCTCAACTTTGGGGATGGAATGGTAAAACCAATGATGGTGGTACTATAAGTTCTGGAGCTTCAGTAGTATGGTCTGAGAATATCTCAGGTTCTAATCTTGGTACAACTACAAAGGCAAGAACTAAATTGGGAAGCCGTACATTAACCGTTACTCTTAACGGTAAATCTGGTAGTGCCTCAATTGATATATACCAAGCAGAGAATAAAATAACTAACGTAACTCAGGGTACATGGGTAGTTTCTATTTCGGCAAACCCAAGTACATTTACTGAGCAAGGTGGTACATCACAAATCTCTGCAAGTGCAAGGGCACCAAGAACTAATCATTGGTCTTCAGGTGCAACTAGTGCAGCATCTGATGCTACTGGTACTCCAACGTTAAGTATACCTACTGCAGTAACCGGATTCAGTTTATCAGGTACTACTTTGACTGTTGCAGAAAACACAACTGCAAATCAAAGAAGCGTAGTAGTAAGGGCAACTATGGATACCGTTTATAAAGAAGTTACGGTAACTCAAAGTGCATACTTAGTAGAATGGAGATATACATTAACTACTTCTACTCCAACGTTAAACTTTGATGCCTTAGGTACAACTAAATCTGGGACAATTAGTAGTTACCGTGAAAAGTATATTAATGGTTCTTTGGTAGAAGGTTCACTTGAAGGAGTTAATATCCAAGTTAAATCTACTTCTGCTGAAATACAAAGTGCTACTGCTGCTGTGGCTATTACTATGAAAGAGAATACCACAACCCAAGCAAGGACTGGTACTGTAGTATATGAGCAGGTAGGTTCAGGCAAAACCGTAACCATTACTTGTAATCAGGCTGCAGGTACTGTATCTACAAGGGACGTACTTGAGGTAGTAGATAATTTTGGTGATTCACCTGCTGTAGGAGGAAGTATTTTTGGTTTGGTTAAGTCGGGATATTATGATGTAATTAATGGTAAGGATTCTACTTGGCATAATGTTACACCAACTCTAAAATCCAAATCTTCATACATTACCAATGTAGAAATTACCAAAGCTTCTGGAGATGGTTATAATATAGGAATTACTCTGTCTGAAAATACTTCTGAATCTTCTCGTAGAGCAAGTCTTACTTTAACCTATGGTGGCAAGGAAGCAAATATGGCAACTACTCAAGCAGGTGCTAGTGTTGCTTGGTCTTATGAACTAAAGGTAAATAACGGTACTCAAGATTTAAATCAACAAGTGCCTGCTAAGCCTAGTGGTACTTACTCTTTTACCATAAGTAGTAAAAGGTATAAGATTGTTAACGGTTCTGTTACAAGTCAAAGTGAAGATACTACTTGGACTACGTCTATACCGGGTTCTCCAAGTTGGATTCATGTAGAAGAGCAATCTAATACACTCATAGTAACCGTAGATGAGAATACAACTACTAGTCAAAGAAGTGCAGATATCGTTATATTTCAAACTGGTAGTAGTGATACTTCGATAACTTTGACAGTTGAACAACAAGCTGCAAGTATTACTTGGAATTATACCTTTAGTATATTTCAGCCTTCATCCAAGGTACTGAATGTACCAGCTAAGATGATAGACCCCGATACTATTGTAGTTAATTCTTACAGAACGAAGGTAATCAATGGTACACAAACTTCAACTAAAGAATTTGTAGAAGTAACCATTGACCCAATCGAAGAATCCTGGTTAGAAGTTACCAAAAACAGTAATGACCAGACTCAAGCTGAGTTATTCGTAACTTGCTTAGAGAATAAAGTATCTTCAATTAGAAGTGCTACTGTAACAATTAGACAAGTAGGTACAAGTAATCTTGACCAAGTAGATATCAACCAATCAGCTGCAACTGTATCCTATAATTATTATATTGGTTTTAATGGTAATCCCGATGTAGGGGGATATTCCATGAATTGGGAATGTACTCAGTTTGGTTCTAGTCATGGTCAATCTATAGATTTAAAATGTTGGAGAAAACCAGTAATTAATGGTATAGAATCTGATACTGAGGAAGCTGCAGAATACGAAGTTATTTTTAGTGGAGTTGGTATAGATTCCTTTACAGTTACAAATACACCGTTATCGTATGACCCAACTATAACTACCGTAAGGGCATATCCTAAGTCTATCAATGGTTCGGTATTCGATTTAAAGGGTACAGTACAATATAGGATAGCCGATTACCCAAGTAAATCTGCTTATCTGTACCTTACTCATAAACCAGTAGCAACTGTAAAGAGGTGGACCTTCCAATGGTATGACCAAGTTGAAAGTGTAACTATAAAGAATGTAAGTCATGATTCTAGTGCAGGTAGCATTTCTCCTATAACCATAATTTCTAAATGTGAGTACTTACTTGCTAGCAATCAATCCCAGGTTGCCTATACAGAGTATATAAAACCTAATGAAGACGAAGATACTGCAACTCCAGTAAGTTGGGGTAGGTTAGTAGAAAACGGTCAAACTGCCCAAAACTATTATGACTACGCTTATTTGGTAGATGAGAATAAGGAAGATTATGATAGGCAGGCTACCAGGACCTTTACTCAACCGGGTAATCCATCAAATAAAAGGTTATACCTATACGTAACTCAAGAATCCCCCCATACACCAGAAGTAGCATTTGATGTGTATAACAGTAGTCTATCTGCCTCCTTGTTAATGGGTATTGGTTGGAGATCTAATGAAGGTAGTGATTCTTTACCTAATCTGAGTAGAGGAGAAAATTTAGGAGCGCATGGTAGCAATAAAAGTAATATCCAAGTAGTTTACCATGCTCAACCCATTACTACTAGTCAGAAGTGGTTACCAGCAGCTCCTTCATTAAAGGAATTTAGTTATGATGGTTTGCCAATAGCCTTGAATGGAACTGACAGATATTATAATATATCAGAGTTTCAGTATGGTAGCTCATCGGCATCAAAACTCTTTAAAGTTACAGTAGATAATATAGATTATGACCAAACCTATGGTGGAAGTTTAACCTTACAATGGGAAGCCAGATTATCTAATAATAAACCTACTAATGGTATGTATGTAGGTATGATTGTACTTACTCCAGTAAGAGGTAATTTACCTGCTATTTATGTAAGGTTATATTATCAATCTCCTTCTGTAAAACCTTCAGTTTAATTAGAGTTAAAATCTTCCAACTCTAAATCTTAACATCGCATGGGAGAATCCATAGGAATCTACAGAAAATTTAAAGTACGATACTATAGCATTATTAATGTATATGGCCATATACGAATAACTTTAAAAATTAACTTTATGTTTAACAACTTAAAACTTAAAGACTATGGGAGTAGAAGTTAAATCTGGCGGTGAGGGCGTAATCGTCGCTGACCGCGGTTGTAATGATGGTTGCTGTTGTGACCTCAAGAATGGCCAACAGGAAATCAAGTGTCTTATCGAGAACACTGCTAAAGACCAGGAAATTGCCCGTCTCAACCGAGTAGTAGATGCTCAGAGAGACCAGAACATTATCCAGTCAGTAGTTGCAGCTCTTAAGACTACATCCACAACCCCGGCTTAATAATAACCGTCGTCATTACGTAAGCCAGATTAGGAAGGAGTGCATCTTACATAGGTGTACTCCTTTTTTCGTTTATACCCACCTAAAGATAAAACGATATGGAAAGTGAAGAGATTAAGAAAGAACCAACCAATGGAAATCAACTAAAAGATTTTACTATTCAACTTACATTGCCTGCTCCCAATGCAGAGATAGCAAAGGAAGTAGCAAATAAAGCACAGTCACTCATTGACCAATTTGGATACTATCAATTCTTAAACCTGGTAGACTTTATGCAAAGGAATCCAGGTGCAGTATCATTTGGTTTAAACTTAATTAATAAAAGATGAACATGGAAGATTTGATTTTTTCTAAATTGCAGAAAGGTGATACCATATACACCTTAGAGAGAGACAGACGTTCTGGGTATCCAATCTTTGATAAGGCCCAAGTATTAAAAGTAGGTGAAAGCAAACCTAGAGCCACTGGCCCAGATGGAAGCTTTGCCGCAAATACAGAAATCGTTATTCAAGATTCTGTATCCTCTTTGACAATATACCTTCCTACAGATGCTGCAGAAGGTATTCATAATAATATTTATTACACTACCGACTTACGCAATATCGTAAACGAAGTAAATATCCAAAGGACTACTGCTGTAAATATTCTCAATAACCGAGATAAATATGAGGCAATAGTTACTGAATGCGATAACATATATCATACCATTGAAGGTATGTTAACTCCTCAACAACAACCAGCTCCAGCTTATAAGCAAGAAGAATTTGAAGCTTTTAAAACTGAGGTAGCAGAGAAGTTATCCATGCAACAAGATATTCTTATGAAGATTGCCAGTGAGTTGGGATTAAATAAAAATAACAATGCCAAGCAAAAAGGTTAACATAAACCTCTCGAATAATCTATGTGATATTCAGATTTATGTAGACCCCGTTAAACAACGTCAGGCTGAGAGGTTGATTGCTAAAACTCCCAGTATTATGAAACTCGGTTATGAGTTAGGTACTAGGAAGTTTGGTAATCAACTTCTTCGTATAGTAAGACGTAGTTTAAATAATGGTCTACCTCCACCGGGTTCCAAAGTTTCTTGGCCTCCTCATGCTACTGCTACACTTAAGAAGTATGGAGCACATACCCTATTAAATCTTACTGGTCAATATGCAAGGTCAGTTACTATGGTAACTCAGAAAGACAGAACCTTTGTTGGTCTTCCTCCAGGATTAAGGAAGATAACATACTCTGGTAGAACTTCTCGAAAAACTCTTAATCAAATTGCTATCATGTTGGAATACGGTAGTAGAGATGGTAATCTTCCACCTCGTCCTTTATGGAAACCTGCTTTTGAGGCAGCCGGTGGAAACGTAGTTTTAGAGAAAGAGATACGAAATCAATTAAGAAAAGAACTCAGAAAATATACAAAGTAATGGCAGATTTTGAAGCAGATAAAACATCTGGTACTGGTCCTGCACTTGTAATGGTACATCCGTTAAAAGTGAATGATACAGAAGTAGATAAGAAAGCCATCCTTACCATTACAGTTAATGGAGTACCTAAGACTGTAAATCTTATTCAAAAGAAAGGCAGCCTTAACTACGAATACAAGTTAGAAGTAGATAAGGAAGCCATAAACATATTGGGTAAGGGTGGCTCTGATACTTTGGCAATCACTTCTCAACGTAGAGAAATGATTAATGGTACACCCCAAGGAGATTGGGAAAATGTAGAGGTTACGGCAGAATTCCTAGAAGAACCACCATTTACTGCTGGACTAAGATTTACAGATAATGAAGAAAAGACTCTAGAGGTATCCATTACTTCTAAGAATACTACTGAACAACTTCTTAGTGGAACTCTAACTATCAAGCAAGTGGGTGGTTTAACTAAAACTGTAACGGTAACTCAGACAGCTGGAGAAATATCTTATAGATATCGTGTAGACCCTCCCAATATTAATCTGAGTGTACCTAAAGACCAAGGTCCTAATGCTTGGGAAGGTTCAGCAGGTTTTACCATGACTGGTTATAGAGCTAAGCTAATCGAAGGAACCCAAGTTTCAGAGGAGCTTATGGGATTTAAAATACCTTCAATTGGTGAAACTAAAAGTTCAAACAATGGTGGTAGTGGTATTAATACCTATACATGGTTTAGTAACTATGGTAGTATAGCTAATACTTACCAGGGTAGTTTTAGTGCTACCTGTCATATGAGGAAAGATGCAGGTATCTTTTTCAATGCTACATCCATAAATTGGGAATGCGTATTTAGTGATGGTGGTACTTATACTATGAATACCCTGCTAATGATTCAACTTATATAATATGGTAAATACAGAAGAAATCGTAGAAAGAACCTTTTATATTTGCCTATTACAAACAGCACTTAAGAAAGGTTTAACTCTTAACCCCGAAGATTACTTACCTTTATCACAGGAGAATGAAAAGAGATTCCAGGCAGATAAAGATGCTATGCCTAAATTCATTCCTATATTTGGTATAGGTAATAATCAGGTTAAGGGTGCAAAGACATGCCCTAGAATTACCATTGAACTGCAAGGATTCTATAATGGTGATATAGGTGTTAACAAATATATCATTGGTGATAAACTAGAGGGTGGAAATTACCAAGCATCTGAATTTCCTTATGAAACGAAGGATATAACTCTAGATATTCACCTGGTATCTAATACTCAAGCCGATATGAGGTTACTTCATAGTATTATGTATGAAGCATTACCTTCTCGAGGATACGTAAGACCTTATTATAATAACTTAGAAGAATGGGAAGATGGTCGGGTAGCACCAACAGGAAACTTATTTATAGAGATAGGTAATTACTATGACCACCCAGATGAGAGTCATGGTCTACTTGAAAAAGTATATCAGTACACTTGTAAGGATGGGATTTTACCCGAGAAGCTTGCTGAAGAAGGTGAACTTGTACCAATTCAAGACATCTCAGTATTGATTGGACTAACCGAAAAGCAAGAATCAGATTTACTTAACCTTAACGTAAAATAGCTCAATACTAGAGGGTATTAAATAAATGAGTAATTAACTTAATTAGTATAAATATGCCTAATTCACCATCTGTAAATTTCGAGTTTAAGAACGAGAACGTTCTTCAAACTACTCCTATGTTAGGAGTTTCATGTGTATTGGCTAGAACTACTAAAGGTCCATATGATGACCCGTCAGAACTTATCCAATCTTTCTCTCAATTCCAAAGAGTCTTTGGTTCTGAGATAGTACCAGATGGTTCTGTATCAAACATCGAAAAGGCTTTCAATGGTGGTTCTAAGCTTCGTATTATTCGTGTACTTGGTAAGGGTGCAACCAAAGGTGTAGTATCTGCTGCAACAAGAGCTAAAGCTGCATCTGCTCCTAAGGCTGCTGAAGACGGTTCTCCGGTAGTAGCTTCTGCAACTCCAGAGGAACCCACGGCTTCTACTCTTTTCAAGTTTACTTCTGGTTCAGTTGCTGTTGGCTTTGGTTTGGTAACTAAAGGATATGGAGACCCAGTTGGTAGTGCTGAAACTTTCTCTGTGAATATTTACAAACAGGCTAACACGGTTTACTATCAAGTAATTAGTGCTAATGGCCAGGTACTTGAACAAGGTCCAGTAGTAACCTACAAAACTGCAGATGATAACAATGATACTTCTGTAGATTACCTTGCTCTGAGTGCATTTGCAAAGAACTCAGAATATATCGTTCCGGTATTAACTGAAAAGACAGAGAACATCAAATCTTGGAACAACTTCATCAAATGGTTAACTGATGATGTAGATGGGACAAGAAACCCAATTGATATTAAACTCAATGGTGCTGCTATCACTGCCGATGGAGTAAAATTGAATGGTACAATTGGTAGTGCCGGTAGTACTCCTACGGCAGACGAATGGATTGCTTCTCTGGAATTCGTTAAGGATTATGTAGATGTATATCAAATCTTCTGTTCACACATTGACCAACATCTTGAAGCATCCGCTGATGTACTTAAAGTACACAAGGCTGCAGTAGATATGGTTAAAGAACTGCAAGAATATACCTACTACATTGAAGTACCAAAATATACTACTCACTATACTCAGGGTGACCAACCAAGAGACTTGGAATCAATCATCACTTGGATTCAGACTTGCCTTGGTACTGTAGGTAACAGTAAGTATGTTGCTTACTTTGGTGGTGGTATTAAATACTATAATGCCGACGGTAACTTGGTAGATTCAGATGTTCTTGGTACCATTGCAGGATTAGGAGATGCTTCTGCTTCTCAGTTTGGACCTTGGAAATCATTTGCTGGTATGAATCGGGGCATTATCTATGATGGTAATGGTCCAGTATGCCCAAATTATGGTTCTCCTTCAAGAACTAAGGAACTCAATGAGTTAGCACAGAATTATGCAAATATAATCTGTATCAAAGATGTTCCTAACCAAGGTAAACAAACTTTGCTGTGGCATTGTTTTTCTTCTCAGGTAAAACAGGATTCAGAAAGATTCCTTGCAATTGTAAGATTGAATCTGTATCTCAAAAAGAATCTTAGACCTATTCTAGAAAAGTATTTGGAAGAACCAAATATCTGGAACACTTGGAATAAGATTTATCTAGAAGTTAAACCAATGCTGGATAACTTGGTAGATGAAGATGCCATGTCTGAATACACCTGGATGGGTGACCAAGACGCTAACTCGTACAATGACTTATCGGTTAACAATGAAGCCGATGTTCGTCAAGGTAAATACAAAGCAATCCTGAAATTCAAGGATATCGTTCCGATGCAAGAAATCACTATGGGCATCTATATTGACCAGGCATCCAAGTCCGTATCTGTTCAGGACGTTAACGAATAAAATTAAGAAAACATGGGAGCAAAAGTAAAGAATCCAAGAAAGAAATTCCTTTGGAGTATCACATTCCCTAAGCACCCAATCAATACTTATCTGTTCCAAACTTGTACTTTGCCAGATGTAGAGATTGACCAGGTTGCTCATGGAGACGTTAACCGGGACGTTAAAACTGCCGGTAGAGTTACTGTAGGTAACTTAGTAGTAGGTAAACTTTTAACTACTGCAGGTTCAGATACATGGCTTCATGATTGGCTTTATTCATGCCAAGATATGATTGCTGGTGGAGGTTTGGTACCAAGCCAATACTGGGAAAATGTAATCGTAAATGAACTTGCTGAAGATGGAGTTTCCGTACTTAACACCCACCTCTTCGAAGAGGTATGGCCATGTAAGATTACAGGATTAGACCTGGACAGAATGGCTTCAGAAAACACTATCGAAAGTATCGAATTCTCAGTAGGTACTGTAGATAAGTATTAAAAACGCTTAGTCTATTTTCACTAAGATTTTTAGGTGGGAGGGGTGGGATTCCTAGAAAGGGCTCACCCCTTTCTTGTTGTTACAGCGAACACTATGAACTAAAGTATAACCAAATAACTTATTTAAACATGGAATTAAATTGTAGAACACATGAGTTTATAACCCCATCAGGTTATAAATTCTCAATCAGGGAACAGAATGGTGCAGATGAGGATATCTTATCTAATCCTATGGATGTAAGAAACCTTATGAACCTTACTAAGTTCATTCAGGCAATTGTAGTTGATACCGACTTTACTCCTAATCGTAGATTAACGGTAGAGGATGCAGACCGTATCCCTTTGAATGACAGATACTGTATCTTATTCCAATCAAGAATCTTCTCACTTGGTGATGAAGTAGAATTTGAATATGATTGGGGCCAAGAAGGCGGTAAACAAGTTTATGGTCAATCATTAAGCGAAATGCTTTTTGAAAACTACGGAACTTTACCTTCAGAAAAAGAATTAGCAGAGAAACCAAATGCTATTCCCTATTATCCTGAACAAGGTAAACTTACCGATTACGAAGTAACCCTTTCTTCAGGTAAGGTAGTTAAATTTGATTTACTTACGGGTGCAGGAGAAAGGATGTTGGTTACTTTGCCAGTAGAAAAACAAACTCGTAATGCTGCATTAATTGCAAGGAACCTACATCTTCAGATTGATGGTAAATGGGAAAAGGTAGAAAGCTTCCATTTATTTTCAGTAAGAGACATTGCAGAGATTCGTAAAACAATCTTTGAATACGATCCAGTCTTCGATGGTAATACCGATGTAGAACATCCAAGTATACCTGGAAGAATTGATAAATATCCTATAATGCTTTCACCGACTTTTTTCTACCTGACGGAAGCGTAGACCACCCAGGTACATTCACTTATATATGTAGAGCTGAGGTAGCCATTGACTATCTCAGCTTTTTGCGTCTTCCGTATCGAGAAAGGAAAAGATTTAAGGATATAGCCGATGAGTATTATGAAAACTTAAAAAAGAAAACTAGAAAATGATAGACAGAAGAAGCTTAGTCGAGGTCGGTGTTGCAATGGTATTAAGAGACCGATTCTCTAATGAGGCTGGCAGAATATCGAACTCATTTAGAACAATGATGAACGATATGAATACCTGGAACAGAGGTATTCAAATGTCAACCTCTAATGCTTTTGAGTTTGGAAAAGAATTGGTTGGAGGTATGGCAAGGGCCTACCAATATTCTGCAGGAGTATACGACCAAGTATTCTTAGCTTCTAAAATGTCTGGAGCTAATGCTGCTCAACAGGCAAGGCTAATGCAAGTAGCCAAAGAAGTCAATGAGGTAACTCCTCTTACTGCTGCAGATATTGCATCAGGCGAAAGGTACTTGGCAATGGCTGGTAACAATGTAGAGCAAATCGAAAGAATGATTGGCCCTGCAGCTAAGCTAGCTTCTATCTTCAGTATGCCACTTGGAGGAAAAGGAGGGGTTGCTGACTTGATGACTAACATCATGCAAACCTTTAATATACCTTCACAAAATGCTACTCAAGTAGTAGACCAATTGGCAACTGCAGTAACTTCTGCAAATATTTCATTAACAGACCTTGCCCAATCTTTCCAATATTCAGGAGCAGAATTTCGAAATGCTAAAATCAGTATGGGCGATGCAGCTGCAGCCATCGGAGTACTTGGTAACCAAGGTATCCAAGCTTCATCAGCTGGTACTGCATTGGCAAATATGATGCGCTATTTAACTCTTTCCGTAACCGGGCAGAAAAAGGGAGGTGGTGAGATGCTAAAATCTTTAGGTATAGACCCAGCTTCTCTAGTAGATGCCTCTGGTAATCTTTTGAGATTAGATAAGATTATAACCATCTTAGGTGATAAGCTTAGAGGTAAACGAGGTATAGATATTTCCTCTGCTCTATTCAATATCTTTGGAGTTCGAGGTACAAGAGCTGCTTCAGCTTTACTTCAGGATTACTGGACTGGAGCTAATAAGCTTACTGAACTTATGGATAAGGTTGCAGGTGCAAGTGGTACAGTAGAAAATTTAACTCAAGAAAGATTACAAACTCCTGCAGGTATTATCGAACAGTTTAAATCAAACTGGGAGAACTTTATTGTAACTGCAGGTTCTACACTTGCCGAAGTTTTTAGCCCAGTACTTAAATTAGGTTCTGGTATCCTAAAGATTATTAACAGTATGCAAGAAACTTGGGCAGGTAAATTCTTGGTAAAGGTAGTTGCAACTGGTGCAGTAGTAGGTACTCTATATCAGGGATTTAAGTTTATTCAGGGTACTATCAAGATGATTAGTACCTTCCAGGCTTTAGCTACTTCAGAAACTAATGGTATGGCAGAAGGTATGGTAAGAACTAATGTTCAAGCTTCAATCCTTGAAGGTCACATGAGAAATATCTCAGCAATGATGATGAGAATGACTGCTATGCAAATGGCTCCAGGTAAATTCTTTGCATTACCAATGGGAGGTACCATAGGTAAAACCCGAAAAGGTACTGTAGTAGCAAGAGATGCAAGAGGAAGATTTACTTCAATGAGTACTCTTGCAGGAGCAGGGGTTGGAGCAGCAGTAGGTTCTACTGTAACTAAAACTGCAGGCCAACAGATTGCTAAGAAAGGTGCTATGGGATTTGGTGCTAGATTACTTGGTGGTAGACTTTTAGGATTCTTAGGTGGGCCTTGGGGACTACTAGCTTCTATAGCTATCCCTGCATTGATAGAAGTAATCGGTGGTCTTACAAGTTCTGTAGATAATAACACTGCTGCATTAAACTCAGAAGAAACCAAAGCTTCTATTCAAGACAGAAACCAACAAGCATTTATTGATGCAGTTAGAGGTGCAATCAGAGATGGATTCAAGGATTCAAGAATTAATATATCAGTAGATGGAAACGAAGCTGGAGACTTTGCTCCTGGTGGTCAACAGGATTTTACTGGTATATCTTTAGGATTAAACTAAACAATCATGGCAAGAATATTAAATCAAATAGCAGGTGGGGTTGTTGAAAAATACAATGACCTCACCAGAGATTCTGCAGGAGTTCTTACTGGTCCTCTGAATAAGCTTTGGAGAGCAAGAATTTATCTCAATAGAGCAACTTCTACATTGCCTAAAGATACTGCAGATAAAGGGAAGGTATATGACCCTAATAACCCATTTGGACCAAGAGCTAGTTCAAAGAATCCTAAGTTAAACCAAAGGATTCAGAATCAATATCGAATGGAATTAAAACATCAAGTAGAAGGTGGAGTTCCATTCGGATATGAAGAAATGGACCCAGCTAAAGGTCAGAGTGTTACGAAGAATAAAGAACTCTTCTTGGTAATGCCAGAAGTAAGAAACATGAATCAGGTAGTGATTTATAATCTTACAGCTAGCCCCTATCAATATATCACTCTTCAGAACAGACCACCTTCAATTGATTTCCGAGGAGAAACTACTTGGGCAACGATTAAATCAATGGGACGTAATACTCCCATGTACCATTATACTGGTAGTGAAGATATAATTCAATTCAATGTATCTTGGTTCTGTAATGACCCAGATAATCCAAAAGAGGTAATTACTAAATGCCGATTATTGGAAATGTGGACTAAGGCAAACTCTTATCAAGCAAGCCCTCCGATTTTAAAAATCGAGTGGGGTAGTTCTGGTATATTCGATAATCATCAGTACATTCTTACATCTGCAACCTATACCCTGAATAATTTCAGAAATGCTTCAAGGACTCGAGTAGCAGGTAAGTCATGTACAATTGAGGATTTAAAGTTATTGCCTGCAGCTGCAACTCAGGAATTAATCTTCAAAAGGGTAAGTGCTTATAACTTATCTTATCAAGATATTGTAACTGAAGAAGATTTAAAGAATACAAAAGGAATACAGATATGATAGACTTAAATCAATACCTAACAGGAGCAAGTCCCTATGATGGAGCCATTGCTCTTAAGTATGATGAGGGAGATTATTCATTAGAGGTAACTCCTCCAAACGTTCCTTACACTGATAACGATAAACAACATACTGTATTGGATGGAGAAACTATACAGAATATTGCCTATCGTTACTATGGTGACTCTGGTAAGTGGTACCTGATTGCTGAAGCTAATAATATCTTGAACCCTTTTCAAGAATTAGAACCTTATCAAATTTTAAGAATACCTATGTATGGCGGCAACTAGAAAACCTAACCAACCAATACTTTATAATGGAACAGCAACACCTTACATGGCTCTGTTCAATTCTGGAGGTATGCCTATAATGAATCCCATTACTGGCATACCTCTTGGCGCTTATATAAGTAATTGGAGCTACAAGTATGATGAGGAGAAAGAGAACTTAGCTACCATTACATTTGATACTGGAGACCCAGATACGGTAGATATCGAAGACCTCCAGGAAAGCTCGATTATTTATCTTCAGTGGGGATACATATACCCTGATGGTCAATTTATCTCTAGCCCAGTACGCAGTATTAAGGTTAGAGATTTGGATTGTGTATTCGATTCCACTGGCACTCATGTGACGATTAAGTGTATAGATACAGTTGGAGATTTAAGATTCCAACCACCTTATACTCATTCGGATTTATCAGAACACAGTTTATCCAACTTCTTGGATAATGGTTGTAATGATGATATAGGCGTAATCATAGAAATATTTCAGTAATGGCTAAACAAATAATAAGTAATAAAGTTTACGAGTCACTACAGGTCCCGACAGAACAAAGTCGAACTACTACTGGAAAGATACTTTACGCTAACAGGTTTAGTGGAGTAGCTCAAGTAGCTATGCCCAGTGATTTAAAGTCCTTGATAGATAGTGACTTGGGATTAATAGGAAATAACATCTTAGTTCAATTAGAACAAAAGATGAAAGGGTATGCAAATGGTCCTTGGTATATTGATTCCCGGGATGGTGTAATATACATACACAACCGTAAGTTTCAAGAAGAACCAGAATACAATTATATTTACCAATCAGAAAATGGAGAAGTACTTAGAGTATCATTCGCTACTCAGAAAGTAACCAAAAGGGTAAAGGCTCAATTAACTCAAGCCTTAGACCCAGAAGATAAAGGTTTAATTGTAGGTTCAACAGATATCACAGAACCTGAAAAAGAGAAAGAGGAAGTAACTTTACTCAAACCATTTGTAGCTCAAGTAGATAATACAATGGTAGTAAATTATGGTAGTGTACCTTACGAAGATTATCGTAGTCATCCTACTACTAATATTGCTGCCGAGATGGAAGCTGAACAAAGGTATGGAGCTAAAGCTCAAAAGTATAATTCTGCAATGAAAGAGTATGGTTCTCAGAAACCCTATGTTGCTTACAATGCAGGTAAACAAGAGGCTTTAGATAATCTGAGTACTGAGCAATATCGAGAAGCAATTAATACTGCTGTAAACAATTTACCGAACGATAAGAAAAGGGTTATTCAGCAAATCTTGAAGAACTCTAAGAACGGTAAAGAGTTAGAAAGTAATCTTAGGCAATTACTAGAAAACGAAAGGTATCTGTTTACTGGGGAGTATAAAATGGAATACCTTGCAGAAGAATGGGTAGACCCTCGAGAATATGACCCAGAAGGTAGAACCATAACTCACATGGTAGATATCAGAACTTTTTCAAGTAATCCTTATGAGAAGAAGATGATAGATGACCAATCTCAAAGAGGTATATCTGCAATGGAAAAGAATCCCTATATTACAGTATACCCAGATACCTACAAAGTAGAATATTCTGGAGATGGGGTTACTACACCTACTATGACTCGAAAGGTTAAAGCCAAGGTTAAGATACGAAGAATGAAGAAGGTACCATTCTTAGTACCTATTTATAAGTTATATCATAATCTCTTTAGTAGATACGGCGGAGCAGATAAAGTAACCTGGGCAATGAATGCTAATGCTAACGGTGGTCTTAAGATATCCGAAAGAAAATTAGTATGTCAGATGACTGTAGTTGGTAGACCTTCATTACAATCTTCTCAAGTAATTTCTTTAGAGAATGTAGGTAAAAGATGGTCAGGCTTTTGGTATATTAAATCGGTACAACATTCAATGGATGCTGGTCAAGGTTATCTTTGTACATTAGACTTGGTTAAGAATAATGCTCGAGATGGACAGACTACATCTAAGACTCAACTTAGTACTCAGGACATTGTAAGTAATGATGCTAAGGATTCTGCTAAAACTGACTTTGGTAAGAACAAGAAGAATACTGCTAATGCTTCCGATATTGTACATGACTTTACCTACAATGAAGTAGTATACTTCGTAGAAAGATACATGGATGATAAGGGTAGAATTATCAATAAGAAAGGTGCAGGAGAGTTCTTACAGAATAAGTTCTATTATGATGAGATAAATGCTAAAGACCCTCAAGCTCTTGCTGCAGGTACTGTTCGTACAGAAGGTACAGTAGTAACTTCAAATGGTACAGCAATCTATGGTAAGACCAATGTGGTAAAGGCAGACCAATCGAAGGTTACTCCTTCTATGAAAGAAAGATATAACTTTGATGAGTTTAATTGGGCAATGAAAGCTTATGAACGATATAAATCCAACAAGAAATAATGTACTCAACAGCTAAACTATTAACAGAAGAGGGTATCGAAGGTTTAGGTAGATACTACTCTGTCTACCGTGGCATAGTGGTAGATAATAATGATACGGAGAAACATATGAACCGTATCAAGGTATGCTGTCCAGAAGTCATGGGTGGAATTATTACATGGGCCTATGCAAAAGGCCAACATGGTTCTATCAACAATGGGTTCAAGTACTTAGCTCCTAAGGTTGGAGATATAGTATTTGTTACTTTTGAATTTGGAGACCCAACTAAACCCCTATGGGAATATCATGGTTGGGGACTACAACAAATACCAGACCCTTTGGATGGTCCTAATAAAATGGGTATTATAACTCCAGAAGGAAATGTAATGGTACTTGATGATGATAATGGAAAGCTAACTGTTTATATAAATGGAGATGTAGGCATTGCTGCTAAGGGAAACATTTCTATTCAAGCACAAGGAGATGTAAGTGTAGGTTCTGGTGATACAGTAATCTTAAATAAGGGAGAGAATCAAGGAGTAGTTAATATCAAAGAACTAACCGAGAAACTCAATAATACCATTAAAGAACTGGAAACTCTAAGAACTTTATTCAATTCTCACGTACACTCGGGTGTAACTACTGGACCTGGTTCTTCAGGTCCTACCGTAACTCAAGCAAGTCAACCGTTCTCTACTTTCAAACAAGAAGATTATGAGGACATTAAATGTATACACTAATGGATAACTATCTTACTAACATTGTTGGAAAGGGTATGATATTCCCTATTCAACTTACAAGAAACGAAAAGGGTGAAACAGGTTGGTATCCTGTTAATGGTGATATGGCTTTGGTAAGAAATAATATAAGCTCTATAATGTATTATTTAATAGGACAACGATTTCGACAGGAAAACTTTGGGAATCGCCTATGGGAATGTATAGAAGAGCCAAATACACAAGCCCTAAGTTTTATTATTAAAGAGTTTATTAAAAGCTCAATTGGTGCATGGGAACAAAGGATTACCTTTAAGGGTATCACCGTTTCTAGACAAGGTGCTAAAATAAACATAGAAGTTCATTATGTAGTTAATGAAACTTCTACTAGTCAGTACCTGTACCTGACCTATGATAAAAATGAAAATTCATTAAACTCTTATTAATATGGGAATCACTAATAAATGGCTCAACCCTTATCAGAGGTCTTACCAACAGATTAAGGCCAAGCTGATAGAATCACTTACGAATATCAAAGACAAAGATGGCAATGTACTCGTAACTGATTACTCGGAAGGAAATATATTAATCATTATCCTTTCATTATTTGCGGCAATTGCCGAAGTTCTTCACTACTACATTGATAATATGGCAAGGGAGTCATTCTTACCTACTGCTCGTAAATACAGTTCAGTAGTTAAGCATGGTGCTTTGGTAGATTATCATGCAAGAGGTGCTATTGCAGCATCAGTAGATTTAGTAGTATCCAGAGATGTATCTGGAGATTCTATTGGTGCTAAGTTAACTATACCTTCTGGAACTTTATTCACAGACTCTAATGGTAACAAATGGTTATCATCTAGAGACGTAACTTGGTATGCTAATGTTACCGATTGTAAGGTACCTGTAGTACAACATGAATTATATACCGAAAGTCAAATCAATGGTATGGTTATACCTTCTGATGAACGTGTAATGATTACTCTTGGTACTTTACCTAATGGTAAATATTACGAACACGGAACTATGACCCTGAAAATCGGTGGAGAATCCTGGGTATTAGTAAATACTTTTGCTTATTCAAAGCCTACAGATAATCATTTTATGGTAGTGATAGATGAATCTCTTAATCCGTATATATACTTTGGTGATGGCAAGAATGGTAAGAAACCTGCAGCAGGTGCAAAGATTTCTGATGTAGTATTCTATCTCACTACCGGTATTAATGGTAACGTTAAGTCTGGTACCATTACATCTGTGCCCTCAGTAATATCCTCTTCAGTATCAGATGCTACTGTAAGTAATACTTACAATGCAGGTGGTGGTTCAAGCTATGAAAATTTCAGTATGCTCAAGGAACATATACCCTTGAGTGTTAAGACTATGGGAGTAGCTGTTACTAAACAGGACTTTGTAGACTTAGCTAAACTGGTAGATGGAGTTAGTAAAGCTAAAGCTGAATACGAATGCGGTAGAAAACTTATTGTATACATTGCACCAGACAATGGTGTAATTGCCGACTCTGCCATGATTAAGAAGGTATATGATATCTTACATCAGAATTCACCCCTTACTACTTGGTTAACTGTTAAGTCGGCAGGTAGAGTTAATATCATATTGGATATAGAAGTTACTGGTAAGAAGTCATATAAGACTTCAGAGATTCAATCTCAAATACTCAGTGCTTTGTTTAATGCTTACTCTCCAGAGAGTTCGGATATTGGTGGTAGTGTAAGAATCTCGGATATCTATGCACTCATCGATAACTTGGAATCCGTAGATTACCTACACTTAAAGAAATTCTATACTAAACCCTGGCCTATAACAATCTATGGTAACAAGGGATTAATCCTTGGTCAATTCCAATTGGATGAGGCTAATGGTTCTATGGACTACTTTATATCTTTCTCTTCAGGAACTAAATTTACAATCAAGTCTCTGAAGGGGGGATTCTCTTATGATGGGGAAGTAGGTAAGACTACTCAAATCCGAGATAATATAAATGGGTTTATCTTTGCCCTTGATATTCAGAACAATGGCTACCAATCTGGATTCAGGTATACCATAACCATTGCAGAACCCAACATGGATTATACAGACCCAGGTTATAATATCCCGGTATTCGAAGACTCAAGTCAGTTAACACTTAAAGTAAATGAAACAGTATGATGAATCTTAAAAACCTAATTGATTTCTTACCATTTGAATTTAAGGAGCAAGATACTTATAAAGTCAATGGTAAGGGCATATTAGAAAGATTTCTAGAAATATGTGGTTCATACTTCCAAGATAATATTACTTCTGATATTGATAATATTCTAGATTTAATCGATATCGATAAAACTCAGCAGAGGTATTTAAACTACCTCTGGGAGTTCTTGGGAGAATTACCCTTTGCTAGAACAGGAGAGCATACAGGAGTTCCTAATTTAAGTGATGAACAGATTCGTACAATTTTAAAGTACTCAATCTCATTACTTAAGATTCGTGGCTCAAGAAAGTTCTTCGAAATTCTTTTTAATATGTATGGGCTAACCTGTACAATTACAGACCCAACCGATGGAGAGATGGATAAATGGGAAAAGGTAGACCCCTTATATGATACCGATTATTCTCAGTACGACAAATACAACTATGATAAGATTTATGGTTGTGCTCAATGTATAGAGGTAGGTATTTCTATAAGCGGTCATGGGTTTACTTCCCCCACTCCAGAGTTCAAAGCTTTCAAACAATCAATTGATAAGTTATTCGATAGATTCTTACCATACAATGTATCTGGGAAGATTGCTTATGGATTTGATTTGGCTTACAATTATAAAATTATAGCTGAACCTCTTATCAGTCCTGCAAAGATTGTAACTGGGCATATAACCGAAGTACCTATTAGAGTAATAGTTACATCAGATTATGATGATGCCGATTTAAGGTATCAGGTAACTGGATATGACCCCTCTGAGAATAAGTGGAGCTCAAAGAAATATGAAAGCGGTTCTATTTTCTATGCAAGAAAGGGTGACCAAAGATATTACTTTCGAAGTGTAGGAGATACTTCAGTAACTACCTATGTAGATATAGGTTTAGAATATTACACTAAATCTTATCACATATATGCCGACTTGGTAGAAGGAGGAACAGACCCAGATAATTTAGTAATTACAGGTACTAATCCAGTAATCAAAGTAAGGGTAACTGCAAATATGAATTATCAGGGAAATATTAAACCTGTATCCGTACAGTTACTTAATACCTATGAAACTAAAGATTCTGGTTCTGTTTGGGAAATAACCTCTGCAGGTACATATGAATGGGTTATTGCAGACTTCCCAGCAAAGAAGGTTACCTTAACCGTAACTGCTATTGCTACTAACTATACTGTACTCTGTGAACCTCGGAATATAAATCTTACCAACGGTGAAAAGTCTTTGATAACTATTCGTTCTTCAGATCCTAACGAAGATACAAGTCAACTTATTGCCGTATGTATTTCAGATCCAGGTATTTTAGTTCGTAATGGTCAAAGATGGGCACCAACTACTACTGGTACATTCCAATTTAGATGTACTAAAGATGACTCAGGTAATGCTAGTAATTATGGTACAGTAGTAGCTTACAGATTAGGTTATACGATTAACTACGATATAGGCGTATCAAACAAACGATTAAACCTAAATGCTCAAGGTTCTGCATCAGTTAATCTTTGGGTTACATCGGGTATTTATTATTCTACTTTCGAAAGTGCAAACTTAGGTAGTTATTTTGATACCGAGGTGACCATTTACAAAAAGAATACCCAAGGTACTTGGGTAAAACTTGGTACTTTAGAATTAACTAATCGCTATGTAGTTGGTCCTGATTTCTACTATGGTAGAAGTACAGAATACCAATTTAATGAGGCTGGAAGTTATAAATTTGAATCGGTGGGTGATGCTAGTAAGTCTGTAGAAGTAGAAGTACTTGCTTATATACCTACTCCTCAATCCTACTTGTGGTTAGAACCTTTGAATGAAGAGGATGAGAATTGGTATGAATTAGAACCTTACTCTGAAGCTGAAGCAGATGCAGGAAAGTATATCAAGGCAGGCTATCAATTAACCAAATCCAAGAATTGCCAATTCTACCTACGTTGGGGAGATGGTGGTAATATGATAACTGGGATTGACTTAGAGGGTTCATCTGAGAAATACAATTCGAACACTCTTATCACTTTCGATAAAGCAGGTAATTATGAGTTTTATTATCAAGGTTCAGTAGTAAGCCTTACGATTAAGGATGTTATACCTAAGTATATTTTAACTTGTAATCCAGTAAGTGCAGAACTAAGCAAAGATGTACAAGAAGTATCTACTATCGTAACCTGTACTTCAGATACTGGAGAAGTTTCAGATATTGTATATGAGACAGCTCCGGATGTGGTTCATCCAAGCCCTTATCAATTCTTTACTAATTTACCAGGTAAACATACTTTCTATGTGAAAGCTAATCCTGCAGTTAAAGCAGTATTCATAGTAAACCTGTTTGTAGTTGATAAGACAGAACTTACTTGGGAATCCAATGATATTTCGGAACAAGGTATTAATATATTAGTTCCGGAAGGAACAGAATGGTTACTTAAAATAGAATAAACAAAATGGAAAGCAGCTCTTTTAACACATTATTTAAAACTGGTATCATTGGATTCACTTCTGAATGTTATGCCATTATCTTTAATTTGAGGTGGATGATTTTATTAGCCTTTGTACTAATACTTACAGATTTTTGGTTTGGGATATCTGCAAGTAGGGCAAAGAAGATTGAAATAAGAAAATCTAGAGCCGGGAGAAGAACTCTTAATAAAATCATTGATTACCTGTGTTACATCTTACTGGGTGCCGTAATAGGTAAAGCCATCGGAGAACCTTACGGATTAAATCCAATAACAGTATCTATAACGGTAATGGTATTATGTTACTGTTTTGAAATAGATAGTATTTATAATCATATCTGTACTTTACATGGTGTAGAAAAGAAGTACAGTATCTGGTCTATCTTTTGGAAATTGATAACCTTCAAGTTCAAGGCTGTAGGAGAGGCTTTCCAAGATATGAAAAACCAATCGAAAGAATATAAGAGTAATAACAATAACGAAGATACATTATGAAAACCTATTTTGATTATGAAGGTATAATAAAGTCTAAGGATGCAGCTGAAGCTATAGCTGCACCAGTAGGCATTGGCCCATTTTGTGGATTTGGTTCTGCAACGATTGTAAATAATGCAATCACTCTCTTGCCTAATGGAGAACCTACTTCTCCTGCATATCAAGCAATAAAGGATAGAATCCTTTCAAGGTATATGACTAAAGCTGCAGATTCTGGTGAAGGACCAGATACAAATTTTGGTTGTATAGCAAGGGATGGTACAATCTATATTTCTGATAGTGCTAATATTAGTATACCTAATATTGAAGGCTCAAAGGGTTCTAATGAGGATGTGATTGTATTTGCTTACCATACACCTTTGGAAGAGCCTGTACAGAACCCAGTACAGTTCAGAGCTTTCTGGAATGAATCTAATTCGTTCTATTCTCTGTACAAGAAATCAGTAGACCCATTATACCCAACACCCAAGGATTCTAGAAACCTGTCAAAAACAAATGTATTAGAAGATAATGAATTATCATATGAGTCTCTAGTGAATAGAGCTATGGCTTCAGTATCTCAAGGTTTGGTAGACAAATCCTCAATGGTATTAATTGGTATATATGGGCAAGGTACTAATTCAATGGATAACTCAGTAGAGAAATATTCTATTGTTCCTTATGCAGGAAAGTTTCCCCAACCAGTAGAATATAATACTGCTATCCATGGAATGCAACAAGCCAATATAGAAACTCTCTTACGACTATTGCAAGGATTCCCAAACTTTGATATCAAGGCTTACATTGATGAAAAGCTTGGTGGTATGGCAGGAGCTAATATACCAAGAGGACTAATTGCCATGTGGAATGGAGTTTCTGTACCAGAAGGTTGGGCTTTATGTAATGGTCAGATTGTAGAAGACTTACAGACACCAGACTTATCGGGTAAGTTTATTGTTGGCTGGTCATCGGGTAATGAGGATTACAATTTGATTGGTAATACGGGTGGCCAAGAAAAAGTAACTCTTTCAACTCAAGAGATTCCATCTCACGTTCACAATTTCGCAGATGCTTACTTTATCGAGGCTCATTCAGATTTGGTGGGAGCTAATGGTACTCGATGGATTGGTAATAACCTTTCTGGTAGTAATAAAACTGATAGAGATAATTCTTATGTATGCCTATGGGACCATGATACCAGGGCTGCAGGTGGAGGTCAACCTCACGAAAATAGGCCACCTTACTACGTACTGGCATACATTATAAAACTATAATATTATGTCTTAACTACTTATATTGTTGACAAAGAACTTTTAATTTATGGATTATAGGAGAGGGACGTTGGGAAACGCCCCTTTTCTTTTGTGTTTAGTAGTGAAGTTCTTCTTTAGCTTTCTCTTCCCAATATAAGATATCTTGTTTGAGTTCTCCTATATATTTAACGGACTTCTTAGTTCTAGGCATATCAAAGAACTCAACCAACATTATATTGGTAATTCTTTCTCCATCCTTAATTCGTTCTTTAATATAAGGAGGTGGAGTAAGTAATACTTCAAATACCATATAAGCATCTGGAGATAATTTCTCTTTCATATACTTATATAATAATTCAAGCATTTCTTCCTTAGCCTTAACCTCTTCATCGTCATCTTCTAACTCTTTATCATTATCAAATAAGTCTTCAAGTTTAAATAGGTTCTGATTGTATTCTGCAATCTCTCCATAGGCAAATCGAAGAAGCTTATTCTTAAATGTAGCAAGAGAAGAAAGGATTCTTGCTTTAAGATGTTCTTCACTACAAGTACCGTAGTACTTATTAAAAACAAATAACATTTTATCCCAGAAATAAGAAGATATTATATCTGGCGTAAGGTTAAACCTTTTGTAATCAATCTGTTTGGTAAGGTTCCGAATAACTGGCTTACAAACTTTGTATAACCGATTAAACATTGCTTCATCATAATCCTGCATGGGTTTTAATCTATGAAGCTCTGAACCATTGTTTCCATTACATTTCCTCATATTCTTTAAGTATTTCGTTATGCAAATATAATAAATATATTTTATATAATATAAGAATATCAAAAAATTTCACCGAACGGCTGAGGATAAGAAGACTAGATATTGTGGACATGAGTTCAGAACTACATGAGGACTATCAAAATCTATTAGTATATAATATTGCAATATAATAATGTATGAAAAAGAATAAAATTAAATTTAGTTTTGCACCTGACTTTCAGTTAGAGATTCTCAGGTTCATTATTCAAGATAAGGAAGGAGGTTTAGTACTAAGCAGAATAAAACCAAGCTACTTAGTACTTATCGAACATTCCTTAATTTGTGAGGGTATACTTAAATACTTCAAGAAGCAAAGAAAGATACCCTCACAGAATGTCCTTAAACAAGTACTCAGAGAAATGCTAGAATCTAAAAACTATGTTGACCTGGTTACTAAGGATGATATCCCAAACATCGAGAAGGTTATCAAAAATCTTTATTCAATTCAATTATCTGATTCAGAATATATTAAAGAGAAAATCTATCAGTTCTCTACTTATGTTGAAATGAAGAACTTAAATGATTCATTCGACTTAGATAACTTTGAACAGTACGAAGAATATTCTAGAAAGGTAGAGAAGGTTTTACAAAGAAGTAGACCTAAACAGGAGGATGAACCTTTATTCATGATTCGAGATGTTACTGAACGTCAATTTAAAAGGCAGGCAGAACCCTCAGTAGTACCATGCCCATTTAGGCAACTAAACGATTTAACCAATGCGGGAGGATTCCCAGGTGCATCAATCAATGTAATCTTGGATAAACCTAAAGCAAAGAAAACATTCTTCATGGTTAACCTTGCAAGAGGTTACCTTAGAATGAAGAAGTCAGTTTATTATGTGGATACAGAAAATGGTCAAGAACAAATCATGGACCGTTTCATTCAATCCAGTATCAATAAAACTAAGAAGGAATTATATACTGGAGATTATGATAAACTCGAGGCTAAGCATTTAAGAAAACTTGCAAGGTTTGGAGTTGAATTAATCGTTGAAAGAGTACCTGCATTAATTACTGACTGCAATTATATAAGGGAGAAGATACTTACTCTTAGGAGCCAAGGGATTGATATTAAGGTATTGATGGTTGACTATGCAGGGAAGCTTGCTTCTATTGCAAAGGATAAAGAGGATTTTGATAGAATCTCAAATGTATATATTGACTTACAGAATCTTGCTGAGGATTTGCATTTAGATGTTGTATGGACTGCTCATCATATTACTCGTGAAGGTAAGAAACACCAAGCAACTAAATATGATGAGAACGATATATCTGGTTCTATTGCCATTGTACGTAATGCTCAATTCATTATGGGTCTTAACAGTACAGAGCAAGAAGAGAAAGATAATATCCTTCGTTCAGAGATTGTAGTACAAAGGGATGGTCTTCCTTCAGGTAGAGCTCTATTCAAGTGTGATGTAGAAAGGCAAAGATGTACAGAGTTTACTAAAGAACAAAGAAAGAACTACGATGAACTATACGGTAAAAAACTTGAGGAATCTTTTAAGAAAGGTAATCCTGATGCTGATTCCAAGAAAAGAGAAAGGACAACTGGAGATATATAAATGCAAACTCGGTATTCATGATTGGGTAACCGAGCATTGGTGGGAAACCAGACAGAAACCCAGGAGGGCTATCTTTTCAAAGAAAGGCGGTAGGAAGAGGGCTCAGTATTATACTAAATATTGTACGAGAACTTACTGTAGAATCTGTGGTAAAAAGAAAAAGAGAAATGAGAACTAAAAAAGTAGAAGTAGTAAAAGACAGATGGACTGATGGATTGGCTTTGGAAATATCTCACAATGGTTGGCAAACAACTTCCATTAGTAATCTAGATGTTGAGGATTTAAAGAGAATACGAAAAGTAATTCGTAAAGCAATTAGAAACCATGAAAATAACAAATCAGTTTAAGTCTAGACTTAAGACTTATTTTATTAAGAGGTTAGGTGCTTTTGAATATCGAAGAGGCTGGATGAAACTCCCAGTATGCCCCTATTGTCATAGGGAATTAAAAATGGGAGTTAACTTATCAATGTATAGAACCAATTGCTTCAGATGTAATGAACATCCGAATCCTTCTCAATTGGTTATGGATATAGAAGGATTCGATACATACCATGAACTAATTAATTTCTTAATTAGTGGAAAATTTGATGAGCTTGAATTTCACGAAGAAAAGGTTGAACTTGCAGAAGCTAAGCCTTTGTATCTACCCGAAGGATTCAGAATCCTTAACCTTGGCCAGTCACAAGTTGCAAAAAGCATTAGAGGATATGTCAAAAGCCGTGGCTTTGTCATCTCTGAGTTGTCTAAGCATGGAGTTGGCTATGCGACGAAAGGGGCTTACTTTGGGTACCTTATTATACCCTTCTATTACAGAGGACAACTTAGATATTATAACGCGAGAAATGTTATCGGGCAAGGTCCTCGGTATAACAACCCTAACAAAGATATCACAGGAGTTGGCAAAGAATTTATCATATTTAATTATGATGCGTTGGAGATGTATAGGTCGGTATACATCTGTGAAGGTGCACTCAATGCCCTTACTATTGGGGATAGAGGAATTGCCACAATGGGTAAAGCTATATCTGGATATCAAGTCAATGAATTACTTAAATCCTCATGCGAAAGATTTATTATATTGCTGGACCCAGACGCCAAGAAATACGCAATCAATCTTGCGCTCAAACTTGTTGCCTATAAAAAAGTCAAGGTGGTGTTTTTACCAGAAGGAAAAGATGTAAATGATTTAGGTAGAAAAGAAACTCTTAGGTTAGTATATCAAACAAGGTATCAAAGTTATCAAGATTTAATTCAAATCCGTAATAAGTTATGAAAGATAATATTACTGACTTTCCAGGATATCACGTTACCAAAGACGGTAAAGTATATAGTTGTTTAATCCAGGGCGGTTCTAATGAGAGAGGCCCGTGGGTATTAAGGAAAACCTATATTACTAAAACGGGACATGAAAGAATTGTATTACATAATTCAACTGGACTTCACAGTACTTTGGTTAGTAGATTAGTAGCAATGGCTTACATACCTAACCCTAAAAATTTACCCGTAGTAATGCACTTGGATGATAAGGGTTCTAACAATACAGTTACAAACCTTAAGTGGGGCACATATAAAGAAAATACTCGAGACTCCATTAGTAAAGGTAGATGGATAATGCCTAAACATGGTAAAGGGTTAAATAGTCCAAGGTCTATCTTAAGTAATCAACCGAGAAAGCAACGTAGAATTTTGAGATTATATCAGTTAGGCTTTAATTACAAAGATATAGGTATTAAGGTAAACATTAAACCTAAAGTGATATCTAGATTTATTAGTTTCCGAAACTCTTTGGAGTAAGGATTACCTATTATATTATATAACTTAAAATATTAATGATATGATGAAGATAATCGATTATGTAGTTAAGACTTCAATAGTTTTGGCTGCTCTTTTAATTATGGGATATTTCCTCCCAGTTGTAAGTTGGTTTGAAAAACCCCAACCAAGGAAGAATATGGTTTTCAGATGTGAGATGGTTGATGGTAAAGTTAGGGATTATACTTTAAACTTACCCGAAAATGTTACTTGGTATGTAGGTACCAATAGAGGTTCATATTATGTATCATTTGGTTCTCCCACTAAAAACCTTTATGGGAAGAAATGCCCAATAGATAATAACGAGGGTTGTATTAATGGTGTTTTAGTTTGTAAAAGAGTAAAATGAGAGAACCCAGTATTCACATTACTAAGTCTCAATTTGAGGAAATATTAAATACCTTAGAGGTAGATAACTTCCCAGTTGAGGCTTTTTTTGTTATTGCACGAAAAGAGGCAATAAATACTAGAGCAGTGGTTGTTTCTAATAAAGGGACAACTAAGAAAGTAACTAATATATTACTAGCATCTAAGGGTAATGCTTCCCTTGTTGCCGATATATTATATGCTACTCGTATAAAGCTTAAGCATAGAGGAGTTCGTAAAATAAACGAAAGTAATACAAGGGAATGGGCTTTATGTAAAAAGCTTGCTGAGATATGTAATACCTTTTGTGAGGATTTTAAATTTGATACTCGGGAAGGATTTATTAAATACATTGAGACTGGTTTAAAGAGGATGACTGATTATCGTAATGTTATGCAAAGGTTGATATCTATGCAGGATAACATTACTAATCAGACAGAAGCTGAGATTAAATTACAGTCAGCAGATTTAGAACTCACTGCTAAGGTACATGATTACTTTGTAAGTAAGATTGCTAAGGCAACTGGTATATATGAATCCTATGAAAAGAATCCCGAGAAGTATGTTCACTTTGCTTATGTAGCAGCATTCTTAGAGGAAGAAGGTTGGGATTATAAGGATTTCATAGATGCTCAGTTTGAATCTCTAGCATGGTGTAATGGTCTACCAGATATTGCTCAGTTATATACTGATAAAGCAGTAGAAAGGTATAATAAGTATTTATATAAGAATAAGAATAAAAAATCTTTAGAGGAACCTCAAGTTGAAGGCTCACTCTGGGATAAGATTAATAATTAAAACATAACGTTATGAAAGCTTTAAAATTTTTAGGTAACAGAGTAGAGGATGCAGCAAATGCCTTTATTGATGTCCTCAAGTATTCAGACCAGTCGGTAGACTATCCAGATTTCAAGGATATCGAACCTTGGCCAGATGAAATTGTTAATATGTTCAAGGATGCACTAAAGGATAAACCTTTCTCTGAGATTAGTGCTATCCTTATGTATACTCAACAGTCGTCAAGGTTTGAACCCATTGCAGAGCTAATGCTTGGTATTGGTTTAGTAGAAATGAGACACTACGACAAGTTATCAGATTTTCTACAAAAGGCAGACCCCTATGAACAGGATTCTGTGATGGATATCTATCCTAAAGTGGAAATAGGTTTTTCTCCTGAAAGTGCTTTGAAGATTGCCTGGAACTCTGAGATAGAGACCATTGGCAATTATAAGAAAATTATGAATAGTCTAGCCTTATATAGTGAACGGGCTGATTATGATGATGTGATGTATTTGTTGAATAAGTTAATTGCCGATGAAGAACATCACATTAAGCTTATCAAGGAAGCTATGGGAGTAGATGATTCTACTAAGAAAGGTGTAACTGTAATTATCAAATGAGTAGGATAATTATACAGAATGGGAATATGTGCGAACTGGACTTACCTCTTAAGTTCGCACAGAAACTCTATGCAGAGTTTGCCATTCGTCATCCAAATGCTTTCTACTTACGTACAAGGCAAAGAGGTATGCAGAACTGGGATGGTAAGATTCATTATATTAATAAGCATGGTGAATTTAAGATAGGTTTACTTCCTGCAGTATATGAAAAGTGTATTGAGTATGGAATTAAACCTAAAGTTGTAGATATGCGACAACCATTACCTAAAGTCAATGAAGTTGTTACGAAAATAGGAGAATATAAACTAAGACCAGAACAAGAGAAAGCCGTTAAAGCGGTAATCAATAACAAAGTAGGTAGGGTACCTTTTCAGATTGGTGTTTTAGATTACACCGTTAATGCAGGTAAAACTCTTATCATGTCGTCTCTTTATCTATCCTATAAGAAGCAGTTAAAGACTTTGCTAATAACTAATGACTCTGACTGGTTGAATCAAGCTAGAGATGAATTTAAGAAATACCTACCAGGAGAACAGATTACATTTGTTCAAGGTAAAGTATTAAACTGGAGCAATTTTACCATTGGTATGGTTCAATCTATTTCTCGTAACATGAGATTCTATCAAAATGAATTGGCAAAGGTAGATATGGTTTTGGTAGATGAGGCTGACCAAGCAGGTAGTAAGCAATATCAAAATGTACTTACTCGTTTATTTAATACCAGAGTTCGTATAGGATTATCTGGTACCATTTATATGAGTAAGCTTGCAAAAGACAAAGTAAAGAATATGAATCTTGAAGTATTCTTTGGTAAAGTACTTGCAGAGTTTAAACTTAAGGACTCTATTAAAAAAGGTTATTCAACTCGTACAATTGTAAAGATGGTACCAAGTAAACCCTGGTATGGTAATTGGGAATCAGAAGAAGTATCCTATAAGGAAGTATATGATGATTCTATTACCTTCAATAAGTATGCAAAGAGAATGGTTTATTCTCGACTTAAATGGAATCTTAAACAAGATAGATATCCTGCACTCGTAGTATGTAAATTTATTGCACACTGTGAGAATTTATGCAAATACTTTAAAAAGAAACTAGGAAGCAAATATAATATTGCCTGTGTGCATGTAGATACTCCTTCAAAGATAAGACAACAAATAATGAAGGATTTTAGGGAAGGTAAGATTGATATCTTAGTATCAACTACAATCATTGCTCGAGGTAAAAACTTTCCTAAGCTTAGGTATTTACTTAATGCTGCCAGTATGGATAGCCAAGAAAAATCTATTCAGTTCCTTGGTCGTTTGGTTAGAACAGATTCCTCAAAGAAAAAGGTTTATCTTGATGACTTACATTATCCAGGTCCTTATCTTAATAGGCATGGTAAACATAGGAAGCAGTATTATCAAAAACAAGAATTGAAAGTTATTCTGTTAGAGAAGATATGGAAGAATCATCCTATTCATTCTTTATGAGAATACCTTACTTAATCTGTTCTATTAAGTACTATGGATAATTACTTTTTCCGGTAGGAGGAAGTAATTAATCTAATAGAGGGATATAGGGCATTATTAATCATTAAATTAAAAGATATGGAATACTTACTACTAATACTAACAGTACTGGGAGTGATAATCGGAATACTTTATCTCTATTCATCTCAGTATGATTACGATGTATATAAATACAAATGTCATCATTGCAAGAAGAAATTCAAGGAAAGCGATATAAAGGATTTAAGAGGTCCTTGGCATACTAAGGATTGGACTTGTCCTCATTGTAAATATCAAAATGTAACACTCAAAAGTTATGATTACTAAGTTATATAAGAAATTCATTGATAAGATAATCGGAGAGGAACAAACTCCTCTCCATGTTTTTAACTGTACTACCCTGGTATGGATATCAGATATACAATCAATCCAGGTAATGGCTAATGAATATAAGGTATATTTCGATTTATCTTTCTGTTCAGGGCTACAGGTTAGAGTACTAACTTATACTGATTCGCGTTACTCACAACACTTGGGTGATATCAGGAAACTATTTATTAATGCAATTGGACATTCCTACTTACCACTGTATGAGTCGGAATTGAAGATTGGAGATTCAGTCATAAGACTAACAGAAAAAAAAATAGATGATTAATTATGGCAAAGAAAAAACAAATGCTTCCTGACTTAACCAAGCAGGATATCCTAACACCCTTGGATATCTCTCAATTGGGAAGTAATGGAGACCCATGCTTTGGTATTGGGTATGATTTATCCACTAAAGAATGTAAATTATGCGGAGATTCAGAACTGTGTGCATTCAAGATGTCCCAGAACTTGAACATTACAAGGAAAGAATTAGAACAGAAGAATCAATACAAAGATTTGGATGTATTAGAAGACACAGTTGGTATCAAGAAATTCATCCGAAGCTTGATTCGGAAAGGGAAAGACAGAAAAGAAATTATCTCAAAGACAGTTGAGAAATTCGAAGTACCTAAGAAACGTATTAGAGAACTTTATAAAGAATGCAATGGGAAAAGTAGGTAAGTTAAGAATGATATGGGCAATGTTTAAGTTATATCTTAACAACCCAAATTATTATGTACGGCAAGATGATGTTCTTGCTGATTTGTTTATGCAGGGTGAATATGACGTAGAAAGATTCTGTCATTCACTCGGAGTAACTCCTCAAAGAGGATTAACCTTTGGACAACTTTTAAAACAATGTAATATATTATGAACAGATTCAGATTTATTAAAGTAAGAGACGTAAAGACTCCATCGAGAGGTAATGCAGGTGATGCAGGTTTGGATTTCTATATCCCAAGAAACTTGGACCCTCAACAATTGATTCAAATCGAGGCAAACCAGTCTCCAAATAATTTTACCCCAGATTTTGTATTGGGAGTAAATACAACTACCAACTTCGTAACTGATATTCAAATCTACCCGGGAGGGAGAATCCTTATCCCATCAGGTATTAAACCTCTTATCGAACCTCAAGAGTCTATGCTCATGGCAGCTAATAAGTCTGGGCTTGCTTCTAAAAAAGGTCTTCTGTATACTGCAGAGATTGTAGATTCTCCTTATGTAGGAGAGATTCATATTGGTATAATCAATCTCAGTCGAGTAATACAGACTCTAAAGGTGGATGAGAAAGCAACCCAATTTATTCATGTACCAATCTATCTCACAGAACCCGAGGAGATTCAATCAGAAGAATTTTATTCTGAATCTCAAATGTGGGGAACAAGAGGTGAAGGTGGATTTAATTCAACAGGAAGTAAGTAATGGACATACGTAATATCAAGGAAATCGTACCTTCTTTAGAAGTAGGTACGTATTTACAAGCAATGTATTCTCTTTCGTTAGAACAATTAGACGGCTACCGGCAAATAGAAAAGCTACCCGATTACCCGGTTGATATCAATAATCATCAAAATCAGGTAGTTCTTAAGGATTTTATTGCCCGGGTTATCGAAGAACTAATGGAGGGTTATGAATCTACCTCTGAGGTAGTAAAGATATGCCACAAGTGGGGATGGAATATTGACCAGTTAACAGAGGATGAATATACTCAGGTACTCAACCATTTGCAGAATGCCAATGAAGAACAGGGAGATGCTCTGGGATTCCTATTCACTTTGTTCCACTTTGCAAATATACTACCAGAAGATATCTTCTCCTGGGGGACGTCTTACGTAGTCGATTACTCTGACTTCAAAGTAAAGGAATTGAAGGACGTAATTACACTGGGTATAGCCATGGTTACCGAAGGTAGTATTGGTTTAGTTAATCGGTTTAATATGATTGATGAAGACCATGAATCAGTAAAAGATTATACTCCTGGGTTTAATACCTTAAGTGAAGCATCTCACGAAGAAGAGAAGGTATTATTATTCAACGTAGTATATGAATTGAATATTGCAAGGAATCTTCTTAAGTGTAGACCTTGGAAACAAACCCAGGTAATGACTAAGGAATTAGATTTTCAGTATTCTTTGGTAAAAGCTTTCTACCTATATATGGGATTCTTGGGATTACAAGGATTTTCAGATGAATCAATCTACAGGTTATTCTTTAAGAAACAAAGACTTAACCTCTGGAGACAAAAAACAAATTACTAATGAGTGGATGGAATAGAAAATTAGAGGGTCTTCAATCGAATACGGAGGAGACCCTCCACTCTTTGGAGTTTGCTACTTCACAAGAGGCATGGGAGAAATTGAACGAGGCTTTCTTAAGATTAGACCCCGTTCTTTTTGATAAGGGTGCTACTGCAAACAGTGGAGTTGCAGTAGCATACAATGTGTTTATAAAAATACGTAAAGCATGGGTAGACCCAGATTTTGATTATGGCAGGTGTTTTAATTACAAAGAAACTAAGTGGACGAGCTTATTGAATAATTATATTGATTTTAATAAGTTAGACCTCTTACGTAGCAAATTAAGAATCCTGAAGAACAAGTATAATCAGAATTACAATGTTACATATATGTTTAATAATCATCATGATAACGGTAAACAATGTTTAATTGCTGCAACTTTTTCGAAGAGATTTCAAGAGGACATCCCAGTTATTACAATGGTAATCAGAGCATCAGAGATTACAAAGAGGTTAATATTCGACTTCCTATTAATTCAACGGATGGCCGAATATGTGTATGGGCCGGACCAGTCAGTACAAATCAACCTATTTGCGACTCAAATGTATGGGAATGTAGAGACACTCTTAATGTACTCAGCTTATAAACCTTTAAAGAAAGTAATCAAGGGTATAGATAATCCTTGGACTAAAAGAGTTAAAGAGGTTTATAAGAAAATCCAAAAGGGTACAGAGAAAGAATGGTCTTCATTTAAGGTATTCTTCAGGAGTTTTAAAGTACTTCGTCCGGACTTATATGAATACCAAGCTTTGTTAGCAAAGGACTTGCTATTAGAATATGAAGATATAGAATATCCAGAAAATGTGATATCCTATTCTCAACGTAAAGCATATAAGAAGAAACTTTTAAAGAAACAGAAGAATGAGAATCTACAGTAATTCTTTTGAGTTAATGTCAGAACTTGGCAGAGAACTCAACAGTTATGGTCAAACTGTAAAACCAAAGACCTATCAGAATAAAGTTATTGAAGGTAAAGAGGAATTTGAAACAAAGGAACTCATTTGCCAACAATATTGCTTGACTTCACTCGGAGACCCAGTATGGTTATTTGTATTTTCACATTCAAGAGAATGGGCAGATGCAGAGTTAGGAGAAAGGCTTTGTTGGTATGGTTTAAATCCCGGTACAGCTTGGGAGTTAAGGAAAGACTTATGGGAACAATTCTTAGTTGAGGGTCCAAATGGTAAAAAGTTTGATTATACTTATCCAGAAAGGATTTGGAATGATTTAAGTGATACTGGTAAGTTAGCTTTAGAAGAAGTAATTAATCTTCTTAAAAGGGATAATGATACTCGTAAAGCAGTACTCCCTATATTCCATGGTTCAGATTTATGTTTTCTTGACGGTAGTAGACGTATCCCATGCTCAATGTATTATGATTTCCTTATCCGTCAGAATGGTAAAGGAGAGAAAGTATTACATATTTGTTATCACCAAAGGAGTTCGGACTTTGCCCAACATTTCGGTAATGATATTTATTTAGCTTGGAGATTAATGGAATACGTAGCTCAAGAAGTAGGTGTAAAGCCTGGTTATCTATATCATACCATAGATTCATTGCATATATACAAAAAAGATTGGCATTTCTTATCTTGTAATTTAGAGGATTTGAAAGATGAATACTAAATATTCAAATATAAAAGGGTACCCTGGATATTATATATCTAAAAGGGGTACCCTTTTTACTTCTCTTAAAAGGGTAGGAGT
>ERZ1027251.26-NODE-26-length-53627-cov-20.955648_pt1 | contig 53627 bp, 46 predicted proteins | sample MGYA00519474_ERZ1027251 | MGnify/ENA primary metagenome ERZ1027251 (study PRJEB26926, sample SAMN06164779) | human gut metagenome | biome: ENVO:00009003; feature: ENVO:2100002; material: ENVO:00002003 | host: Homo sapiens | place: USA | collected 2012 ...
ATAACGAGGGCAAGCTCATATCAGACAGGAATGATTACAGGCGTAATGAGCAAGTTACCAAGGCTCTAAAATCCAAATATGGACTGACTTATGGAACGGATAAGAGCAAGACTAACACTCACAAATTACACAATGCCGAGCGAGCCAAATATGAGATTCACAATGCTGTTAAGGACGCATTGAAAATGGCAGATAGTTGGGAAAAGCTCAGAAGCGAACTTGCAAAACGAGGTGTTCTCTTGGAATTTGTCTATAAGGACAAGGAGCAAGCCAAGATTCAAGGCATCCGTTTTAGCAAGGATGGATATAGTTTTAAGGGTACGCAGATTAGCCGAGAATACAGCTTTGTCAAGTTGGATGCAAGACTTGGCACTGAGTATAATCGTGTATCGCCAAGAGCCGAATCTATGCAGGGAGGACAACTAAGTTGTCACCAAGTAGAACAGACTCAACCAACGGCAGAACATACCCAAGACCCTTGGAGTGGTATTTCTTCCATCGGCTTGTTCGCTCCGTCTAATGCCCAAACTTATGAGCCATTCCCAGAGGATGAATCCGCCAAGAAGAAAAAGAGAAAACGCAGAAAGGGCTTCAGCCTTTGATGCAAGTTACAGACTTAAAAATAGAATCGAACATGAAAGAAGAACTATTGGAAGCCATCTACGGCACAGTTGAGAGATTGGAGCAGAAAGTCGATGAACTTTCTGCCTCCACAAAGAACGCAGGAGCAGAAACCGTTCCTGCAAGTAATGACATAACCAAGTTGGATAAGTCAATCAATGCGATGTTTACCAAGGAAGAGGAAGTCAGAGGTAAAATATCCAAATTAAGAGATGCCATTGTTGTTTTTGCTGACCTTATTAAGGTTGAACTTGGCAAAAAAGAGCAGCGAAACAAGCTCTTGGTAGATGCTGTCAAGCAGATGAAACAAGAGCATACTGTCACCTCGAAGGCATTGCAGGAAAAACTTGAAGTAATGAACAAATCACCTCAAAAGAAGGTTGTAACCCATCGCTTCGAGCCAACCTCAAAGAATGTTCTTCTTTTCATTGGCGGCTTGGCTCTATCTTTTGTTCTCTCCATTTGTGGCAATCTCACGCAATGGCGAGAGCATCAAGATTGGGAGGAGGCAGACTTGAAGTATAGGGCATTGAAGATGGTGCTTCCATCCGATGACCCGAATGTTAGTTACATCGAAAAGCATTTTTCTGTTTGTCGAAATGAGAATGTTATTGATGATGTAAGAAATCGAGTTGCTGCTTATGAAGATTCTATATGTCGATACCGTGAAATGGTTGAAACTGCAAAATATAAGGATAGTATTGCCAATAAATTATTGCTTGAATCAAAAGAAATTAGACGAATAATGGAAAAAACAAAATAGGAACATCATTATTTAGTTAATCTTTGTTTATGTTGGGTGTTATAATCCAAATATTACCCTTTTGTGTAGTGGATGTTTGAAAAAACAAATCTACTTTTGCACAGTAAAAATTTAAAGTATCATCAAAATGGAAAATATGTATAGTAGAAATCGAATTTACATCAAGCCAGATGAACAGGAAAAAATTAAGCATTTTCGTGTTCTCTTGGGGGGTGCTGGCTTAGGAAGTGTCATTGCGGAATGTGCATTACGCTTAGGGTTTGAAACTATCACTATCATTGATGGTGATAAGGTGGAGAAAAGCAACTTAAACCGTCAGAACTATCGGTTGGAGGATGTTGGAAACTATAAGGCAGAGAGCCTCGCCAAGAGATTACTTTCCATTAATCCACAAGCGAAAATCACGGTTATCAATAAGTTTGTTGACCATGATAATGTAGAGGAATTGATAGAGGGACATGATGTTGCCATTAATGCCTTGGACTTCAAGAGCGACATTCCGTTTGTCTTTGACAAGATTTGTTCAGAAAAGAATATTTATGTCCTTCACCCTTACAATTTTGGCTGGGCAGGTTTTCTAACGGTAGTGGATCCTGATGGAAAAACTCTGGAAAGTCTTTCGGACAAGCCTTTAGGCTTTGAGTTGAAAGTTGCAGAATATGTTCTTGGCTACCAAGCATTTTGGATGCAACCCCAAGAATGGCTTGACAAGGTGGTCAAGCAATATCAAAGAGAGGAAGGTGCAATTCCTCCTCCTCAGTTGTCTGTTGCTTCATGGATTACAGCAGGTTTGTGTACGCAAGCTCTGTTTAATATTGCAACAGGCAAAGAGGTGAAACGATTTCCAAGATTCTATTTTTCATCCTTGCTTCAATAGTGAAGCAGGGATGGATGAGGGAAATTACAGTAGTTTATAGATGGTGGCAAAAGTAAGTGCTTCTGTGATGTTCTTGGTTCCAATTTTTTCAAATAAAGTTCTTCTATAGAATTTGATGGAATCAATGGACTTACACATCTTGTCCGCAATCTCATTCATAGTGAGTCCTTGCGAGCACAAAGTGAGCACTTGCTTTTCCTCCTCTTTCAATTGTATCATTTCCTTTTCTCTCCACTTGTGGAAATCCAAGTCGTATTTCCAATATTTCTGAGACCCTTCTATATGAAACTCTATATGTCCCGGTGTGGATTTTGAAGACAGGGAAACAATACACATCGCAATCCATATTCTACCATCTTTAGTTAGTAAAATAGGAGTTAACTTGTGATTGATAAGTACCTTTCTGTTGCCATCGAGCGTGATATGGAAATCGTATGAGATATAGCATTTGTGTTTGTCTTCTGCTGCAATCTTGGTTTCAAAGAACTTAAAGCCATTGCTGTTGATTTCCACCAACATCTGTTGTTCTTTTTCGGGTACATGCTCCGAATAGAAAGAATACCCCATTTCTTTCATCTCTTTTGCTGTGTGTCCACGAAGGAACAAAGGATTCTCTGATACATACAGGAATCCTTTCTTGTAATAATCGATAAGATACACGCTTTGGTATAGAGTGCGTGATATAGCTTCTGTCGTGTGAATGAGTACGTCCAGTTTCTTGTATTGTTCTTCATTGATAGCTCCAACAGAGTTTGCCGCAATGAAATAATCTTCTTCGTTTGCCATCTTGTTTTTATTATTTTGCTGCAAAAGTACTAAAAAATATTGGTTTTACATCATTTTGTTACCCAAAAGGGTAAAGTTTTAACATAAAGTAATGGTATTACCCAAAAGTGTAGCCGATTGTTTTGAAAAACGAAGTAGTTTTGCAACAGAAACATAAATATATAAAAATGGAAAAATTAATTGCAACATTTGAAGATTACTCTATCTTCAAGGCTGATGCCAAGTGCATCAATGAACTCTCTCAATTCATCGTGGTGGAGAATTATAAGCATCACGTAGGTACTGTTGAGGCATCTCAGCTAGCTGACGATATAGCCGATGTCACAAAAGAAGAATTGGAACTATATGGCGATAACACCTATATTTATATAGCTAGAGATAACCAAGGAAAAATGTTAGGCTCCATTCGCGTCTTTCTTTGGAATCGCCAATCAGAATTACCATTGGAAAAAATATATGGCATCAATCCATTAGAAGCCATACATTCTGATGTAAAGTTCAACTATTGGCATGTAGGTCGTTTTGCGATAGATTCAACTTCTGGGATATCCACGTTCACATTGTTCAAAAGACTAATGGCTTTGGCTGTTCAGCCTATAGTTGGGGATAGTGATAGCTATATGATAGCAGAAATAGACAGTAAACTCTTGAAGGTTATGAACGCATTAGGATTTGTAACGAATCAATTAGGTGATTCTATTTACTACTTGACTTCAGAAACAGTTCCTATTTCTTCTAGCAAACAAGGTATAATGGGCTTTTACTCCAAATATGGATGCCTATGCGGAGTAGCTTGATTACACAAAGGGGTAAAAATAATCGTTAAACGTTATTTATTACCCAAAAGTGTAAATACTTTATGCAAAAGAGTTGGTAATTTTGCACCATCGAAAGAAAATAATAGAGTCGACAATATTATATATCCTGACCAAAACAGGCTAAAAGGAGCAAGTACCGAATGGCTAATAGTAAAATGTAGGTAAAAAAATGAGAACAACTATGGAGAAACTTGATTTATTCAAGGGAATGACATTGAGTGATGAGGAAATATTCGTCATTCATGGAGGAATTTCTATTGCTGAAGAAGGCGGAATCATTTGTGGAGGAGGCTGTAACGGCGATGATGGTGGAGGTTGTGGCATTGCTTGCAGTAATGACAAATTTACCACCAAGTAAAAAGTCTTCAAAAATTTCACACAAAGATATTTTTGTAGATTTTATAATTTTAAAAAGGATATGCGTTACGCATATCCTTTCTAACTAACATATAGCATAAGATGAAAAAAAGTATATACAATATTTGGGTAACAAAGGCTAATGGAGCTTTTGTTTACAATTCATTTAATAATGTTTATGTCGCTGTTTCCCTAAAACTCTGCAAGGATTTTGAGAGTTTGGATTTGGATGCTTTTGCACATATGCACCCAGCAGCTTTTCAACAATTTAAGGAGGTGGGGATAATTATACCCAAGAGTATGGACGAGCTAGCTTTGATTAGATATAAAAACAAAAAGGCGACATTTGCTTCTCGTGAGCTGAGAATTGTAGTTTATCCCACTCAAGATTGCAATTTAAAGTGTTGGTATTGTTATGAGAATCATGTCCCAAACACAAGATTGACTAAAGAAATCTCAGGAAGAATAGAAAGATTTGTATCAAAAGAAATTAATAAAAATTCTTTTGATAAGCTTCATGTAACCTTCTTTGGTGGAGAGCCTTTGACAGACTTTAATACCATAGCTTACCCCTTGTGTAAAGCGTTAAAAGATAAAGTTGAAGGTGTAGGTAAAGAGTTTGCTTGCTTTTTTGTGACTAATGGGTCTTTAATAGGGGAAGATACCATCGGAAAGCTAAAAGAGATACAACCAAACCTGCAAATAACTATAGATGGTAAAAAAGGGCAACATGATAAAGTCCGAATATGGAAAGATAAAGACAAGCCTACCTTTGAACACATCATGTGGGCTATACATAAACTTACTGCGGAGATAGACAAAAGATATTTTATAACTCTGCGTATCAATTATGATAACAAAACGTTGTTGGGGGCAGACGAAATTTTGGAGCAGATTAAAGATATTGATCCCAAGAAAATTTTTATCCATTTCGAAAGAGTTTGGCAAACCATGAATGATGTCGACCAAGAGCAAATTAAGCTTTTGTTGGACACCATGACAAAATTCATTAAGGCTGGCTTCGCTGTAAACCAAGGAGCCTTTCGAGGACTTCCATTTTCCTGTCCATCTGAAATGAATAACACTGTAGTTATAAATTATGATGGAACCATACATAAATGTAATGGAAGAACTTTAACTGCACAAACTCAGTATGGCAATCTTTTAGAGGATGGTACACTTGAAATGGACGAAAGTCTTGTTGCTAAGATAATAGGCAAGTCTACATTCGAACAACCAGAGTGTCTTAAGTGCAAGATGCTCCCAATGTGTATGGGACCCTGTAGCCAAAAGCTACTTGAGCATGGTGGAAAATGGGTTAAGGGCATTTGTACTATGAACAGTATAGATACAACTTTGTCGGATTATCTTTCTCTTGATTTTTTAGTACAATCATTAATAAACAAGTATGAACAAAACAGATGAAGAAATTATTTTTGCTTTTTAGTATGTTATCTATTACAATCTTTCTGATGGCACAAGAGGTCATCGGTAAGGTTGTGGATAGTAATGGTAAGCCATTGCCATATGTCAATATTGTTTTATTGAATACTCAAGATTCTACTTTTATAAAGGGTACGACTAGTGGACAAAATGGGGATTTCACTCTATATAATGGCGAATCTTATGGAATTCTAAAATTATCTTCAGTTGGTTATCAGACTTTGTTTATTGCTTATAAGGGGAAAACGAATCTTGGTAAGATTAAACTTTTAGATAATGTCCATGGTCTTGATGCTGTGGTGGTTAAGTCAAAACTTCCTAAGACCATTATTAGAGATGGTGGTGTAATCACCACTGTCAATGGTTCTATTCTTGAAAAAGCAGGAAACATCTACAACTTGTTGGACAAGATACCGCAGCTGATAGTTCAAGAAAATAAAATAGAAGTCTTTGGACGGGGTGAGCCAATTGTTTATATAAATGGAAGACTCGTTAGGGACATGACGGAATTGGAACGTTTACAATCTGAAGATGTGAAATTTATTGAGGTAATAAATAATCCAGGTGCTAGATATGAAGCTAGCGCAAAAGCTGTCGTGCGTATATCTCTTAAGAACAAAGCAGGTGAAGGATTAGGCGCAAATGTGAGAAGTTATGGAGCAATTAATGAAAAAAATAGAACAAGTGGTTATGAACAATTAAATTTAAATTACCTTAAAGGTGGGTTCGGTATTTCTGCCACTCTTTATGCAAGAGAAAGCCATCGTCAAAGCGACAAGAATTTGCAACAGCTCACTTTTACAGATAATACATGGAGACAAGTGAGTAACTTCGAACGTGAAGGTAGATACCGGCAACTATATTCACGTTTGGAAGCTACTTATCAAATTGCTCCAAATCATGCTGTAGGAACAAGCATTAGTTATAATCGTATGCCTAGCAATAAGGGGGTTGCGAATATGAAGTCAATGGTGTTTTATGACTTGCAATTGACCGAAAACTCATTTAGCAAGATTTGGACTCCTGAGCAGGTGTCTTCTGTTACCAACAATATGTATTATGTAGGGAAAATTGGAAAAGTCGGTTTTGATTTTAACTTAGATTGGCTTTGGAATAAAAAAAAGGAATCTTCTAAGACTCAAGAAGCTTATCAGGAAATAGAAAAAGAGGAGCAAAACATACTGGTAGATTCTAAAAACAACACAAAGAATAATCTTGTCGCTTCAAAGTTATTGGTGACAATTCCCTGTTTAAAAGGCGTGATTTCTGTAGGCGGTGAATATTCCAAATGTAATCGTGACAATAATTATATAATTCAGCCTATAGGGGTTCTTGAGGATAAAGATGGTCGTATCGAGGAGTCGTTAGCTTCTGCATTTTGGGATTACAGTAGGAAAATTGGGGCATTAAAACTTCAATTAGGATTACGATATGAACTTTTAAATTATAACTATCATGAAAATGAATCTAATAAGTTTGACCAAAGCCATGTGTATCGGAATTTCCTTCCTTCATTTATGCTTTCTTTGTCACTAGGTAATTGGCAGATGCAATTAGGACATGGAACGGATATTCAAAGACCGTCATACTATGCAATGAGAAATAGTATTCAATATGACAACAAATATACTTATGAGGCAGGAAATCCATATCTTGTATCACAGCTAAGTCGTAACGTGAGTTATGATATATCATATAAGTGGATGAGTGTAAACATGATGTATTCACATATTTCAGATCCTTTGTTGCTATATTCTCAGTCCTATAAGGATAATCCTCGAATTGCCATGGTACAAACTGTAAACTGGAAGTCCTTTGATTTATTTACGGCTTCTTTTAATGTCAGTCCCAAAATAGGTATATGGTCGCCTTCTTGTCGAATGATGGTTCAAAAACAATGGTTTGATATGAATACTCATGATAATCATAAATTAGGTCATTTATTAGCTAGTATTCGTATGGCTAATACATTCGACACCAAATTTCTCACGGCAACTTTAGGAATTAACGTACAAACAACAGGAGATGATAAGGCAACCTATTATGACAAAGGGTATTTTTGTACCAATTTGTCAATTTATAAGTCCATGTTAAAGCGTCGATTGACTATATATTTCGATGCCTATAATTTGTTTGGAACAGGAAATTCTAGCAGCAGACTCTATTCTGGTACAATGCGAGAAATAAGGTATCATAATTTCTCTACGACCGAGTATTCTTTAACTATAAGTTATCGCTTCAACTCTATAAAGAACAAATATAAAGGAAGTGGAGCGGGTAAGGAACAACGTGATAGAATCTAAAAAATGAATGATAGGAAATTTTCAATTGCGCATCAGTATGATTCCATGCAATGCGGAATAGCCTGCTTGCAAATGGTATGTAAATATTTCGGCAGAGGATACTCTTTAGATTCTCTGTCGAAACTTTGTTTTGCTACTACAGAGGGAGTGTCTTTATTAGGTATCAATGAGGCTGCCAATGCTCTTGGCTTGCAGACAACATGTGCTAGAACTACAACCATAATGCTAAGTGAAGCTCCTTTGCCTTGCATTCTTCATTGGAACCAAAATCACTTTGTGGTCTTGCATAAAGTCAAAAAAGGAAAGAAATTCTATGTTGCTGACCCAGGAAAGGGATTGGTGACTTACAATCTTGAAGAATTCAAAAAGCATTGGATAAGCACGAAATCCAATGATGAGGACAAGGGCATTGCTATGTTCTTGGAAACCACTCCTGCTTTCTTTACTTATAAGATGCAAGGTGAAGAGAATATCAAAGAGAAGAGGTCTTTCCGCTTTCTCCTTGGGTATGTGAGGAAATATCGCAAGTATTTCGGACAAATCATCTTGGGGTTGGTTGTTGGAAGTCTCTTGCAACTAGTCCTGCCATTCCTCACTCAGTCCATTGTGGATGTCGGTATCAAAAATCAAGACATAGGCTTCGTTTGGCTTATCCTGTTAGGACAGTTAACGTTAACCATCAGTAGAACGGCTATCGACTTTATCCGCAGATGGTTGTTGCTTAACATATCCCTGCGAATCAACATTTCATTGGTTAGCGACTTCTTCATCAAGCTCTTGAAGTTGCCGATGTCTTTCTTTGACACGAAACTCATGGGTGACTTGATGCAGAGGATGAACGACCATAGCCGTGTGAATAACTTCCTTACTCAGCAGACGCTCAACATCACCTTTGCCATGCTTACCTTCGTGGTGTTCTCGGTGGTATTGCTTTTCTATAACAAGTTAGTTTTTGCCATCTTCTTGTTGGGCAGCATCCTCTATGGTGCATGGATGACCTTGTTCTTGAAGCGAAGAAAGGTGCTTGACTATGAGTTGTTCGAACAGCAAGCCATCAACAATAACAAAACTTATGAGTTTATCACTTCCATGCAGGAAATTAAGTTGCAGGATTGTGAGCAGCGCAGAAGATGGGAATGGGAGGACACGCAAGCAGACCTATTCGGGGTGCAGATGAAATCACTCAAACTCCAGCAGACACAGGAGGCAGGAAGTATCTTCATCAACGAGGTGAAGAACATCATCATCACAGTAGTCGCAGCAACCGCCGTGATTCATGGTCAAATGACACTCGGTATGATGCTCGCCGTGCAATACATCATCGGACAGCTCAACTCTCCTGTGGAGCAACTGATGAACTTCTTCTATTCCTTGCAAGATGTGAAGATTAGTTTGGAACGTATCAACGAGATTCACCAGATGGATGATGAGAATGGAAAGGAAGGCTTGCTGACTTCTATTGAAGATAAGAATGAGGGCATTGACATCAAGAACATCATATTCAAGTACGACCCACATGCTTTGCGCAAGACCATAGATGATGTGCGCATTCACATTCCGCAAGGTAAGGTAACAGCCATCGTTGGCGCATCTGGCAGTGGAAAGACCACCCTCATCCGCTTAATGCTAGGTTATTATTCTGTCTTGGAGGGACAAATCAACATTGGCAATACCAACATTAACAAGCTCAACAAGAAATGGTGGCGCAGACAATGTGGCGTAGTGATGCAGGATGGCGTTATCTTCTCGGAGAGTATAGCACGAAACATTGCCGTTGACGATGGCGATATAGACAAGGAACGGTTGTTGAAAGCAGCCGAGATAGCTTGTATCAAGGAGTATGTAATGGCTTTGCCTCTGAAGTTCAATACCAAGATTGGACGTGATGGCGTGGGACTAAGCCAAGGACAGAAACAGCGTATCTTGATTGCAAGGGCGGTTTACAAGAATCCTGACTATATATTCCTTGACGAGGCTACAAACTCGCTCGATGCCAATAATGAGAGAAGCATCGTGGAGAACTTGGATAAGTTCTATAAGGGCAAGACCGTTGTGATTGTGGCTCATCGCCTAAGCACGGTGAAGAATGCCGACCAAATCGTGGTCATCGACCATGGAAAGGTGGTTGAGATAGGCAACCATGAGTCTTTGACCGCCAAGCGAGGGGCATATTATAACCTTGTGAAGAATCAGTTGGAATTGGGAAACTAAAATGCTTTTGATATGGAACAGAATGAAAAAGAATCAGATAATATCGAGTTGAGAAGCGAGAAGGTGAGGAACGTGATAGGCAAAGTTCCTCCTCGCCTCGTCAGCTTGGGAACGGTTGTCATTACGATAATAGTCCTCGCCCTCGCAGTTGCTTTCTACAAGATACCTTATCCTATATCCATAGAGGCTAATGGTGAGGTCATCAATCAAAGAACGATGCAGGTGTTTGTGCCATACAAGTATTTGTATCTTTTCGATGAGCCAAGGACGGCTCATGTATCTTTCGAGGGCAACGATAATGCATCTTATAACTGCGACATCACAAGCCATAAAGCCAGGCTCATACATAGGGAAGATGGTAACTATTTTATGGCTATAGCCACTGTGAGTACACAGGGACAAAAGTCCCCTGTGTTGCAAAAGTACATGAAAGCCGATGTCAGAATCATCGTCAGCAACAAAACGTTATGGCAGCAGGTATTCGGATAAGCTATATCCGAATACTGCTGTTTGTTTTTGGATACATATTGTTGGTAAGCATCAGATTTAACTCAAAAAGTTCTAAATTCCGTAAATTTCTCCTTGCTAGTTATGGGATATTTAGAAAATTGTCGTATCTTTGTCCCCGAATTGAGGCGTTCTTTGCATATTGCAAAATACAGAAACGAGCAGAAGTCCGCTCGTTTCCATATTGTTACCTATATAATATAGGCAAACGCCCAACTTCTTGATTTTCAATCAAAGTCCAATTTAGAGCGAGTTATTTTTTTAAACCGGAATGTTGAATTACATCAGACAAGGCAAACATAGGAGGCTATGGCGTCTCGCCGTAGCCACGCAGCCTCCCATAGCAGATCAGCAATCTTCTCTTACTCTATCAACTGTTTGTGGGTGCGTGGCTACGGCGAGACGCCATAGCCTCCTAAGTTAGCCCCGCAAGCTCATGTTTTATCTCACCGATAAACTGCGATTTACAAGCAAGAGGCGCGTCTCCTAACACGGAGCCGCGCCTCTTTGGTTATTAAGGAATGATGTCCCTCTGGCAATCTTATTACCTTTAAAGGTAGAATACCTTTGTAAAACTTTAAAAACCGATCTACTACTAACCTAAACCTAATATCCTAAAACCTAAAATCCTTATTATTTCATTACAGAGAAAAGAATGTATCCTTCTTTTTACGCTTGCAAAATTACGCCAAATACCTTGTATATTTTGACACAATTATAGCAGATATTGTGCGTAAATTCACATATCACCGAATAGTTGGTTACAAAAGGCGTTTTTTGTAATCAACAGGCGGTTGTTTCCTGATTCAAAATTCCTAATTCCTAATTCGGACGCCTTGCCGTCCGACACAATATTTGCATCTCTGAAGCTCAATACTATGAGTTGAACGCACAACAAAATCTTTGGTGCGAAATTCTTGAGTTTTGAGCGGTTGGAAACAACACGTTCATACACAGCGTGTTATGCGGTTTTCAGACGAAAAACCATGAAATCAGACTCGCAAAAGATCCGTTTTTTGCTGCAATAGTGCCACTTTTACGCTACAATAGTGCCACTATTATCATGCAATAGCGCCACTTTTACACTACAATAGTGGCGCTATTGGACTGTAAAAGTGGCGCTATCGTTAAGTGTCGGGGCTGTTTGCGCAGCAGAACACCATAAAAACAGCGTTTTGATTCTCTAGAATTGATTTTTATTTTGTAACAGCTTTTTACTCTTTGTACGATATTTGCATGGCTACTCTCAGCTAATGCTTGACTGTTCGTGGGTGCGTGGCTACGGCGGGACGCCATAGCCTCCTAAGTTTGTTCTGTTGCTTGTGTTTTTCTTTGTCAAAGCCCTGCCTAAACAGCAGCTTATCACTTCGCCTTCACATAGTCAACGAAGGCGTAGGTCTGGTGGTGCTTCTCGTCCGTGGGATGCTCCTCACGGCTTACTTCGCGCCATCCCTCGTATTCTGGGAAGAAGGCGTCGGCGTCGGCTGGTGTGTCGTGAACCTCAGTGAGGCAGAGACGGTCAGCAAGGGGGAGCGACTGCTCGTAGACGCTTGCGCCACCTATTATATATACGTCCTCGTCAGCAGCGCAATGGGCAATGGCTTCTTCCAGCGAGCTGTAGGTGTCGCAACCCGGAAACGAGGTCTGCGTACGGCTTATGACGATGTTGCGACGGTTGGGCAGAGCGCCCTTGGGGAGCGACTCGAAGGTGCGACGTCCCATTATGATGGTATGACCTGTGGTGAGTGCCTTGAAACGCTTGAGGTCGTTAGGCAACCAATAGAGAAGCTTGTTCTCAAGACCGATGGCGCGATTGGCGGCAACGGCAGCAATAACTGATATCATTTTTGAATTTTGAGTTTTGAGTTAGGATTTCTTATACGCTTACTTGCGCTGAGATATGTGGCCACGGGTCGTAGCCCTCAAGCTGGAAGTCTTCGTAGTGGAAGTCGAAGAGATTCTTCACGTCGGGATTAATACGCATCTTGGGCAGCGGTCTTGGGGTGCGCGTGAGCTGTAGGCGTGCCTGATCGAGGTGGTTAAGATATAGGTGGGTGTCGCCGGTAGTGTGGATGAAGTCGCCCGGCTCCAGTCCTGACACCTGCGCCATCATCTGAAGAAGGAGGGCGTAGGAGGCGATGTTGAACGGAACGCCGAGGAAGGTGTCGGCGGAACGCTGATAGAGCTGGAGCGACAGCTTGCCGTCAGCCACATAAAACTGGAATAGGCAATGGCATGGAGGCAGCGCCATCTGCTCCACCTCGGCAGGATTCCATGCAGAGACAATCATGCGGCGCGAGTCAGGATGGTTGCGGATGAGGTCGAGCACGTTCTGAATCTGGTCGATGGTGCCTCCGTTATAGTCGGGCCATGAGCGCCACTGATGACCATAGACAGGACCAAGGTCGCCGTTCTCGTCTGCCCACTCATTCCATATTCTCACACCATGCTCCTGAAGGTAATGCACGTTGGTGTCGCCACGCAGAAACCACAGCAGCTCGTAGATGATAGACTTGAGGTGGAGCTTCTTTGTGGTGAGCAAGGGGAAGCCGTCAGCAAGATTGAAGCGCATCTGATTGCCGAACACGCTCATCGTGCCCGTTCCCGTGCGGTCTGTCTTTGTGGCACCCTCGGTAAGGATGCGGTTAAGGAGAGAAAGATATTGTTGCATGATATTGTTATGTATACGTTTTTCTTGTTTTGTTATACGGATTGTGTGAGAACGGCGGGAGCCTCATCGGGGACATGCGAGCTCTTTATGCGCCATTCCTGCGGGTAGAGGTTGTTGGCGCGGTTGCCGATGTTCTTCTCGAAGCCAATCGGCATGCCGTCGTACGTGAGCAGCACGTAGCCGCGCGGCGTACCGTCAGGCAGAGCCACAGCCTCCTTACGGAGATAAGCCACGGCGTCAGCGTAGGCGAGATTAACGGTGGGGAAGGCTGAACGGTCGAGCTGTCGTGAGAGAGCGAGCGACTGGCTTGGCACCACATCCTTGCCCTTCACCGTTCCGAGCTGCACACCGGCGTGCATCACCTTCAGCGACGCTGCCGCCTTGTCATAGACGTCAGCCCATCGCGTCGGCACGGCAAGGAGCGTGTCGGAGGCGCCTTGACGTACGGCATAGTCGGAGGGAGAGACAAGCTGCACGTCAGGCGTCTTCATCGCAGCAGCCTTCTCGCCACGTCCGCGGCGCGGCGCTTTCCTGTTGTCCTCCTTCACGGGAGCCTCATCAGCGTCGCCATGCTTGCGGAGCACGGCAAGGAAGAGTCCTTCGCTACAGCTCACTCCCGGCAGGAAGCGATAAGCGGGTATGTCGCCTACGACGGCTGGCGTTATGCCCCACCCTGCCTCAACAGGCAGACTGAGGATGTCAGCACCAAGCTCAGAGGCTATCCACTCCACATTCTCCTCATCCTCGTGCGCATTGAACGTACACGTGGAATAGATGAGCAGTCCGCCGGGACGCAGACACGACCAGATGTCGCTTACTATCTCGCGTTGCAGTCGCCAGCAGTTGTCGACGTTCTGACGGCTCCATTCCGCTATGGCTCCATCGTCCTTGCGGAACATTCCCTCGCCGGAGCAGGGCACATCGGCAAGGATGGCATCAAACATGATGCGTGCCTTGCGGTAATCGCGAGGATAATTGTTGGTTACGATGACGTCTTCATGACCGAACTTCTGTATGTTCTCGCTCAGAATCTGCACACGTGTGCGCATCGGCTCGTTGGTGAAGAGAAGGCTTCCCTCGGGCAGAGCGGCTCGCAGAGCTGTTGACTTGCCACCTGGAGCAGCACAGAGGTCAAGCATGCGTACGGGTTGTGTGATGAGATGGCGTACGGCAAGGTCGACAAGCATTGAGCCTGCCTCCTGCACGTAATAAGCTCCTGCGTGGAAGAGCGGATCGAAGGTGAAGTTGGGACGTTCGTTAAGGTAGCGTCCCGTGGCGGGACACCAAGGCACAACGCTCTCCATAAGCAGTCCGTTCACCTCACGCGAGGCGGCCTTGAACGGATTGAGACGTATGCTTGTGGGCGACGGCGCTTCTGCCAGTCCTTCGCGGAGACGGCTGTAAAGGGCGTCGCCGAGAAGATCGCGCGTATAGTTTTCGAATTCAGAAGGAAGATTCATAGGATTGTCCTTACTTGTTAAAAGCGTGGGGATATACTTATATTATATATATGTGTTGCAAAGTTACATATTTTTATCCAAGTAAGCAAGTCGCCATTTTTTTTTCGTAGCTTTGCAACTTATCGCATGCATAAATAGTCAAACATATAGAAAACAATAAAAAAAACATACATACAGATATGAAAAAGACAATCCTTTCAATGGCAATGCTCCTCACATTGAGCGCCACAGTTCCTGCCTTGGCACAGAAACACCGCCACACTCCACGCACGCAGATGGTGGACAAGCAGAAGGACACGAAGGCTGACGCCGCCAATGCCGCCTCGCAGGAAGACGAAGGCATAGAGGCTTACTCGGACACAACGTCGACGGACAATGACAGCGTTTCGGTCACAAGTATGCCAGGATGGAAATCGCATGTGGTGGACGACACCAATGATTTAGACCCTTCGCGCTTCGGCGATCCGTTCTCATGGCTCAGCCACATGTTCACGACAGCGTTCGGCGGCTTTTTGGGCACCATCATCGTCTTAGTGTTCCTTCTCTTCCTCTTCATGCCGCTGATAATAGTGCTGCTCATCATCCGCTATTTCGTACGCCGCCACAAGGACCGCGTCCGTCTGGCTGAGATGGCAATGGAGAAAGGCGTACCGCTTACGGAAGAGCAGGCACCGCTCCTCAACAGCAGAGCAGAATATATGTGGAGACGCGGCGTGAGAAACACGTCGACGGGTGTGGGTCTGATGATTTTCTTCTGGTGCTTAGGCGCCAATCCTCTTGTAGGCATAGGTGGACTCGTGGCTTGCATCGGCTTAGGACAGATGTTTATGGTGAAATACAACTATGACAGCAAGCTGACATGGAAACGCAAGAACGAGGAAACCTACGAAGAACCGCTCTATTCGGACATCGCTGATACGACGGAGAATAACGAGGAAAACGGAGAAGAAAGAAATAATCCCAACGAAACGAATCGTTAAGAAACGAAGATTAATAGTAGCGGAGGTCTCCGGCCTCCGCCACTTCAGAAATCATATTATAAAAACAATGAAGGTAACAAACGACGATCTCTCTCTAATCTTACAGGTGGCTGAGCTTCATGACAAAGCGGCTTTCAATGAGCTTGTCAGGAAGTATCAGTCGCCTATAAGACGATTCTTCCTCCACCAGACTTTGGGAGACGAGCAGCTGAGCGACGACCTCGCGCAGGACACCTTCATTAAGGCTTACACCAACATACACCAGTTTAAGGGTACGGCGGCGTTCTCCACTTGGCTGTATCGTATAGCCTGCAACGTGCTCTACGACCATCACCGCCGACAACGCCCCACCACCGATACGGACAGTCCGGCTGTGGCTAACCGATGCGCCGCCAACAGCGAACAAGGCATGAAGATGGACGTTTACGGAGCGCTCGCCAGACTTGCCGACAAGGAACGCACCTGCGTGACGCTGCAACTCATCGACGGCTATCCCATAGAACGCATAGCCGAGATAACGGGAATGGCGGTCGGCACCGTCAAGTCGCACATATTCAGAGGCAAGCAGAAGCTGACAATGTTCCTAAAACAAAATGGATATTAACTATGACTGAAAAAAAGAACATAATAAGTAATAATGGTGCTGTCGACGAAGAACTCCTCAAGAAGTTCTTTGCCGACAGTGTGCGTATGCGTATAGACGACAACGGATTTGCAAAGCGTGTAATGCAGAGGTTGCCGGAGGAGGTTGACGCGCGCTGCTACAGAATGTATAATCTGTGGACGGCTGTCATGGCAGCGGCATGCGTAGTGGTGTTCTTCCTTGTCGACGGCTTCGACATTCTCAAGACTCGCATCGTCAGCATGACGGCAAGTATGCTCTCCTCCATGTCGGACAGCATACACAACACCCTCTCACACATATCCCTACCAACGACAATGAGCGCAAGCATCACCCCTTACACTCCGTTAGTGGTAACACTTGCGCTCATAATTATAGGAAGCATGATTCTTCGTGACTTGAAAGAATCAGCTTAACATTTCTTATTTAAAGACTACGTTTAGTCGTCCATCAACTTGCGGTAACGTCCCTTCTTGATATCCTCATTGCCGAGACGACGTGCCTTGTTGATTTCGTAGTCAGAATAGCTGCCCTCGAAGAAGAACACCTCTCCGTTGCCCTCGAAGGCAAGGATGTGCGTACAGATACGGTCGAGGAACCAACGGTCGTGGCTGATAACCACGGCACAACCGGCGAAGCTCTCAAGACCTTCCTCAAGCGCACGCAGTGTGTTGACGTCGATGTCGTTGGTGGGCTCGTCGAGGAGAAGCACGTTGCCCTCCTGCTTCAGAGCGAGAGCCAACTGCAAGCGGTTGCGCTCACCACCTGAAAGATTCTCACACAACTTGCTCTGGTCTGTTCCGGCAAAGTTGAAGCGTGAGATATAGGCACGGGCGTTGACGTCGCGACCGCCAAGGCGCATTGTCTCGTTGCCCTGCGAGATGGTCTCATACACTGACTTTTTCGGATCGATGTCCTTATGCTGCTGGTCAACGTAGGCAAGCTTAACTGTCTCGCCCACCTCGAACGTACCGCCGTCAACCTTCTCCAGTCCCATGATAAGGCGGAAGAGAGTGGTCTTACCGGCACCGTTAGGACCGATGACGCCCACAATGCCGTTAGGCGGAAGCATGAAGTTGAGGTCGTTGAAGAGCACCTTGTCGCCGAAAGCCTTCTGCACGTGCTGCGCCTCAATCACCTTATTGCCGAGACGAGGACCGTTCGGGATGAATATCTCGAGCTTCTCCTCACGCTCCTTCTGCTCCTCACCGAGCATCTGCTCGTATGCGTTAAGACGTGCCTTACCCTTTGCCTGACGTGCCTTCGGAGCCATGTGCGCCCACTCGAGCTCGCGTTCGAGAGCCTTACGGCGCTTGGAAGCCTGCTTCTCCTCCTGCATCATGCGCTTGGTCTTCTGGTCGAGCCATGACGAATAGTTGCCATGCCAAGGTATTCCCTCACCGCGGTCGAGCTCAAGAATCCACTCGCTTACATCGTCAAGGAAGTAACGGTCGTGCGTAACGGCGATTACCGTTCCCTCGTACTGCTGCAAGTGCTGCTCCAACCAGTCGATGCTCTCGGCGTCAAGGTGGTTGGTGGGCTCGTCAAGGAGGAGCACGTCGGGCTTCTGAAGGAGCAGACGGCACAATGCCACACGGCGACGCTCACCGCCAGAGAGGTGCGTAACGGGGAGTTCGCCCTTCGGACAGCGCAATGCAGCCATAGCACGGTCGAGCTTAGAGTCCATGTTCCATGCGTCTGTAGCGTCGATGATGTCCTGCACCTCAGCCTGACGCTGCATGAGACGGTCCATCTTGTCCGGGTCGCCATAATACTCCTCAAGGCCGAACTTGGCATTGATTTCCTCGTATTCCTTCAATGCGTCATAAGCCTGCTTAACGCCTTCCATGACATTCTCTTTCACAGTCTTCGTCTCGTCGAGCGGCGGATCCTGCGGCAGGTAGCCGACAGTATAGCCCGGACTCCAGACCACCTCGCCGCTTGTGGGCTGCTCGAGGCCTGCGATAATCTTCATAAGAGTGGACTTACCGGCTCCGTTAAGTCCGATGATGCCAATCTTGGCGCCATAGAAGAAGGACAGATAGATGTCCTTCAAAATCTGTTTGCGGTTTTGGGGGATAATCTTTGACACTCCCACCATGGAGAAGATAACCTTCTTGTCGTCTACTGTTGCCATTGTCGAAAATGTTGTTTATTCTATAGAGTTATTGTTGTTTTTATTAGTTTGTACTATCTTTGCAAAGATACAACAATTTTCTGACTTACCGACCATTTGATAAAATTCGTTCAAAAAACTTTGTAGACTGCAAAATTAATCGTACATTAGCATCTTGAAACCATAATGTACATAAAATTACTACACTATAAGATGAAGAAAATATTATTGTTAGGTTCGGGCGAACTGGGCAAGGAATTTGTCATCGCCGCCAAGCGTGCAGGACAGTATGTCATTGCATGCGACAAGTATGAGAACGCACCGGCAATGCAGGTTGCCGACGAACATGAGGTTTTCAACATGCTGGACGGCGACGCACTTGCCGCTGTGGTGGAGCGTCACAAGCCGGACGTTATCGTACCGGAGATTGAAGCCATCCGAACCGAACGACTCTTCGACTTTGAGAAGATGGGCATTCAGGTGGTTCCGAGCGCACGCGCCGTCAACTTCACCATGAACCGCAAGGCCATCCGCGACCTCGCAGCCAAGGAGCTGGGTCTGCGCACAGCCAAGTATTTCTATGCCACCACCCTGGAACAGCTCCTCGAGCACTCGAAGGAGATTGGTTTCCCGTGCGTGATAAAGCCGCTTATGTCGTCTTCAGGTCACGGACAGAGCATCGTCCGCGAAGCTTCAGAGCTGGAAAAGGCTTTCAATGACGCCATGGAAGGCAGCCGCGGCGACGTGAAGGAGATTATCATCGAGGAATTCATCCACTTCGATTCGGAGTTTACCCTCCTTACCGTTACACAGAAAGACGGACCTACACTCTTCTGCCCGCCCATCGGACACGTACAGAAAGGCGGCGACTATCGCGAGAGCTGGCAGCCGTTCAGCATTCCTGAGGACGAACTGCTCAAGGCACAGGACATGGCAGAGAAGGTGACACGCGCTCTTACCGGAGCCGGACTGTGGGGTGTGGAGTTCTTCCTCACGAAGCAGGGCGAGGTGATCTTCTCCGAACTTTCGCCGCGTCCGCACGACACGGGCATGGTGACACTGGGTCATACCACCAACCTTTCAGAGTTTGAGCTTCACTTCCGTGCCGTTATGGGACTGCCCATCGCCGGCATCCACCTCGAGCATGCAGGAGCAAGCGCCGTGATTCTCTCACCGATGGAATCGAACGATCCGCTGCCTTACAACCTCGTGGAGGCTCTCAAGGAAGACCATACACGCATCCGCATCTTCGGAAAGCCCGAGGCACACGTCGGCAGACGAATGGGCGTGACACTCTGCTATGGCGAACCTGACGCTGACACCACCGCTCTGCGCGACAAGGCTAAGCGTCTGGCAGCCACAGTACTGGGCACCGATCCGTACATGGAGAAGTAAAAAGCATGCAGGAAACGACATTACGACAAGACAATACGAACAGGATTCGCACGCTTCAGGCTGCGCGTTTCCTGTTTATTCTTCTTATATATCTGAGCCATAGCGTGGAACCGCTCGCCCACTCACCCTTTGATTTCGGAGGGGAAGGCGGCGTGGCGTTCTTCTTCGTGCTCAGCGGTTTTGTCCTCTCATACGGCTACGGTCCGAGGGTAAGCAGAGGCGAGTTCGACGGGAAGCGCTTCTTCTGGAAGCATTTCTGGCATCTCTATCCGCTTCACCTGCTGTTCTTCTCAGCCACAGTGGCATTGGACTATAGGCTTGGCGTCAGCTACGACGCATTGCAGATAGTGACCAGCCTTCTGCTCGTCCAGACATGGATACCGTCTGACCATACGCTGTTCGTGGCTAACGGTGTGTCGTGGTTTCTCTGCGATACGCTCTTCTGCTACATCGTGTTCGCATGGCTCTATAAATGGCTCACAAGCATAAGGACGAGCCGCCTCGCAATAGGCATGACAGTGCTTGCCGCCGTGTACGCTTGCCTGGCATTGCAGGTGCCGGACAGGATGACCAACTGCACGCTCTACTCCAATCCGCTGCTCCGCGCCATCGACTTCTCATTGGGTATCATCGCCTACCGCTTTTACAAGACCTTCCCAAGCGTAAGGAAGCAGCCGAGACTGTTCCCTTACGTGGACGTGGCTCTGCTGCTGGCTGTGTACGCCCTGTATCAGATAATGTGCCCGCAGATAAGATGCTCCATGCTGTTCTGGCCCGTAATGCCATTGATAGTGGTGAGACTGACGACGGCTGACGCTTCGGAAGGTTGGGCAACAAGGCTCCTTCAGTCGAAACCGATGACTTGGCTCGGATCTGTAAGCTTCGAGATTTTCATCGCTCACCTTCTTGTCATCCGCATCGTACAGCACATCGTCGGTTATGACGGGTCGGAGAAACTGGCTGCCATCAATCTTGCCGTGTCCATCGTCAGCACCATTCTCGTGGCGGAAGCCCTAAGGAGATGGTTCGTTAAACCGGTCACTGATGTAATAAACCGCCGTTTATTACGTTAAATATATATTACATCACACACAACTATATATCCACAATGGAAACATCAGAACGCACCCTCATCGACCTACCGAAAATATTCGACATCCGCGGCAACCTTACCGTGGCGGAAAGTCTGCACCATGTGCCTTTCAACATTAAGCGCGTATACTGGACATACGACATTCCTGCGGGCGAAAGCCGCGGCGGTCATGCACATAAAGAATGCCGCGAATTTATCATTGCCGTGAGCGGATCGTTCAGCGTGACGCTCGACAACGGACACGAGAAGGAGACCTTCCATCTCAATCACCCTTGGCAGGGACTGCTTGTAGAGACCGGAATATGGCGTACGCTCGAAGATTTCTCATCGGGTTCGGTGTGCCTCGTTCTCGCAAGCGAGGAGTTTCTCGAAGCTGACTACATCAGAGAGTACGACGACTTTGTAAGATATATACAAAACAAGGAAGAAGAAAAGAAATAATGATAGAACTCGTCAATCTTAAGCGCATCACCGCCTTGCATGCTGAAAGCATCAGGCAGGCACTCACTGACGTGGCGGACAGCGGATGGTTTCTGAAGGGAAACGCCACCAAACGCTTTGAGCAGGAATATGCCGACTATACAGGCACCCGTCATTGCGTGGCTTGCGGCAACGGTCTGGACGCGCTTACGCTCATCATGCGTGCCTACATCGAGATGGGCAGACTGAAGGAGGGCGACGAGGTGATTGTGCCTGCCAATACATACATCGCCTCCATCATTGCCGTTTCGAGATGCAGGTTGAAGCCTGTACTGGTGGAACCGAGACGTGACACGCTGCAGATTGACGACAGCCTCATCGAGGATGCCATCACGAAACGCACCCGTGCCATCATGATAGTACACATGTACGGCAGATGCGCATTCACTGACCGCATAGGCGACATCTGCCGACGCCATAATCTGCTGCTCATTGAGGATAACGCCCAGGCTCATGGTTGTCGCTTCGGCGATAAGAAGACGGGAGCTTTGGGCGATGCCGCCGGACACAGCTTCTATCCAACGAAGAACCTCGGAGCACTCGGTGACGGTGGAGCCGTAACGACGGACGACGCCGAACTGGCTGATATGGTAAGGGCATTGGGCAACTATGGTTCGGAACGCAAGTATGTCTTCTCACACAAGGGAGTAAACTCGCGCATGGACGAGCTGCAGGCTGCTGTGCTGTTGGCTAAGCTGCCGTTCCTCGACGAGGAGAACGAGAGGCGCCGCAGCAACGCCCGCTTCTACATTGACAATATAAAGAACCGACTGGTCAGTCTGCCTACCGACGACTTTTGGCAGAACAGCGTGTTCCATATCTTTCCGCTTATGTGCAAACAGAGGGACAAGCTACAGGAATATCTGAAAGCCAACGGGGTGCAGACCGATGTCCACTACCCCATCCCACCACATCATCAGCGGGCTTACGAGGAGCTGCGCTCCCTCCATCTGCCCATTACGGAGGCCATACACTTGGAGGAACTGAGCATTCCTGTTTCGCAAGTGGTGACTGAAGAGGAGAGGGAATGCGTGGCTAAACTGATTAACGACTTCAGGATATAGCAACAATATTGTAAAGAAAAACCAACTGGAATATTAAGAAATGACCATTCAGGAAGTATCGGCACAGGAATATAAGAATGCCATTGAGCATCATCCGCACATCTTCAACACCGCTGCCTTCAGCGAAATAAACCGACATAAGGCTGACGCAGTAAGGTATCTGCTCTTTGCTGACGGCGGAAAGACGAGGTTCGGGATGGTGCTTGGCGAACGCGGAGGAAAGCTGCTCACACCTTTCTCGGCGCCTTTCGGCGGATTGTCCGCCAACAAGCAGCAAAGGCTCGACACCATTGAGGAGGCTGTAAAGGCTCTTGCTGAATACGCCCAAAGCGTCAGCAAGCCCGTATACATCGTCCTTCCGCCCGCATTCTACGCTCCGACGCTCATCAATTCCTGCGTGAACATTCTCTCACGCCACGCCAAACTGGAATACATTGACCTAAACTTCTTCTTCCCGCTCGACAAGTTCAAGGGGTATGAGGAGGGACTTGAGAAGAGCGCACGAAAGAATCTGAAGAGAGGAATGAGTGCAGGATTCGAGTTCATAGCCATCCAACGTGACGACACAGAAGGACTACGCCGGGCGTACAGCGTGATAAAAGCCAACCGTGAGGAGCATGACTATAGGTTGAGCATGACGCTGGATGACGTGGAAAAGACGGTTCGCACGGTTCCTGCCGACTTCTTCCTTCTGCAATATGAGGGAAAGGACGTGGCGGCAGCGCAGATATTCCACGTAGCGGAGGGCATTGCGCAGGTGATTTATTGGGGTGACCTGCGTGCCTATTCTCATCTTCGCCCGATGAACTATTTCGCCTACCGACTCTTCATGCACTACCAGCGCGAAGGACTACGAATCCTCGACATCGGTCCGTCCACCATGGACGGCACGCCTAACTATGGTCTGTGCGACTTCAAGACAGCCATAGGATGCGAGATAACCCCTAAATTTGCCTTCATGATAAAGGGAGAAGAGAAACAAGAAGAAGATAATTAACAACAAGAAGAAACAAAAAGGATACATTATATGATAGTCTGCATCGCCGAGAAACCAAGCGTGGCAAAGGACATAGCACGCATACTTGGTGCCACAAGCGCCCACAACGGATATATGGAGGGCAACGGATACCAGGTGACGTGGACCTTCGGTCATCTCTGCACACTGAAGGAGCCAAACGACTATACCGACTTATGGAAGCACTGGAGCCTCTCCGCTCTGCCTATGATACCGCCACGATTCGGAATAAAACTGATTGATGACGACGGCATCAAGCGCCAGTTTGCCGTGATAGAAAAACTAATGCAGTCGGCTGACAGCATCGTCAACTGCGGTGACGCCGGCCAGGAGGGTGAACTCATACAGCGTTGGGTGATGCAGAAGGCTGGAGCGAAGTGCCCCGTAAAGCGCCTTTGGATTTCGTCAATGACGGACGAGGCGATAAGGGAGGGATTCAGCCAGCTGAAAGACCAGAGCGAATACCAGCCTCTCTACATTGCCGGACTGAGCCGCGCCATCGGCGACTGGCTGCTCGGCATGAACGCCACCCGCCTCTACACGCTGAAGTACGGACAGAACCGTCAGGTGCTGTCCATCGGTCGTGTGCAGACGCCGACGCTTGCGCTTATCGTAAACCGACAGAAGGAGATTGATTCGTTCGAGCCGGAGCCTTACTGGGTGCTTGCCACCGTATATCGCGACACCACCTTTACAGCCACAAAGGGCAAGTTTACGACAAAAGAAGAAGGAGAGGCAGCGTTCTCAACCATAGCCGACAAGCCGTTCACGGTCACTGCTGTGCAGAAGAAGAACGGTACGGAAGCACCTCCACGACTCTTCGACCTTACGTCGCTTCAGGTGGAATGCAACCGTAAATTCTCATACAGCGCTGAGACAACGCTTAAGATAATACAGGGTCTTTACGAGCGCAAGCTCACCACTTACCCCCGTGTGGACACGCAATACCTCAGCGACGACATCTATCCCAAGTGTCCGTCCATCCTCTCCGGCATCAGCAAGCAGTACGGACCGCTCATGCAGCCGCTTATGGGAAAGAAGCTAACAAAGTCGAAGCGCGTCTTCGACACGTCCAAGGTGACCGACCACCACGCCATCATTCCTACCGGCGTGCCTGCCACAAGCCTTACAGACCTTGAGCGAAACGTCTACGACCTGATAGCCCGCCGCTTCATTGCCGTGTTCTATCCTGACTGCAAGTTCTCAACCACAACGGTATTAGGAAACGTGGAGGACATTGAGTTTAAGGTTAGCGGAAAGGAAATCCTCTCTCCGGGATGGCGAGCCGTATACGCACAGCCCACAAGCCAGACAGCAACGCCAACGCCTAACACCACGTCTGAGGACGACGACCATAACAAGGGCGACGAGGAACGCACGCTGCCCACGTTCGTCAAGGGAGAAAGCGGACCGCATACGCCGACGCTTTCCGAAAAGTGGACCACTCCACCTAAGTATTACACCGAAGCAACTCTCCTCCGTGCAATGGAGACAGCGGGTAAGTTTGTGGAGGACGAGACGCTGCGTGCCGCACTTAAGGAAAACGGCATCGGACGCCCGTCGTCAAGAGCAGGAATCATAGAGACACTCTTCAAGAGACACTATATACGCCGCGAACGCAAGAATCTGGTGGCTACAGCAACGGGAATAGAACTCATTGACATCATCCATGAGGAACTTCTCAAGAGCTGTGAGCTTACGGGCATTTGGGAGAAGCGTCTGCGCGACATCGAGCACAAGAAGGACGACGCTGCCGACTTCATCAACGGACTGAAGCAGCAGGTCACCGAGATAGTGAACGACGTGCTGCGCGACAATACCAACCGACGTGTGACCATACTGACCGACGAGGATCTGAAGAAGAAAAAGAAGACCACAAAGAAGAAGACAACGACAGCCAAGGCGGACAACAAGAAGACTGACGCTCCACAACCGACTCCACCAGACAGTACGTCTGCTGACGATTCCATCATCGGAACGACGTGCCCTATCTGCGGCAAGGGAACGATAATAAAGGGCAAGACGGCTTATGGCTGCAGCAACTGGCGCAACGGATGCACATACCGCGTTGACTTCAATAAATAGCCCGACCGCCGGCACACAACATAACAAGCAAAACATCCAAGACGTGAAAAGACCATACATTCCATTCACCGCTCTCTACCTTCTCGTCATCATCGCCATGACCATGACGGGATGCGGAGCAGACAAGAATCTGAAGAAGGGCGAGAAATATCTTGCCATCGGCGAATATTACGACGCTGCCACACAGTTTAAGCAAGCCTACTCAAGGACTTCGCCGAAGGAACGCGAGCGCCGTGGACAGATTGCGCTCAAGATTGCCTACTGCAACGAGCGCATCAATGCCTCGCAGAAGGCTATGGCTGCCTACAGCAACGCCATCCGCTACAAGCAGGCGTCCACAATGGACCGCCTCGCCTACGCACGCCAGCTGCTTAGGAACGGATCGTACAAGCAGGCTGAGACGTTGTTCAAGGAAGTGGTGGATTCGCTTTCAGCGGGCGCAGACCTGCAGACCGAGAAGAAGACACTCGGACGCTCGTCGGCTGCTTTGCCCGCAGCATTGTCGCACGACGCCGCCATGACGCTTGCACGCAATGGTCTGGTTTCGGCGCAGAACGCACCGACATGGAAGAAGGAAGGTTCGCGCTATACGGTCAAGCGCATGGACATATTTAATTCACGCCGAGCCGACTACTCGCCGGTACTTGCAGGCGACCAGTATGACCAGCTCTACTTCACCTCCACCCGTAATGACGCGCAGGGCAACGAACTTAGCGGCATAACCGGAGCTAAGCCTGCCGACATCTTCGTGTCTGAAAAGGACGAGAAGGGACGCTGGCAGAAGCCTGAGGCTGTAACGGGAGGCGTAAACACTGACTATGACGAAGGAGCTTGCGCCATGTCGCCCGACCAAAGGACAATGTATCTTACGCAATGTGCCACCGACCCCACTTATCCCCGTTATGCGCAGATTGTGACATCATCGCGATCGGACGCAGCATGGGGAAAAGCCAACGAACTGAAGGTTACGGGCGATACGCTCTCAAGCTACGCCCACCCTGCCGTTTCGCCCGACGGACTATGGCTCTACTTTACGTCGGACATGCCGGGTGGCATGGGAGGGCTTGACATCTGGAGAGCACGCATCACACCGGCAGGACTTGGTGGTGTGGAGAATCTTGGTGCGCCCATCAACACGCCGGGCAACGAGATGTTTCCGACATTCCGTCCCAACGGCGACCTCTATTTCTCAAGTGACGGTCATCCCGGCATGGGAGGACTCGACATATTCATCGCCTCCGTCGGCAAGGACGGCAAGTACCATGTGTCGCACCCCGGCTATCCGCTAAATTCGCAGGGCGACGACTTCGGCATGACGTTCGAGGGAGTGCACAACCGTGGTTTCTTCTCTTCTAACCGTAACGACGGAAGAGGATGGGACCATATCTACAGCTTTGAGAACCCGGAGATAATACAGAGCGTGAAGGGATGGGTGTATGAGCAGGACGGCTACGAATTGCCTGCCGCCCTCGTTTACGTTGTCGGATCTGACGGCACCAACAAGAAAATAAGCGTAAAGGGTGACGGTTCGTTCGACTATGTGCTGACACCGGGCGTAGACTATATTCTGCTCGGAACCTGCAAGGGATTCCTTAACCATAAGGAGGAGATAAGAGTGGAGAAGTCGGACAAGTCGGAAGAACACGTACTACAGTTCCCGCTCGCCTCAATAACAGCTCCTGTGCTCATTGACAACATCTTCTACGACTTTGATAAGGCTACGCTCCGTCCAGAATCTACAGTGGCTTTGGACGAGCTGGTGAAACTGCTGAACGAGAACCCCAACGTCACCATAGAGTTGTCGGCACACTGCGACTATAAGGGATCTGCAGAATACAACAAGCTGCTCTCGCAACGTCGTGCCGAAGCGGTAGTGGAATATCTCACGGCAAAGGGCATTTCGCGCGATCGCCTCTCGCCTGTCGGCTACGGAAAGGAGAAGCCGAAGACCATAAAGAAGAAGCTAACCGAGAAATATCCTTGGCTGAAAGAGAACGACGTGCTGTCGGAGGAATTTATCCTTAAGCTCGACAAGGACAAGCAGGAGGTATGCAATCAGCTGAACCGCCGCACCGAATTTATCGTCCTCCGAACCACATACGGAATGTTCGACAAGGACGGCAAGCTGAAGGAGAAACCGAAGTCAGCGACCAAGAAGAATGACGATGGCTTCGACGACTTCGATGACAGCAAGAAGGAAGAAAAGGAAGACTTCGATTTCTTTATCGAGTAGAGTATTTCATTATTCTTCAGCCTTCACTTTATCGCTGCTGAAGGCATATATCTATACACAAGGACATGTTCTGCATTGACGCAGAGTATGTCCTTGTTTTTTTATGTTCCGTTTTTTTATTAGTTTATACAGTTGCCGAGAGACATAAGGCAAACATTAAAAAACTTGTAGCAATAAGTGCCATCCATTCATTCGTTTTCATAAGCTCTACAGTTTATTGTTTATTGTTTTCTGGTTGCAAAATTAGCAAGTTCTTATGTAAAAGTAATGGTAAGAATCCCTATAGGTTGATAGGAATTTCCCTATTAAGAAATGCAGTTTGGCGATGAAATCATAAATGAGCTTGCAGTACAAACCTAGGAGGTTATGGCGTTTCGCCGTAGCCACGCACCCAATACTTTTTCAGACAAGAATACAGATTGTTTAGACAGGAAGACATTAAGACATTATCATTTTGCACTAACGCAGTTATATATGTAAGCAGGGTTTTAACAAAACCTGACTCCACAGTCCGTTTGTGGTTTTCGAGAGAGGTTGTCGCCTCTATCGAAAATCACAAACAAAAAACAATTCAAAACACAAGCTGAATATCCTACCTAAGCCAAAATGACAGATTTGGATTTAACTCTAAGACGAGTTAAAATATTATTGCCAAATAGCATAAGTCCATTAAAAAAAAGGAGAAAAGTTTTGCAAATAACAAAAAAAATGATAAATTTGCGGTGATGATTGCTACTAGCGAGTTGCATGATTCATTTTCGAGGAACAAAAATTAGCGTTTGCTATTCGTCATGCGCGTTGGAACGTAGGAAATTTCAAAAGATGCATAGAATACGAAACAATAGCGAACGTCCGCGATTTCGTGGACGTCACTTGTCGTATTCTCAGCATTTCCTACGGCTGCAACGCGGACAGGTTTCGTCCACGTTTTGTATCCGTAGGGTAGCATGAACACAGTGGCGGCGCATTTTAAAATAACTCATTGTCTAACTTTAAAATGCTTTTTATGGTGCATAAAAAATTTCACAAAAGCGTTAGGGTACAATATGTACTTAACGGAGTACCGCAAGAAATAGATATAGCTTGCGATGAAATATCTGAAAAACTTCATTATGAAGAATTGTGTAACTTTGTCAAGGATGATTTATGGTCTTCCCATATGTTTAATCACAACGAGGACATTCTATCTGATATCCAAATAATGGGTTTTAACAAATAAGAAAAAGAACTACTATGCAAAAGAAATTACTCACTTTAGTGTTGATGCTCATTGCCACCATTAACACATTAGCCTATGACTTTGAGTCAAACGGTATTTACTATAACATTCTATCCAAAAAAAAGCACACATGTGCAGTTACGAGCCAGCCTGAAACATCCAATAAAAAATATGCAGGCAATATAGTTATTCCATCAACTGTGCAAGATAATGACGGTGTAGATTACACTGTAAGTGCAATTAGTGCTTGTGCTTTCCAGGATTGTATAAAGCTCCAAAACATTACTCTTCCAAATACGATTCAACATGTAGGTTGGAGAGCCTTTAGCGGCTGTGTTTTACTTGAAAAAATAGTTTTACCACAAAGTGTTACTTTACGTAAAACATTGGAATCTGCTGGCATTATCAGAGGACTTAATTCTGGATTTTAATATAACTTTTTATGAAAAAGACTCTTTTTACATTGGCTATGATAGCAACTGCTATATGCAGTTTTGCTCAAAATGAACAGGAACGAAGTATAAAAATGCCAGAAGTTCCGAAGCAGCATCAATTTACGGAATTTTCATTGAAAGAGAAGGGATATTGGTGGTCTGCCGACATAAGTATTGGTCCGTCTTTGACATTCCATGAGAAAAATTTGCTAACAACAGGAGTGAATTTTGTAAATGGATACCGTTTTAACGATTATCTGAAAATAGGAATAGGCATAGGTGCTCAATATCACGCTTTACATAATGATGCGATTCGTAATTCAGATATAAAATGGAGTATGCCAATATTCGTTAATGCACGAGGAAATTTCATTCCACAGGAAGTCCGTGAAATTGTACCTTATTGGTCTGTTGATATTGGAGGAGTAATACGAGATGGATTTATGTTTACTCCATCGTTTGGATGTCGAATAGGAGAACAGCGTTCTGCATTTTTACTTGGTGTTGGTTATAGTTTGCGAACCATTGACGCAAAAGATGGCTATGCCAAGACACGCAGTTATGCGGTCTTAAAAATAGGTTATGAATTCTAAATTAAATAATATGAATTTTTTCAGAAAGATGGGGATTGTGACAACAATAATATTTTGTTCGCACAATATATTTGGACAAACCACGACTTCTGCATATTATGAATATGATGCAGAATGTCTCGGAGTAGAACTGGATGGTTCCCAAACATTAAGAATTTGGGGTGTTGGACGTAACAAAAAAGACGCAGTTGAACAAGCCAAGAAGAATGCTGTTAGAACAGTATTGTTCAAGGGAATACACGGTGGTTTAAGTGGATGTAATACTAAGCCTGTTATACTTGAGGTTAATGCCGAAGAAAAATATGAAGACTATTTCAATGCGTTTTTCATGGATGGAGGAGAGTATCTAAAATATATTTCCATGAAAGATGAGAAACGTATCAATCTATTCAAAAAGGATAAAGAGAAAGAGAAAAGTCAACATTTTGTAAAATATGGAATAACAGTACGAGTTCTAAGAGCTGAACTCAAAAAACGTTTAACTGACGATAATGTTTTAAAGAAATAGCTTATGAAAAAAATAATTATTTGTTCGTTATTAATAGTATTCATGGCTATTGTAACGAAAGCACAAGTAAAGAAACCGACATTGATGGTTGTTCCCGCAGATAATTGGTGTGTAAAAAATGGATACATGGACAAGTTCAACGACCAAGGCACAGTTGTAAATGCACCCAATTATAAACGTGCGCTTCAAAATAGTAGTGAATGTTATAATGTCATAACAAAAATCAATGCTTTGATGAGCGATCGTTCCTTTCCTTTAAAAGACTTGTCTGCTGTGACAAAAAGTTTGGAAACAAATCAAGCTATGGATGCAGTTACAACAACAAAATCTGGTGCTGGTTTATCTGAATCACCATTGGATATTATCAAACGAAATGCCAATGCAGACATAATAATTGAGCTGAATTGGTCTATCAACACCACAGGTCCCAAACGCTCTGTTACATTTTCCTTAGCAGCGAAAGATGCATATACAGATAAACAGGTTGCAGGTTGCCAAGGCACAGGTTCTCCTTCATTCTCCTCAGATACATCTGTCCTTTTAGAGGAAGCAGTAATTGGTAGTATGGACAACTTTACAAGTCAATTGCAAGCACATTTTGATGATATGATGGAAAATGGTCGTGAAGTCTCCATGGAAGTAAAAGTGGTTGACAATGGGAGTGGTATTGATTTAACAAAAGAATATGGTGGAGATGAATTAACAGATATTATTGATGACTGGGTATCTGACAATTCTGTCAATCATCGTTATAATTTATCCCAAGGTTCTGAGAATTTCTTGAAGTTTGAGCAGATACGCATAGCTTTGTATCAAGCTAATGGTCGCCCTAATGACACCCGTCGATGGGCAAGAGAGTTAGTAAAAATGCTTTCCTCCAAATATCAAGTTCCTTGCCGTGTTGATATTAGAGGTTTAGGAAAAGCTGTAGTAATGTTAGGTGAAAAATAAAGAACATGAAAAGAATTTTATTATTTATAGCATTTGCCATAAACATGACAATGACAATGCTTGCACAGAATAGCGAGATTCAGTTGTATGTATATGCTCCAGAACAAGTTGAAGATGTTCCTGATGCTTCAATGAGTTATTTGGTAAACAATCTTTGTTCTGCTGTAACAACAGAAGGTATAGCTGCACAAGATGAGTTTATGACCCAATTTGCCTTGACCCCAAAGGTTAGTATTGTTTCTAAAAATATAATTACCAATACTCAGACACAAATAGTTTTGAACATTGATGTTTCCTTACAGGTTATAGACGAAATGAGTGGAAGCATTTATGTAAGTAAAACTATTAATTTAAAAGGTGTAGGAACGAATGAAACCAAAGCCTATAATTCTGCGTTCCATTCTGTAAATAGGAATCACAAGCAAATTACAAATTTGGTAAATTCTGCAAAACAGAAGATATTAGCTTACTATGAAGCAGAGGCAGATAACATTATAAAAAAGGCTAATCTATTAGCTGCAAAGAATAGTTATGACGAAGCCTTTTATTTGCTATCAATGATACCGTCACAATGTAGTAAATTTGAAAAATGCATATCGGCAGGATTGAATATCTGGGAAAAGAATAAAAATTACCTTTGTAATTCAAACTTAGCCAAAGCAAGGTCTATTTGGGTGGCAGGACAGGATTATGTAGCGGCAATCAATGCTGGGGAATACCTTTCTAAGATACTTCCCGATGCGGAGTGCTATGGTTCCGCTCAACAACTTTACAAGGAAATAAAAGCAAAAATTGGGAAAATATGGGATTTTGAAATGAAACAGTACCAAACCGAAGCAGACCTTAAGAAAGCAAAGATACAGGCTTTCCAAGCAATAGGTGTTGCATATGGAAAAGGACAACAACCACGTGTCACCATCCAAAAAACAAGGATGCGATACAATTATTAATTTATATATACAACTACAATGGTAAAAAAAATGCTTTGTGCATGTGCTTTGGCATTTTGCGCAGCTGTATGTGCTAATGCACAAGACAGCAACGAGAAGTCGAACACAGTGTTCGTCTATGCTGGTCCACAACTTTCCACTGCAACCTGTGGAGGTGGAACAAGTTTAAGTGGCAAGTTCTCTTATCTTGCAGGATTACAGTATGAGCATAATTTCTCAGAGATGTGGGGATTCTATGCAGGTGCTGAGTACACTTCCAAAGGTACAAAAGATTTTCTGTTCACAGACGGAAGAACAGACAACTACACACTCAACTATGTACAGTTGAACTTGGGCGGAAAGTTCGCCAAAGAGATATGGGGCATTGACGGATTTATTGAAGTCGGTCCGTATCTGGCTTATGGCTTAGGTGGCTCTTGCGAAATTAATGGTCATGAGATGGACGGTAACTCTTTCGATGACCTTAGTGTTAGAGATAATACTATTTATACTGACGGAGGAGCAGGATTTAAAAAATTTGATGCAGGTTTTAATGTTGGATTAGGTGCGGATTACAAAGGATTCCGTCTGATGGTTGGTTACCAGCAGGGTCTAATGAATATTGCTGACGAGGACTTGATTTCTAATGGTTACAAGAACTATGGATTTTATGCCAAAGTTGGATATGGCTTTAAATTTTAATCATTAACGACAAACAATAAAGAAGACAGATTCCACTCTATTCTATAGCTAAGCATTCCTCATTGTACTCAAACAAAGAGATTAAGCATAAAATGGGATTGGTGGAATATGTCTTTGATAATAACAATTTAGATTTGACAAATGAAAAGAATTTTATTTTTTATTTTAGCAGTATTTGGAGCGGTAACATCAATACAGGCTCAATACAAGGTAGGAGATTATTATGACAATGATGGCTTAAAAGGTATCGTTGTTAGGGTTGATGATACAGGAAAACACGGTCTGATCATGTCACTTGAAAAAAGTGCCAAAAAATGGTTGGATGGAGGCGATGAGAAATTCAGCACTAATGCTTATTTCGAAGATGATGGTGAGAAAAACATGGAAGTAATACAGAAATACATCAATGAAAATGGCAAATCTTGGGATATGTTTCCATACTTCAATTGGTGTCGCAGTCTGGGTACAGGCTGGTATGCTCCTGCCGTAGATGAACTCAAGGATATATTGAAAGCAATCAATGGTGGTGAAGGTAAATACAATGCCAAATACATGAAGGCAATAACCAAAACGCTTAAAAAGCATAAAGGAGATGGTCTTATTAGTTCTGGCTATTTTGGTAGCAAAGAGCCACAATGGATGTATTCTTCTACAGAGGGAGATGCAGGAATGGTATATGTAATGCATTTTAAACGTAGTCTTGCATCACAGTTTGGTATCGGTGGTGTTAAGGGAGATTTTGTTGTTGAGTCTTGGACAAAGACTGTAACAGGTGGTAAATTCTCTAACGTATATGGTTCAAGAGCGGTTCATAAATTCTAATATGAGAGGTTTTATTCTAAGTTTATTGAGTATGTGCTGTGTTATGGCACATGCTCAATATTCCAATGTTAGTGTTGGCGATATACTTGATTTTAATGGTGTAAAGGGAATCGTTTATCAAGTTAATGAAACAGGTAGTCATGGAACTGTTATGTCTATCAATTGTTTACGCGGTGTTAAAGATTCTTGGTGTTCTGATGGCAAAATGGCAAATAGAGTACCTATGACATCCGATGAATCCGATGGGTTTAAAAACACGAAATCTGTTATTGATTTTGCGAAATCCAACAACGCAATGTCTAAATTCCCAATATTTAAATGGTGTGAAGATTTAGGTGAGGGATGGTATGTTCCATCTTTAAAGGAATTGGAAGCATTTGTTAATTTTTGGTTAGGTAATAATCAAGATATAGATTGGGAGGCAGAGGAAGAAACTCAAATAGACAATACTAAGCCTTATTACAAACAAATAAACGCCAAAATTATAGAAGCAGGCGGCATACCGTTTCTTAATGGGGTGTTTACGTCAACGGTGAATGAAGATGGTAAAGTTTATGTTTTCTGGTTCGACAGACAAAAGAATACATTCTCATTCAAGAAGCAATCCAAGGATGATTTGAGCAAATATTTTGTCGGGCGAGCATTCAGAAAATTCTAAAGTCATGTTGAAATATATATATTCTTTATCACTCTTACTGTGTGTCTGTTTAGGGATAAAAGCGCAGGATGCTAAATATGAAAAATACCATCGTAGCTCCCTGTATTCTATTCTATTAAAACATCCTGAAAAGGAATTCTGTGGAGAAATGATAGAGGCATTCAAATCCATTCCTATCCCAGACAAATACAACAATCATGATTTAAAAATAAAAGTCATACCTTCACCTGTAATGAAGTCTCTAACAAAAAAAGAGATTGAAGGCGCATATAAAGACGCAATCTATAATATACTTTCCAAAAATAAAGTTGGAGGGCGATTAGTGGAAAAATGGTTTGATAGGGATAAAACTACTGGCGCTTTTGATATGAGGTTAATTGTAGAAAGAGGTTATTATGACGCATCTATACTTGATATAAAAGAAGCAAAATCATCTGCAAGAGGTATTTCATTATTAGCAGATGCTGGCGAAGAACTTATAAATCACACTTATGTTATCGTAAATGATATTCAATATGCGGACAAAGAAACAATGAAAGGTGCAGTAGCAGGTGGTTTATTCGCTGCTCAACTTTTAGGTTCTTTCTTTGGCGTTGATGTAAGTGGAGTAACTGATGCTGTGGGGAATATAGCAGGAAATATTGCAGGATTTAAAGTGATTGTTACTTCTTATCTGTTTAGACTTGATTGGAATGAGGAAATTGCAAACAATTTTTATTCAAACTTATGGATTGACAAATCCAGTATAGATGCCGAAAGAAAAGCTAAATGGGGAGTTGCAATGGGCGACTTTAAACTAAAATATATAGGAAGCGCAACAGTCTTCAGTGGAAAAACATCACTTGGTGGTGTGAAAAACGAGAAAGATATGTTCTTAAAAGTTTGTACACGTGCTATTGACAAATCTATATCTGAACTTCAAAAGAGTTTTGACGAATTTAAAGTATTCAGTCCTCTCATTTCAACGACCCCCCTCTGTGCGCATATCGGCTTAAAGGAAGGAGTTTGTGAAGATTCTCGTTATGAAGTGTTAGAAAAGGTTTTAGATTCAGATGGACGTACAAAGTATGAGCGAGTTGGTATTGTCAAGCCTTTGAAAGGTAAGATTTGGGATAATCGTTTCATGGCATCTTTTGAAAAAGAAGAAGGTTTTGACCTGGAATATACCACTTTCGAAAAAATATCTGGGCATGATTTTTTTCCAGGAATGTTGATACGCGAAATCAAATAGTAAGCGCTCTAATTAGAAAGAGGTATCAATAAAACCATTTTAAAATGGGCAAATTTTGTCATAAAGAAATTTAAAGGTTGCGCACGACACGAAACAGTGCAGAATTTGTATGAAACATAATAAATTACTTATTGTTTTGTTTCTTCTATTTATAGGCTTTATGCTTAATGGAAAAGCTATGGCACAAAGCGTATATGTCGGAGAAAACGAAACGGTGTCTCTTAGCGTACCTAATGTAAGTCCTGGGTATGTTGATAAGGCAATATGGGCTTGTTCTAATTCAGCCATTGCGTTTGTAAACAAGTCTACTACTTCTGCAACAATAAAAGCCGTTAAATCTTTTGATGATTATGCGACAGTAGAATTGCTGTATGTACAGAAGTATGTGGATGCCAAAGGATTCACAAGAGCTATAACTTACACTAAAAATTTCTACGTTAGATATAAGAACAATGGAAGTGGCAATGTCTCAACTAAACCAACTGAAATTGTCGTTGAGCCAGAATTGAAGGTGGCAATAGGAGAAAAGCTTAAAATACCATACTCATTCTTACCAAAAGGCAGTAGTGCTAAAATTTATACGTCATGTAAGCCGGGAACTTACTTCAATGGAATCGTAAATCATACAGACGGAAACTATCTTGAAGGGTGGGCAAGAGCTGCTGGTGAAGAAAGACTAAACTTGTATTTTTATGTAAATAACGACAAAACAATTTCCTCTTACTGCAAGGTTTCCGTTTATGATCCGACATGGACTGCACCACAGAGTTTAAGTGTTCAGCCAATTTTGCTTATGAAGCCGTCTGAATCAAAACGCCTGTTTGTAAAACTGACGCCAGCTAAAGCTAACACCCTATTCAAATGGTCAAGTGGCATGTATGCAGTTGCATCTGTTGATAATGGAAAAATAAAAGCGAAAAAACAAGGTATAGCCAATATAAGAGTAAAGACTTCTGAAGGATTGACCGGACAATGTTCTGTTGTTGTCGTATATAAAGAGGACTATATACAAGGAATTAAATCCGCTATAAACAGAGCTGCCGATGCTGTTGAAATCGCAGAAATAGAATTCGTAAAATAAATCAAATGACTATGGACTATAAAAACTTCTGGAGCAAAACAAATAAGTATTTTTTACTATTTGCTCTCTTTGCAATTTCTTTCGCTATAAGCTCCTGCTCTACAAGCAATGAAATTAATGATGATTCTCCGATAATTAACCCTGAAGAACCGTCAAAACCAACTAATATCCACCCAATATTAGAGTGGGGAAAAAGTATGTCAGAAATAAAAGCAAAGCAAAAGAATTTAGTAAACGAGGTTGAAAATGACACCTTATTGCGTTTTACAAACAAGGTTAAAACAGTTATTGTAGACTACTTTTTCAAGAACAATAGTCTTATAAGTGCAAGTATGACACAAGCCAATATTGCCAATGTGAAAGACATAATGGACAAATGGATATACGGAAATCGCAAGCAACGACAATGATTTTGTTTCTGTGTCTTCAGATAAATCAACATTGGCATACGGGAAGACACTTGCCGGTACAAATTACAACTATGCCTCTGTTGCTTGGAGTGTAATAAACTCATCTGAAGAGGATATTGACGAATACGATTTTTCTCCATCTGGCTCTATTGGTGGACATGATTATGTTGATCTTGGAGTAGGTATAGGTTGGGCGACGGCAAATGTAGGAGCAAAGACTCCCGATGAATTTGGTGGATATTATATGTGGGCAGAAACTACAGAACATAGTACTTATAATTGGTGGTATTACAGTCTGTATACAGGAAGCTCGTCAGGGTATCTTGACACAGATGCTTTCCGTACACCATATAGTAATATATCGGGTACGTCATACGATGTGGCACGCAAAAAAATGGGAAATCATTGGCGAATGCCTACAAGAGCAGAGTTGACATCTCTTACAAATAATTGTGACTTTACAGCAGGTATATACAACAATGTAAAAGGAATAATTGTCACTGGACCTTCTGGCAAGAGTATCTTCTTACCTGGTGCTGGCTATAAATATAAAGATGGTACTGGATGGTCTGGTTGTCCTTGGTTATTGAGCAGTAACACGTATGGAAAATCAGAAGCGTATGGTTTAAGAATCAATAAAGCAGGAAGCACTGATATTGTTTTTGACCGTAAATTCTACGGATATACGGTTAGAGGTGTCATAGATTTATAATTATTTATTTAAAGAAGTTGCGCACGATCAAAACACCAGTGATATTTAACTTTAAGTTTGCTACCTTTGCCACATAGAACATCAAACAGTTTTTCAAAGATGGTGATACTTACATCTAATGAATTGGTGGAAAGAATAAACAGAGGGTAATTAGTGATTTAGACAATCGATCGTTAAAGAACATACTTCGTTTCTTAGCTCAAAATGAGAGCCAAGGGTTATCTGAATTCCTTGGCTCTTTTTAATTTCTCTTAATTGTATATCAGGTAACCGACACAATATTTGCATTCCTAACGCTCAATACTCCTCGCTCAGCGTACAACAAAATCTTCGGTGCGAATTTTTCGAGTTTTGAGCCGTTTGGGTTATCTTGCTAATACGCAATGTGTTACGACGTTGACAAGCATGATGTACCACAAACGAGGGCTCAAAACAAGCCACTTTACATTGCCATACAGCCACTTTAGCACTCCAATACAGCCACTGTTGCAAGGCAACAAAGCCTCTCTTGCACTCTGAAAGCAGAACTATCAGCATGCAAAAGAGGCTTTATTTATAGTCGTAGGTGTCAATAACGCAGCAAAACTCCACAAAATCTGCAGCATAAATTTCCAGAATCAATTTTTATTTTGTAACACCTTTTTACCGCTTGTATGATATTTGCATATCGGACAGGAAGACATGTTTTTTTGACATGAAGACAAGAAGACATTTTTTTTATTCTTCTCACACCCTAACATCATGTCTTCATGTCTTCCTGTCAAAAAGAGCCTGTCTTCTTGTCTGAAGAGTCTACCTGTCAAAAAAAGATTTTCGGCTTATCAGACTGCATATCTCGATTATTATTTGTAAATTTGCTACATATTAATATTGTCAAACCATTAACACAATTCCACTCATGAGATATCTTGACCCAAAAGCCGACCTTACATTCAAGAAGATATTCGGTGAGCACAAGGACTTGCTCATCAGCTTGCTTAATGCCCTGCTGCCATTGGCAGATGACGAGCAGATAGAGAGCGTGGAGTATCTGTCGCCCGAACTTGTGCCCGACACTTACGTGGGCAAGAACAGTATTGTGGACGTGAGGTGTCGTGACGTGAAGAACAGGCAGTTTATTGTGGAGATGCAGATGCTGTGGACCGAAGCATTCAAGCAGCGCGTGCTCTTTAATGCTTCCAAGGCTTTCGTGCGCCAGCTCGACAAGAAGCGCAAGTATGAGTTTCTGCAACCTGTCTACTCGCTCAACCTTGTCAACGAGACTTTCATGAAGGAATATCCCGATGAGTTTATACATAACTATAATGTTGTGCATGAGCTGCATAGCGACGAGATTATAAACGGACTGCACTTCACATTCGTGGAGCTTCCAAAATTCCAGGCACACTCCGTCATGGAAAAGAAGATGGCTGTGCTTTGGCTCAGATTCCTGACGGAGATAGATGAGCATACAAAGGAAGTGCCGCAAGAACTGCTTGACAATCCCGAGACCTCCAAAGCCTTAAAGGCTGTGGAAGAATCAGCTATGACAAAAGACGAACTCCTTGCATACGATGACTTTTGGGACAAGCTTGGTGCCGAACGTCTGCTGTTTGTCGACTCCAATAGCAGAAGTCGTGCGGAAGGAGAAGCAGAGGGACTTGTAAAAGGCAGGGCGGAAGGTCGTAAAGAAGGTATGGCGGAAGGCCGTAAGGAGGTGGCACGCAACTTGTTGCGTATGGGAATGTCTATAGAAGACATATCGAAAGCCACGGGTATTGCCAAGGAGGAAATTGAGGAATACTCTTAATAAGAGCATGGTAAGATATTAAAGAAAAAAGGGGACTTGCTGACAATCAATCTGATTAGTCAGCAAGTCCCCTTATTCGTTTAGACAAAATATCAGAATCTCTTGAAGTAAAGTCTTAGGGTCTTTGACTTCAGCACCATTGAGCTGCCGTTGAGTCGTTCCTTGAGGAAGGGTTCTTCCAGGTTGTTGATGCCGTATGGGGCGAGCAGGGCAGGGTAGACGATGGGGAGGTCGCCGCCGTCTTCACCCTTGTCCTGGTGCCAGTTGTCTTTATAGGGCGTGTGGGTGATGATGCTGTCCGCGGTCTGTCGGAAGCGGAGATAATAGCCGTGGTTCTGGTCCTTGTCGATGTCGCGTGCGCTGATGAGCTTTGCCTGCACTCCCCAGAAGATGCGCTTCTGCTGCAGGTTGAGGCTGCCGCCGGTGGCGAGCGTGTCAATGCGTTCGAGATGCCAGAAGCCGTCGAACTTTCCGTTGTCGCTTGTCTCCAGTTCGCACGAAGCAAGGGTCAGGACTGTTGTCAGTATGGCGGCGATGGTTGCCAGTTTGTTATTTCGTATTGTCATCACTAAAAATTAATATCTTTTCTTTTGCTTTGTAAGGATTCCTGTCTTTCTTACCGTTATCTGTCCTCCTGCGTTATGTCCGAGCATCAGGTTGGATCCGAAGTCCATGGCGTATGCTGCTCGTACGTCCCATCCGTTGTTGAGGTGGTATGTGGCTTCGGTGAGGAAGCTGACATTATGATGAGGCTTTGTGAAGGGATTTTCGTACGTGCCCAGTCCTGACTGGTATGTGGCGAGGACGCGGTAGGCGAGACGTTCCGTCGGTGCTCCGTCCACTCCGAGATGGAACGCCACGAAGCGGTTATTCTCCACGCGTATCAGTCCGTCGGTGTTGTAGATGGGGGAGCGGTAGAGCGGATTGCCGATCACTTGTCCCCAGTGTTGCCAACCGGTATACGTGGAATGATTGTAATAGTCGTCAATGCCAGCTATATGGTCGCTGATGTTCTGTGTGCGGTCGTGGTTGTACGGACCGCTTTGGTATTTCGTATAGAGATATTCGAAGACGATGTTCCTCAGCCACGTACCGTACTTGATGTTCACCTCCGCTCCGAGCATGATGTCCTTCATGTCGTAAAGGAAGTAGCGGTTGTGCTTCCAGTTGTTCCAGTCCTTGCCCTCGCCATATCCGTTATAGTCGAGGAAGAACATCTGGCTGTGGTCTTCGAAGAAGTGGTCGGCATACACCGATGCACGCCATTCCTCCGTATCGTAGTTGATGCGCATAAGCCACGAGCCGAGCTGGTTGCCCTCCTTGTTGGTGTAGAGTCCGTCGGTCTCGTCCGAGCCACCCGGAATAAGCACGTTGAAGAAGTCTTTCAGAGATGATCCGGTATTGATGCGCTTCATCTCGCCGTCCCACTTTGTGTATGGCTGTCCGCCGAACTGAGCTGCCATCTCCAGTCCCATCTCTATGCTGATGGGGAAGAACGAGTATTCGTTTCCGATTTTGAGGTATCCTGCCTTCGAGTGATATAGCACGTTATCGGCATAGCTCGACTGACGGTTGGTGAACTGATGCTGCCACGAGTTGTCCGTCATGATGCCGTAGGCGATGTGTCCTTTGAGGTGTAGCCATCCGCGTGTGAGCGGCACGGTCCAGTATTCTGGCAGCGCCAGCCTTACCTGCGGCACTGGGCGTGCATTTATTCCGAATGTCTGCGAACCGCTGCTCAGCGTCTGGTTCTTAAGCTCCATGGGACGTTCCTTGGCTCCGACGCTGAGCATGCCGTGCAGCCATCTCACCTCAGCGTAAGCCTGCTGTACGATGAAGTGGCTGGTGTAATTAGCCGGCACCACGATGTCTGCGCCGTAGCCCACTGCCCATCGTCTTATTGAGTCGGCTCCGACGGAGCGCTGTATGCTTGCCCTCATATATCCGTTGGCTTCCTCCAGCGAGCTGAGTCCGTGTTTGTTGGCATTCAGCCAAAGCGGAGTCTTGCCCTTCGATGCGGAACCTTGCGCCTCTATGGTGTAAGTGATGTCGCTGCCGAAGTGTGGCTTTGATGCCTCACGTTCCTCTTCTTGCCATGCGTATTGGGCGCTGGCAAGTGACGGGAAAAGGGCAAGGGTGCATATCAACAAAGTGGGCTTAATTTGTAATGTCATATATCTACGTTGGATACAATAATCAAAATCTAAGTAAAAACTGAGAACAAAATTACAACTTTTCAACGAAACTCACTCTTTTTTTTACATTCTTTGTAATTTTTGTGTGCGTTTACAAAGCGTTATATATATGTAAAGAGAAAAAGACCTACCTAAAACAATATTCTTAACTCAAAAATGTGTAAATTTGTAATCTGAATAAAAGTATTTGATTTTTTGATGAAAGAATTTGTAATATCAGAAGTTAAGGCGGAGACCGCCATTCTCGTCGGACTCATCACGAAGGAGCAGGACGAGGAAAAGACGAAGGAATATCTGGACGAGCTGGAGTTTCTCGCTGATACGGCGGGAGCGGTGACGGTCAAGAGATTCACGCAACGCGTCGGAGGCCCGAGCCAGGTTACATACGTAGGTTCAGGAAAGCTGGAGGAGATTCGTCAGTACATCGCTGACGAGGAAGACGCCGAACGCCCCGTGGGTATGGTTATCTTCGATGACGAGCTTTCTGCCAAGCAGATACGAAACATAGAGAAGGTGCTGGGCGTGAAGATATTGGACCGCACCTCGCTCATCCTCGACATCTTTGCCATGCGTGCCCAGACAGCGGCAGCCAAAACGCAGGTGGAGCTGGCGCAATATCGCTATATGCTGCCCCGACTGCAGCGCCTCTGGACTCACCTCGAGCGTCAGGGCGGCGGCTCCGGTTCGGGTGGCGGAAAGGGTAGTGTGGGTCTGCGCGGACCTGGTGAGACCCAGCTCGAGATGGACCGCCGTATCATCCTTAACCGCATCACGCTGCTCAAGCAGCGCCTCCTTGAGATTGACAAGCAGAAGACCACGCAGCGCAAGAACCGCGGTCGCCTCATTCGTGTGGCACTCGTGGGATACACCAACGTGGGCAAGTCTACCATCATGAACCTCCTCTCGAAGAGTGAGGTGTTTGCCGAGAACAAGCTCTTCGCCACGCTGGACACCACGGTCAGGAAGGTGGTGGTGGAGAACCTGCCGTTCCTCCTTGCCGACACCGTAGGCTTCATCCGCAAGTTGCCCACAGACCTGGTGGACTCGTTTAAGTCTACGCTGGACGAGGTGCGCGAGGCAGACCTCCTGCTCCACGTCGTCGACATATCGCACCCCGACTTCGAGGAACAGATAAACGTAGTGGAGAACACGCTCAAGGACCTCGGATGTGCCGACAAGCCGTCCATGATAGTCTTCAACAAGATAGACAACTATACGTGGACAGAGAAGGAGGAGGACGACCTCACTCCTGCAACCAAGGAAAACATCACCCTCGACGAGCTGCGCCGCACGTGGATGGCGAAGCTGCACGACGAGTGTCTCTTCATTTCTGCGAAGGAGAAGCAGAACATCGACGAGTTCCGTGAGGTGATCTACAGGAAAGTGCGTGAGCTGCACGTACAGAAATATCCTTACAACGACTTCCTTTATGACGTAGGGGAAGACGAGTAAGACGAACCAAAATCGTATATATATGGCATACAGAAACTTAACCGACCCCGAAATCACAGCCCTTCAAGCCAACGGATGTTGGGCTGAAGACTGGATGCGCATAGAAGTGAGTGAAGACTTCATGCCCGACTTCTTCCATCGTGTGATGTTCTATGGCGACATACGCCTCGGAACGTTCACGGACAACGTGGAGGTGAGCCGCGGATTCATGAAACACTCGGGCATCAACAACGCCACGCTGCGAAACGTGACCATCGGCAACAACTGCCTTATAGAGAACATTTCGGGATTTATAAATAATTATGTCATCGGCGACGACTGCATCATCACCAATGTATGTACCATGGAAACTACAGACGGCGCCACGTACGGAGAGGGCAACCTCATCTCTGTCCTCAACGAGGTGGGCGACGGCAATCTGATTCTCTTCCGGGGTCTGACCAGTCAGGTGGCAGCCCTTATGGTTAAGCATTTCCAGAACCGTCCGCTCAAGGACGCCATACGCCGACTCGTGCGTGAGGAGATAGAGCGCACGTCACCGGAGACAGCCACCATCGGCAATCGTGTGAAGATTGTCAATACGAAGGAGATAACCAATACGGTGATATATGACGACTGCGAGATTTCGGGAGCGGCGCGTCTGAGCGACTGCACGCTGATGAGCAATCGTGACGCCTCGGTGTATATAGGCACGGGCGTCATCTGCGAGAACTCGATCATCAGCGACGGATCGTCCATCATCAACAGCGTGAAGATGCAGGACTGCTACGTGGGTGAGGCTTGCCAGCTGAGCAATGGCTTCACGGCGGCAAGCAGCGTGTTCTTCGCCAATTCGTATATGTCGAACGGTGAGGCGTGTGCCGCTTTCTGCGGTCCGTTCACGGCGTCACACCACAAGAGCTCGCTGCTTATCGGCGGACAGTTCTCGTTCTACAATGCGGGTTCTGCCACCAACTTCTCCAACCACGCTTACAAGATGGGACCGATGCACTACGGTACGCTTGAGCGAGGAACGAAGACAGCCAGCGGTGCCTACATACTCATGCCGGCGCACATCGGCGCGTTCTCGGTTTGCTTCGGCAAGCTGATGTATCATCCCGACACGCGTTCCCTGCCGTTCTCATACCTCATCGCCTACAACGATGTGATGTATCTGGTGCCGGGCCGCAACCTCACCACCGTGGGACTCTATCGCGACATTCGCAAGTGGCCCAAGCGTGACAAGCGTCCGGCTGGAGCACGCAAGAGCGTCGTCAACTTCGACTGGCTGTCGCCGTTCACCGTGGGTGAGATTCTGCGCGGAAAGAAGATACTGGAAGACCTGCGCGAGGCATCCGGCGAGGACGTCTCCACATACAATTATCATGAGTATGTCATCAAGAACTCGTCGCTCAGAAAGGGCATCAAGTATTACGACATCGCCCTGCGCATCTACATGGGAGCCGTGCTAAAGCGCCACGCCCCCGTGGAGCCAACCACCAGCGTAGGCACAGGTCCGTGGACAGACATCTCCGGACTGCTCCTGCCCGTATCGGAAGAGCAGCGCATCATCGACGACATCATCTCCGGCGAAATAGAAACCACGCACGACCTCATCGAACGATTCGAGGAGATAAACGCCAATTACTCCGAATATCGTTGGGCATGGTCATACCGCATGATTCTGGACTATTACGGATTCACGTCGCTTACCGAGGAGAATGTGGAGCGCGTCAAGAGCGACTACATCACGGCACGCCGCGCATGGATAGCCGAAATAAAGAAGGACGCTGCCAAGGAATATCGCCTGGGCGACGTGGAGGAAGAGGTGTTCCGAAACTTCAACGATCAGCTGGACAAGGAAGTGGACTTCGAGAACCAGAAACTGTATATGTAATATATAAAGATGTAATAAACAGTCTATTAAATAACATTTAAAAGATGAAATTCAAATCTATTATTCTTGCCTCAATCCTATCCTTAGGATTCTGTGGTCAGGCTTCTGCCTACGACTACGAGACCGTGAAAGGCGACCCGATGCAGACACGCATCTACACCCTGCCGAACGGACTGAAGATTTATCTGTCTGTCAACAAGGAGCAGCCGCGCATCCAGACTTACATCGCCGTGCGCACCGGCTCGCGCAACGACCCTGCCGAGACAACAGGTCTTGCACATTACCTTGAGCACCTGATGTTTAAGGGATCGAAGGTTTTCGGTACGACGGACGCAGCCAAGGAGAAGCCTTACCTTGACGACATAGAGCGCCGTTACGAGCATTATCGCACCGTGACCGACCCGACAGAGCGCAAGCGCCTCTATCATGAAATCGACTCGGTGTCGCAGATTGCGGCACAGTACTTCATCCCCAACGAGTATGACAAGCTGATGGCGAGCATCGGAGCCAACGGCACCAACGCCTACACCAGCAACGACGTTACGTGCTACGTGGAGGACATCCCCGCCAACGAGGTGGACAACTGGGCACGCATCCAGGCTGACCGCTTCCAGAATATGGTGATTCGCGGTTTCCATACAGAGCTTGAGGCTGTGTATGAGGAATATAACATCCACCTCTCAAACGACGGCGACAAGGTGTGGAACGCTCTCGGAACGAAGCTCTTCCCCACACACCCGTACGGCACACAGACCACCATCGGTACGCAGGAGCATCTTAAGAATCCGTCAATCACGAACATAAAGAACTACTTCCGCCAGTACTACGTGCCCAACAATGTGGCTATCTGTATGGCGGGCGACTTCGACCCAGAGCAGGTGGTAGCCACCATCGACCGCTACTTCGGCGCATGGCGTCCGAGCCGCAAGGTCACATATCCTGAGTTTGCACCGGTTCGCACGCTGACAGCTCCAACAGACACCACCGTTGTGGGCAAGGAGGCTGAGCAGGTGATGTTAGGATGGAAGATGGACGGCGCTGCTTCATTGCAGAACGATACGCTCAACGTCATCACTTATATGCTTAACAACGGCACTGCCGGTCTGCTCGACCTTGACGTCAATCAGCCTATGCTCTGCCTCGGAGCAGGTGCAGGATGCATTGACATGCGCGACTATTCGCAGTTTGTGATGGTGGGTCAGCCCAATGAGGGTCAGACTCTTGAGGCTGTGAAGGACATCCTCCTTGCCGAAATCAACAAGCTTAAGCGTGGCGACTTCAGCGAAAAGCTCCTCAGCTCGGTGAAGAACAACCTCAAGCTCAACTTCCTCCGTTCGCTCGACAGCAACAGCAGCCGTGCCAACGCCTTCGTCCAGACATTCGTCAACGGACGTCCATGGCAGACAGAGGTGGAGAAGTTCGACCGCATCAACGCCATGACCAAGCAGCAGATTGTCGACTTCATGAACAAGCACTTCACGGACGGTTATGCTGTCGTTTACAAGCGCATGGGTGAGGACACGACGCAGAAGAAGATAGATAAGCCGCAGATTACCCCCATCCCCTCTAACCGCAACCTCCAGAGCGCATTCGTGAAGGAGATAACCGAGTCGGAGGTTACGCCTATACAGCCGCGCTTCCTCGACTACGACAAGGACTTCCAGCGTGCACAGACCAAGCGTAAGCTGCCGGTTTACTATATCCAGAACAAGCAGAACGAACTGTTCGACCTCTATTATCGCTTCGAGTTCGGTGAGGAAAGCAACAAGTGGTTGCCTTACGCACAGGATTATTTCGACCTGCTCGGCACAGACAAGATGTCTGCCAAGGAGGTGAAGGAGCGCTTCTATGAGTTGGGCTGCAACTACGGCATCTCTGTAAGCAACTCCAAGATGTATATCTTACTCAGCGGTCTGGGCGAGAACATGAAGGAGGCAATGGCTCTCATGGAGAACGTCATCAACCACGCCAAGGCTGACCGTGAGGCTTACGACCGCTTCGTGAGCACAACGCTGAAGTCGCGCAAGGACAACAAGCTCGACCAGAAGACCAACTTCCAGGCTCTTCAGACCTACGGTATGTACGGACCGTACAACGCTTTCCGCAACGTGCCCAGCAGCACAGAGCTGGAGCAGAAGGATCCGCAGCAGCTTGTAGACCTCATCGCTTCTCTGAAGAACTATAAGCACAGTGTCATCTATTATGGTCCGATGGAGCTGAAGCAGCTTATCGCCACTATCGACAAGGGTCATGCTGTGGGCAAGAAGTTGCAGGACGCACCTGCCGCCAAGTATTACACCAAGCAGCAGACTCCTCAGACCGAGGTGCTACTGGCTCCGTATGACGCCAAGAACATCTATATGATGCAGTATAGCAATGACGGTAAGAAATGGAATCCGGCTGAGCAGCCCGTCATCACAGTCTTCAACGAGTACTTCGGTGGTGGCATGAACGGTGTGGTATTCCAGGAGCTTCGCGAGAGCCGCGGACTGGCATACAGCGCTTATGCTGACTATTCTACACCGAATCGCCAGCGCGACACCGACTACGCCATGACTTACATCATCTCTCAGAACGACAAGATGAGCGACTGCATCCGCGTGTTCAACGACATCATCGATACTCTCCCGCAGTCTGAGCAGGTTTTCGAGTTGGCTAAGCAGGCCACCAGCAAGCGCATCGCTTCTGAGCGAATCACCAAGACTGGCATCATCTTCTCTTACCTCAGCAACATGGAGCGCGGCATCAATTATGACATCCGCCGCAACATCTACGATGCACTGCCCAACCTCACTTTGAAGGATGTGGTGAACTTCGAGAAGAACAACTTTGCCGGCAAGACTTGGCGCTACATCATCCTCGGTGATGAGAAGAACCTCGAAATGAAGGCTCTCGAGAAGCTCGGAACCATCAAGCGAGTATCAACAGAAGAAATCTTCGGCTATTAAGCCGAAAGGACGCATTCCTTAGTCAGGGATAAATAAAATAACAGGAGTTACGAGCAAGGCGCAATGCCAGACTCGTAGCTCCTGTTTTGTTTTTAGGCGTAAACGAAATAGGGAGTGATGTATACGGGGGTATTAGGCAGGGCTTTGACAAAAACCTTTCTCCACAAACCTTTCGGTGGCACACCCTATGGGTTCATGATATTGTTTGGCGAATGGGCTTTACGAGAGCGTTGCTCTCGACACCCATCCTCCAAACAATATCATGAGTGATGCCGATGCATCACTGTGCCACCAAAAGGAAAAACATACAAAACAGTTGATCACACAGTAGCGGAGGTTTCCAGCCTCCGCAGCACCAAGTCAGATACAATTATATGCAAAAAAAGTCAGAAGTGAAGACTTCCGACTTTTTATTTTGGTAAATATATAACTTTCTTTGTACTGTGTTTGTTATTAAGGAATTGCCAACTTGTAGTTTTTACTTCCTATTCTCAATATGTAAACTCCTTTTGCTAAAGTTGGAGTCTTCAATGTTTGTTCATCTTTTGTGTTAATAACAAACATTGTTTTACCAGACAAATTAGTAACTGAGACAATTTCGTTCTCTTTAATTTGACTGATATTAATAGAACCATTTTCAACGGTTATCTTTTCCTTTCCATTGTTTATGGCTTCAATGCCGGTATTTTGTATGTTTATAATCTTATTCACCTCATCAGCCTCCTCATAATTGGTATCTCCATTTTGGTATGCTGTAAGTACTGCTGTTCCAGCTTTTAGAATACAAGCATATTGTTTGCCTTCTTGCGAGGATATCATAACTGTTGACAGATCTGTTGAGCGGTATCTTACGGATAGTCCAGAATTAGATGTTGCTGTTAGTTCTATAGTTTCACCTATTTCAGCATCAGCGAAATCCTGTTCCCATGTAATCTCTTGTTTTGCCTTATTTATTGTTAGTGTTCCTTGTTTATAATCCAATGTGTAATTTTTTGCTTCCGCGTCAGAGCAATATATAGGATAAGTACCAGCATCACTTGAATTTGTAGCTATAGTATATACATTTGGCATTTTTTCCAATACTTCAGACGTCTCTTTGTTCTTGAAGCCAACGTAAGTACATGATAGTTCAGGGTTTTCTTCCCCATAATTTCGTTTTATACTATTGGGAATTATTGTAAGAGGCGCTTTGGTTATTGTATATGAGCATGGAATAGCGACGGAAACATTCCAGTCGTTGTTGGAGAATAATACATCCAAATCCGTCTTGTATGTTCCGGCATCTTTAGGTGTAGTACTTTTGTCAAATGTTACGTCATGTCCGTCAACATTATTTATAAAAGTAAGCTCAGGCGTTTTGCCAGAATATTCCACTACTGATTCTTTGAAAGAAAGCATTGGTTTCACATTGTAGAATTTTCCTAAAAGAGATTGGTATCTTTCAGGGTTGGCAACATAAATGGCTTCTATGGCTGGAGATATTCCATATTCTACAGGGATATGATTTGTAAAAGTTTGTCCATGTTGCGTATAAGTATGATCGTAGGCTTCTTTGTAGTAAACCTCAGATAATTTGTCTGAGAAAATATACAGTTTCCCTTTGAAATTTCCCAAAAAATACTTACTTCCTATTCGTCTTAGTTCCGTACCTATATATATGTTTCTTAGGTTAGGACAATCGCCGAGACCATAGTTTGTCACATCCTCTATTTTTCCAAGAACGATTTCTTCAAGATTCTGACATCCGCGAAATGCACTTCCGCCAAATGTTCTTACATTAGGTGCACAGAACTTCTTGATTTTTGTATAATAAAAGCAAGCTGCTCCAATAGAGTCAACTTTGTTCATTCCATACACATATTCTAAATTTTCACAATTGTAAAACATATGCGTGCTTATATATGTAACGCTGTCAGAAATATACACACTACGCAATAATTTTGATTTGGAAAATGGTGAAAGACTTCGGAATGTTTCACCATCGGTATTAGAAGATGTGTATGTTAAATTTCTTCCTACAAAAACCGAATCCAAACTACACTCTGCAAATAATGAACCTTGTTTATTGCAATCCGATAAGTATAGTGTCTTATGTCCACTCTGGAATGTTATATTAGAAAGAGAACTACAGCCACTGAAAGCGTCTTGCCCAATTTTTGTTACAGTGTTTGGAATGACGAGCTTTTCAATACTTGAACATCCTGCAAGACAATGATTCTCTATTGTTTCTATATTTCCAAAATCTATAGATTCTAGACTAATACAATTCTCAAAACTATAACTTTCTTTCATCGAATCTTTAGATACAGAAACAATTGCTCCAATCTTGTATTCTTTGCTCGATATCTTCACGCGATCAGCAACAGCATTTATCACACTTGCAAATTGAAGATAATCCCCATTGCCCCAAAAGGCATTGAAAAAATCGGTCTTTTGCTTTTCGGTTTCTGGTCTTGCCAATGCTTTTTGATTGGCAAAACCTTTTCCTGAGAATCCTCTAAATAAAACACCATGAACAGCTGCATATTTCAGTTGTTCGGTAGTCGCTTCTCCTTTATTTGTATAAATATATACTTTTACCAAGAAGTTTCCTTGTGTTCCGGTATTCACGCCCTCTATGTCGTAACGAGTTTGTGTAATATCTACTTTCTTAGCCTGTAATGACAGTATTGAAAGCATCAGAAAAAGAAAAATTAAAAGTTTTTTTGTCATAATTATATTAATGCTATAAAGATTTAACAACGAACAATAAGCCTTTAAGTGCTTTTCTTTAGTATGCAAGCAACTCTTGACTTTTTGTCAATATTGTGATTTTCGTAAGTTTTATCTCTTTACAATCGTATAACTTATAGAAGAACTTGCACTTCCTACACTATTTCTACATTCCACATAATAGTAAATGTAAGTACCGCCATTATAGCCAGCATGAGATTTATCAAAAACAATACTCTCGGTCATACCTTTTTTGCTTCCTGTATTATGGTACACAGCTGAACCATATTGTCGCATACTTTCTACTTTAGTGAGTTCTTTTTTAGTTGGAGTAGTGCTTGGCTTTTTCGAATAACATTTCCAATGCACAGTGGCACTTAGATTACTTTCTTTGTCTCCACCGGTTTTGAATCTAACTCTAATAGAAAATCCGTCCAAATCTGTAGTGGTCAGGTATTTGTCGAATTTTGGAGCAGTTACCTTCTGCGTCGTTGTGGTTGTCGAAGATGAATGGTCATCATTTTCATCATCGGGACTGCAACCACAAAACAAGTATGTTGCAAATGCGAGACAGACAGAAGTTAAAAAGATTGTTTTTCTCATATTATATTCGTTTATAGTTCATTTGCTTTTCTTATGAAGTCTGTTGGTATATAAGCTGTAGCCACCAAACACAATCCAGTAATCTCCACAACCACACGTTGTTGCCCTGCAATACGGGCTACTTTTCCGGTTACTCCCTCAAACTCTCCGCCTATCACCTTTACGATGTCACCGCTTTTATAATGGCATTGTTCTGAAGATACGATGCGCACGTGCTCGCTTTCAGTATTCGTTGCTTTGATGAAATTCATCATTGATTCGAATGAGATAGTAAGGGGAGGGTGCTTACCATTGGATTCCAAAGGCTTGGTCTTATCAAGATAATACTTTATAAAAGATGGTTCGTCGGTTTTCTTTTTGACAAGTTCGTTTGCTTGTGCTCTTGTAGTATATACAAAAAGAAGATTGGGAAGAAGAGGCTGTAATATTCGCTTCTTCTTCCCAATCTCTTTCTTTACGACATAATGCATAGGCATGTATGACTGCACATTGGCTGTAGATATGATGTCGCAAGCTTTCTGAGTTCTGTTGTAAGTCACTCGCAATACGAACCATTCGTGATTTACCTTCTGTATATAGTCCGAGGACACCCCTGTTTGTAAGCTTTGAGCTTCGGGGAGGACATTGGAGGTAAGTCCAACGTGAGGAGATCCGCTTAGACCTCGTCTGGTATGCGCATTAATCAATGCGTTCATATCGTCTTTTATGTATTGCATTAAATAGCTTCTTTCATACACAAAAAAAGCGTGAACCGCCGTTGTCCGATTCACACTCTGAGGCCGTGAGAAGTGCCCTATACTGCTGAACGAACAACAGTATAGCCCACGCCGATATGATATATAGCAACATCTGTACTTATCATATGCTGGCCTCTTATTGTCATGACATTATGTCATAACGCAAAACGGCTTCTACGAAAGCACAAACAAGGTATAATCACACCCATGGACATTTACCGTTGCCATGTTCAAGGCAGTACAGTTATCTTGAAATTTCTCACGTTTCAGAGTGTACGTTGAACCTGACGTATGTAAACGCCTTTAATATGTCTGAACTATAGCCCCACCCAACTCCGCTTTGTACAATTCGGTCTATACGACATCACTATACGCTGCACGGCGTGAGCTGTCTCTTTTTTATATTAATGTAAGAACTCGTCTTACTCAAATATTATTCTCGAGACTTGATAGTTCGTATGCAAAGGTATATATTTTTTTCAAAAATGACAAACAAATATTATAAAATCTTTATGTTTTATATTTTGTGTACGTGGACAAAGTCAGAAATGAGAATTACGGAGTTGGTTGATCTTTCTGAAAACTGCTCACGCAAGGGCGGAGCCTCAGACGAATCAGCCAAATCCGTAATCGCAAAATAAATTCTGTATTCTTCATCGCGCACCCTAACATCATGTCTTCCTGTCTTCTTGTCTAAAAAACATGGCTTCTTGTCTTCTTGTCTAAAAACATGGCTTCTTGTCAAGACAATATGTTGCACTCTTTGTCTGAACGTGGGTGCGGGGCTACGGCGAGACGCCATAGCCTCCCAAGTTTGTCTTGTCTGCTCAATATCGTAACAAGTAATCACGAAAAAACGAAATCCTTGTGTTCATCTTCTCACACCATGAAAACATGTCTTCCTGTCTAAAAACATGTCTTCCTGTCTAAAAACATGGCTTCTTGTCGATAAACATGTCTTCTTGTCCGCTATACAAATATCGTACAAATGGTAAAAAGGTGTTACAAAATAAAAATTGATTCTAGAGTTCCAGTTTGCTGTTTTTACGGTGTTTTGCTGTGCAAACAGCACCCGAGCTTAACGATAGCGCCACTTTTACAGTCCAATAGTGACTTAATACAGATTTGCTTTACACGGTTTTAACAATTCAAAAACAGTGTAAGT
>ERZ1027251.32-NODE-32-length-47158-cov-24.097128_pt1 | contig 47158 bp, 42 predicted proteins | sample MGYA00519474_ERZ1027251 | MGnify/ENA primary metagenome ERZ1027251 (study PRJEB26926, sample SAMN06164779) | human gut metagenome | biome: ENVO:00009003; feature: ENVO:2100002; material: ENVO:00002003 | host: Homo sapiens | place: USA | collected 2012 ...
CAAAGATAAACAATAATATTGAATTGTTAAAAACACAACAATATTATTTGATTCAAAATACCGCCAAATTGCAGTTTAATTAGTTGAGAGTTGAGAATGGAGAGTTGAAAGTTATGATATGTATGATAGTTAATCATATTGATTATTATATACTTAATAAGGTAATCATCGCTCGGCTTTGCCGCTTGCCTTAGCAAGAACTCTCAAATTTCAACTCTCAACTCTCAACTTCGTTAGATAAATTCCTGTTTAGCGATTAGCCTTTCAGAAGCTCACAAAGCTGCTTCATTCCTTCGCTTGCTCCGCATTGCAGGTGCGTGAAGTTCTGCCTGCCTACGCCGAGCGACGGCTCCGGATCGATGAGATAGACGGGTACGGAGGGGCGCACGTAATGGATAAGTCCGGCGGCGGGGTATACGTTAAGCGACGTGCCTATAATCACGAAGATGTCGGCTTGCTCGGCTGCTTCCGCTGCTACGCTTATCATCGGCACCGATTCGCCGAAGAACACGATGAACGGACGTTCCAGCGAACCGTCTCCGGCGAGTGTTCCAGGCTTCACCTCACAATCGTCTTCGGTAAGCTCACGCTGGTAACGTGGGTCGTCAACGTCGCGCGATGAGCACACCTTGGTTAGCTCGCCGTGCAGATGGATGACATTCGTTGATCCTGCTTTCTCGTGCAGGTTGTCCACGTTCTGCGTGATGACGGTCACCTTATAGTCCTTCTCCAGGTCGTGGATGAGGCGATGACCCTCATTGGGCTGTGCCGCATAGAGCTTGTGGCGCAGCATATTGTAGAAGTTGGTGACGAGCGTCGGGTCTTTAAGCCAACCCTCATGCGATGCCACCTGGTCCACGGGATAGTTCTCCCACAGTCCGTCGTTACCACGGAATGTCTTGAAACCCGACTCAACCGACATGCCGGCGCCGGTAAGAAATACGATGTGCTTCATAACTATATTATTGTTTTTGCAACGTCAGCATGGCCTTGCCGCTGCCGTTGGTCAGTTGTACACGACCTTCGCCTGCCGACTTATACGCCTTGACGCTTTCGAGAGCCTTGAGTATCTGCTGCTCATACTCCATATGAGCGCAGAGCATAAGCGTCGTGCCTATCTCCTTGAACGATATGGTCTGCTTGGCAGCATTGACGCGTGCTATGCCGTTGATGGAGTTGCATCCGGCGCAGCCGAACACGCTGTTCTTGGCTGTTTCGAATCCCAGTGTGGGACTGAACTCGGTCTTTGTAGTGTCAATGGCGGTGCCGCCGACTTCAACGATGTTCCATTCGCCGTTAAGGTCGACTGCCTCACCTACTTTCTTCGACGACGAACAGCCGCTAAAGGCAATGGCGGCAACGATTGCCAGAATGTTATATTTCAGCTTCATAAATAAAAAATCTAAATTGAGAAACGAATAATTCTAAATTGAGAAATTCATAATTGCGGCCGAAGCCGCAACCAATTCAAACTCAAAATTCAAAACTCAAAACTCTACTTGAGCTTCCATGTGGCACCGTCCTTGGTGTCCTTCACCTCAAAACCGAGTTCGGCGAGTTCGTCGCGGATTCGGTCGCTGGTGGCCCAGTCCTTCGATGCCTTGGCCTTAGAGCGCAGGTCGAGCACCATATCCACCACCTTGCCGAAGGCTTCCTCACGATGAGATGCCGAGCCGGCGTTGTCGGGACGCAGACCGAGAAGGTCGAAGGCGAAGAGGCGCATTGTCTCAGAGAGTTCCTTGAGGTCAGCCTCAGAGATTGTGGCCTTGTGGTCAACGAGCTTGTTGACAACGGAGCATGCCTCGAAGAGGTGAGCGATGACGAGCGGAGTGGCGAAGTCGTCGTTCATGGCGTCGTAGCACTTCTCGCGAAGCTCGCTTACCATCTTCTTTGTCTCTGCGTCGCTCTCAGCAGAAGCTGCGATGCGGTCAAGGTCGCTGATGCCGTTCATGAGTTTCTCCAGTCCCTTCTGCGATGCCTGGAGTGCTTCGTTAGAGAAGTCGACTGTGCCGCGGTAGTGAGCTGAGAGGATGAAGAAGCGGATGGTCATCGGAGAGTAGGGCTGTTCGAGGTTCTTGTTGTTGCCGGTGAAGAACTCCTCGAGCGTGATGAAGTTGCCGAGCGACTTGCCCATCTTCTGTCCGTTGATGGTTATCATGTTGTTGTGCATCCAGTAGCGCACCATCTGGTCGCCCTGCGAAGCCACAGCCTGTGCAATCTCACACTCGTGGTGCGGGAATACGAGGTCCATTCCTCCTCCGTGGATGTCGAAGTGAGCGCCGAGATACTTGCGTCCCATAGCTGTACACTCGCAATGCCAGCCGGGGAAACCGTCGCTCCAGGGGCTTGGCCAGCGCATGATGTGCTCAGGAGAAGCCTTCTTCCAGAGGGCGAAGTCAGCCTGATTGCGCTTCTCTCCCACGCCGTCAAGAGCGCGTGAAGCGTCCTTTACGTCGTCAAGATTGCGACCGGAGAGGATGCCGTAATGATATTTCTCGTTGTATTTCTTTACGTCGAAGTATACCGAGCCGTTGCTCTCGTAAGCGAATCCGTTGTCCAGAATCTGCTTCACCAGTTCCTCCTGCTCGATGATGTGGCCCGTGGCGTGCGGCTCGATGCTCGGCGGGAGCACGTTGAGCGCCTCCATAGCAGCGTGATAGCGGTTGGTGTAGTACTGTGCTATCTCCATCGGCTCGAGCTGTTCGAGGCGTGCCTTCTTCTCTATCTTGTCGTCACCCTCGTCAGCGTCGTGCTCGAGGTGGCCCACATCGGTGATGTTGCGTACGTAGCGCACCTTATATCCGAGGTGCTTGAGATAGCGGAAGAGGATGTCGAAAGTGATGGCGGGACGTGCGTGTCCGAGGTGTGGGTCGCCGTAAACGGTAGGTCCGCAGACGTACATGCCCACGTTAGGCGCATGCAGCGGCTTGAACACTTCCTTTCTTCGTGTCAGGGTGTTGTATATCCAGAGAGCTTGTTCCATAGTTCTGTATATTGTGATGTTTTTATAGTGTTTTTGTATTAAGTGAATAGTGCTTCAAGGCACAAATTTACACATTTCTTGAGTCATACACAAGCATTTCACTTACATTTGTCTTTTAAGCATATACTGTGCCGTCTGTATCATGCTGAATACGTAACGGCGCAGCGGAATGAATGCTGCCGAGGGCTTTGTCTCCTTCAGACGACCGTCAGGTGTGGAGACGTAGCAGAACGCATTGCCCGTCTTCGGCTCGTAAATGTAGCAGAGATTGTGCGAACGTGCCACTATCTGATTGTCGGCAGAATAGAACACGAGGGGACGTTCGTCGCGTGTGAGGTCCACTCCGAAGCCGTCATACTCATAGCTGATGCCGAGCAGAGAGAGCAGTGTTGGCATCACGTCCACCTGCATGGCGAGTTTCTCCACCCTTCCGTTCTTCACGCCGGGACCGAAGACGATGAGCGGTATGTGATTATACGACTGCGGCAGCTCGCTGTCCACCTTTCCTACTATCTTGCCGTGGTCCGCCATGATGACGAAGACGGTGTTCTTATACCACGGGCAACGGCTGGCGCGGCGCAGGAAGTCGCCCACACACCAGTCTGCATACTCCACAATCTGCGTCTCAGGTTCCTTAGTCTTGGGCTTAAACCACGACGGGATGATGTATGGAGGATGATTGCTGATGGTAAGGAGCGTAGCCATAAACGGCTTCTTTCCAGCGTATTTCTTGCTCGTTTCGTTGATGCGGTCGAGGGCGTACGAGAAGAGGAAATGGTCTGAAACGCCGAACGAATTGACCACTTCTTCCTTCGGATACGACTCCTGCGAATAGATGTCGTCGTAACCGTTGGTGGTGAAGAACGCCTTCATATTGTCGTACTGAGCCTCGTGAGTCATGAAGAACATGTTGTGATAGCCTTCCTTGTGGAGCACGGTGGGGATGCCGTCGCGGTGAGGCGTAACCGTACCCTTCATGAGATTGCGGAACATCAGGGCAGGGAACGAATAGAGCGAGGCTGTCATGCCGTGATTGGTATGGATGCCGGCGCTATAATAATGGTCGAAAGCCATTGAGTGGTTGTAGAGCGAGTCGAGCGTGGGAGTGAGTCTTTCCTTCTGTCCGAATGTCTGCATAAAGCTTGCCGACATCGATTCCATAAGGATAACCACCACATTGGGCTTCTCTTTCCCTGCCACGGCGCTCTGGCTGTTGTCCACGTAGCGACGCAGGACGTGCGTTGAGTCGCACTTGCCCGTTATGCCAAGGCTCTGTCGTGCCTCGCTTATGGCTTCGGGATAAGGCATAAGATGTAGCTCACGGTTCTCCTTTCGCATGTCGTCGAGGGCAGAAGTGAGCAGATTGAATGCGGGATTGATGCCGAGCTGATTGAGGAAAGCGTCGTCACAATAATATGCCTCCGACACCTTTATGGGATTATATCCCGTCCTTCCTCTGATGCCGAAGACGCAGAGAGCGGTCATGGCGGCGGCAATGCAGAGCCTGCCAAGAGACGCTGCGGCTTTCCTAAGCCCGTTGTCTCCCCCGATTATATGCGCAAAGCCTATCGGATTGTTGTTTTTCTTGCCGATGAGTCTATCGAACACGCGGCGCAGACGCACCATGAGATAGACGTAAGCGGCTGTGCAGACGAAGAACATTGCAATGTAAAGGAAGTACGACTTCTCTCCCGTCACCATTCCAGCCGTGGTGCCAGCATAGCCGAACCACTCGAATATGGACGAATTGATGTTCTTGAAGAAGTAAGCGAAGTAGGGGATGTTGGCTGCGGAAGCCATGAAAGCAATGCTTCCGAGTATGCCATACCACCAAACAGTGGCACGACGCATCCAGCGACGCGTCAGCGAGAAGGCTGCCGGAAGCAGCGTGAAGGCGAGCGGCACGACGGTTATGTAGCACGTAATGACGTTGTCAAACCACACGCCGCGCACGAAAGCCGTGAGCGGATTGGCGGACGTGCTTTCCACCATGCCGTGCAGCGCCACGTATTCCGTCAGTCGGAACAGCGACAGAAAGGCGAGCGTGAGAGCATGAAGACTCAATATCCACGCTGCAGAGAGAAGAAAACGATTGTTCTTTTGCATAAATACAAAGGTACAATAAAAGTTTTGAATTAGGAGTTTTGAGTTTTGAATTATTCTTTGCTTCGCCTGCAATGGCGAGTTTTCCGATTTCAGATTCTATCATCTTCATCTTCTGCTGTCTTTTACAAACGTAAATACATAAAAAAACTCGCTGTAAGTCCCCGATATGGAACTACAGCGAGTTTTTATTTATTTTTCGTAATGGTTATCAGTGACCACCGATAGCCCACCACAGCGGAGTGAGGTTAAGAAACGCTTGTTCTTGCTGTTGCGATATTCGTCAGCAAGAGCAGGATAAGTGCCGATATAGCCATAGCCACCGAGGTCAGAGCCATTTACAAGACCATTGGTAGTGGCTTTCTAATCGCTTGAGTAGCCTGCGGTCAGACCATTCCAGCAGTATGTAGCATCAACAGTAGCTAACGCAGTCTTGTTCTGGTCGTCCTTTGCCCACAACTTCTCTACCTGAGGAGCCTTCGGGTTTGTGAAATAAGATACATAACCGGTCTGTGTACGGTTCTTATAGTCGCCCGGCAGGAAGTAATAGAGCAACGCACGTGGGTCAACCTTTGAAGGCAGACCATCGAAGAATAACTGCTTTGTCGGGTTGTCGGTATTAGGCTCCCAGTGCTGGTCGAACTTCAAACCAAGATAAGTTGAAGCGTCCTTTACATGTTATGTCCCAAGAGCGGCTCATCGGACCTGAAGTCGCTCCAGCCATCGTACTCCTGAACAGCAGCAGTGCCGTCAACGGTCTTGATACCACTACCCTGAGCCACAGCAGCCTCAAACTCGCTCTTAGCCTTTGCAGGGTCTGCCTCAGACAGACGCATTGCGAGACGCATACGCAGAGAGATACCATAGTTCTTCCACTTTGCAGCATCAAACGCGAATACAGGGTCGTTCTTCTTCTCATCGTCGTTAGGAGCCACCTCTGTGTTGATGTTGCTTACAGCGTCAGCAAGTTCGGCAAGCATCCAGTAGTAAACATCCTTCTCTGAGCTGAACTCCGGATTTACGCCATGGAAGCCGTTAATAGTGGCATTGGTACTTGTAGCATGAACTGCGCCCATCGGTAATGCCGAAAGTGCAAGCAGCATACCTACTGTTTTGACATAGATGTTTATTTTTATATACTTCACATTATATATAAATATACTGAACTATTGCAAGTTCAGAGAATTCAGAAGTTAAAGGAGTTAGCGCTCCCTACGGTCCTATAAAGCGACGTTTTGCGATGATTACGCCAAAAGAAACGAACGCTCGTTTCAGCTGAGAGGTATCTCGTACCAGCTGAAACGGGCGTTCGTTACTTTTGATAAACTTTGTATATACGGGTGCTGTTGTGCGACTATTGTTGTGCGCACTGCTAATCATTATAAGTTTTTTTCAGCTCTTTTTGTCCTATTACTCGAAGTAATAGAGGAATGTGGCGATACCGCTGAGCGCCTTCTTGTTGGTCTCCTTAATCTCGATGCTGAACTTAATCTGCACCTTGGCGATGCCTCTGAGGTTCTCGATGGAGTGGAGATCGGCTACGAGGCGTACTGACTCGCCAGACTTCACTGCCTGTCCGAACTTCATCTTGTCCATGCCATAGTTGACCATCATCTTCAGGTTCTTCACCTCAATGATCTGGTTCCAGAGATAAGGCAGAACGGAGAGGGTGAGATATCCGTGTGCTATGGTTGTCTTGAAGGGGCTTTCGGTAGCCGCGCGTTCTGTGTCGACATGAATCCACTGGTGGTCCAGTGTGGCGTCGGCAAACATGTTGATGCGTTCCTGGCTCAGCTCTACGTAGTCGGACACGCCGATGTTCTTGCCGAGCAGAGCAGTGAACTCATGAAAACTGTTGATTATTACTTTACTCATATTTGTTAGTTAGATATTAGTCGCCGTCTGGTGCGTACATATAGTCGTGCAGAGGGTCGGGATATTCGAAGATTTCCTCCTTGCGGAAGAATCGCTCCATCTCGATGGCTGCTGTCTCAGGTGAGTCAGAAGCGTGGATGATGTTCTCCTGTCCGCTCATCGAGTAGTCGCCGCGGATGGTTCCCGGAGCAGCCTTTCTGCCGTTCGTAGCGCCTACGATGTTGCGCACAACTGTCACGGCGCTGTTGCCCTCCACGCACATTGCCACAACCGGAGCCGACTTCATTGAGGCGATGAGCCACGGGAAGAAGGGGCGTTCGGTAAGGTGTGCGTAGTGTTCGTTGAGTATCTTGTCGTCCAGCTGCATCATCTTCATTCCGACGATGCGCAGACCCTTGCGCTCAATGCGGTTTATCACTTCGCCGATAAGACGGCGCTGTACTGTGCAAGGCTTTAAAAGCAACAATGTTCTTTCCATATTATGGTATTTTTAAAAGTGTGATGATTCAGTGTTATTGCAAAGTTAGCGATTTTTTTTCTTTGTGCTGTCACTTTGCCGTGGATATCATTCGTTAGACGAGAAAATATTGTTTTTGATGACATCGTTGACGAGGCGCAGTCCGTAGACGTCCTGACAGCCCGAACGGTCTGTGCCGCCGAAGTCCATCATCACTATTCCTGCCCCGCCGCGTCGTCCTTCCGCTGCGCGTTCCTCCAAGAGCTTTGCCATGAGAAGGTTGGTCTTGGCGGCGTTGGCGCGATATCCCTCCGTGGTGGATACGGGTTCTTTGGTGTATTCCGTGGACGTGATGCAATATCCCGACGTGTGGTTTATCATCCACGTATAGCGTCCTGCCTCGTCCGCTTTCCTGCGTGTTCCGAGGAGGAAGATCTGCTGCATGGCTTTGGTTTTCGCCTCCATGTCCGCTTCTTGGCTGGTGTCGTAGAGGTCCTGAACGAGCAGGCTGCCCTTTTGCGTGCATCCCTGTATGGTGGCAGGGTTGGCGGTGTCGATGATGCCGTCGTGACGCCATCCCTCCACGAATGCTCCGTGCGGCACGCTGTCATACTTGTCGCGCGAGAGCAGGAGTATGCGTCCTCTCAACTGTCCCACGGTGATGTCAGGACGGAAGTCGACGAGTAGGTCGCTGTTGAGCGCCAGTATATAGTCCATGCGGTCTGCCCAATGGCTGCTTTCGCGGTTGGGCGACGATTCGTGTCGCATTATGATGATGGCGAACTCCGACGGGTGAGCGCGGAGCGAGTCGCGCAGCATGCTTATCACGGCGGAGAACGTGGTGTTTGTGGCAAACTCGCCGTGGAACACCGTCATCTTCTGCATGCCCAACGAGTCGGTGGCGAGGTCTGGACGGAGGTCGAAGGCGCGTATGCCAGCCTCCCATTGCTTCGCCAGCGTCAGTTCCTGCGTGCGTGCTATGTAGTTGCCCGCGAGCGTATCGGCGTCGATGAATCCCTCTCCCGTAGCAGCGTCGTGCGTGCCGGGAATGGAGAGTCGGCATACGGGCATATCGTCGCTTATCCGTCCTAACCAGTCATTGGCGTTGACCGTGGTGGCGAGGAGCGTCAGGATCAGTGTTATGATGGTGTTGCGGTGGAGAATTTTGATGTTCATGAATGATTAATGTATATAGTATTAAGCAAAGTTACTATTTATATTTATGTTATCTGCCTAAAATTGAGTAATTTTGCAATCTGGTATACATTTAGATATATATTTACACCAAGATATGAATACGACAACAATAAAGGATTATGAGGTGATGGCTCCGGTGGGGTCGCGTGAGAGTCTTCAGGCTGCCATCCAGGCAGGTGCTGACAGCATCTACTTCGGTGTGGAGCAGCTCAACATGCGTTCGCATTCAGCCAATCATTTCACCATCGACGACCTTCGTGAGATAGCTGCCACATGCGCCGAGCACGGCATGAAGAGTTATCTTACCGTCAACACCATCATCTATGACGAGGACGTGGAGCTTATGCACCACATCATCGACGCTGCCTATGAGGCGAAGATTTCGGCTGTCATCGCTTCCGACGTGGCTGTGATGACATACTGCAGGAAGAAGGGTGTGGAGGTGCATCTCTCCACACAGCTCAATATCAGCAACGCCGAGGCGCTGGAGTTCTACGCTCAGTTTGCCGACGTGGTGGTGCTTGCGCGTGAGCTTAACATGGATCAGGTGGCTTACATCCACTCTCAGATTTCGGAGCGAAACATCCTTGGTCCCAACGGCGACCCCGTCCGCATCGAGATGTTCTGCCACGGCGCCCTCTGTATGGCTGTCAGCGGCAAGTGCTATATGAGCCTTGAGAACACCGGACGCTCCGCCAACCGCGGTCAGTGTATGCAGATCTGCCGCCGCTCTTACACCGTCACGGACAACGAGACGGGTCATCAGCTCGAGATTGACAACAAGTACATCATGTCGCCCAAGGACCTGAAGACCATCCGCTTCATCGACCGCATGATGCGTTCAGGCGTTCGCGTCTTCAAGATTGAGGGTCGTGCCCGTGGAGCCGAGTATGTATATAACGTAGTGAAGTGTTATAAGGAAGCCATCGCCGCTGTCCTTGACGGCACGTTCACCGAGGAACGCAAGGACGAGTGGGACGAGCGTCTCGCCACTGTCTTCAACCGCGGCTTCTGGGACGGATATTATCAGGGTCAGACCTTGGGAGAATGGAACAGCAACTACGGATCGAACGCCACCGAGAAGAAGGTGTATGTAGGTCGTGGCGTAAAGTATTTCTCAAAGCTCGGCGTAGCGGAGTTTACGTGTGAGGCATGCGAATTCTCCGTTGGCGACCGCCTTCTCATCACCGGTCCCACCACCGGCGTAATGTACGTAGACGTAGACGAGATACGTTACGAGCTGAAGCCCGTAGAGACAGCCCGGAAAGGCCAGCACGTCTCCTTCCGTGTCCCCGGAAAGATACGCCCCAGCGACAAGCTGTTTAAATTAGTGAAAGTAGAGAACAAGTAAAAGAATAACCATGACAATAAACGAAGCACAGGACGAAGTCATTGAGCAGTTTCAGGACTTCTCCGACTGGATGGACAAATACCAGTTATTGATTGACCTTGGTGGCGAGCTTGAGCCACTGGCAGACAAGTATAAGACAGAGCAGAACCTCATCGACGGCTGTCAGAGCCGTGTGTGGGTGCAGTGCGACATGACCGAAGAAGGCCATCTCGTCTTCACCGCCGACAGCGACGCCCTCATCGTAAAGGGCATCATTGCTCTCCTCATTCAGGTAATAAGCGACCACACCCCCAAGGAAATCCTTGACGCCGACCTCTATTTCATCGACCGCATAGGTCTGAAGGACCATCTTTCCCCTACCCGCTCCAACGGCCTCTTGGCTATGGTTAAGCAGATAAAGATGTACGCCTTAGCCTACGAAAGCAAGCACTAAAGATTATGAAGAAGCTCTTTTTCTCGTCCGTGGCAATGTTTGTGGCAGTTGTCCTTGCCTGCTCTTGCGCTTCCTGCAAGAACACCGCAAAGACATCAGCTGCTGAGGCGGACACCATAGCCCTTGTAGGCCCGACGTTCTCCGCCGACTCAGCCTACGCATTCACCGCAGCACAGTGTGCTTTCGGTGAGCGCACAATGAACTCACGTGCCCACGACTTGTGTGGCGAGTGGATAATGAAGAAGTTTGCCTCCTACGGCATGACCGTTGAGGCTCAGGACGCTGACGTGAAGGGATGGGACGGCACCACGCTCCACTCCCGCAACATCATCGCGCGATTCCGTCCTGAAGCCACCACGCGCATCCTTCTCTGCGCCCATTGGGACAGCCGTCCCTGGGCTGACAACGACCCCGACTCCACCAACTGGCGCAAGCCCGTTATGGCTGCCAACGACGGAGCCAGCGGTGTGGCTGTGATGCTCGAGATTGCTCGCGCTCTGCAGTCTGATACAACGCTGAAAGTGGGAGTAGACTTTGTCTGCTTCGACGCCGAGGACTGGGGCACGCCGCAGTGGGCTGATGTTGCCGACGATGCCGACACATGGGCTCTCGGCGCACAGCATTGGGCTACGCACCTGCCGGAAGGTTACGAGGCACGTTACGGCATCCTGCTCGACATGGTTGGCGGCGCCGGCTCTAAGTTCTATCAGGAGGGCGTATCCAAGCAGTACGCAGCTGAGATTGTCAACAAGGTATGGCGCACCGCTGCCGGCATCGGCTACGGTTCGTTCTTCCCGATGAAGGACGGCGGCATGCTCACAGACGACCACGTTCCCGTAAACGAGAAGGCAGGCATCCCCTGCATCGACATCGTTCCCTTCTTCCCCGACTGCCAGCAAAGCTCGTTCGGTCCGACATGGCACACCGTGAACGACACGATGGAAAACATCGACCCCAACGTGCTCAAGGCAGTAGGACAGACAGTATTGCAAGTTCTATATTCTGAGGAATAATCTAATTTTTGAATTTTGAATTAGGAGTTTTGACAAAAACCTTTCTCCACAGTCCGCTTATGGGCGCAAATCCTATCGGATTTAAATAAAAGGCTTTACATTAGGTCTTACGAGAACCCGTTCTCGACAACCTAATGTAAAGCCTTTTTATTTGTGCATAGCACGCGCCCATAAGCGGAAAAAACAAACTGTCAAAGCCCTGCCTATCAATTTCTAACTCCTAATTGCGCTTTGCGCACTCGCGCATCACGCGGAGCCAGTTGCCGCCCCATATTCTTGCCATATCCTCTTCTGAGAATCGGCGGCGCAACAGTTCCTTAGTAAAATTTATCAGTTCGGAGGCATCGGCAAGTCCCGATACGCCGCCGTCGCCGTCGAAGTCCGTGCCCAGACCGACGTGTTCTATGCCCATTATGCTGATGGCATGCTCCAGGTGGCGCATGGCGTCGAGGACAGAAGCCTTGCCTTCTGCTTGCAGGAATCCGGCGTAGAGCGTTATCTGACATACGCCACCCTTCTTAGCCATTGCTCTCATCTGGTCGTCCGTAAGGTTGCGTGGTACGTCGCACAGCGCCTTGGCGTTGGAGTGAGAGCATACGATTGGCGTCTTTGATATTTCCAGCGCGTCGTAGAACGACTTCTCTCCCGCATGACTAAGGTCGACCATCAGTCCCAAGCGGTTCATCTCGCCAATGACCTTCGCTCCGAATTCTGACACACCGCCGTGAGTATTGGCGGAACGCTTGGCGGAATCGCATATTTGGTTGTCACCATTGTGACACAATGTTATATACACAATGCCGCGTCGAGCGAAATGCTCCACGTTGCGTATGTCGTCCTCAATGGCAAGTCCGTTCTCTATGCCTATCATGAGCGACTTCTTTCCTGCACGCTTGTTAGCCCAAAGGTCGTCCTCTGTTCGTGCCAGAGCTATCAGCCTTTTGTCTCTCAATACAGTCTCGTCTATCTTGTCAAAGATAAGGTCAGCATACGCTTTCGGTCCGCTGACGGGGAACGGAGCTATCTCTGCGAACGTCTCTCCCGGCTTTGGCTGCGGCAGATACGCCACCATTGTCACGGCGTCCGTTCCGCCCTCCGACATCTTGTGGAGGTCGTAGAGGATGCGTGGGTCGCGCTGTTCGAAGGCTATTCCTTCGGGGAAGAACATCGGCGTGTCGCAATGCGAGTCGAGTGTGAGGTGGCGTTCCTGGAAGCGTCGTGCCTCACGATAGAGGCTTGCCTCCTTCGTGAGCCACTTGAAGAGCGGCTGTCCGTCGTCGCCGAGCCACTCAGGATGCCACTGCACGCCCATTACAGCCTTGTGCTCGCTGCTCTCCACCGCCTCGATGATGCCGTCAGGCGACGTTGCCACCACGCGCAAATGAGGCCCTGCCACAGCCACCGCCTGATGATGGAACGAGTTGACGAAGATGTTGTCCGTCCCGAATATCTCGTGCAGCATAGAGTCCTTCTCTATATCCACGCTGTGCGTAGGTTCCGACTGGTCAGCGTCCTGCGAGTGCTGGAAGTTTGTGGCGATGTGCGAGATGTCCTGATGGATGCGTCCTTCGAGCGCCATTGCGAGCACTTGCACGCCGCGACAGATGCCGAGAATGGGTATCTGACGATTGAATGCCAGACGAGTTATCATCAGTTCAGGCAGGTCGCGAACGGCATTGATGTGATGCAGCTTGGTGGAAGGCTGTTCGCCTGCCCACAGCGGGTTGACGTCCGCTCCACCCGTCAGTATTATTGCGTCCACGCGTTCCAGCGTTGACTGGATGACATCCGCGTCGTCTATGGGCGGAATGAGCAGAGGAGTGCCGCCCGCCTTGACTATCTGGTTATGGTAGAGTTCGCGTACGGTAACGTCAATGCCGCTATGATTGGTGGTAATGCCGATTACGGGACGCTTCGATTCTTTCGGTGCCTGACCGTAAACGGCTTTCAGATGTTGTTCTAAGGAGAATGTCTTCATATTATAATATGTGTGTATATAAATGCCAAAGCGCCCTGTAAGCGCAAAAGTGAGCGGCACGTCAGTGTGTCACGCCTTTACTTTTGCCCTTACAGGGCGCGTCTTTTGGATGTCTTGTTGTTTACGCCTCATTAGTCCTCGTCCAGCATATCTTCCAGATGTACTGGAATTTCGCGTTTGATGCTCTGGTCGAGCGAGATGAGAGTCTCGGTAGAAACCACTCCCGGAATCATCTGCATCTTGCTGTTGAGGAGGTCCATGAGCTGCTCGTTGTCACGGGCATAGAGCTTGATAAGCATAGTGTAAGGACCGGTGGTGAAGTGACATTCCACGATTTCAGGGATGTCCATCAGACGTTCCACCACAGTCTTGTACATGCTGGCACGTTCGAGGTTGAGACCTACGTAGGTGCATGTAGTGTATCCGATGCTCTTCGGATTGACGTCGAAACCGCTACCGGTGATTACGCCGCCCTGGATGAGGTGTTGCACACGCTGGTGAATAGCAGCGCGCGATACTCCGCATTCAGCCGCTACGTCCTTGAACGGAATGCGTGCGTTCTTGGAGAGGATGCTGAGGATTTTCTTGTCAAGATTGTCTATCTTATCCATTCCTTTTTGTTTTTATGTTTATCCTTTACAATTTGTCAGCAAAATTAGCCATTATTATTGAGATATACAACAATGTGAACAACGATTTTTGAATTATTGTGCAAAATGACAGCGGAATGGTTGACTTTTATCTCTTAAATCTTTCCTCCGTAGCAAAGGTCGCCGGCATCACCGAATCCAGGCACGATATACTTGTGCTCGTTCAGACCCGGGTCAACGGCAGCGCACCAGATGGTGGTGTCCTCGGGGAATGTACGGCGTACGTGCTCGATGCCTTCTGGCGAAGCTATCACGCAGACCACGTGAACGCGCTTCGGGGTGCCCTTGGTGAGGAGTGCCTTATAGCCCATCTCCATTGATCCGCCGGTGGCAAGCATCGGGTCGACGATGAGGAGAGTGGCGTTGTCGAGGTCGGGAGTGGCAAGATATTCCACGTGGATGCCCACCTTTGTGTGAGCGGCGTCCTCATACTCGCGATATGCCGAAACGAAAGCGTTGCCGGCGTGGTCGAAGATGTTGAGGAAGCCCTGGTGGAAGGGCAGACCTGCGCGGAAGATGGTTCCGAGCACCACCTTGTCAGTGGGCACGTTCACCTTTGCCGTGCCAAGCGGAGTCTGCACGTCGCGCTCCTCATAGTCGAGGGTCTTGCTGAGCTCGTAAGCTATAAGTTCGCCCACGCGCATGATATTGTTGCGGAAGAGGAGACGGTTGTTCTGATAGTTCTTGTCGCGCATTTCTGCCATATACTTGTTGATGATAGAATTACGCTTGCTGAAGTCTATGATTTCCATATAATAAAATAATAAGTGTATTTGGTAAGGATTTTAATTTCAAATTATGCAAAATTACACATAATACGGCTATGTGCCAAAAATTTTGCATAACTTTGTATGAAAGAACAATATAAAAACCAATCAACTATGAAACGCTACTTTACCTTTGCGCTCGCCTTGTGCTTCTGCATGGCGCTCAGCGCACAAAACTTATTCGTAGGTACGTACAACATCCGCAACCATAACTCTTCTGACGACAGCAAGGGTAATGTGTGGACAAAGCGCTGCCAGGTTATCTGTGACCAGCTCAACTTCGAGGATCCTGACATCTTCGGTACGCAGGAGGTGCTTGTGGGCCAGCTACACGACCTGCTGAAGGGTCTTGACGGCTACGGGTATGTGGGCGTGGGACGCGATGACGGCAAGGAGGACGGCGAGTATTCTGCCATCTTCTATAAGAAGGACCGCATGGAACTGCTCCAAAAGGGCAACTTCTGGCTTAACGAAACTCCTGACAAGCCGGTGATCGGATGGGACGCCGCCTGCGTGCGCATCTGCTCGTGGGGCGAATTCCGTCAGAAGGAGACGGGCTTCCGCTTCTATTACTTCAATCTCCACATGGACCACGTCGGCATTGTGGCTCGCCGCGAGGCTGCCAAGCTGGTTGTGAAGAAGATAAAGGAGATAGCCAAGGGTGCGCCTTCGGTGCTGACGGGCGACTTCAACGTGGACCAGACGGACGAGATTTACGGCATCTTCACGTCGTCGGGCATCCTTGAGGATTCATATCTGAAGGCTCGCCACCGCTTCTGCGAGAACGGTTCGTTCAACGATTTCCATCCCGAATACACCACCACATCCCGCATCGACCACGTGTTCCTCTCACCCAACTTCGAGGTTGACCGCTACGGACTCCTCACCAACATGTATTGGACCGAGACGGCTGCCGAGCAGCCCGAGCTGAAGAGCACGCAGGCTCCCGGCCAAACGTCGTTCCGAAAGAGCACGCTCCGCACACCCAGCGACCATTATCCCGTGCTGGTGAAGATCAAGTATAAGAAGTAATCGTAGGCAGGGCTTTGACAAAAACCTTTCTCCACATGCCGCTTATGGGCGCAAACCCTAATGTAAAGCCTTTTATTTGTGCACAGCACGCGCCCATAAACGGAAAAACGAGTAAAAAACATAAGATTACAAGAAGGCAGGAAGAACAGCTTTATCCTATCAATTCAAAATTGTACAATTCAAAATGCGCCTTGGCGCACAATTCCTCGCTCGGCTTTGCCGCTTGCCTAAGCAAGAATTCACAACTCCTAATTCCTAATTCGGACGGCTTCCGCCGTCCGCTAAATCTGTCCTGCCTCCACCTGCCTTACGATGCGTTCCGTGTATTTGTCCACTCCCTCCGGGTCGTATTTCTTTGTCAGCGAGGCACCGAAGAGCGAGGCGAAAGCTTGGTAGAAGCCGGCTCGGATGGGACCTAAGAAAGCCTGGATGAGCTGGTAAGACGACGAGTTGCACTCACGGTAGACCAGCTTGATGAGCAGTTTGCCCTGCGAATAAGTCAGCTTCTTCATGCGCGGCGTATACTCCTTGCGTATACCCTTCTCTACGCGCTTCATGTGTTCGTCCTTCGATTTCTTGTCGGGCAACGTCTGCAGATATTCGTATGTCTCCACAATGATGGAGTTCACCTCCTTGGCTATGGGCAGCACCTTCTTGATGTTGGCCACCAGTCGGTTGTAAGCCTGTCGCTGCTTCTCGTTCTTGAACGTCAGTTTGGGGTAGACATAGAGCGTGTTAAGCTCCACGTACTGTATGCTGTCATTATCGACAAGCGCCTTGCCCACCTTCACCATTGGCACGAAAACAGGCGAGTCGGTTGTCTCCTCGTTTTCTTCAGAAGTGATATCGCCTTGAGCGGCCGCCGTCATACAAGCCGTGAAGAGCAGAATGACGGTCATCGTCAGTATGGTATTTATTCGTTTGAGCATAGCTATTTTGTTTTAATTGACGCGCGGAAGAGGCTTAGAACACCATTGCCACGTTCACTCCTGCCGTCCTGTCCTGATAATACGGCATGCCGAAGAAAGCCGTGCGCTTCATGCGATTCTCTCTTTTCTTCTCGCGGAAAATCTTAGGATAGAGCCAGTAAGCGAACTTTGTGGAGAGCATGCCCACGGCAGCGCCAGCCAATACGTCGTTTGCCCAGTGGCGGTCGTTGTGCATTCGCAGGTAAGCCACGGCTGCAGAGAGTCCGTAAGCCGTGTATCCTATCCACGGATGTGTAGTGCGATATTCCTGATAAAGCATCTCAGCACCCACGAAAGCCGTGGCGGTATGTCCTGAGGGGAACGAGTTGCGCGACGACGAATCAGGGCGTCTTTCCTTGAACGTATACTTCGCCGCGTTCACGACGATGGCCATCGTTGCGTAAGACATCATCATGATGATGGCACGGTCCTTGAAGGCGTGCTGTCCTTTCACGCCGCAGAGTCCCAGTCCGAGCGTCAGCGCAGCCGGGGCGTACTGTATGTAGTTGTCAATGGAAGTCTTGTTAAGTCCTTTCTGCGAGAACGTGTTATGCAGATTCTCGCGCAGATTCTTTCCCCAAGAAGCGTTCACGCAGATTGCGCCGAAGACTGCCACGCCACCCGGAATCAGCCATTCTGCTGCACGGAAGTGATGTGTAGGGTCTTCTTTGTCTTTGTAAGGATCGTAACTGAAGGCGCTGTCCAGATTGTCGGCAGCCCCACCGTAAGGATATGTGGCCACGGCAGCGGTGTCGGCAGCGATTGTCTTTTCGTTAACGACAGTGTCTGCGACGCTGAAAAGTGAGTCGCCCTCATAGTCGAAGCCGTCCGCCGCTGTGCTGACAGTATCGGCAGCCATGCCCTCATTGTAGGTCATGGCGTTAACGTTGAGCGAGATAAGCGTCATGACAAGGCTGACAGCCAATGTCATTATAGTGTTGTTCTTGTTCATAATCTATATTGGTTTACAAGGATGCAAAGTTAGTAAAAAAGTCTCATACAGCACAAAAGTTTGCTCATATTATAATTATCAGCGATAAACAGGAATTCGTCTGCTATTCTAAAAAAGTCGTCTTGTCCACCATGCAAATATTGTCCAAAGAGTAAAATCATGTTACAAAATAAAAATCAATTATAGAGATTTAGATTGCTGTTTTTACGGTGTTATGCTGTCTGAACGGCACCCATGCTTTACGATAAAGCCTCTTTTACAGTCCGATAGTGCCACTATCAGAGTGTAAAAGAGGCTTTGTTGCATGATAAAAGTGGCGGTATTGGAGTGTAAAAGTGGCTCTATGACAGAAAAAAACGGCTCGTTTGCGAGTCTGATTTCATAACGCTTCGTCAAAAAACCGCATAACCCACTGTGTATAAACACGTTGTCTCCAAGCGCTCAAAACTCAAGAATTTCGCACCAAAGATTTTGTTGTGCGCTCAGCTGGCAGTATTGAGCATTAGAAATGCAAATATTGTCAAAGCCCTGCCTACCACAACAGACTGATGTAACCAATAAACAGCCCTACCAGCTCTCAACTCAATTATACTCCCTCCCCACTTGCAGCATACGCTGCTTCTGCGGGCGATACTCGTCGTTTATGACGCTGTTTGCCGGTCGGTAGTAATATGTGCGGACACCGAGCAAATCGAATATCACTTGCGGGAGATTGTCCGTCATGAAGGGGCGGTCGAGGGATCGCTTTATCCTCTCCACCTGCTGCGGATGTGTGGCAGCATATCGGGGCGAGACGTATATCATGAAGGGGATGTCGAGCTGCGAATGCAGGGCACGAGGAACATCCGTCATGAGGTCGGTGCGACCCTGCTGCAGACGAAAGTCATACACCTCCTCGCCGTGGTCAGAGAAATAGAGCACGACGGCATTGCGGTCTGCGAACATGCGGATGATACTGTCCACCACGTAGTCGTTGTAAAGCGTGGCGTTCAGATAGTCAGCCACCACGCCGCGCTGCTCGTCGCTGAGCCTCAACTTGCTCTTCACGCTCCTCACGCTGAACTTGGCGAAGTCAGCCGGATGGCGCTCGCCGTAAGCGGTATGCTGTCCGTAGAGATGGAAGATTATGAAGTTGCGCTTAGGAGCCTCAATGTCATGGCGGTTGGCACGATAGGCATCGACAAGCTGCATGTCGTACTGGTAAGTGCGCGTGTTGTGATGATCGAAGAGATAAGGACCGATTCCGGGAGCGTTGAAGAATCCCATCGAGGCGTTAAACTCTTTGTCCATCTCCATGCCAGCATACTGATTGCTGTAGAACACCACGTTATATCCGCAGCGACGGAGCAGGAAGGGGAAGAGAGGGGCGTCGCACCAGCTGCGGCCGTCGCCGACAGCCACGGGAGAGAGAAACTGCTTGAAGTTCTGCGTGGTGCCGTTGTCCGACGCCACCACATCGTTGAACAGAAATAGGCTGCCCTGCTTACTGAGAGCCTTCAGTCGCGGATTGGTGTTGTACTTGCCGTCGTAGAGATTGCTCATGTGCCTGTTGAACGATTCGCCCACTATCATCACGAAGTCGGCCTCGCGCTCGCTGCACCACACCTTCTCCTTATATGCATGCAGCGACCGAGCGCAACGCGCAAACTCGTCGCGGAAGCCAGCGTATGTGAGCGCCGACTGCCAGATGTTCCACATCGCATTGCGCTTTATCGGCGAACGATATTTAGCCACGCGGTCGTAGTTGGCTTGAACGTCAGGACCGAAGAATACTGTCTGCCCGACCATCACCACGCCTGTGAAGCCAGCTGCCACAGCCCACAATCTACGCTTCGGAAAGAGACGCCAGCCTTTCACACGGCGCCCTACCCTAACCTCCGCCACGAACAGCGCCACGTATACCGCGAGGATAACGAGAGTGGGGAGCGAGAGGACGTAGGAAGAAACGAACTCGGAGCTTTCGCGTCCGTTGGTCTCGCAGAGGAATTGCCAGGAATAGGCATCCCAATGACGGTTAAACATTACGAGCATAAACACATTGCTGAGGCTATATGCAGCCATGACAGCCTGCAACGCCACATGCAACGCACGCTCCGTCCTTCGTCCCATCAGCGAAGCCAAGCCGCAGAGCAGCCAAGCGAAAACGCCATAGAAGAGAATGTTAAAAACTATAGCCACCGGCGCATCCCACCACGTCTTGGTGTTGAGCATCAGCAGCTCGGGCAGCATCAGCAGCACAATGTAAGTGCCCCAAACCGCCGGATTTATCTTATTGGAAGTAAAGTTCATTTTCTGTTAATTGTTTCTGTCTACGAAATATATGTTTTTGCAAAAATACACTTTTCTATGGGAACTTACAAGCAGCACCCCTATAGAAGTAACCACTCTGCACACGTATTCATGTCAAAAACGTCTTCATATCCACCATGCACATATCGTACAAAGAGTAAAAACATGTTACAAAATAAAAATTGATTATAGAGTTCAGGTTTGCTGTTTTTACGGTGTTTTGCTGTACAAATATCCGTTGTTTCCGCGTCTGAGCATAATAATTATATTTGGGTTAAACTAATGGAGAACGATCGAAGAACAATCGAAGTCATAACGGAGGACTATCGAGAAACTTTCATTTAGAAGCTGAAGTTAAAGCCGAGGCCTAATGCTTTTCTGTTTGTCATATTGTCGTTGAACATGTTGATGTTGGCATAGACAGCGGAATTCTTGCCTTTGGTGATATTGAATTGCATGAGTGGAGCGGAGGTGTTGGCCGAAAGAGCCATTTTCTTTTGATGATGGGCTGCTACAAGGAAAGATGTGGTCCATGCCACACTAGCTACGAAGAATGCCGCTGCTCCTATGGCGAAATAATTAGTTCCCGGGCCCCCCATATTATAATATGCGACGAAAGCAGCACCAGGTAAGCAAAATGCACTGGCTACAAAAAATACGCTTCCGCCTATCCAAGCCGTCCACTTCATTATTTTTGCTTTCCTCAACCTTTTAGCTGAAGAGTGTTTGTCTATACTTTTTAGCAACTCAGCATTTGATATTAGGCTGTCGTTATGTTGCTGAAAAGTTAAACTCTCGCACATAGTTTCAGAGCCAAAGTTTTCCAATACCGTTGAAGTAGTGGTTGTGCTGTCGTCATTGGCGATAGTGTCTTGTGCGTTGACGGCAAGTGAGCACATCATGACTGCCATCAGCAAAAATAATCGTAGAGTATTCATTTTTTTCTGTTGTTATGCCAGCATATAATCTGGCATGAGTTATACAGAAGCAAATTTAGAGAATTTTCTTTAGTTGGCAAACAGAATTTTGCAACAAAAATTAAAGGATCTCTCTTTGCCGTACGACACAGAGAAATCCTAATGATTTGGGTTTAATTCATCTCCCCGCTAAACTCCAAATTTATAAGCATAAAAAAGGCTTTATGTCAGGTCGGCGAGAAACTTGTTCGCGCAGGACCTAACATAAAGCCTTTTACTTAACTGAACTTTCACAAGTTCAGTACTTAATTGAATAATTCAAAAAAACTCTATTTCTTCTTTCTGTCCTCCTCAATGAAGCGCAGCAGGTGTTCCACTGCCTCACTCTCGGGGATGGCTTTCTCTATGCAGGTTTTCTGCTTGTAGAGCGATATCTTGCCTGGACCGGCACCTACATAACCGTAGTCGGCGTCAGCCATTTCGCCGGGACCGTTGACAATGCAACCCATGATGCCTATCTTCAGACCCTTCATGTGGGCTGTCGCTGCCTTTATCTTGGCGATGGTGGAGCGGAGGTCATAGAGCGTGCGACCGCAACCGGGACATGAGATATACTCCGTCTTGGAGGTGCGGAGGCGGGCAGCCTGAAGGATGGCAAAAGAGGTGTCGGCGATGTCGCGGACGGTGATGTCGCCGTCGTTCATCAGCCAGATGCCATCCGTCAGTCCGTCTATCATCAGCGCACCCATGTCGGCGGCTGCCTCAAGCTGGAAGTCGGCTTTCTCTGCGGCGCTGTGACGATACATCTGGGCGAAGACAACAGGATTGAAGAGGCCGTTGGTCCACAACTCATGGGTCAGCGCACGCTGTTCGCCGAGACGGTTCTGCTGATTGCTGACTGCCACTACCACCACTTCAGGATGGGCCTTGAGGCAGGCGAGATATTCCTCAGAGGGTGCTCCGAGCTGAAGCACGAGGAACTTGACGTCAGCCTTAACGCTGCCGATGAACGGTGTGGCGTTGTAGGGGAAGATAGGGTAGGTGTCTGGCTCGCCCTTGTAGGCGTTGAAGTCGACGATGTATTTCTGTCCCTCGCGGCGGTCTGCGGGCAGAGAAGCTCCACAATAGATGTAGTCGGGAGTGGTGTCAGGGCTGAACTCCACGTCAGCGGCGTTCTCGTCCTTGCCGTAGGAAGCAATAACGACGGGCGCATTGCTACCTCCGATGCCACCTGCGGCACGTGTCTTGCGACGTTCCGGACGGAGCCAGTCGAACTCAGCCGACTCTGTAGCGGGCACCAAGAGATGTCCTTCGCGCTTCGTGATATAGTCGACGAGATGCTTTGCCACCGGAATCTCTGCCTCAGGCTCCTCGCTGAGGCTCACGCGGATGGTGTCGCCGATGCCGTCAGCAAGCAATGCTCCGATGCCCACGGCACTCTTTATGCGACCGTCCTCGCCTTCTCCAGCCTCGGTTACGCCAAGGTGGAGCGGATAATGCATGTCCGCCTTGTCCATCTCGCTGACGAGCAGACGCACGGTGCGAACCATGATGACCGTATTGGAAGCCTTGATGGAGATTACCACGTTGTCGAACTGCTCCTTCTTGCAGATACGCAGAAACTCCATGCAGCTCTCCACGATGCCCTCCGCCGTGTCGCCATAGCGCGACATGATGCGGTCTGAGAGCGAACCATGATTAACGCCGATACGCACGGCGGTGTGGTGCTCGCGGCAGATATTGAGGAAGGGCACGAAGCGGTCTTCAAGCTTCTTGAGTTCCTCGGCATATTCTTCATCCGTATATTCAATCTTCTTGAAGACACGGGCAGGGTCGACATAGTTGCCGGGATTGATGCGGACCTTCTCAGCGTACAAGGCTGCCACGTCAGCGACATTGGCGTTGAAGTGAACGTCAGCAACGAGCGGAGTCAGATAACCGTCGGCACGGAGTCTGGCGTTGATGTTCTTGAGGTTCTCTGCCTCGCGACGTCCCTGCGTGGTGAGGCGAACCAGCTCGCCTCCAGCTTTGATGATGCGCTCAGCCTGCGCCACACATGCCTCCGTATCGTTGGTATTGGTGGTGGTCATCGACTGTACGCGTATGGGCGAATCGCCACCAATCTGAATGCTGCCCACCTTGACGGGAGACGACTGACGACGGCGATAATTAAAGAGATCAACCATAATGATGAAATAAAAAAAATAGGAATTAGGAATTACGAATCAAGACCAACTCCTAATTCGTAATTCCTAACTCCTAATGGTTTAGTTTACTTTATACTCGAACTTCACTTCTGCCAGCTCCTTGTTGGCATTCTCAATCTTCTTGCCCAGTCCTGCCTTATATTCAGCCATCTTTGCGGCTACATTCTCGTCGCAGAGGGCTATCATCTCGCAAGCGAGGATGGCAGCGTTCATGGCGCCGTTGACGCCTACCGTGGCAACGGGGATTCCCGGGGGCATCTGAATGATGGACAACATGGCGTCCAGTCCGTCAAGCATACCCTTGATGGGCACTCCGATGACGGGCAACGTGGTGCTGGCAGCTATTACTCCCGGCAGAGCGGCAGCCATTCCTGCTGCGGCGATGATGACTTTGACGCCGCGATCCTTAGCGCCTTTTGCGAAACTTTCCACTGCGTCCGGTGTGCGATGTGCAGAGAGAGCGTTAACTTCAAAAGGAATCTGCATGTCGTTCAAGAACTTGCATGCCTTTTCCATGACGGGCAGGTCTGATGTGCTGCCCATAATGATGCTGACTAATGGTGACATTGTTATGTTTATTTAGATGTTATGTTTATGCTTTTACAATCTCAATATTATGGTGTATGCCGTAACTGTGCCGAGCAGGAAGCCGTAACATACCTGACGGAGAGAATGCTGGCGCAGAATCATTCGGCTGGAACCAACCATTCCTGCAAGGATAAGCACCACGCTGAACCATCCCAAGGGATTGAATCCGAAGATGATGGAGAACGCAAGCAGCGCTCCTGCCACGCCTCCGATGGCTGCGGTGTGTGTGGATATCTTCCACCAGATATTTATCATGGCACAGAGAATCTGGATGACCAGCGCCGCTATGAGAATGTTGCTCATAAAGTGCGGGATGTTTATCTTATGCATCACATAATAGCACACGAAGTAGCACATTATGGAGATAAGATAAGGTACGACGCGACGCTCCTTCTTGCCCAGCTCAATGAGCGTCCAACCGTGGTAATGACGATAGAAATGGATGAGCAGAGAGGGCATGAGGATGGTGAAGGCGTAGACAAGAAGCAGAACGGTGAGCTTGTATGCCCACGGCATCAGACTGAGATAGCTGAACGTGAAGAGGGCTATCAGTCCGACGAGCGACAGATAGAATGGCGTGAATGCCATGCTCAGTATTCGCGCTGCGAGGATAATGTTCTTTTCTTTCATGCTTAAATATATTGTGCTAAAGACTTTAGTCTTTCCTCAGTCGGGCTATCGGCAGTCCGAGTTGCTCGCGGTATTTTGCCACGGTGCGTCGGGCGATGGGATAGCCGAGCTTTGCCAGTTGCTTGGTAAGGGCGTCGTCGCTAAGCGGCTTCTTCTTGTCCTCCTTGCTGATAAGGTCCTTAAGGGCAAGCTTTATCTTTCTGGTGGACAGCTCTTCTCCGTCGCCTGTGGTGTAGCCGTCTGAGAAGAAGAAGCGCAGCGGGAAGGTGCCCCAGTTGGTTTGGGCGTACTTAACGTTGCTGACACGCGATATGGTACTGATGTCCAGTCCCGTGCGGTCAGCGATGTTCTTCAGAATCATCGGTTTGAGATCTGCCTCATCGCCGTCCTGGAAGAACTTCTTCTGCCAGTCGATGATGGCACGCATCGTCACGGAGAGCGTGTGGCGGCGCTGCTTTATCGCATCAATGTATCCCTTCGCCCTTTCCACCTTCTCCTTGGCGTAGAGCAGGGCTTCCTTATCGCGCTTCGACATGGACGACTTGTTGTTGCGATAGGTCTCCATCATCTCCGTGAACGACGGCGAAACCTTCAGTTCGGGGATATTGCCACCATTGAGCGTGAACGTGACGTTGCCGTCGTCGTCGGTGTCGATGATGAAGTCGGGGGTTATCTGCTGTATGTTGCGGCCTTCGGTCTCGCCAAGCGAGGCTCCCGGCTTGGGGTTGAGGCGACGAATCTCGTCAATTACGCGCTTCGCAGTGTACGAATCGGTGTTGAGAGCGGTCTTTATACGGTCGAAGTGTTTCTTCGTGAAATCGTCGAAGAGCGTTGTCACCACCTTCTTCATGAGCGGCTTCAGCTCGTTGTCGTTGCGTCTGTCAATCTGGAGCAGCAGACACTCCTGCAAGGTGTGTGCTCCGATTCCGGCAGGATCGAAGGTCTGAAGGATGCCGACAATGCGTTCGACATCAGCTGTGGTGCAGTCGATGCCGTGATAGATGGCAAGTTCATCGCTTATTGACTCGCTGTCCTTGCGCAACAGTCCGTCGCTGTCAAGCGAACCGATGACGTACTCCATGATGTCGCGGTCGGTCTCTGTCAGCTCCAACTCACCCATCTGCTCCTTCAGGCGGTCATAGAACGACGTGGTATTGCCATAGACCATCTCCTCATAGTCTGCAGACTCGTTGTTGCCGCCGTACTGGTAAGAGGCTGTCGGCATGTCGTCGTCGCCCTCTCCTATTCTCTCAAGGGCGGCATTCAGCGCCGACTCGCGTTCTTCACGCTCGTTCTGTCGGTCGAATTCGTCACTGACGATGTCCGTACCATTGTCGTCATCGCCGTCGTGTCCTTCCGCCTTGCTGTTTGTGGAGCCATAGTCGTCGCGACTTCTGTCGTCAGTATCCCTGTCATGGGGATTATCGAGAGCGTCTTCCGTAGACGACACCTCCAAAGCGGGATTGTCGTCGAGTTCGGCATTGACATTCTCTTCCAACTCTGTCAGGGGCATCTCAAGCAGATGAACCTGCAGCATCTGCTGTTGTGACAGACGCTGCACCTGCTGGAGTTTCTGTTCTTGTGTCTGGATGAATCTTTGTTCCATCTTAAGCGAGTTATTTATATATTGAGTCTTCGACTTATTAACGCCAATAAGGTTTTACTTATGGTAGTAAGCCAAAGCCCTTTCCTTCTTATCGTTCATATTCTGTGTATCGTTGGCATATTCGTCCCATGTCCTTCGTGCAGCCTCAACGATGGGCGATGTAGGCAGAGCCTTTCTTTTAAGGATGGGGTCGAAGGTCTGGAAGACGGAGAGCACATCCACCACATCCTTGGTGGTCAGCGTGAGCATGCGTGCCACGTCAGCCACCTCCGGCGTCTCCTCCACCATAGTGTTGGGGGTAAGCATGAAGTAGAGGTCGATGAGTATGGTCAGCGCCGCTGGCGTCAGCTTCGTGTCGTCGGCGACGGGCAGATAGAAAGTCTCGAACGAGTCGATGCTTTCCACACCCATAAAGAACGAGTCGGCATCGCCGAAGCCTTTCATTTCTCTCACCCGCTTGGCGTCCTTGTTGAGGCGTCGCGGATTGTCGGCGTATGTGTCCCAAATCTTCTGGAGTGACGCAGTCTTGTGATCGAGCAACTGCTCCATCTTCTCGAAGAGAGTCTTGGGATGAATATGCAGCTCAATGGCGAGGTCCACCATAGTCTTTGACCATGGCGACTTTACGTCATCGGGCTTTTTCTTGCAGGCCTGCATCAGAAGCAGCCAGTAGCTGTCAGTCCAAAGATTGTTATTGGCCATATATTTTTTTGTTGTTATGTTCGTTGTTGTTATTTTATGACGGCAATCTTGCACACCGTGCCCTTTCCGCCGTCCTCTGTAGCAGTCTCCACCATGTAGATGCCGCTTGCCACACGCTTGCCCTTTGCGTCGCATCCGTCCCATGTGAATGTTCCGCCATTGGAGCGTCCCTGAGCCACAAGCGTACCGTTGGACGTAACTATCTTAACGTCAGCATTGAGCGTCAGTCCGGTCACGGTTATCAGTCCGGTATAGTCGGGCTTGACGGGGTTGGGGTATGCATAGACATTGTCCTTTGTCATCTTCTCGGACGGCTTGGTGGCGTCAGCCATATATGAGCACAGTCCGGCACTTGTTCCGAAGAACACCTCTCCGGTCTGTTCATTGGCTGTTATCGACTCTACGTCGTCCGAGAGCAGATTAGAGTTAGAGGAGGTGAAGTGCTGAAGCTGCTGTATGTTGTCAGCGCTTATAAGATAGACACCGTTGCCTGACGTTCCGAACCACTTGCGTCCGGCACCATCCACATAAATGGCAGAGATGGGCACATTGGAGAGGAGGTAGTCAGCAAGATTGGTGCCGTCGTTGCGCGGAATCTTCACCTGTGTGAACGTGTCGTCATCTGTTCCTATTTGCGAAGCAGGCAGCATAAGCGGACCCACGTCAGTACCTATCCATATATTGCCCTCAATGTCCTCAGTAACGCACGAGACGTAATAGATAGTGTAATTCTTTCCGTCTTGGTTAACAAAAGACCGGTATGACTTTGAAGCGCCGGAAGATGGCTGGTAGCAGGCAAGACATGCTGTCTGCCAGTTGTTATTGCAGAACCACACCAGTCCGCGGCTGTCCTTGAACATATCCTTTGCGTATGCGAATGAAAAGCCTGCCGTGGTTATGAAGTTGGGGTTGTTGAGGTCTGTCCACTTGTCATCCTTGAGTGCAATCAACGATGTCTTTCCGCCAACCGACTCGCTGTTGAAGCAGAGCAGCGTGCCGTCGTCAAGGAAACAAAGCGTCGTCACTTTATTGTATCCGTACCATGCTTGCTCTTCCACGTCAGCATGCGTAATCGGACTATTGTCCTCGTTCCAAAGTTTACGGAACTCGCCATCGTAAAACTCATACAGTCCGGTTCGGGCTGCTACATATACGTGCTTCTCGTCCTTCGGGTCAATGGCAAGAGCGTATGCAGAGGTAAACGCTGCCTTATGGTCTTTGGCGAAGCTGGTGTCGTACATCTTCCACGTGCCATCATGAGAGAGCACCTGCACGCATCCCGTTCTGTCGGATGAACTTCCCGGTCCGCCACAAGTATAGAGGGTTCCGTTACGCATAAGCATGAATCCGAAAGTGTTATAATCGGGTCCGTCTGCCCTAATGCCAGTCTTGTTTATGGTAAATGAGCGGTCAACTGCCAAAGTCATGTTGGCAAGTGAGCCGTCGTCATCATTAATCAAGAAAGAGCCGTCCTTCGGGTCTGCACCCACAGTATTGAGATGCTTGGCAATACTTCCATGATCAGACGATGTGTGGTAACAATAAGTGTTGTTACCTCCGCATGCAAACAAAAGTCCGTTCTGCATAACGCAGTTATCCATATACGGCCATGCCAGCTTCTTTACCGTTCCATCGGCAGCAATGGTGGAGATGTTGTAGTTCTTTGCTCCCACCAGTCCTTCCTCCATCCAGAACAACCAGCTGAATCCCTCTGATGCCAACTTATCCCATTCGTTCGGGTCGGCAAGGTTCTTGCGCATGTCACCCTTGAAGATTTCGTTGTCCGTAGCGGCGTAAATCATGCCGTTGTTGATACACAAGGCATTCACCTTTTCCTGCAATGCGTAAGTATCGGCAATGGTGGCGTTCGACACGTTCACAACCACAATGCCAAAACCTGTGGCAAGATATGTCAGATTGCCGTTCGTGAAGACATTGTTGATGGTCTTGTCGTACGTGAGCGACTTGTCGTAATAGTCAGAGATGTTGGTGATGTCGAGTTTCTCACTAAGCAGGTCGATATTGCCGTTACTGTACACAATGACGAGACGCTTGGCAGCAGCGTTCCAAGAGATAAACTTAATGTCGGTATCGCTCAGTCCGTTGTTGCGGTCCATCGTTGTGATGCTCTCGTCTGACGTGTCGTAGACATACAGGTCGCCAGACGCCACCACGTAAACGCGGTTGCCCACCTTTACGATATGTCGTATGTCGCTATAAGCCATGTACGACTTCCATGTGCCTATCGGGGGTGTGCTTGCCACTGCTACCGTTGACGCTGTCATCATTGCCGAAAGCGTGAGCACTACGGCGCAGACAGACACAGCAACCGAGCGTGTCAGGGCATTTATGGTCTGCTTCAGTGAGAATATCTTCATTGTAGGATTGTTATTGTTTCTGAATATTACTGATGGATGGGTGTCGGCGTGTTTAGCGCTTCAGGAAGCGAGCCAGCTTCTCCACAGCCCTTGCACGGTGCGAGATGGAGTTCTTGATGTCCAATCCCAACTGTGCGAACGACTGGTCGTGACCTTCAGGCACGAAGATGGGGTCGTAGCCGAAGCCTTCCGTGCCCTTCTTCTCCTCAGCGATACGGCCTTTCACAGTGCCCTCAAAGAGAGAATAGTCGGCATCATCATCCTTACGTGCCAGACAGATTACTGTTCTGAACTGCGCGTTTCTGTCCTCCTTACCCTCAAGGCGCTGGAGAAGCTTGCGCATATTGGCTTCCGAGTCGTGGTCGGTGCCTTCAGCGTAACGTGCCGAGTGGACACCCGGCTCGCCTCCCAATGCAGCCACTTCCAGACCCGTGTCGTCGGCGAAGCAGTCATAACCGAAATGCTCCACTACATAACGTGCCTTCTGAATGGCGTTGCCCTCAAGGGTGTTGGCGGTTTCTGGGATGTCGGCATGACATCCTATGTCTGACAGCGAAAGCACCTCGAAGCGGTCGCCCAGGATGGAGCGAATCTCTGAGAGCTTATGGCTGTTGTTCGTTGCGAATACTATTTTCATTTACTTCTAATATTTGTTCTTGTTCATGTAGATCGTGTTCCTCCATTTCCTGCTTATGCAGTTCTTCCTGATGTTTCTTCACCTTCACCTTTATCTGGTCGAATCCCTCGCCGTACACACCGATAACGGAGCTTTGCGAAACGAAGGCACGCGGGTCAAGCATCTTGATAAGACGGAAGATTAACACCGACTCGCGCTTCTTGGCGAGGAGGCATATCACCTTCATCTCCTTACCGGTATACCATCCGTGTCCGTCGAGAATGGTGAGGGTATGGTCTGTCTTCTTAGTGATGGCAGCGGCAATCTTCTTGTATTCCTTCGAGAATATCATGAACTGCACAGACTGACGTTGGACGTTCATCACATAGTCGAGCATGTTACATTCTATGAACATCGTACACAGACCGAACACCACCATCTGACAACGCTGCGGGAACGGGCCGAATGAGTCGATGGCGAGACAGCTGCCGATAATGACGAGGTCCACCATGATGAGGCCCTTACCGAGCGATACGTTATAGTACTTGTTCACTACGGCTGCGATAATATCTGTACCACCAGTACTGCCGTTGTTCAAGAACACTATAGCAAGCGCTGTACCGGTGAGCATACATCCGATGATGAGCGACATAAAGTCGTTGCCCTCGCCCATCAGCTTATAGAAAGTGCCGTCTGGCATTTCCACTATCTTCTGTGCCAAGTCGAGCATTACGGTTATCGCCAGCGTGGCATAGATGGTCTTGGCAAGGAATTTTATTCCGAGTTCCTTCAATGCCGCCACGATAAGCACGGCGTTGATTATGAAGAATGTCCACTGAACGGGGAATTTAGTGGCATAGAACACGATGGCTCCGATACCTGCGATACCACCGGTTACGATTTCGTAGGGTAGCAGGAAAACGGTGAATCCGAAGGTGTAAAGCAGTAGACCGAGAGTGATGTTAAAGTAGTCCTTCGTTTCTTGCCAGATTATTTTGCGGTCGATTGTCATAGGATTTTATAGTTAAAGCGTTATTTTTTTATGTTTCTAAGCAAAAGAAGTCGTCGTCTCGCCCGCGCCGTTCTCTGGCGTGCGCAAGCGGCGACTTCCTTTATTGTGGTTTTTTTATATGTTCTCTCGGGATGTCGCCGTATTACTTCACTACGACATTCACAATCTTCTTAGGTACGACGATTACCTTCACAACCTTCTTGTCGCCGATGTATTTCTGGCTCTGCTCGTCCTCGAGCACTGCAGCCTGGATGGCGTCGTTGGTGGCGTCGGCAGGGAACTTCTTCTGGAAGCGTGCCTTACCGTTGAAGGAAATCGTAAGCTGCATCTCGCTCTCCACAAGATACTTCTCGTCGAAAGCGGGCCATGCGGCGTCGCAGACAGTGGTGGTGTGACCGAGTGTGTGCCACAGTTCCTCTGCGATGTGCGGAGCGAACGGAGCGATGAGCACAACAAGCTGCTCGAGCACTTCCTTTGAGCGGCACTTCTGCTGCTGCAGTTCGCCTACGGCAATCATAAACGCCGAGATGCTGGTATTGTAAGAGAACTTCTCGATGTCCTCAGTTACCTTCTTGATGAGCTTGTGCAGACTCTTGAGGCTTTCTGCCGATGGTTTCTCGTCGCAGGGCAGGAATGTGTCGGTACGGTTCTCATAGAAGAGGTTCCAGAACTTCTTGAGGAAGCGGAAACATCCGTCGATGCCGTTGGTGTCCCAAGGCTTGCTTGCCTCCACCGGACCGAGGAACATCTCGTAAAGGCGGAGTGTATCAGCACCATACTTCTCAACAATCATGTCAGGGTTGACAACATTGAACATCGACTTCGACATCTTCTCTACTGCCCAACCGCAGACATACTTGCCGTCCTCAAGGATAAACTCAGCGTTCTCATATTCAGGACGCCATGCCTTGAAAGCGTCGATGTCGAGAACGTCAGCAGAAACGATGTTCACGTCTACGTGGATAGGAGTAACGTCATAGTCCTTCTTCAGACCTGCACTTACAAAGACGGGGGCCTTTGAGTGGTCGTCAGAGTTGATGCGATAAACGAAGTTAGAGCGACCCTGAATCATACCCTGGTTGACAAGCTTCTGGAACGGCTCTTCCTTGCAGCTTACGCCAAGGTCGAAGAGGAACTTGTTCCAGAAACGAGAGTAGATAAGGTGACCAGTGGCGTGCTCGCAGCCGCCGACATAGAGGTCGACGTTCTTCCAGTACTCGTCAGCTTCCTTGCTTACGAGGCTATTGTCGTCCTTCGGATCCATATAGCGGAGATAGTAAGCAGACGAACCGGCAAAGCCCGGCATGGTGTTCAGCTCAAGCGGGAACACTGTCTTGTTGTCCACCAGACTCTTGTCCACCACTTCCTTCTTCTCCACGTCCCAAGCCCATTTCTTGGCGCGTCCCAATGGCGGTTCGCCAGTCTCTGTAGGCTTATAGGTCTCGATTTCAGGCAGTTCGAGCGGCAGACACTCCTCCGGAATCATCTGCGGCATGCCGTCCTTATAGTATACGGGGAACGGTTCGCCCCAGTAGCGCTGGCGAGAGAAGATGGCGTCACGCAGACGATAGTTCACCTTTACTCGTCCCATACCCTTCTCCGTAACGAACTTCTTTGTAGCAGCGATGGCTTCCTTCACGGACAGTCCGTTGAGAGAGAAGCCGTCGAGAGTCTGCTTGCCCTCAGCAGGCGAGTTGGTAACGGTGCCTTCCTTGGCATCGAAGCTCTCCTCGCTGACGTCAGCGCCCTCGATAAGCGGTATGATGGGAAGATTGAAGTGCTTTGCGAAGGCATAGTCACGTGAGTCGTGTGCAGGTACAGCCATGATGGCGCCAGTACCATATCCGGCAAGTACGTATTCCGAAATCCATACGGGGATGTTCTCGCCCGTGAACGGATTGACGGCATACGATCCTGAGAATACGCCAGTTACAGAATGGTTAGCCATACGGTCCAGCTCGGTGCGCTTCTTCACGTAAGCGAGATATTCGTCCACAGCAGCCTTCTGCTCCGGTGTGGTGAGCTTCTCCACAAGTTCGCTCTCCGGTGCCAATACCATGAAGGTAACGCCGAAGATGGTGTCGGCACGTGTGGTGAAGATGGTGAAGTCGAAGTCCTGACCTGCCACCTTGAACTGCATCTCAGTTCCTTCCGAACGACCGATCCAGTTGCGCTGTGTCTCCTTAATGGAATCACTCCAGTCTACTGTCTCCAGTCCGTCAAGCAGACGCTGTGAGTAAGCGGATGTACGCAGGCACCACTGCTGCATCTTCTTCTGCACAACAGGGAAGCCACCGCGCTCGCTGACACCGTTAACCACCTCGTCGTTGGCAAGCACGGTGCCCAGACCGGCACACCAGTTCACCATTGTCTCGCCGAGATAAGCTATGCGGTAGTTCATCAATACCTGCTGCTTCTTAACGTCGTCATAAGCTTTCCACTCCTCAGCGGTGAACTCCAGCTGCTCGTTCTGAGCAATGTTCTCGGTTCCTTCCGAACCCTTCTCCTCGAAGTGCTCGATGAGTTTCTCGATGGGCTGTGCCTTCTGGCATTTCTTGCAGAAGAACGATCCGAACATCTTCTCGAACGCCCACTGTGTCCAATGGTAATACTTAGGGTCGCAGGTGCGTATCTCGCGGTCCCAGTCGAAAGAGAAGCCGATGTTGTCGAGCTGCTGACGATAGCGTGCAATGTTGGCCACGGTTGTTACCTCCGGGTGCTGTCCGGTCTGGATGGCATACTGCTCTGCGGGCAGTCCGTAAGCGTCATATCCCATCGGATTAAGGACGTTAAATCCCTTAAGGCGCTTGTAGCGTGCATATATGTCAGAGGCAATGTAGCCGAGAGGATGTCCCACGTGCAGTCCTGCTCCTGAGGGATAAGGGAACATGTTGAGAACGTAGAATTTCTCCTTTGAGGTGTCCTCAGTGACGTGATAGGTATTGTCCTTCACCCACTGGCTCTGCCATCTCTTTTCGATTTCTCTGAAATTGTATTCCATTGTCGTTATTTCGTTATATGTTTTTGTTATTCTTAATAATTTCGGGGATATAACCGCACATTTATGCAAAGTTACGATTTTTACTTTATAAGATGTAGCAATAAGTTGAAAAAAAGTGTGAATCACCTAACTTATTAGCAGTGACGCACCTATATAAAAACTACGTCGCTGACCGTTTTGTTACTGGTCAGCGACGCACTTGTCTTGTCATCTCCCTATGGAGCAGCCTTTTCCCGGCTATGCCCGACGGGTTATGTATGTTCTTTCTTCTTATTCAGCGAAACGGCTGTTCTGCTATTTCTTATTCAGCGAAAGCGGCTGCCTCTGCGGCAGCGATGATGTCCTCGCGGCTCTTCTCCTTGGCGGATATGTCGCTGAGATCGAACTCTTCTGCATCGGATTCCTCTTTGTCTGCCACGGGCTGTGCTTTCTCAGTCTGTCTATACATCGGAGCACGTCTGTCGCGCTTGCTCTTCTGTCGTTCCAAGGTCTGTACGGCAGCCTCAGCAATGGCTTCTGTCTCAGGATTGGCTATGATGAAGTCGTCGTTCTCCTCCGTGCTCGGCACGTTCTCCACGGGTTCCTCCTCCATCTTCGTCCGCTCTGTCTTGGCGGCGAACACCTGGTCGATAAACTGTGGTTCCTTGCGAAGCTTCTCAAGGGTTAGCTTCGATGCGAGCTGCTGGCTCTCCTTCTTGCTGTATCCCTTTCCGGAGCATCCTTCCACACCTTCCAGCATTACCTGATAGCTGAAGACGGGCGACCCCGTCTTGTCCTTCTCCTGCGAGAGAACCTTGAAGTCAATGCGCACACGGTTTTTCTGGCTCCATTCGATGAGCTTGCTCTTGAAGTTCACTTCCTTGTAAGCAACCTTATCGATGTTAATCATTTGTGCCAGAATGCGATTGCGCATGAACTGCATGCATGCGTCGTAGCCACGGTCGAGGTAAATGGCACCTACAAGCGCCTCGAAGGCGTTGCCACCCATGTATGAATTGTGCGACTGTGAACGTCCGCTTGACAGTATCAGCTGGTTGATGCCCAGTTCCTGAGCGAGGCGGTTAAGCGTCTCGCGCTGTACGAGCTTTGAGCGTGTGTTGGTGAGAAATCCCTCGCGCTTGCCGGGGAAGTGACGATAGACGATGTCGCCCACCGTGGCGTCCAGAATGGCGTCGCCAAGAAATTCCAACCTTTCGTTGTTCACTGGCTTTCCCTTAGCATTGCGCTTATACATGCTCTTGTGCATGAGCGCCAGCTTATAGTAGCTGATGTCATGAGGATAAAAGCCGATAATTTGGCGTAAAGACAAATAAAGCTCCTTGTCCTTACGGAAAGGGAGCCTTATTCTGTCTATGATGTTACTCAGCATATTTCTTGAAGATTACACAAGCATTGTGTCCTCCGAAACCGAACGTGTTGCTCAGAGCTGCACGCACCTCACGCTTCTGCGCCTTGTTGAAGGTGTAGTTGAGGTCGTAGTCGATCTCCGGATCGCGGTCGTCGTCCTCGTGGTTGATGGTCGGGGGCACGATGTCGTTCTTCACTGCAAGTACAGAGGCGAGAGCCTCCACAGCTCCGGCAGCACCGAGAAGGTGACCTGTCATTGATTTTGTAGAGCTGATATTGAGCTTGTATGCAGCGTCGTCGAACACCTGCTTGATGGCCTTAGCCTCTGAGATGTCGCCCACGTGTGTGGATGTGCCGTGTACGTTGATATAGTCAATGTCTTCCGGCTTCATGCCAGCGTCCTCGAGTGCGTTCTCCATTACGAGACGTGCTCCGAGTCCCTCCGGGTGTGAAGCAGTGATGTGGTGAGCGTCGGCAGACATGCCAGCGCCGACCATCTCGGCGTAAATCTTGGCACCGCGAGCCTTTGCGTGCTCAAGTTCCTCAAGGATGAGGCAGCCAGAGCCCTCGCCCATGATAAATCCGTCGCGGCTTGCGCTGAACGGACGTGAGGCGTGCTCAGGATCGTCATTGCGTGTAGAGAGAGCGTGCATGGCGTTGAAACCGCCTACGCCGCTTGCTGTGATGGCAGCCTCTGCACCGCCACTTACGATGACGTTTGCCTTGCCGAGACGTATGAGGTTGAATGCGTCAGCGAGGGCGTTTGTTGAAGACGCGCAAGCTGATGTTGTGGTGTAGTTAGGACCATGGAATCCGTACATGATTGAGATATGGCCTGATGCGATATCCGCAATCATCTTCGGGATGAAGAAGGGATTAAACTTAGGACCGTTCTCCTGGTGCTGTGCCCAGTAGCCCACTTCTTCCTCGAAAGTCTTGATACCACCGATGCCTACGCCGTAGATGACGCCTACACGGTTCTTGTCGATCTCCTCCAGATTCATGCCTGAATCCTGAATGGCCTGCATAGCCGAGATAATGGCGAGCTGTGCATAGCGGTCCATCTTGCGTGCCTCCTTACGGTCGATATAGTCATTGACCTTAAGGTTCTTTACCTCGCAAGCGAACTGAGTCTTAAACTGTGATGCGTCGAATAATGTGATGGGTGCTGCGCCGCTTACGCCCGCAACAAGGTTGTTCCAGGTGTCCTCTGTGTTGTTGCCCAATGGGGTAACGGCTCCGAGGCCTGTAACTACTACTCTTTTTAATTCCATTTAATAAAAAATCAGTTCATGGTTAAAATGGTTTATGGTTTATGGCACAAGTAGGAGTTATATAATTATAACTTGCTTGCCATATTTGTGCACCATAAACTATAAACCATAAACCTTATTTATTTTGCGTTCTCCTCGATGTAAGCAATAGCGTCGCCTACAGTGCCGATCTTCTCAGCCTTGTCGTCGGGGATAGAGATGCCGAACTCCTTCTCGAACTCCATGATGAGCTCTACAGTATCGAGAGAGTCTGCGCCAAGGTCGTTTGTGAAGCTTGCTTCGGGCTTAACGTCTGCCTCGTCAACACCGAGCTTGTCTACGATGATGGCCTTTACTTTTGATTCGATTTCTGACATAATTTTAATGTTTTAAAGTGTTTATAATATTAATTTCTTGTTTCAAAACCGGTGCAAAGGAACAAATTTTTATTTATATAGACAAATATTTTAAGCCAAAAAGCCACTTTGTGTGCACAAACACCCTATATGTGTGCAAGTTTTTGGCTCAATTTCCGCCTTTTATGCCAACTTTTTTGTCTACAAAGTAACGCGGACGACGCTTTACTTCGTTGTAAATCTTGCCGATATACGTGCCTGTGATGCCCACTCCTGTGGTTATCACGCCGCCTATAAACCACATCGAAACCATCAGTGATGTCCATCCTTCTATGGTCTTGCCGATGAAGTGCTCGTACAGTCCGTAGATGATGATAAGCATGGATATCAGTGTCATCGTAAGACCGGCGAAAGTGATGAATTTCAGTGGTGCCGTAGAGAAAGACGTGATGCCATCAATGGAGAAGGCAAGCATTTTGCTGAGCGGGTATTTCGACTCGCCTGCCGTGCGTGCCGTACGGTCATAATAGACGTAGCCTTCGCTGAATCCGAGCTGTCTTACCATACCGCGCAGGAACATATTGCGCTCAGGATATTCCATCAAGGCTCTCACGGCACGCTCACTCATAAGGCGGAAGTCGGCATGGTTGTATATTATCTCCTTGTCGGCTGTCTGCATAAGACGGTAGAATGCCTGCGCTGTGAACCTCTTGAACCATGTGTCGGTCTTGCGCTGCTTGCGCACGCCGTAAACAATGTCCTTGCCCTCGGCAAACTGGCGTGCCATATCAATGATAGCCGTCTCGTCATCCTGGAGGTCGGCGTCGATGGAGACAATGGCGTCGCACATGCCGAGACTTTCCTGCATGCCTGCCCAAAGAGCGTTCTGATGGCCCTCATTGTGCGACAGCTTTACGCCTGCCACATTGCTGTGCTCCGCTGCGAAGCCTTCTATAAGCTCCCAAGTGCGGTCGCGGCTACCGTCGTCCACAAGCAGCAGACGTCCCTCGATGCCGGTCTCAGCCTTCATCTTGCCTATCATGGTCTGCAGTTTCCCCATTGCCCACGGCAGGACTTCCTCCTCGTTGTAGCAGGGAATGACAATGCAGATGGTTTGTTTGTCGTTAGGTTGTTGGTTCATATCAGCCTTATTAATGTTAGTTACGGACATTCTGCAAAAGTAAAATAAATATCTGAGATTCCGACAGACTACCTCTTTTTTATTTACTCTCTATAATATGTATATCTCTTTGCGGGAACGGTATTTCGATGTTGTGGGCGTTTAGGGTGTTATAGATTGCCTCCTTTATCTGGCCTGTCTTGCCGAACTTCTCCTCCACAAGCACCCAATAGGTGACGAAGAGGTTTACGGAGTTGTCGCCGAAATCGTCAAACACTACGCTGACGGGCTTGTCCATGTCGATGATGTCACGACCGTCGGCACTCTTCTCCTCCATATCCATAACCGCCTTGATGAGCATCTTCCTCACCTCGTCCACATTAGAGCCGTAGGCGATGCCCACCGGAATCTTCACCATCTCGTACGAGTGGTTGCGGGTGATGTTCTTGAAGTTCTTGCTGAAGAGCGAACTGTTGAGAAAGGCGATAACGCAGCCGTCCGCTGTCAGCACCTGCGTGCTCTGATACGTGATGCTGTCCACCTTTCCGCGTATGCCGTCACACTCGATGTAGTCACCCACACGCACACGTCCCGTCATAAGGGAGATGCCGTAGAAGAAGTTCTCAAGGAGGTCCTTCATGGCGAAACCCACACCGGTGGCAAGACCAGCCGATATAACGGACACTGCCGTTGACGGTATCTTGAGCATCTTTACGGAGATGATGGCGTACATGCCCCAGCAGCAGATAGCTATGACGTTGTTGGCAAGGGTGAAGTTTGGCTTGCCGTTCACCACCACTCTCGACTTGTGATACTTATGATAGAGTGCCTTGATGAGGTAGTTGAGATAGCGGAACACGAAGAACTGCGACGCCACCATCACGAGCTTGCCAATAGAGAGCTGCACCACGCCCGGTATGTTCAGGAAGTTGAACATGAATACTTTCCATACCGTCTCGGTAAGGTCGAAGACGTCTGCCGCCCACCATATCGACACAAGGATGGAGAATACGCTGAGCACGGGCAGGAGCGCCATGCAGACGAAGTCGTAGAACCACGTCACGTTGATGTGCTTCTCGTGGTTCTTGGTAATGATGCTCATCAGCGCACCGCGCTTCACTTTCGCCGTCTCCTTCTCCGTATGTATCTTCTTCGACAGCCAGCGGCGCTCGTAGGCGTCAAGGAAGTCGTACACGCAGGTGATGGTCTGTATGCAGCTCAGCTGGAACATCCACCATATAAGCAGCTGCACTGAGAGCAGAACGTAGCCGTACAGCGCAGAGGCTGTTGAGAAAGCCATGATGACAAGCGACACCCACGTATAGAAGATGTCCGATTTGGGGATGTTGTCGTTATGCCTTGTGATGACGTTCCATTGCCATAGCGTGAACACCAGCAGGATGGGCGGGAAGATAAGGCTTACGAGATTGTTGGGGATGAAGATGATGCGGAATGTGATGACGATGAACGACATCAGCATTATGGGCGTGTAAATCCTGAATCCGCTCTTTATCTGGTCTCCCGGCAGACGGACAAGCAGGGAGAAGAAGATGGCGCACAGCAGCCAGGCATACTCGATGAGCAGCTTCGACGCCATGAGGAAGAAGTTGTGATACATGAACATGCGGGCTATCATCACCGACACGGCGAAGATAAACATTGCCACGAACAGTATCAGGCACACCTTCTTCTTCATGAAGTTCTCGGTGCGGAAACGCTTCGGCACCAGCCATCTCACGAACACGTTGCTGAGCAAGGCTGCCAAAAGCACGTAGATGATGACGAAGATGCTCAGACCCATCACGATGGGACCGCGCCACTGCGAGTAGACCTGACGCTCGCCGTTGGCTGTACGCACCTTCTCCGTGTTATACTTCTCGTTGACGTCCGCCTTGGCGTTGTGATACGCCGTCGGCATGGAGGTGATGATCTCCAGATAGTTCTGGTCGCCGTTCACGAATATGTTGTGCTGTATGTCGTTATATCGCAGCAGGGCATAGTCGTTCACCTTCTTCAGCTTCTCCGACATGCGCTTGTAGTGCTGCGAGTCCTTCTCCACGGAAGCCCGCATCTTGACGAGATTGCCACGGAGCGTTTTGGCGTATATAAGGCAGGCGTTGCGATTGACCTGTCCCACCTTGTCGAGCATAAACGGCAGTGGCATCTGCTTGCCGTCCTTGCCGGTCACATATTTCTGCTGCTTCGAAGCGTCCTTGCCGTCCTTGGCAGGTTTGCGTCCGAGCGAGGGCGGGATGTTCTGCAGCGTCTCTATCAGGTAGTCGTAGCGCTTTATCTCCGACGACATACGTGTCATAATAGTTTTGTACGGCACGCTACGCTGCGTAAACTCACGGTACATCTCCGTAGCTTCATGACAGGCGTATGTCATGTCAAAGGTGAAGTCCTGCTTCTGCGAGTAGAGCATGAGCGCCACCTGATCACTGCGCTGCATAAGCGAAATCATCTGCTTGTGCTGTGCCTGGTTGTAGATGTTATAACGCGCCATGTTCTGACGCTGTTCGTTAAATGCCGTTTCCAGTTCGGCGCACAGTACGGACAGCGTGGATTTCAGATTCTTCTCTTTTAGGACGGCTCCTGCACTGACAGACAGCGTGAGCATCATTATCAGGCATACGATGCGCCTTATGGCTTTTCTTGTCATATATGTTTGTAATGTGTGTGAACTATATATAAGGTTGTTTTTGCGATAGTGCTCTGCAAATATATATCTTTTTCGTCAAAAAAAGAGGTCAGCCAAGCTGTTTTTTGTCTTGCTCCCGAACAACGGGCGGCAAAAACAGCTCGGCTGACCTCCTTAAATGTCTATTGTCGTTGTTCCATCATCGGCGCTCATCCCACCATGCCCTGCACACCGAGTGTGCCAAGTATGGCTGAGGCTACGGCTACGATGATCTTCAGTATAGTACTCCAGTTTATCTTTGTCATTTTGCTCATCTTATCGTATTATTTTATTGTGTTAATTGGTTTCTGAGATTTCGTCGGTCTTTTCTATACATTCTCGGTGTTCTCATCCTTGCCGCGCGGACTCTCGTAAGTATCGTCCTCCTTCACCCTTATGCCTGAAAGCATGTTGACGATGTGGCTACCGTCCGGATTGACGTTGGTCTCCGGGTGGAAGTTGATGCGGGTGCCGAGGATGTTCTCGCTGACGGTGAACTCCTTGGCAGTCTTCGCACCCTTGCTGCGGATGTTCACCTTGAAGGTGCCGAGTCCGTCGATGCGTACGCGGTTGCCACGCTGAAGCTCCTGCTTCATCACCTCTGAGAGCTCAGAGAGCACGGCCACGATGTCGGAGTGCTTCACGGTGCAGTTGTTCTGCATGACAGCAGCGAGCTGCTTGATGCTTACGGTGTCCTTGTGTGATGCACGAGCATAAAACTTGTCCTTGGTGCCGTTGTTGGCGTTGCTCTTGTAAATCTTGAAATTAAGTGCCATAATGTGTTTTTCCTTTCTTTTTTAATTAGTAATTAGATTTGTTAGTGTTTTTCATGGTTGTTATCAGTCTGACAAATTACTCATTCTTTTATTTTGAAGCGCTTCTGAGTGGTTGGGTTCTGATTACGGTTGCAAAGGTATAAACCAGCGGAAGCGATGTCAAGTGTTTTGCGCGGAATAAACATTGTTTAACAAAGAAAGATTCTATTTGAAATGTTGCTTCTATAAGTCTTCATAATTTTGCCGTCGAAACCTAAGAGAAGACACAAGAACTATAAAGAATATACATTATAATAATACGATACAGATTAATATATACTTGATTCTTTTACAGTTAACACTTAAAACACACAACCATGAAAAACACACATCAGGCTGCCACTGCGGTGGCAGCCACTTATTACGACTCGGTTCCTAACCGTCATCTCAGCGCACATTTCTCTTTGCGCGAGTTCGTAATGTCGGCAGCAGCCGTACGACACAATCTGCCCAACCTTCCCGACGCCGACACGGAGCGCCGTCTGAAGGCGTTGTGCGACAACGTGCTGGAACCTCTGCGCCGCCGTTTCGGACGTATTCTCATCACGAGCGGCTATCGCTCGCCAAAGGTGAACGCCCTTGTGGGTGGCGTCCCCACCTCGCAGCACGTACGCGGCGAGGCTGCCGACCTCTTCATTCCCTCCAACGAAGTAGGCGAAAGGATGTTCGCATACATCCAAGCCAACCTGCCCTTCGACCAGCTAATCTTCGAGCGCAACCGCAAGTCGGGCACCCGCTGGCTGCACGTCAGCTACTGCGAAGACCGCAAATGCCGACACCAGGCGTTCAGGATGGAGAAGTAAGCAATAAGGTTAGTAAAACAGGAATTTATCAGCGAGACGAATTAACAACGAAAGTATATTATATTGCCTTAGACGGCGAAACAACGAATTTGAACGAATTTACGAATTTTTGCGGTGTTCTACTACTCATCCAACAATTCGTTAATTCGATAAAATTCGTTGTTCTTTCTCCGCTACGCTATGAAAGCGGCAGAGCCGAGCGCCCGCGTCTGAGCGTAATAATTATATTTGTTGTTTCTTTAATTCGTCTCACAGATAAACTGCAATTTATTCCTGTTCCCATTAGAATCATATTTCTGAGGATTATATTTTACAATCTCTTGCCAATTCATTTTATTAAAATCTTTAGTTACATTTGCAGGAACTCTCCGAGATGAATGTGCTTTATTCCGTCAACATTGCTTCCGCTTGTCCATTCGTCAAGACTAACCACATATTTCGGATAGTTGTCGGCTATACTCTGCAGGTTGCCGAATTCGCGCTGACGTGTGGCTTCATCATTCATCAGATATGATGATTGGATGTATACCACTTCATCGTTCTTGCGAGCAACGAAGTCCACTTCACGTCCACCTGCCAGCTGCCCGGTGAACACCTCGTATTGTTTATTGGCAAGATGCAGGTAGATGGCATTCTCCATTAGTTTATGAATGTCACTCTGCATGTTGAATCCGAAATGACAGTTGCGCAGACCGAGATCTTCGAAATAATACTTGTCACCAATCTCAAATGTCTTCAGCCCGTTCACATCTATTCGGCGTACCTTATTGATAAGATACGCATTCTGCAGTGCTCTGAGGTAATTTATCACTTGCAGCGGAGAGATGTTCACGCGCTGCGACTTGAGATAACGGCTGATATTGTTGGCAGAGAAAAGATTGCCCACGTTGTCAGCTGTATATAATGCGAGTGTTTCCAGAAAGTCCACATTGCGTATGTTCTCACGCCTTACCACATCCTTGAGCATAATTGTGGAGTATACATTGCGCAGATATTCAAATACGATGTCGCGCTGCAATGGCAGGTTGCTCAGATAAGGCAGTCCGCCGAAAGTAAGAAAGTCGCGCAGGGTCTGTGTGGAAGGTGTCAGACGGTTAAACTCCATAAACTCCTTATATGAAAGGCTGTGTATATGAAATTCGATGTATCTGCCGGAAAGATACGTTGAGAGCTCGCTCGACAACATTGTGGCATTGCTACCTGTAATGAAAATGTCGCAAGCGTCCTGGGCTTGAAGGCTGCGCAGCGTATGCTCAAATCCATTGATGTCCTGCACCTCATCAATGAAAAGATAGTTGGCACAGCCCTCTTTCAGGTGTTCCGTCACATAAGCGGTAAGTTCCTCATTAGTACGTATAAAGGCAAATTCCTCCAATTCTTTGTTTATACATATAGTATTGCAGTTGCTATGTGTATGCTCTATGTGCTCTTGTATCTGCCTAAGTATGCAACTCTTTCCGACACGTCGTTGACCTGTCAGCACCTTTATTATGTTCTTGTCTATGAACGGGGTTATCCGTTCCGTATAGTCTTGACGGTTAATAAGCTTTATCATAAGGCAGTTTTTTATTAGTTATACTTAAAACTTTATGCAAATATACCGATTTTATTAAGTATACCAAACAAAACTCAATCAAAACACTGTTTTATTAGTTATACTTAACAAAATACACGTCTTCTTGTCCGCCATGCAAATATGGATTTTTGAATTGTCCTTAACCCAAATCGTCATTAGAAAAAACTCTTGTAATTTTTTATGATCGATTCGGGTTTAAACTTAACGATTATCAACTCTTTAGTAAGGATTGTCGTCAAATATTTTATGGCATCGAGGGCAACCTCGTCTCTCTTTACCATAGTGTTCATCCATAACAAATTCAATCGGGCCACCACAATCAGGGCAGAAATATTCTCCTTTATCATTATGACCGTGTCCTAACATCCTTGCGATTTGTTCCGGAACAGGACGATTACTAATTCTATATTTCTGTGCCTGACGCTCGTATTGTTCATCATCGCAACACGCCAAACAAGTTGGGCATATGTACCATCCATTTGGGCATCGTTTTGTATCTCTTGAGTCTATCAATCCTTTCTTGCATTTGTAGCAATAATTCAGATAAACGGGAATACGTGCTTCTGGGCAAATGGGATTTATACATGAATAGTAATTATGACTGTTAAATCTACCACTCTTGTCTGCAAACATCAAATGTCCACATCCCCTACATTTCAATCTCTTGATTTTTTGCATGACTCTATTGGTAACAGCAATGAATACTCTTACCACATTGTCTGGTTCATAGCCTCCTGGTGTCATGTGTAGTTTTGGAAAACCTATAATCTCCACCATGTGATACAATGAATAGTGATGCCAATCATTTTGTTCTGCAAGAGTTTGATTTGCGAGATTGTTATGAAAACATTCTTTTCCTCTACACCAAAAGAAAGGCAGATCAATGGCTGGATTGTTTGTTTCACTTAATGTTGGTGCACAATAATGCTTAAAATAGCCTGTGTGTGCTGATGTCAAGAAGTCACGTCTCGTGTCATCATCATCATCCTTGAGTGTTTCTTTGAAATAGTAACGACTTATCAATCTAACGAGTTGTTGTCTATCATATTTCAACTCAAAATACTCGCCGTTATACTCATTTGTTTTTAATTCTTTCTTTAATGAAGTGACTGTTCTTCGGTAAACTTCATTAGATTCTTTTTCCTTGAAAACAGACAGGGCTTTTTTATAAGCTTCTCCTTGAGGGGCACGTTTTTCTTTTTCAGAAAGAGTTGCATAAATTTCTTTCCAATACCCAAAGACATCAAACCTTAAACCTACGAGTGCTCCTTTCTGTGGAACAATCCTCATACGAATTATCTCAGACAGGGTTTTAATTAAGAACAAATCATAAGTCTCTTCCTTATATGATGGCACAAGAAATTCATCCTCACCAACCATTTGGAATTTTTTAGGTAATGAAATTATATACTTTCGCAGTGTGTCGACAGATACGTCTTGAATGTCCACATAATATACGGAATCGATTATATGGAATGAGGAATTTGGTGAAGCAAATGTATTTAATATTTCCGTTCCTTCATCATCTACATTGACCACCCACTTATCCTCATACAATTTATATTCTATTCCAAAACAAAGACTCCTACTTTGCTGTGAAGGGCTATTTGCTATCTTTTCCCGAAAAGCGCTTTTGCATTTTTCTAAGATATCCGGCTCTAACTTTTTCCCGTTATAATATTTACATACTGGATAAGATAGTCTCCTACCATACTTATCAAGTATGTTTCTGATAGTAATGAGTAAGTTCTCATCATTCAGTTTTGAGGTGTTGAGTTTTCTTATAAGCTGATAGTCTATGAATCCTTTAAAATACGTGTTGTATACAGCACTATGCTCACATTTGGGGATATTCAAGTCATAATCAATGTTTGGGTGCGCTTGGTCACAATGAGTAATGGCAAAATCAAGAATTCCGTCAAAAGTCTGGAACGCTTCACCATTTGAGTTGTACAATGTGATTATGTTATCACACAAAAGAGGAACTGTAAGAATGACTTTTTCTGACGGTGTCTCTGTACAATATCTATATCTGATAAAATCGTCAAACTTATTGTTGACGAACTGTTGCAATAACCGTACATCAAAAGTTGTATTTCCACACCTGACATCATGGAAATATCTCTTTACTATATCCAGTCTGGTCTTTTCAGAAACCAAGGCAAACAATGTAACTAAAGAGTTATAGTCAGCCAGTTTATTCTCATTTGAAAACCAACAGACCAATTGTAACAATGGATTGTTGGTTTTACTAATCTTATCGGCATAAGTTACACCAAATCCATTTTCGAAGAACTCGTCTATTAGCTGGAATAAGTTCTTCTTGTCTGTCTCAGTCTCTTTCTGTAAGAATTGAATTGCTTCAGCGAGCATTTGTGGCATATATACATCATATTGTCCGTTCATAGAAGTGCAAACATTCTTTAGAATATTTTGCTTCTTCACAGACAAACAATATCCTATATGGCGTAGGATGTTTAGGATATAAGGAATAAACTTGGAATCATATTGGTTGATTGCTTCTGTCAGGTGGTTTACATCAATAAATGTCTTATCTAACAGCCAAAGTATCTCAAGAAAGTAATACTTGTCCTCTTTGTTTTGACTACGATTGATACAGCTGTTGAGACAGATTGTGTAATCTTGAACGGAATTAGAAACATCGCGGAATACCATATTTACCCGATTCTCGTCCGTATATGTTTTTCCGTGTGAATCTTGTTTTACAACGTAAGTCGCACTCTCAGCTAAACACAAACAATATCCATTTACCCTGTTTCCGAAATTTTGAGCAGGAAAACTGATTGAATAATCAGAATTGACGGATTTCCACAAAGAGTAGTCATGCTCGCGTCCATTTTCGTCAGTACGAATATCTTCATGGAATTTCACAAAGAATAGAGGGGGCTTCCTCAATTCTTCGTAAACTTTCGTGCTCATTTCAATTGTTATTTGCATATGATAGATTCTTTGCTGTTTTTACTTACAAAAACGCTTGTTATACAGATTTTCGTTTATCTCATTCCACGTACTCTATTGTCGTACACCTCATTAAACCATGTATTCTTGAACAGGGTGTTGGTCCTATCCTCTGTCAACTTATTGTACAACTCTAACTTGGTGTTGATGAAATTGAGCAGTTCTGAATCCACTTGCTCGTCAAACTTCGACTTAACGTCATCGCGTGAGTTCTGTGGATTGAAGAATGCCAACAACTCTTCATTACCCATGTTCTTTCGTTTTCCTACAAAGTTAATCTAAAATAAAAATATTGCCAAAAGAAATATTTAACTCTTATGGATTTTTATCTTTATAATCTGATGTCTGATAGAAAATCTTTACTTTACTTCCTGTCCACCATGCAAATATTGTCTAAAGAGTAAAAACATGTTACAAAATATAAATTGATTTTAGAGTTCTGGTTTGCTGTTTTTACGGTGTTTTGCTTTGCAAACAGCACCCACACATAACGATAAAGCCTCTTTTACGGTCCGATAGTGCCA
>ERZ1027251.44-NODE-44-length-42153-cov-21.791748_pt1 | contig 42153 bp, 19 predicted proteins | sample MGYA00519474_ERZ1027251 | MGnify/ENA primary metagenome ERZ1027251 (study PRJEB26926, sample SAMN06164779) | human gut metagenome | biome: ENVO:00009003; feature: ENVO:2100002; material: ENVO:00002003 | host: Homo sapiens | place: USA | collected 2012 ...
ATACTCTCGAAGCCTACTTCATGGGAAAGAAGGAACTATTCGAGGGGTTGAAGATTATGGAAATGGAGAAGGAATGGGCGAAGCGACCTGTTGTCCGACTCGATATGAGTCGTGCAGGAGCAGAGCCTGGTACCTTGCGCTCTTATCTCAATAATATTTTCAGACAATACGAAGAAGAATATTCATTGGTTCCTGCCCCTACAGATAGTCTTGCCGACCGCTTTAATGCCATAATCGTCGGTTCGTATGAGCAGACAGGACAACAAGTGGCTATTCTCATAGATGAATACGACTCCCCATTGCAACATTCATGGAAAACTCCACACCATGAAGCATGTACCAGCATCTATAGAGAGGTGTTTGCCATATTGAAAGCTGACGACAAATACGAGAAGTTTGTCTTTATCACAGGCATCACAAAGTTTACACAGATTTCTCTCTTCTCTGTGCTCAACAATCTGAGCAACATCAGTTTTGATCCGGAATATGCTGCCATCTGCGGCATTACCAAAGAAGAGGTGCTGCGTGATTTCAAGCCGGAAATCAACAAGCTGGCAGTAAGTAAAGGATGGACATTCGATGAAGCCGTAGCACAGTTGACTGCATATTACGATGGCTATCATTTCTGCCATGAAAATATGGTGGATATATTCAATCCGTTCTGTCTTATCAATGCCCTTGCTGATTCCAAACTGAAGAATTATTGGGCTTCTTCAGGGGCAACTTCGTTGCTTCCTAAGTTTGTGGACAATATAGAAATGAGACTGAAAGATTTTGAAAATTGTCCGATAGACAGCGATACTTTGGAAACTTCCGACGTAACAGGCGGTGGAGCAGAACTGTTCCTCTATCAGTCTGGATATCTTACGATAAAGGGGTATATGGATGAGATTTATATGCTTGGCATTCCAAACTATGAAGTTCGCAAGGCTCTATACAAGATTGTATTGCCCGCCTTGACAATGCAATCGAATGCACAGGTAATAACTACTCAAAACATGTTGTTGTATTCTCTGAAGCTTGGCAATCTTCCCGAAGCTATGAAAAGCTTGAGAGCCCTTATTGCTGATGTGCCTTACAGCAACAAGAAGCTTGCCTGCATGGACATGGAGGAGCGCTACCGCCTGATATTGAGCACCATCTTTAATGCCATCGGTTGTAGGGTGGAAGTAGAGAAGATGATTGCTACGGGCAGAATAGACATGGTGGTGGAAACAACCAACTTCATCTATGTCCTTGAATTGAAGCTAAGCAACAACGGTGGTATTGACGCAGCAACCGAACAAATAAGAACCAAGCAATATACCGAGCCATTCAAAGCCGATAAACGAAAAGTTGTGGCTCTTGCCATAGAACTGGATGACAAAGGAAAGGGTCTGGTGGATTGGAAGGAAGTGTAAAAGACAAAAACAATCTCTATCACTTTATTAGCTTCTACGAAGTATGGTCAAACATTTCTTGCATAAATGGAGAAAAACAAACAATCTATATTGAAATGAACGAGAAACAGCAAATTACCAACATAACAAATATGAATGAAAAGGAGATAAAGAAAGCTGCTGCGGCTTTCGCTAAACGATGGGAAGGCAAAGGCTATGAAAAGGGAGAAAGCCAAACTTTCTGGATAGAACTCCTTACCGAAGTGTTAGGAGTGGAAAACCCTTCCACGTTTATCACCTTCGAACAGCAAGCCAAACTCGACCACACTTCCTTTATCGATGCTATGATTCATTCTACTCACGTGATGATAGAACAGAAATCATTGGGCAAAGATTTGCGTCAAGCCATAAAACAAAGCGACGGAACTCCGCTCAATCCTTTTGAACAAGCACTGAGGTATGGAAATGCACTTCCTTACTCGCAACGTCCCAGATGGATAGTAACTTGCAACTTTGCTGAGTTTGACATTTACGACATGGAAAATCCTAAAGGTGAACCTTCACGCATCTTGCTCAAAGATTTGGAAAAAGAATATTACAGACTGGAGTTCCTTGTCAAGCAGCAAGGCGTTCACCTTAAGAAGGAATTAGAGGTGTCGATGAAGGCTGGAGAGATTGTAGGCAAACTGTATGATGCCTTCATTGAGCAATACGATGCTGACGATTTACAGTCTCTTCGATTTCTAAATATCCTGTGCGTACGTTTAGTGTTCTGTCTTTATGCCGAGGATGCAGGTATCTTCGGCAAGCGAGACATGTTCCACGACTATCTTGCCCATTACCAGACTGAAGACATGCGCGAGGCTTTGGTTAAGCTTTTTGAGGTGCTAAACACACCATCAGAGAAGCGTAGCAAGTATTTAAAGAAAGAACTTGCAGCCTTTCCTTATACCAACGGAGGTTTGTTTGCAGAAGATATTGAGATACCACAATTTACAGAAGAGTTGCGTGACACCATTCTCGAACACGCCTCGCTTGATTTCGACTGGAGTGAGATTTCTCCCACTATCTTTGGCGGTGTGTTTGAAAGTACCCTTAACCCTGAGACACGCCGCTCTGGTGGTATGCATTATACTTCTATCGAGAACATTCACAAAGTTATTGACCCTCTCTTTTACAAAAAACTTACGGCAGAGTACAATAGTTGTATTGAAGAAAAAAACATCAAGAAGCGTTTGCGGCAACTGCACGGTTTGCAAGACAAAATGGCTGCATTGCGGTTCTTTGACCCTGCTTGTGGTTCTGGAAACTTCCTTACAGAGACCTACCTGTCTTTAAGAAGATTGGAGAATGAGATTATCAAGCAGATATATAGTGTGGAACAACTCAATGCCTTCGAAAACCCTATCAAGGTGAACATTCATCAGTTCTATGGTATTGAAATCAACGACTTTGCCGTTACTGTTGCCACAACCGCTCTGTGGATTAGTGAGGCACAGATGATAGCCGAGACAGAAAAGATTATTCACCACGACATTGACTTTCTCCCATTGAGAAGCTATGCCAATATTCATGAAGGAAATTCGCTGAGAATCAGCTGGAATAGTGTATGTCCTAAGGAAGATTTGGATTATATCATTGGTAACCCTCCTTTTGTGGGAGCACGCTTGATGAGCGATAGCCAAAAGGCTGATATGATTGCCATATTTGGCGAGAAATGGAGGAATGTCGGAAATATAGATTATGTTGGAGCTTGGTATAAGCGTGCATGCGACTATATGAAAGACAGTAATATAGAAGCTGCTTTGGTCTCTACCAATTCCATTTCGCAAGGTGAGCAAGTGGCAAATCTTTGGCAACCTCTCTTTGCCGATGGCATCCACATCAACTTTGCCCATCGTACCTTCCGTTGGGACAGCGAAGCTAACTTGAAAGCCCATGTACATGTGGTGGTGATTGGCTTTTCGTACAAGAAGCATAAAGAGAAGTTTCTTTTTGACAATGGGCAGAAGATTGGAGTCGGCAATATCAATGCTTATCTTTGTGATGCTCCAAACACATTTGTATGCAGTAGAAGCAAGGCTGTATGTGATGTTCCGAAAATTGGTATCGGCAATAAACCTATTGATGGTGGAAACTACTTGTTTGAAAAAGAAGAGATGGAAGACTTCATCAAGCGTGAGCCGAAATCGGCACAATATTTCCATCCTTGGTATGGTTCTGTAGAGTTTATCCACCAAAAGCCACGCTATTGTCTTTGGTTGGGCGATTGTTCGCCTAAAGAAATCAAGGATATGCCGCTCTGCTATGAACGTGTGGAAAATGTGAGACAAGCACGTTTAGCAAGTACAAGTGCAGGAACACGTAAGCTCGCAGATACGCCAACAAGATTCCATGTCGAGAATATGCCTTCGGGATCATCTATTATCGTACCATCGGTATCTTCCGAAAAAAGAAAATATGTACCAATGGGCTTTATTTCAAAAGAAGCCTTTGCAAGCAATCTGGTACTTCTCATCCCTAATGCCTCTCTATATCACTTTGGTATCTTGGAGTCAAACGTACACATGGCATGGATGCGAGCCGTATGTGGACGATTGAAAAGTGATTATCGTTATAGTAAGGATGTGGTCTACAACAATTTCCCCTGGCCATCGCCTACTCCAGAGCAGCAAGCTAAGATAGAAGCTGCAGCACAGGCTATCCTCGACGCAAGAGCATTATATCCAGACTCTTCACTTGCGGATCTTTACGACCCTACGCTTATGCCAAAAGAACTTCTGCTGGCACATCGCCAAAATGACAGGGCTGTAATGCAAGCCTATGGCTTTTCGCTTAAAATGACAGAGAGTGAATGTGTGGCTGAGTTGTTTAGGCTATACACCAAGATAGGTTTGTGCAGTGTTGACAGACAGTAAAGACGCCACTGCTTACTGGATAAGTTACCAGCATTTCAATATAGGCTTTGGCACTATCTTATCATTGCTAAGGAGTATTGGCTTTATTGCCGAGGCAGAGAAGTTGCTGACACCATTGCCAGTGTTGCCTACTCAAATAGCAAAGGCAAAAGAAAAGAAAGAAAGGGTAAGACATGATAGATAGTATTGTGCAAGTAAGCATATAGTTATTCATTGAAACGAACAAGCTTTTACCGTTTTCTTCTTACCGGCTTTTTGACAGTCCGCTTCACCGGTTTTTTCTCGTGTCCCGGCATGTCCTTCAGTATTGTCGCCTTTATGATTCTGACGTCTTCGAGGGGTCTGTCATATTCGTCGCGTTCCACGTTCTGAATCTTCTCCACCACGTCCATGCCCTCTGTCACTTCTCCGAAGACTGTGTAGGCTCCGTCTAAGTGAGGCGTTCCGCCGATGGTGCGGTAAGTCTCCTCCATTTCCTTCGTCATCGTAAGGCTGTCGCCAAAGAGCTTCTGCAGGTTCTTGCGTCCGCGCTCCAGTCCTTTGTCGTCCTGCTTCTTGCCAATGACAATATAGAACTGCGAGCTGCTCGACTCGTGCATGGGATTGACGATGTCAGGTTCGCGTGCTGCAGCCAGCGTGCCGCGCTTGTGGAAAATCTGCGGCAGGCGTATTTCGGCAGGGATGTTATAGTCGAGCGACTGTTCGCCGAGTCTTGCTCCTTTTGGTGCATTCTTGCTGGACGGGTCGCCAGCCTGAATCATAAAGTCGGGGATGACACGATGGAAGAGCAGCGAATCGTAGAAGTGGTATTCGCGGATAAGCTTCAGAAAGTTGTCGCGGTGCTGCGGTGTCTCGTTGTAGAGTTGGATGCGGATGTTGCCCATCGTCGTTTCAATCAGCACCTCCGGACGTTCTCCAGGTTTGACGATAGCGGGTGCGTGAGTGGCAGCCGACGTTGTCTTTCTTTGTTGTGCGCCAGCCGTTATTGCCACGAGCAAGAGAAGCAGCGCCATGATTCTGATAATTTTCATAAGATAGGTATGTTGTTGGTTGTTGGTTAGTGATTGTTGATGCACCATGAGAAAGCCCGTGCCGTGCGTTCCGCCTCCAGTCCGAAGTGACCGCCAGGATTCCATTCCAGAGTGGTGTGCTCCTCGCCCAAGAGCTCGCCGAGCAAGCGGTGTTCCGTGCGTACGCAGTCGCCGATGCGGCACATCCGTTGGTTGCGGCAATGCTCCTCGCGGTCGCCGAGACTGAGATATGCTGCCTGTGCGTTCAAGGCATTGGCGGCAGCATATTCCGTCCAGTGCTTTATCCACAGCGACGGCGAAGCGGCAGCCACAGCGCTGAAGAGCTTCGTCTCCCTTGCCGCCCACAGCGCGAAGAGTCCGCCAAGCGAATAGCCTCCGATGATGCACGGCAGCTGACCGTAGCGCTCCATCATCCAAGGCAGCAGCACGTTTCCGACGTAATGCAGGGTGTCGTGGGCGTGCAGTCCCACCTCTTCGTCCCTTGCCACAGCCTCGTCGTGCCAAGGCATAAGGTCGTGTGCCCACTCCTGGCATTCGAAAGCAGCCATGACGAATCCGTGTCTGCTGTCGGCTTCGATGGTCTCCATCTCGCGCCAGATGCCTTCGTTCTTCTCCTCGTGACGTGCAGTCGGCTGGACGAGGAGAAAGGCAGGAGCGGCATGTGAAGTATGGAGCTTGCATCTCCGTTGCCCTATGTAAGTGATGTCTGTTGGCATATATCGTTATGTTCTTATTTAGGTGACAAGACAAAGTTAAGCATAATTATCCTAATAGAAGCACAAAAGTGGCTTACTTATTTGTTTATTTAATGATTGTATTGTTGCGTTTTCTGCAATATATTGTGTATATTTGCGGTTCGGAATAAATTATTAAGAAATATGGAAGTATACATAATCCTTGCCCTTGTGGCAGTCTTTGCTATGCTCTTTGTCGGTTATTGGCTTGGAGGCAAGGTGAAGGCTGGGGCGGCGTCGCAGATGGTAGAGAACCTGCAAGCACAACTGGCACAGCACATTGAGAATGAGAAGCGGCTGGAGCAGACCGTGCAGGCACAGACGGCGCAGATGGCAAGCCTGACGTCGGAGCGCGACGTGCAGAAGGCGCACACCGAAAACTATTGCCGACAGCTTGCTGAGCAGAAAGAGAATGCAGAGAAGCTGCTCGCTGATCAGAAGGCAGAGTTTGAGAGGCAGTTGTCTGAACAGAAGGCAGCTGCTGCTGAGGCTGCACAGTTAGAGGCAAGGCATAATGAGGAGACGCTTGCCGATATGCGCAAGGCGTACGACGAGCAGCTGAAGATGCTCCGTCAGATGAATAAGGAGCAGGTGGAGAGCCAGCTGCAGCTTATAAAGGACCAGATGCTCACCACTTCCGAGGAGGTGCTGAAGCGTCGTCAGGATGAACTTGGCGAGCGAAACAAGGAGCAGGTGTCGAAGATAATCGACCCGCTGCAGCAGAGTCTGCGTGACATGCAGGAGGCTTTCGACAAGACCAAGGAGCAGCAGAGCGAGGCACTCACGCGACTGGACGAGACCATCAAGATAAACATGCAGAAGAGTGCTGCCCTTGGCGAGACAGCCGACAGACTGACTCGCGCACTGACGGGAGAGGTGAAGGTGCAGGGCAACTTCGGTGAGCTGAAGCTGAAGCAGCTCCTTGAAGACCTGGAACTGAAGGAGGGCGAGCAGTTTGACACGCAGGCAACGCTCAAGGACAAGGCTGGAAAGGCGGTGAAGGGCGATGACGGCAAGGGTATGATACCCGACTTCATTCTGCATTTCCCGAACAACCGCCACGTGGTGGTGGACTCGAAGATGTCGCTCACCGACTACGAACGATACATGAACGCTAAGGACGGCATGCCCGAGAAGAGCGACTATCTGAAAGCACACATCGCCAGCGTCAGAGCACAGGTGAAGCGCCTTGCCCGCAAGGACTATGTCAGGTATCTGCCAGAGGGATACAACCGTCTGAACTTCGCCATAATGTACGTGCCCGTGGAGGGCGCTCTTAACCTCGCGCTCCTCAACGACAACACGCTTTGGCGCGACGCTTACGACCAGGGAGTGATGATTCTGGGACCGCAGACCATGTATATGAATCTGCGCGTGCTGGAGATGATGTGGACGCAGGTGCGACAGCTGAAGAACCAGCAGGCGATGATGGACGCTGCCAACACCGTTATAGACCGTGTGCAGGACTTCGGCATAAGGTTTATGGACGTGGAGTCGAGCATGAACGACGCCGTAAAGAAAATCACCAGACTGAAGATAACCACCGCAGACAGCGGTGCAAGCATCATAACCGCGGCACGCAACCTCCTCAAGGCAGGAGCCAAGGAGAACAAGAAAAAGAAGTCGCTCGCCGATATGGACGACTCGATGTTCATAGAGGCGGACGCCACTACCATGCTGCCCGAAACCAATACAGTAACAACGCCACAAGATGAATCAACCCAATAATGACCTCAACGAGCAGGCGCGTCTTGCGTGGGAGATAATAGAGACCACCAACACAAACCTCTTCCTTACCGGTAAGGCAGGAACAGGAAAGACCACCTTCCTCCGACGCCTCAAGAACGAGTCGTCGAAGCGCATCGTGGTGGTGGCGCCGACCGGCATTGCCGCCATCAACGCCGAGGGAGTGACCATCCATTCCTTCTTCCAGCTCTCCTTCGCCCCGTTCATCCCCAATGCGCAGTATAAGCTCAAGGAACAGCAATATAAGTTTTCGAGGCAGAAGATACGCGTCATCCAGTCCATTGACACGCTTGTCATAGACGAGATTTCGATGGTGCGTGCCGACCTGCTTGACGCTGTGGACGCCGTGCTTCGCCGTTTCCGCAAGAACCAGATGCCGTTCGGTGGCGTTCAGATGGTCATGATTGGCGACCTCGGACAGCTGGCTCCCGTGGCAAAGGACGACGAATGGCAGATGCTGTCACTTTATTATGATACGCCCTACTTCTTCTCATCGCTTGCGCTTCGCCAGACGCGCTATGCCATAGTGGAACTGAAGAAGGTGTATCGTCAGAGCGACGCACGCTTCCTCGAACTCCTTAATAAGGTGAGAGACAATCGTGCGGACGACGCCGTGCTGCAGGCGCTCAACTCTCGCTACATACGCGGATTCGAACCAAAGACGGAAGACGGATACATACGTCTGACCACACATAACTATCAGGCGCAGAAGGAGAACGACCGTCAGATGGCTTTGCTCCCCGGCGAGGAATATACGTACAATGCCGAGGTGAAAGGCAAGTTCCCTGACATGCTCTTCCCGACGGAGGAGACGCTGACGCTGAAGGAAGGTGCGCAGGTGATGTTCGTCAAGAACGACTCGTCGCAGGACAAGGCTTTCTATAACGGCATGCTCGGTACCGTGGAGCGTATTGACAATCAAGGCTTCTCGGTCCGCACACGCGACAGCGGAACCGTCATCAACGTGGGTATGGAGCAGTGGGACAATACGCGCTACGTCATTGACGAGCGCACCAACGAGATAACGGAGGAGGTGGACGGCACGTTCCGTCAGTATCCCGTGAAGTTGGCTTGGGCGATTACGGTGCACAAGAGCCAGGGACTGACCTTTGACCATGCCGTCATCGACGTGCAGCGTGCCTTCACGCACGGTCAGACATACGTGGCGCTCAGCCGATGCCGCACGCTCGAAGGACTGGTGCTCAGCGCTCCGCTCCCTCACAGCGCCATCATCCGTGACGGCGCCGTGGACGAATACGCCACACACGCCATAGAGCATACGCCGACGTCTGAACAGATAGGCACGTTGCAGCGCGACTATTTTCTTTCCATCGTGAACGAACTGTACGACTTCCGTCCGCTCATGGACATCTTCGGTCGTGTGCTCGACCTGCTGTCGGGCCACTTCAAGCGCTCCTATCCCAAGCTCATCATGGAGTATAAGCTTAACGCCGACACCATACGCACGAAGCTCATGGACGTGGCAGAGAGGTTCCGCATACAGTACAGTCAGATGGTATTCCAGACGGCTGACTATCAGAATGACGAACATCTTCAGGAACGCCTCCGCAAAGGCTCCACCTACTTCGCACGTACTATCTCCGGCGTGGAGGAACTTATCCGCAAAACCTCCGTCAAGACCGACAGTCAAGAGGTGAAGAAGCGCTGGTCAGAACTCTTCCCCACGCTAAAGGAGACCGTGATGCAGAAGCGTGCGCTGCTGAAAGTGGTGAGCGACGAAGGCTTCGCCATCACCTCTTACCTGAAGCGCAGGTCAGCCGTGCTGGCAGGAAAGACCGGCGCAGAAACAAAGAAACGATAATAACATTAAGGATAACAAAAAAGAAAAAGATATGATTAAAGCACTGTTTTTCGATGTGGACGGAACGCTCGTCAGCTTCAAGACGCACGACGTACCAGAGTCGACCCGCGAGGCGCTGCGCCTTGCACATGAAAGCGGCGTAAAGATATTCACGGCTACGGGACGTCCCCGCCAGCTGCTCAATAACGTGGCTCCAATAGAGCATCTGATGGACGGATATATTCTTGCCACCGGTGCCATGTGTACGTACGGAGCCGAGACGGTACGCGAGGATGTCATTCCGCGTGAAGAGGCAGAGACCGTCATACGCTACTGTGAGGAACACGGACTGCCAGCCGTTGTGGTGGGCACGAAGGACATACAGATTGTGAATCGCAATGATGACGTCAACCACGTGTTCTATGATATGCTTAAAGTGACGTACGACAAGTTTGACGTGCCCCTTGCAGATGTCATAGATCAGGGCATCCTTCAGATCACTCCCTTCCTCACCGAAGAGGAGGAGCGCAAGGTGTTGCCCGAACTCCCCGGATGTAACTCCGCCCGATGGTATCCCGCCTTCTGCGACATCACCTCGGCAAAGGCAGACAAGGCCAACGGCATACGTGCCATTGCCGACCGCCTCGGCATCGACATCTCGGAGACGATGGCATTCGGCGACGGAGGCAATGACGAATCGATGCTCCGTGCGGCAGGAGTGGGTGTGGCGATGGGCAATGCCCTCGACAGCGTAAAGGCACATGCCGACTATGTGACGACGGACGTAGACAATGACGGAGTGTGGAACGCGCTGAAACATTTCGGCATAATCTGACCAAAACATCAGATAGAGGAATTATTCTTATAAGTTAATATGCATTACTCATCACCAATTCAAAAAAAATGAGTAAGTTTGCAGCAGAATACGACTAAAAGCATTAATAATGGATATTACCGAAAGATTTTTAAACTACACACAGTTCGACACACAGTCGAGTGAAGATTCAGAAACAGTACCGAGCACTTCCAAGCAGCTCATCTTCGCCAAGTATCTGAAAGAGGAACTTGAGCGCGAAGGTCTGAGCGATGTGGAGATGGACGAGCAGGGCTATATCTACGCCACGCTGAAAGCCAACGTTAAGAAGGATATCCCGACCATCGGTTTCATTGCGCATTACGACACGTCTCCTGACTGCAGCGGCGCCAACATCAAGCCACGCATCGTCAAGAACTATGACGGTGGCGACATCGTGCTCTCTGAGGGCATCGTCTCAAGCCCGGCTAAGTTCCCCGAGCTGAAGGCACACGTAGGTGAGGACATCATCGTGACCGACGGCACCACACTCCTTGGCGCTGACGACAAGGCTGGCGTGGCAGAGATAGTTCAGGCAATGTGCTGGCTGCGCGACCATGACGAGGTGAAGCACGGCGACATCCGCGTGGCTTTCAATCCGGACGAGGAGATCGGTATGGGCGCTCACCACTTCGACGTGGAGAAGTTCGGCTGCCAGTGGGCTTACACTATGGACGGCGGCGACCTCGGCGAGCTGGAGTATGAGAACTTTAATGCTGCAGGAGCCAAGGTGCACTTCAAGGGCGTAAGCGTACATACAGGATATGCCAAGGGCAAGATGGTGAACGCATCGCGCCTCGCACTGGAGTTTGCCAACATGATACCGGCTGCAGAGACACCTGAGGAGACCGAAGGCTATGAGGGCTTCTATCATCTCCTCGGCATCACGTCATGCTGCGAGAAAGCCACTCTCTCATACATCATCCGCGACCACGACCGTCAGAAGTTTGAGGACCGCAAGGACTTCATCGAGGACTGCGTGAAGAAGATGAACGAGAAGTGGGGTGAGGGCACGGTAAGCGTGGACCTCAAGGACCAGTATTACAACATGAAGGAGAAGATTGATCCCAACATGCACGTCATCGACATCGTGTTGAAGGCGATGCAGGAGAACGGTGTGGCTCCGAAGGTGATGCCCATCCGTGGCGGCACGGACGGAGCACAGCTCTCATTCAAGGGTCTGCCATGCCCGAACATCTTCGCCGGCGGCTGCAACTTCCACGGACCTCACGAGTTTGTCAGCGTGCAGGCAATGGAGAAAGCCATGCAGGTGGTAATAAAGATATGTGAGATTACGGCTCACTTTAACGACTAAATACTTAAAGCATACAAAGAAGCGGAGGCTGGAAACCTCCGCTATTTTTATACCCTTATTTCGTTGTTGCCGCTGATTTGCAACAAAATTATAGGGATGTTGCCCCTGATTTCAAACAAAAACATGCGGTTGTTGCCCCTGATTTCAAACAAAAGACTTTTTACATTGCTATATTCTTGGGCGTATACATGACGTACTTAATGCTGTAAGTCATTGAATATATGCTGCTTAAAGTTGTTGCTCTTCCACGACTTTCCAATCAATAAGCCCTTTGCCTTCGCTATCGAGTTCCACTGCGAGTCCAACGACCTTGCGTGTGTCTCCCTTGAATGGTTCGGTGTATCCACATGTAGTTATCTGTTGCTCGGCAGCTGCAATTCCGCCATTATTTGATAATTTCAGTTCTATAACATAAATGTAACGCGACAGCCATGCCACGAGGTCAATACGACCAGTGGCAAGCATGCGTTCTACTTCTACCCTTATACCAATGGCATTGAGGATAGTACTGATGATGAGACGATAGCGTTCCTCCATGTCCATTGATGCCAGTTTCTTGTTGCTGTATGGCACGTCGGCAATGAGAGAGCGGAGTGTTTTCTTGGCATCGTCAAGCATTCCAGTACCAAGTTGGCGGTAGAGGTTTGCTTGCAGCGATAGTATGTCGCCCTGTTTGCGCATAGTCAGTGCAGGAAGCACCATTTCGTTAAGAGCTTGTCTGACTTCTTCGTTGGGGATTCCAAGAATATAGCCAAACTCGTCGCTATCCTTTATTGTTATATATCCTGATTGGTAAAGGAAAAGCTCTGGTCCGCCTCCCGTTACATCTGAGGTTTCGAGAATGCCGCGAAGCACACTACAGTGGTCGAAGTCGTCGAGGTGTAGCTCCATGTCATTGACGAACTTTGGCAATAGTGATGTTGCGCCTGAAGATGCCCAATAAGATCTGAGTCGCTTATGGTTCAGTGCATTCACGAGGCTGTATGGATTGTAGACATCTATCATGTTCGTATCGCAAAAATGATATCCGTCGTAATAGTCTTTGAGTTTAGCCAAAGTTTCTTCTATTGTCCATTTATTGAACTCTGCCATTTGCTCAATCTCCGGCATGAAATTATCCACCATTTCCTGCTTTGAAATTCCGCATATTGTGGCAAACTGTGGTTCGAAACTAATATTGCTAAGATTGTTGAGCACAGAGAACAACGAAATCTGTGTGAATTTTGTTATGCCAGTTATAAAAACAAAACACTCCATCTCGTCGTCAGCTTTAAGAATGGCGAAAACCTCGCGATATACGGCTGTGCATGCCTCATGCTCTGGAGTATGCCATGAGTGTTGTAGCGGCGAATCGTATTCGTCGATAAGGATAGCTACTTGCTGTCCGGTTTGTTGGTAGGCAGTGAGTATTATGCTGTCAAAGCGGTTGGCAAGTGATGAATTTGGTCTTGGAGAGATATTGTATTTTTCTTCATATCTGCTGAATGCCAAATCCAGATAAGAGCGTAAGGTGGCTTCCGTAGCTCCGCCGCGGCTCATATCAAGACGTATAACAGGACGCTTTATCCAGTCATGCTCCAGTTCCATTATCTTAAGTCCCTCGAACAAGTGGCGTTGACCCTCAAAGTAAGCCTGCAAAGTATCTACAAGCAAAGACTTGCCGAACCGACGTGGACGGCTCAGATAATTGTATTGTAAGCCATTGTTAGCCAGTTGCCAAACTATATCGCTTTTATCGACATAGAGATAATTCTCCTTGCGAATTTTTTTGAACGACTGTATGCCTACGGGAAGTCTTCTTGTTTGTGCTGCCATAATATTTGCTCTTTAGTTTCTTATGCAAATCTAACAATAATATTCGATATATTCAAACAAAAATCGTTATCTTTGCATTAATCGTATTCGGATAGTTCTTGCGATTAAACATTTATCATTATTAATTAAACATTTAACAAGCGTGTCAGAAGTTCCTACTCTAATAAACGACCTTGCCCTGATACTTATAGTGGCGGGCGCGGTCACACTCTTATTCAAGAAACTGAAGCAACCGCTCGTGTTGGGCTATATCATGGCTGGCTTTATTGTCAGTCCGCACATGCCCTACACGATGTCTGTTGTGGACAATTCGGACATCAAGACTTGGGCGGACATCGGTGTGATGTTCCTGCTGTTCTCGCTCGGACTCGACTTCTCGTTCAAGAAGATTATAAAGATGGGTATTGCGCCTGTCATCACCACACTGACGATAATCTTCTCCATGATGACCCTCGGCATCGTGGTCGGTCACGCATTCTCATGGAACCGCATGGACTGCATCTTCCTTGGAGGTATGCTTGCGATGAGCTCCACTACCATCATCTACAAGGCGTTCACCGACATGGGACTGCGACAACAGAAGTTCGCCCAGCCCGTGATGAGCGTGCTCATTCTGGAGGACGTCCTTGCCATCGTCATGATGGTGATGCTGTCGGCGTTGGCTTCGGGATCAAACCCTGACGGCGGCGAGATGATTGGCGCCGTGATGAAGATAGGCTTCTTCATTGTCCTTTGGTTTGTGGTGGGCATCTTCGCTGTGCCTCTGTTTCTCCGTCTTATACGTAAACTCATCAACAACGAGACGCTGCTTATCGTGTCGCTCGGACTCTGCTGCCTTATGGCTGTCGTGTCGACGAAGGTGGGTTTCAGCTCAGCTTTCGGAGCTTTCGTCATGGGTAGCATCCTCGCCGAGACCATTGAGGCAGGCAAGATAGAGAAGCTTGTGGCTCCCGTGAAGGATCTCTTCGGAGCTGTGTTCTTCGTGTCGGTGGGCATGCTTGTCGATCCGAAAATCATTGTCAGCTATGCCTTGCCGATAGCCATGCTCGTGCTGACCATCCTTGTGGGTCAGGCAGTCTTCGGCACCTTCGGTTTCCTCATTGGAGGACAGTCGCTCAAGTCTGCTATGCGAAGCGGTTTCTCAATGGCACAGATAGGTGAGTTCTCGTTCATTATCGCCTCATTGGGCTTGTCGCTGAAGGTTACGGGCGAATTTCTCTATCCAGTCGTGGTAGCTGTTTCGGTCATCACCACATTCCTAACGCCCTACATGATACGCTTCTCCGTACCTTGCTACGGCTTTCTGGAGCGTCGTCTGCCCAAGACGTGGATACGTGCCCTCAATAACGTGACGCTGTCACATCCCTCTTCTGCTCCAAAGAGCAACTGGCACAGCCTGATCTCGCAGATGGCACGCATCACCATCGTCTACTCCATCCTCTCCGTGGCTGCCATCGCCGTTATGTTCACCTTCTTCCTGCCATTCATCCGCAGCATCATGCCCGGCATGCACTGGTGGGCTAACGGCATCTGCGGACTGGTGACGGTGTCGATAATAGCCCCGTTCCTCAGAGCCATCGTGATGAAGAAGAACCATTCGGAGGAGTTTCGTGCATTGTGGAACGAGAGCCGCTCCAACCGTCTGCCGCTCCTCGTTATCATATTGGTGAGAGTGATAATAGCCTCCGCTTTCATATTCTATATATGTAATTATCTTACCCGCTTCACCAATGCCCTGATGCTAACCATAGCCGTGGTTATTGTCCTGTTCATGATACTCTCGCGCCGCCTGAAGAAGCGCAGCATCCTTATGGAGCGTCTCTTCGTGCAGAACCTACGTTCGCGCGACATAGAGCAGCAGGTGCTCGGATTGAAGAAACCGCTTTATGAGGGTCATCTTCTTGATCGTGATATCCACATCTCCGACATTGACATCCCGGAGAACTCGAAGTGGGCAGGTATGTATCTTTCCGACCTGCGTCTGAGCAACCGCTTCGGCGTGCATGTCAGCAGCATCCTGCGTGGTCATCAGCGCATAAACATTCCGGGAGGCGACAGCATCGTATTCCCAGGAGACAGACTTCAGGTAATTGGTAGCGACTCGCAGCTGTCAGCAATGCAAGCAGCTGTCGACTCAGACATCGTGCCCGATGACCCAGACATAGAGAAACGTGAGATGAAGCTGTCGCAGATAGTCATTGACCGTAATTCTCCATTCGTAGGCAAGACATTGCCAGAAAGCGGCATCCGCGACCGCTTCAACTGTATGGTGGTGGGACGTGAGGAAGGAAAAGAGAACCTCTCTATGGTGAACATCACATACCGCTTCCGTCTTGGCGACATAGTATGGATAGTGGGCGAGGAGAGTGCGCTGCAAGGACTGAAAGATGCCAATAATGGAGCTGCACAATAAGTAGTGACACGTAAGAGAATGATTGCTTTTTAAAAAAGTTGTCTTTCTCTTACGTGTTTTTTTATATTTGATTGTTATACCTATATACTCTCTAAAACTAAAATACTATTACTAACATTTATAAACTCAATGAGAAACAGCAAATTTATTTTGACGGCACTGGCTGCCATGTTTATGCAGGGCGCATACGCACAGCAGCCGTACGGTGGATGCTGGCATCCGGAAGACATCAAGAACTGGTCGCCGGAGACCGATCCTGACGCTAAGTTCAACCGTTCACGTGTGCCTCTTGCTACCCGCTTCCAGGAGCCTACGCTCATGAAAGCTAACAAGAACCAATATTACGAAGGACAGATCTGTAACGCTACAATCCTCTTCCCGACCTGCTCTATGAGCCCGTCGCAGGGTGCTTACAACTTCCTTGGCTATCAGCCCACCTATTGGCAGTATATGGACAAGCTCGTTTACTGGGCAGGTTCGGCTTCCGAGGGTATCATCATCCCGCCACCGGCAGGATCGACAGACGCTGCTCACCAGAGCGGTGTGAAGTCGTTGGGACAGATATTCTTCCCTCCGGCAACGTTCGGTGGAACACAGACATGGGTTCGTCAGATGCTTACAAAAGAGAATGGCGTGTATATCTATGCTCAGAAGCTCTACGAGATAGCCAAGTATATGGGCTTCGACGGATGGTTTATCAACGAGGAAACCGGTGGTGGCAGCACAACAGAATGGGTGGACTTCATTAAGGAATTCAACTATCTTGCAGACAAGAACGGTGATACTCAGATGGAAATCCAGTGGTATAACGCCTCTGGCCTACCTAACACTTCCATCCTCAAGTCGCATAAGAATACCTCACAGTTCCTCGAGTATGGCTCGGCAGGTGATTATCGTTCTTACGCATCAAGCTTGGGATGTACAGAAGCCGAGACATTCTCAAAGATTTATGCTGGTGTGCAGGTGGTGAACTCCGGACACACAGGCTTCCAGTATCACCTCAATGCTGCTATGCCTACTGACGGACATGTGGGTTCGCTTGACCTCTTCTGCCCTGAGGAGCGTATCTGGAAGGACAACGTGAAGAATCTGCTCGGTAAGGAAGACACTGGCTCAAAGGCTTATGCTGCCATTCAGAAGACATTCAAGAACGAATCGCAGATGTGGGTGAACAACGACGGCGATCCGTCGAAAATCGGCGACAGATGGCCGGGTATCTCAGGACGCGTTCTCGAGCGTTCGGTTGTAAACAAGATGCCGTTCACGACATCATTCTGCGTAGGCGTGGGTAAGCACCGCTTCGTGGAAGGTGTAAAGCAGGGCACACAGGACTGGTATCACTCTGGTGTGCAGAGCATCATGCCTACATGGCGTTGGTGGATAGAGAACCGTGGATCATTGAATGTAGACATCGACTGGGATGATGCTTACAACTTCGGTTCGAGCATCAAGGTGAGCGGACAGCTCTCAGCCGGCGACCACCTCATGCGTCTCTACAAGACCATGATAAAGGTGACTGACGGCGGCAAGTTGCGCCTCGTCTATAAGACCAGTACAAGCGGAAGCGTAGAGGTGAAGCTCTCTACCACCAGTTCTACTACACCTGACGTTACGCTCTCTGCTCCTTCCGTCTCGGAGAAGAACGGATGGACTGTAGCTGAATACGACCTTTCTTCGGTTAACGGCAAGACTATATATATGGTGGCACTCAACTTGAAGTCGGCTTCTGCCGTATCTAACTATACATTGTCTCTCGGTCAGCTCGACGTGCTGCCCGCAGGTTATGCCCCTGCGTCTGTAGAGGTGAAGAACCTCGCAACGAAGAGCGTGCTCGGCGAGGCTAAGGGCGATGCCCGTATCACATGGGACTTCGACTATACAGCCGACTTTGACCACTTTGACATCTACAAGCAGACAGCCAGCGGCACACGCACAATGGTTGGTCAGACACGTGACGAGGCATTCTACGTGCCGACATTCGAGCGTGAAGGCACAGACGCTGCTATCGACTTCGTTGTTGTGCCCGTGATGAAGGACATGCGTCAGCAGGAGGGCAAGACATTGAAGATGGACTATCCGAAGGCCACAGCTCCTGTTGTTACCTTCGTTGTTGGCAAGAGCTATCTCAAGGTTGGCGAGGGAACAACACTGACCGCAAGAGCTACTGGTTCGCCCACAGCATATAAGTGGACACTCCCCAGTGGACTGGAGCTTACTGACGGTTCGCTCACAGACAAGACCATCACCGTTAAGGCTGTGAAGGCTGGCAAGCAGCAGGTTAGCATCGACGTAACCAACGTAATCGGTACTTCTACAACGAAGAGCGAGGTTGTGGACGTAATGTCAGACTCTGAGTATGATGAGGTGTTCAATGTAGTGAAAGGCAAGAAGGTCGTTGGCTATAGCGGCTCTACCAACTCTACTGAGGTGCCTGATAAGATTATCGACGGTGTAACCAATCCTTATTCTACCAGCCAGAAGTGGTGTAACGTAAGTGCAGACAACTGGGCTGTCTTCGATTGCCTCGGTTCGTACCGCATCTACGGTTTCCGCATCTATGACGGCAACTCAGGTCCTGAGAGCGGCGTTGACCAGATTGACTCATACAAGATTATGCTTTCTGAGGACGGTCAGAACTGGACAACAGTAGTTGACGAGGAGAACCGTACCGAAGAGTCAATCAAGACTGACTATATCGCACCGTTCAAGGCTCGCTACGTGAAGCTCGTCCCGCACGTTAACGGTACGCTCCGTATCTGGGAGTTTGAGGTTTACGGTAAGGAAGAGAACAATATGTCGATGACCGTAGAGCCTTCTCAGTTGCAGATGGAGGCTGGCGAGACAAAGACTATTAAGGTGAAGTATGACCTTGGTGGTGATACACGTTCGTCACAGTTTAAGTGTACTGCCAAGGCTGACGGCAACGTCACCATCGGCAATATCACAGAGGATACCGCTTCGTCTACGTTCACAGTTCCAGTAACAGCACAGCGCATGATCGGCACAGCCAATGTCACATTGCGTGTCGACAACGGTGGCAACTATAAGGAGAGCACTGTGGAAGTGATGGTCGACTCGAAGACACAGCCCAACATCCTGAAGGGTGCAAAGGCTGAGGTTCGCCATTACAAGAGCGACTATTCATACGAGGCAGAATACGACAAGTACGAGGTGGACGGACTGACCGATGGTGACAAGACCGCTGAGGCTCTTGAGATGATTGAAGCACCTTCAACTCACAAGAATGACCTCTGGACCATCTTCACAGCACCGGAAGGCAAGACATGGAACCTTTCAAAGGTGGTGGTTAACCTGCCTAAAAACAACCGTGGCACCAACGATAACGACGTTGACGGAAACGTAACTAAGGACATCAGTATCGCTGTTGGTAATGATCTCGCCAATATGCAGATTGTGAAGACATTCGAGAACCTTCAGGATATCTCTGAGGTATCATACATCTTCCCGAAGTATGCCGCAACCAATTATCTCGCTGTTGTCAGCAACCTCAACGTTTACTTCTATCCCTCACTTGCTGAGGTGGAGGCTTACGAGCAGTTTGAGGATGCCATTCCGGTGAACGGTCCGCTGCAGCTGGATGGATGGAACGCTGACGTAGTGGCTGAGAAGAAGCCGGCTGCTTCAAGCACAACCGTAGCTCTTGACGATCAGGGATGGGTGCTTTACAGTTCAGACATCCAAAAGACAGGCGCTTTCTGTGACGCTCAGGGCAACATCACAACAAAGAGTGGCATTCCTTATAACGTGGCTACACTCGCTGGAAAGAATGCCCTTGTGATGAAGACTGTCAACAACGAGGAGGTTCTCTCACTCACTACACCTGAGAACATTGAGGAGATTTACTTCCTTGCTATCTCAGCAAACGGTTCTTCTAAGTTTGATGTTTGCGCTGTTTACGACGACATGAGTAGAAGCGCTACGTCTACATTCTCACCGGAAGATTGGTATGGTGCATCTGAAACGGGTAAGGAAGCACAGTATGGTCTGGGCCGTATCATCAGAGCAGCTGCTGCCAACTATTCTGCAGACGCTATAGACAAGCGTTACAACTTCCGCACATACGAGTATACAATGTCGCTTGACCGCAGCAAGAAGACTAAGGCATTTGTCTTCACTTCAAGAAACAGAGGAGCTTATCCCACCATCCTTGCCGTAAGCAAGAAGGGATATAAGGAGCCCGCTTCAGGCATTGAGAACCTCACAACCGGCAACGGTGCGCAGACCGTAGTGGGAATTTACTCACTCGACGGCATGAAGCTCAACTCGCTCCGCAAGGGCATCAACATTATCAAGATGTCAGACGGCTCTGTTAAGAAGGTGCTTGTAAGAAAGTAAGCAATAAGGCTTAGGTTTATAAAGTTCGACATTGTTCGGACCCGATAAGACCACCCGAATGACCTGTGTATGTTACAATATATAGGTTATTCGGGTGGTCTTTTTTATGTTTAAAACAATACTGATGTTTTTTTTGTTGTTTTCTTGTTTAAATATGGCTTTTTTGCTATATTTGCAGCGTATCTTAATGATACTTTGGATTTTAAACTTATTTACTACTAACTTTATATCTTACACTATGGCAAAAACAAAGCAGATAGTAGAGTGTGTGCCTAATTTCAGCGAAGGCCGCGATATGAACATCATCCGTCAGATTACGGATGCAGTAGAGAGCGTGAAGGGTGTGAAATTGCTTGACGTCGATCCAGGCGAAGCAACCAACCGCACGGTCGTAACCTTCGTTGGCGAACCTGATGACGTGGTGGAAGCTGCTTTCAGAGCAGTGGGAAAAGCCGGACAGCTTATTGACATGCGTCAGCATCATGGTGCTCATCCGCGTATCGGCGCAACAGATGTGTTGCCCATTGTGCCCGTAAGCGGAATTACCCTTGAAGAGTGTGCTGAGATTTCGCGCAAGCTCGCTAAGCGCATTGCCGACGAACTTAACATCCCGTGCTATTGCTATGAGGCTGCAGCGTTCACACCGGAGCGTCAGAACCTTGCCGTTTGTCGCAAGGGCGAGTATGAGGGCATTGCTGAGCGCATCGACGACGATGCTGAGGCTCCCGATTTCGGCAGACGTCCGTTCGACGAGCAGGTGGCACGTACCGGTTGCACCGTTGTCGGAGCACGTGACTTCCTCATTGCCGTTAACTTCAACCTTAACACCACTTCTACACGTCGCGCCAATGCCATCGCATTCGACGTTAGAGAGAAGGGACGCCCAATGCGTGAGGGCAATCCTATCACAGGCAAGAAGCTCCTCTATGCTGACGGCACACCTATCATGAAGCCCGGTACACTGAAGTGTACGAAGGCCATAGGTTGGTATATTGACGAATACGGCATCGCTCAGGTGTCGATGAATATCACTAATATTAATGTAACTCCGCTGCACAAGGCATTCGATGAGGTTTGCCGTTGTGCACAGGAGCGTGGCATACGCGTTACGGGTACGGAGATTGTAGGTCTGGTTCCGGAGCGTACACTCCTTGAGGCAGGTCGTTACTTCCTTGCAAAGCAGCAGCGTTCTGCCGGTATTCCCAAGAAGGACATTCTCGACATCGCCATCAAGTCATTGGGTCTGTCAGACCTTAAGGAGTTTAAGCCCGAAGAGAAGATTATCGAATACGTAATGGCAGCTGGTGACGAGAAGCAGAACCTGCTTGTCGACCTTACTGTTAAGGGATTCGCAGAGGAGACATCTCGCGAGAGCCCTGCACCTGGTGGCGGTTCGGTATCTGCATACATGGGAGCTTTGGGATCGTCGCTTGCTACGATGGTTGCCAATCTTTCCAGCCACAAGCCCGGTTGGGACGAGCAGTGGGAAGAGTTTGCCAAGGTTGCCGAGGAAGGTATGGTTCTGCAGGAGCGTCTTCTCCACCTTGTTGACGAAGACACAGAAGCATTCAACCGCATCATGGCAGCGTTCGGCATGCCTAAGAACACACCGGAAGAGAAGGCTGCACGTACTGAAGCCATTCAGACAGCCACATTGTTTGCAACGGAAGTACCTCTCGATACCATGAAGGCATCGTACGAGGTGTTCGCTGTTTGCCGTAAGATGGTGGAGAAGGGTAACCCCAACAGCGTTTCTGACGCTGGTGTAGGTGCATTGGCAGCACGTGCCGCTGTCCTCGGAGCAGGTATGAACGTCAAGATTAACGCAGGTTCGTTGAAGGACCGCGAGAAGGCTGAGGCTTTGATAGCTGAGGCTAACGAGCTTATCGCCAAGGCCAACGCAGAAGAGGCTGAGATTACGAAGCTCGTAGAGGAGAAATTATAATTAATCTAACTTAATCCTATAATATATCCTTGCCCTTCCAACTTAGGGAAGGGCAAGGAATATGATTTTCTTTTAACCTTTTTACATTATGACATTTGCAGAAGAAATAAGACTGGGCATTCCTGATTATTTGCCGGAAATGTTGCCCTACGACAATAACATAAATCATGCGCCGAAGCGCAAAGAGATACTCACAGCTGAGGAAAGACAGCTTGCCTTGCGTAATGCGCTGCGTTATTTCCCGAAGGACCTGCATGCACAGTTGGCTCCCGAGTTTATGGAAGAGCTCGACAAGTACGGACGTATCTATATGTATCGCTATCGTCCTCATTATGATATGTATGCACGACCCATTGACGAGTATCCGCATCGCTCAGAGCAAGCTGCCGGCATCATGCTTATGATTCAGAACAACCTCGATCCTGAGGTGGCACAGCATCCTCACGAACTTATCGTTTACGGTGGCAACGGAGCCATCTTCCAGAACTGGGCACAGTATCGTCTTGTGATGAAGTATCTGAGCGAGATGACTGACGAGCAGACGCTTGTGATGTATTCTGGCCATCCGCTCGGACTCTTCCCGTCACATCCCAATGCACCGAGAGTGGTGGTAACCAACGGTATGGTTATCCCCAACTATTCCAAGCCGGACGACTGGGAGCGCATGAATGCTCTCGGTGTCAGTCAGTACGGACAGATGACAGCCGGATCATATATGTATATAGGTCCGCAGGGCATCGTTCACGGCACCACCATTACCGTGCTCAACGCTTGCCGCAAGCAGCGTATCGAGAAGGGTGGACCGGCTGACATCCACGGAATGCTGTTCGTATCGTCAGGTCTTGGAGGTATGTCAGGCGCACAGCCCAAGGCTGGCAACATCGCCGGCGTAGTGAGCGTGGTGGCTGAGATAAATCCGTTGGCTGCCAAGAAGCGTTACGACCAGGGTTGGGTGGACGAACTCCATGACAATCTGGACGAGCTTATTCCTGCCATCAAGAAGAGCGTGGAGGAGAAGCGCACCGTATCAATGGCTTATGTAGGCAATGTGGTGGACCTTTGGGAGCGCCTCGCTGACGAGGATATTCGCGTAGACATAGGTAGTGACCAGACCTCGCTTCACAATCCGTGGGCAGGTGGTTATTATCCTGCCGACCTTACCTTAGAGGAATCGAAGGTTATGATGGCTGAGAATCCTGAGGAGTTCCGCAAGCACGTTCAGGCTTCTCTGCGTCGTCAGGTGGCTGCCATCAACCGTCTCTCTGCCAACGGCATGTACTTCTTCGATTACGGCAATGCCTTCCTGCTGCAGTCGCAGCGTGCCGGCGCCGACATCTGCAAGGAGAACGGCAAGTTCCGCTATCCGTCATACGTACAGGACATCATGGGACCGATGTTCTTCGATTACGGTTTCGGTCCGTTCAGATGGGTATGCACCTCAGGCAATCCTGCCGACCTCGCCAAGACAGACGAGATTGCAGCTCGCGTGATGGAGGAAATCATGCAGAACGCTCCCGATGAGATAAAGGGTCAGATGGCAGACAACATCCATTGGATTCGTGAGGCAAGCCGCAACAAGCTCGTGGTTGGTTCGCAGGCCCGCATCCTTTACGCCGATGCAGAAGGCCGCTCCAAGATTGCTTTGGCTTTCAACGAGGCCATTCGCAAGGGCGAGATCACGCGTCCGATAGTTCTTGGTCGCGACCATCACGACGTATCAGGTACCGACTCGCCGTTCCGCGAGACCAGCAACATCTACGACGGCTCGCAGTTCTGTGCTGATATGGCTGTGCAGAACGTCATCGGCGACTCGTTCCGTGGTGCCACATGGGTGTCGCTCCACAATGGCGGCGGCGTAGGCTGGGGCGAAGTTATCAACGGCGGCTTCGGCATGGTTATTGACGGCGGTGAGGACAGCGCACGCCACATCCGTGAGATGCTGTTCTGGGATGTCAACAACGGCATTGCACGCCGTGCCTGGGCACGTAACGAAGGCTCCATCCATAGCATCGAGCGTGAGATGCTCCGCTCACATGGCCTCCAGGTTACGATGCCGAACATCGTTGATGACGACATCATCAACAAGTATGCTAACTAAAACATTAAACTACTAACAAAAAATAAATGCCAAGATTATGAAAATACACAAGATATCAGCCGAACATCTTTCAGTTGAACGTATAGGTGAGATAGTATACGGTGGTTATAAGATTGAGTTGAGCGACGACGCACAGAAGCGTATCGTAGAATGCCGTGAGTATCTCGACCGTAAGATAGCAGAGAACAAGGCGCCCATTTACGGCGTTACCACAGGTTTCGGATCGCTCTGTAACGTCAGCGTCGGTTCGGACGACTTGGCACAGCTTCAGATCAATCTTATGATGTCGCACGCATGCGGCACAGGCGACAGAGTGCCTAACGACATCGTCAAGATTATGTTGCTGCTCAAGATTCAGTCGCTGAGCTACGGTTTCTCTGGCTGTCAGGTTGTGACCGTCAACCGCCTTATCGACTTCTTCAACAACGATGTCTATCCGGTTGTCTACATGCAGGGCTCTCTCGGTGCTTCCGGCGACCTTGTGCCTCTCGCACACCTCACATTGCCTCTCGTCGGACTTGGCGAGGTGGAATACGAAGGAAAGGTTATCTCAGGAGCTGAGATGCTGAAGAAGTTCGACTGGAATCCCGTTCAGCTTGCTTCAAAGGAAGGTCTTGCGCTGCTTAACGGCACACAGAACATGGGCGCATTCGCTGTTTGGGCATTGCTCCAGTCACACCGTCTGAGCGACTGGGCAGACAAGATCGCTGCCATGTCGCTGGATGCCTACTACGGACTTGCCTCTCCCTTCATCGACGCTGTTCATCAGGTTCGTCCGCACAAGGGTCAGATTGTCACAGCTGCCCACATGAGAGAGTTGCTTGAGGGTAGCGAGATTATACAGAAGCCCAAGTCGTACGTGCAGGATCCTTATTCGTTCAGATGCATCCCGCAGGTACACGGCACCGTTAAGGACACCATCGAGTATGTCAACTCAGTGATTGACGTAGAGGTAAATTCGGCTACTGACAATCCTACGGTATGTCCTGACGAAGACCTTGTTATCTCTGCCGGCAACTTCCATGGCGAACCTATCGCAATGCCGATGGACTTCCTCGCAATAGCAATGTGCGAGTTGGCCAACATCTCGGAGCGTCGCACCTATAAGCTCATCAGCGGTACGCGCGACCTGCCGAGCTTCCTCGTTGCCAATCCGGGTCTGAACAGTGGCTTTATGATTCCGCAATACACCGCCGCTTCCATCGTCAGCCTTAACAAGTCGCTGGCCACACCTTCTTCTGTGGACAGCATTCCTTCCAGCCAGGGCCAGGAAGACCATGTAAGCATGGGTGCCAATGCCGCCATCAAGCTTTACAAGGTGGTGCTCAATACGGAGCGTGTGCTCGCCATCGAGCTGTTTAATGCAGCCCAGGCACTCGAGTTCCGTCGTCCGCTGAAGTCGTCGCCAGCTGTGGAGGCCATCTTCGAGAGCTACAGAAAGGTGGTGCCGTTCATCGTTCACGACGAGGTGATGTATCCGCACATCGCACACTCCATTGATTTCCTGAGAAAGTAATACTGTATGAAATTGCTTGTAAAGAACATACGAACTCTTGCTGGCATCGAGCACGCTCCGAAGCTTCGTCTGCAAGGCAAGGAGATGGGCATCGTCAACACCATTGACGACGCCTGGCTCCTTGTGGAGGACGGACGCTTCGCAGCGTTCGGCGCCGTTGCTGACGGCATGCCTCCCTTGGACGACACCATCGAAGTGGTTGACGCGGAAGGCGGAATGGTCTTGCCGTCATGGTGCGACTCGCACACGCACATCGTCTTCGCCGGAAGCCGTGAGCGGGAGTTTGTGGATAAGATAAACGGACTCAGCTATGAGGAGATAGCCCGACGTGGAGGAGGCATCCTCAATTCTGCCGACCTCCTGCACAACACTTCCGAGGACGAACTCTTACGTCAAGCCATGCAGCGCCTTGATGAAGTGATACGTAAGGGCACCGGATGCATCGAGATAAAGAGCGGCTACGGACTGAGCCTTGAGGACGAGCTGAAGATGCTCCGTGTGATAAAGCGCATGAAGGAGGCTTCTCCGGCGAAGATAATGTCTACGTTCCTCGGTGCACACGCCGTGGCACGCGGCATGACGCAGGAACAGTACGTCAGACTGATCATTGACGAGATGATACCGGAGGTTGGACGCCAGCGTCTTGCCGACTTCGTTGACGTGTTCTGCGACCGTGGCTTCTTCACGCCTGAAGAGACCGGACGCATTCTGGAAGCAGCCGCCGCATGGGGCATGCGTCCCAAGATTCATGCCGACGAGCTGGCATCGTCGGGTGGAGTAGTGGTAGGCGTCAAGCATGGAGCGTTGTCCGTAGACCATCTTGAGAGCATGACAGAGGAGACCATCAATACCTTGCGTGGCAGCGACACGATGCCGACAGCCCTGCCCGGCACATCCTTCTTCCTGAACATGCCCAACGCCAAAGCCCGTCAGATTATCGACGCAGGTTTGGGCGTAGCCGTTGCCAGCGACTACAATCCAGGCTCTACGCCGTCCGGCGACATGAAGTTCGTGATGTCGTTGGCTTGCATAAAGCTGAGGCTGTTGCCCAACGAAGCCTTCAATGCTGCCACCATCAACGGCGCTTACGCCATGGGACAGAGCAAGGACTACGGCAGCATAGCCAAGGGCAAGGTGGCCAACTTCTACATCACCAAGCCCATACCGTCACTCGACTTTATACCTTACGCCTACACCACACCCATCGTAAATAAGGTGGTATTAGGAGGAAAATTGCAAAGTATGTAAGAGAATTCTGCTCTTACAATTTTAGAAGTTAAAGGAGTTTTTACGACAAACTTCTTTAACTTCTTTATTTTTTTTCTACCCTTTCCCCGATTTTTTGAGTAACTTTGCACTACTAATTCATTCTTACGAATGCTACCAATGGACAGGAAAAAACATTTTGACACATTGTTCCACGCTTATTACGCGAAACTATTCTTCTATGCCAGCGGCATTGTCGGCAACGACGGTGATGCCGAAGACGTCGTGGAAGAGGTGTTCTGCGACCTTTGGACACATATTGACACGATGGAAGTGGGCGAGAGGATACAGGCTTTCCTCTATCGCGCCGTCTTCACCCGCTCTCTGAATATGCTCAAGCGTAATGCGTTGCGTCAGCAGCGTGTGGATGCTGTAAGGCAGATTGGCGATATGCGTGTGGAGCAGATCGAGTCTGCCCTTGCCGATCCTCATGAGAGCATGGAGAATGCCGAGATGCGACGCCAGATAGATGCCGCCATAAATGCCCTGCCCGAGAAGTGCCGAAGCGTCTTTCGTATGAGATACATAGAAGGCAAGAACAATGCCGAGATAGCCCAAGAGACCGGAACATCGCCACGAACCGTGGAGGCGCATATCCATAATGCCTTGAAATTTCTGAGAAAACGCCTCTGGAGTCTGACGTTGGGTAGGCATGACATAAGAAAGAACAGTCGCTACGCTGTAAAGAGTTTGCAGGTTTACGGCTGATTCCCGATATATTTATCACATAGTTATGTTATATTTGTTACAGTTTGCATGTCTGATATTCATGCTTTTCAGTGCATTCCTTATCGCTGTTTTGCGTCTTCACGTAAGATGGATAAACAAGCGATATGAGTATTCTCGTTGGATGTTATTCTCATCCTTGACATTGTTGGCAGTACATTTTTTTCTGCAGATGTGCTTTGGATTCAGAGCCTCACGCGAAGAAGTGGGGGCCGTCATCAACATATTGGTTTATCTTCCGAGTTTCACGCTTTTCGCAATGGCGATTTACAACATAGAGGCCACCCACACCAACCGCAGGAAGATGAACATGGTCTGTGCTGCCGTATATGCCGCCATGCTTGCCGTCTTTGGCACGGGCTACTATGTTACCGGCTCCTTGAATATGGGCGTATGGCTTTACGTGATGCTTGCCATCTTCTTCGGCAATATGCTCTACTGCATATACATGATAATAATAGAGATGAACAAGCGGAAGAAGCTCCTTGAGACGATGACAGCCACCGACATGCGCCCTTTCACGCGATATGCTCATGCCAGCCTTACGCTGCTCTTTATCACAGCCGCCATCATCCCGTTTGCCATCCTTTCCACCAAGTCGCTATATATAATAGGTCCCTTCGGACTCGTAGCCACGCTCTTCTTCATCGTCAATTTTGTGGCGCTCGGCTTCAATTATGTTCCAACTGAAGAACTGTTGGATAAGGAAAGAGGCAACAATCTGACCGCCGATGCTGTCAACGCTGAAAGCGAGGAAGAGTCTGTCAAGTGTGATGCTCAGCAGTATGCGCCTGAGACTGGCAGTGAGCAAACCTCCCAACAGCTCCCTGCCTCACGCATCGCCTTCATCCGATCTGCCCTCGACCATTGGTGTGACGACTTAGGCTATAAGGACTGCACAGTCAATATGCTGACATTGTCACATTTGCTCGGAATCAACAAAACCGAGCTGTCGCAATACTTCAGCCAGTGTCAGAACACCACCTTCCGAATCTGGCTTGGCGAGATACGCTTCAATGCTGCCAAGAAGATGATGATGGAAAATCCTGACTTCAGCAACGACATCATATCTTCTGAATGCGGTTTCTCTTCACGCTCTTATCTGTATAAGATATTTAAAGAAAAAGAGGGATGCACTCCTGTTGCATGGAGAGAAAAGCAGTAATGCAAATATCGCACAAACAGTAAATATCTGTTACAAAATAAAAATCTATTCTGGAGAATCCAAAAGCTGTTTTTATAGGTTTTTGCCTTCATTTCGCCACCCTTTCTTAACCATACAGCCTCTCTTACGCTCCGAAACATCCGCTTTTGGAGTGTAAGAGGGGCTTTATTGTATGACAACAGCGGCTATATTGCATTGCTAAAGTGGCTCTTTAGCAATGCAAAGAGGCTTGTTTTGCTCTGTTGTATATTGCACATTCTGCACGTAAACCGTATAATCTGTTGTGGGTTAATACGATATATGCTGCACATTCAAAACTCGAGAATTTCGCACCGAAGATTTCTTTGTGCGCCGGGCTCGCAGTATTGAGCGTTAGGAATGCAAATATCAGATACGTCAGAAACCGGAAAAACGTGTGTTTTGGTGTCTACTTCATAGGAAGTGGACACCTTTTTGGTACGAATTGGACAATTAGGCACATGAATCGGACAGTCTGTTTAAGTAAAAAAAAGTAAATTTGCCGAGTGAAAAGCTAAATCATAACTTATAATGTTAAAAGCTTAAATCATAACTTAAATAATAACTATAATTTAAAATCATCTTAAAATGAAAAGAAGAAGAGAGAAGCAACCTCCTCCATATTTGGACAGGCGGTTTGCAGGCAATTCTGTTTCTACGCGGCGTTCCATGCGAACGTCCGCGGGAAGATTCATGCAGTTCTTCCTTTGCGTCATGATGCTGATGGCGTTCTCAGTGCAGAAGGCATCGGCGTATAGCAGTTGGCAGGACAGCTGGATAAGTCAATGGTACGATCCGGTAAATGCTACGATTGTGCTCGACATCCGCGTTTATCAATCGTGGGGTGGATCAGGAGACGGCCATTGCGGATTCATCGGTGGCAGTGGTAATCTGACAATCAATGTGGCTGGATATGGTATTAAGATAAATGGTCCGGACAATACGTGGGACAAGCCGGGCGATCTCGGAAAATATGTCAGGAACGACAAGGGAGGAAAGCTCGATGAGAAGGTAGCCGTGCAATGGCTTGGTCCCAGAAAAGTAGACGGCGATAAGACTGCCTATTTCCTGAAGATTACCGTTCCGCTGACGCAGGACCGAATCGGTACTGACGTACCGATAAAATACAAGGGTACCTGGTGGCGCCGATGGGATGCGGCGGAAGATGAGAGCGTTGAATCCGATAGGAAAGTAGACACCAGATACGGCTGTACGCCGACTAAAATCACAAATGCCTATTATGGCGTAAGGGGGAATAAGCCGGGCTATATCATCGCATGGAAGAAAGACGGAACGGCAACAAAGAACTCCATTGACAAAAAGGGACATTTAAGACTCTGCTACTCAAACGGTGATCCCGTGCCAGACATCTCAACTGACAATCCGAGTCTTTATAGCAGTGGAGAGTTCTTTATCCCAGTGGAGAGTCTGAATCTTGACAATCCGTCTGAATACAAGATTATACAGCACTACGAGCCGACTTATAACAAAGATGTGGTTTACGAGATTTCAAGCTCAAACAACAAAACCCGCCCTGCCTATCCGCAGGTGAAGGAAATCAGCGCCAACTATGATCAGGTGACGCGCAAGGCGAAGGTGAACTGGAATCTCAGTGCGGCACCTACGCAGAACTGCATTGAGGACAATATGGTGCTCACCATCAAGAGTACGGATAAGGCTACAGATGCTGTGGAGACTATCGCTCAGAATATCAAGTATATGGCTGGTAAGACTGCATACAGCTATGAGTTTGATGTGCCTTTAGGCAAGAGCCTGGATTATGAATTCAGCGTAAGGCGTTCGCATACAGGCACTTCTGATGTGTGGAACAACGCTTTCAGCAAGCAGACCTCTCTCTCGGCTTCTGCAAAGCACTGCAATGTTACAGCAGGTTCTGTACATGCCGTGCTGGACGAAGAAAGCAAGACTGCCACTATCACTTGGAATACTGAAGGCGACATCTGGAGTTCGGGCACCAAAGCGGTGCTTACACGACTGAATGTCACGAACAACACTACCGACAACATCGAGCTGTCGAAGGAAGATTTCAAGAGAGGCAAGTATGTTGACAAAATGATAACGGTGTGCAACGAATATAGTTACCGCCTTACTGTTAAGCCTGCCGAGGCTTACGGCACGTTGACACCAGTGGAAGCTCCGGAGGCAATCATGCCCACAAGCATAGGCAATCTTGTTGCGTTTACAGCCGGCAAGGGCTACTACTCTGACCGCGTTGAACTGGCGTGGAGCAGCAAGGGCAACTTCGAGCGCTTCGTAATCAACCGCAAGGAGCATGGCGCTCCTGATACAGACTATAAGCAGATAGCCGTAACTGAGGGCAACGAGGCTCAGAACGACTATTACTATAACGACGTGAATGCCGTTCCAGGCGTGGTCTACGACTATCAAATCAAGGGTCAGGTGATGTGCTCTGGCAATCTGCTTGAGAGCGACGAGGTACTCACAGACGTTGGTTTCCGCACACCGACGGGCGACATCTACGGACGCGTGACGTTCGAGAGCGGACAGGCTGTGTCGGGCGCCAAGGTAAGTGCTGAGCCTACGGAAGGTTCGGGCGTTCCGGGCAAGTCATACGTGTTCACCGGTGCGTCTAATCTTACTGTTGACAACGACCTGCTTCTGAATGACGCCACGCAGGCAGTTACGCTTCAGGCATGGGTGAGAGCAGCCAAGGAAGGCACCATCATCGAGAAGCCGGGCATGTATAAGTTGGCGTATAACGGCAAGAAGATTGAGTTCACAGCTGGCAGCCAGACGCTGAAGACACCGAAGAAGCTCAGCGACTACGCTTCCTCCGCTCAGTTCGTGCATCTCTCAGCCGTGGCAAGCGCCACACACCTTATTATATATATAAACGGTAATGCTGTGGCAGAAGCCGAGCGTACGGCTCAGATTACGGGCAATAACAATAAGGTGGTGATGGGCGAAGGCTTCGAAGGAGCCATCGACGAGGTGCGTCTGTGGAACAAGGCGCTCACCGCCGATACCATCGCAAGCGACTACAACCGCTACCTCGTAGGTAATGAGGACGGTCTGCAGGCTTACTACACCTTCGACTATTCGGTTGACGATGCTTTCTACGACATCTCGTACAAGGGCACTAAGTACAACATGAACCATGGTGTGGCTACGGGTGTTACTATCAGTTCGAAAGACATACCTACATCTGCACAGCTCGGCTACAGCAGCTACACAGCTACAGACGGTTCTTATCAGATTCGTTCGCTGCCCTACACCGGCAACGGAACTACGTATATGATTGTGCCGACACTCGGCATACATCAGTTTGCATCGGCAAAGGAGCTGCGCCTCATCAACTCGCAGGCACAGAGCCACACCGTGAACTTCACGGACAAGTCGTCGTTCAAAATTTCGGGTAAGGTGATGTATAAGGGCGGCAACGTGCCCGTAGAGGGAGTGTCGTTCGCCGTGGACGGTGTCACCGTAATGGACGGCAAGAGCAACATCGTGAAGACCGACGCTCACGGACAGTTCACCATCAGCGTGCCCGTAGGACAGCACGAGGTGAAGGCAGTGCTCGCCAACCATACGTTTGAGAACGGCGGCAAGCTGACCAACAGCGACGGCACCGACCGCAACTATCAGGACGACGACAACGGATTCGAAATCTTTGACGTCACAACCGTACGTTACATCGGACGTGTAGCCGGCGGTACCAAGCAGGAGGCGTTCCCCGTGGGCCACTCGCTTTCGAAGAACAACCTCGCTGACGACATCCGCATCGAGCTTACATATCAGAACGATGCCTATAAGATGACGGCTGAGGCTCGCGAAACCACACTCAATCATGTTAAGGGCGTGTACGTAAGCAAGCAGCACCAGAACCGCGTGGCTTACGACGGCAACAAGATAACCATCTATCCTGACGCCGAGACGGGTGAGTTCTACGCCGACCTCATTCCTGAGAAGTATAAGATTAATGTAGTGGTGCCGGGCCATGACAACATCCCGGGCAGTGGCGAAGACCTCAACCTCAGCAACGAGTTTGCAAAGCAGAGCGAGGTGAATGCTTATGTCGACTCTATCTCTACGCAGGGCAAGTTTGTCAACTGCAGCGACACTGTATATTACAACAAGAAGCAGCAGTTCATCAAGCGCTACACTCCGTCAATCATCGTGAAGGAGAAGGTGAAGGGTAAGCTTCAGGACTTCTTCGGAAAGGAAGAACTCAGCATCTCTACACTCGATCAGACAAAGACCATAAAGGTGAAGACCTACGATCCTGACAATGCTGCACAGCCTTACACACTCGGCGTGCCTGTATACGAGCAGGGACAATACGTCACTTATCACATCACCACAGCGGAGGTGTACGAATATAAGGATAAGGACGGCAGACGTAAGGATGGCGTTAAGGAAGACATCGTGCCAACACCTGAGGCTAAACTGTCATTCAGTAGAGGCGACATTGCGTACGGAACGCAAGAAGACATCACTACTGACGAGAAGGGTGAGGCAGAATGGACATTCCAGGTGAACAATCCGGAAATGACCTCGGCTCTGCGCTCTGCCGCTATGGATATGACCTACAGCGAAAACAGCGAAAGCACATCTTCTACAACAATCAACTGGAAGGGTGGCTTTGACGGCAAGGGCAATACTAAGGCTATCGTAATTGGTGCAAAGACTTTAGGTTCGGACTTCGTTACGAACGGACCCGACAAGGTGCTCTTCGTGCTGCGCGACCCGCCGGGAAGCAATTCGTATGCTTATCTTGAGAAGGGCGTGACAGTTACTTCTACAAGTACGTATGAAGGTAATGTCACTAACGAGGGAGTATTGAACAACGAGGCAAAGGTTGGTGCCAAGGTTATCACCTTCACCGGTCTTGGTGCCGGAGTGGTGAACGAGAACGATGTGAAGAACGAATTCTCATTCGGCGCTTCTCACAGTGAGACAATCGGTGGTACTGACTCTGACACTAAGACGATGACCACTACCACACGCTTCGAGACAAGTAGCGACCCGCAGTATGTGGGAAGCGACGGCGACCTCTTCGTAGGCTATTCTACTAATATCGGCGTGGGCAAGACCGAAAACATCGCCGTTACTACACGTGAGATGTATCAGGCCAATCCTTCTGAATACGAACTGTTCGGCGATGTTACTCCCGAAAACAGCGAGTATCTGCTTGTGAAGACTACTGGTCTGGGACTTTCGCAGAAGTATGGCACTATGTTCACCTATCCGCAGGTACACATCGAGCAGGTGCTGTTGCCTAAACTTGAGGATGTACGCAACAAGTTGCTGCATCAGCAGGCTGAAGGTGTTGACTTCCAGGCTATGGCTAACAACACCAAACTCCCTGTTTACGTTTCGAAGTTGGCAGCTGACGATCCTAACTTCGGCAAGAGCAACAACGACAAGGTGTTTAAGGGTGCCAATGCCAACGATCCGCTCGACGGACCGAGTTACAAGATTTACGCTCCTGCAGGACAGCCGTTGAAGGAGGATACTATCATGTTCCTCAATCAGTCGATTGACAACTGGAAGATGCAGCTTCGCAATAACGAGGAACAGAAGGTGAAGGCAGAACTCATGCAGAACCATTCGTTCCAGGGCGGTGCTTCTTACGAATACTCTGAGGAGTATGAGGTTGGACGTTCGGAGACTCAACGCTTCTCTATCTTGATTGGCGCTCAGTTCACCAACAACTTCGGATGGACACTCAATGGCACCGGTATGGTGCTCACTGTAGACGAAAGCCTTACCACCGAACACGGCGGCGAGTTCTCTACTGAGGAGACGGCACGCCATTGCAAGGGTTATGTCCTTGCAGAGGAAGGCTCTGACTACATCTCTGTAGACGTATGCCGCGAGGCAGGATATAAGAATGGCGACCAGTACATCAAGTACAAGGATATGAAGGACGAGAAGGGACAGACCTTCTCAACATTCATCTTCAAGACTCGTGGCGGTGCTACGTCTTGTCCTTACGAGGGCGAATACAAGACCAAGTATTACGAACCGGGACAGCACGTCATCAATGAGGCTACCGTTCAGATGGAGGTGCCGGAGATAACCGTGGAGAAAGACTTCATCGAGAATGTTCCTTCTGGCAAGTCGGCTTACTTCACTCTCTATCTGCGCAACAACTCTGAGTCGCAGGACGACAACTGGTATAACCTCGTAATCGACGACAGCAGCAATCCTAACGGAGCACAGCTGCTCATCGACGGCGCACCGATCGGCAACGGCAGAGCATTGCTCGTGCCGGCAGGCGGAACGCTTACGAAGACGCTCGAGGTGCGCAAGGGTTCGGTGATGAACTATGACAATCTCCGACTGATGCTTCAGTCGCAGTGTCAGTGTGATCCCACTGATTTCCAGGGCGACATCTATGACGACGTGACGTTCAGCGTACACTTCACTCCTTCAGCCACAGACGTGAAACTGAAGAAGCCTACGGACAACTGGACGTACAACACCAAGTTGCCAACGGCAGAGGTAAACGGCGTGCAGAAGCATTACATGGACGTAGTGATTGACGGATTTGATGTCAACTATGACAACTTCCATCGCATCATGCTTCAGTATAAGCCGTCGTCGGGCAGCGACAACGACTGGACCACGCTCATGAGCTACTATAACGACAAGGCTCTCTATGATCAGGCACTGACCAACGGCATGAACGCCGAGATGATAAAGGCGGCAGACGCCGGTACCATCAAGTATCGCTGGTTCCTTGACGACCTGCAGAATCAGCGTTACGACCTGCGCACAGTGGGTACGAGCATGATCAACAATGAGGAGGTATTTAACTATTCTGACGTACACAGCGGCATCAAGGATATGTATAATCCGCGCCTCTTCGGTAGCGCACAGCCGGCGAACGGCGTGCTCACCGTTAACGACGAGGTGATGCTCACGTTCAACGAGCCGATAGCCGACGGACTGCTCACCGACAACAACTTCTCGGTAACGGGCATCCGCAACGGAGCACAGACTGACCATAGCGTAAGCGTACGCCTCGACGGTCAGAACGACGAACTCGTGTCTGAATTCCAGCGCAACTGGAGCGGCAAGAACCTCACCATCGAGATGTGGACACTTGCAGACAAGCCTCAGGACGCTGTGCTCTTCAGCCAGGGCAACGCCAACAGCTCCATCGAACTTGCAACCACAAGCGACAACCGCTTGAAGGTGAAGGTGGCTGACAAGACCATCGTCAGCGACAAGGCGTTCGACTATGAGCAGGGCACATGGGCACACGTGGCTCTCGTATATAACAATGAGGGCAACGTATCGGCTTACTATAACTACGAGCAGCTTATCAGCGCAGCTGAGGTGGGCGAGTATAATGGCGAGGGCGCTTATGTGTTTGGAGCCAGCGTGGACGGAAGCGGACACTTCGCAGGCAAGATGCACGGCGCACGCATCTGGGACAAGGTGCTGACACCGGCACGTCTGCAGACCAACTCGCTGACTATGCTCTCCGGAGCCGAAAGCAATCTCATCGCTTACTATCCGATGTCGGAGGCTAAGGGCAGCGTTCTTGCCGACAAGGCACATGGCGCTAACCTTGAGATGCGAGGCGGCGAATGGGCTAATCCCGAGGGACGTGCTGCTGCATTCAACGGTAAGGACCAGTATCTGAAGCTCTCTTCGGGCAGTTCATGTGTCGTAGACAACAGCATGGACTACACCATTGAGACATGGTTTAAGGCTGACGAGGCACAGCAGACAGCCACCATCATCTACAACGGACGTGGCGACGGTGAGGAAATGGGCGGTTCGCTCAATCTCTTCGCTCTCAATCTGGAGGAGGGCAGACTGGTATTCCATAACAATGGAGTGCGTGTGGCATGTGACGGCAGCTTCGCAGACAACGACTGGCACCACGTGGCAGTGGCTGTAAACCGCACAAGCGGACGCGGTCAGATTTATGTGGACGGCAAGCTCAACACTTACTTCGAGGCAGCTGACCTCGGTGGCATAGCAGCGGCTTACATCCATCTCGGCGCACGTGTATGGACACCGGCGGACAACCTACAGCAGGAGACTGCCGACAACTTCTTCAAGGGCGAGATTGACGAGGTGCGTGTATGGAATCTCTATAAGAGCGAGACGCTCGTGGAGAACGGCAACAGCAACCGACTCGACGGCACTGAGAAGGGACTCTTGGCTTACTATCCGTTTGAGACATACATCGAGTGGCAGGGCGTCAAGGAACTCCAGTTCTCTCTTATGGACCAGAAGCAGCAGGCTGACCCGACACAGAAGGTGCCTGACGCTGTGGCTGTAGGAGGCGACGTAGAGACCAAGGCTTCTGCTCCTGTCAAGGCAAAGGGACCTGAGAGCAAGCTTCTCTACGACTTCGTGGTAAACAACGACGCTCTCATCATCAACCTGAAGGAGCCTTACGAGCGCATCGAGAAGACCATCGTGAAGTTCACCGTTGACGGTGTACGCGACAAGAACGGCAACGAGATTCTCTCGCCGATAACATGGAGCGCATACATCGACCGCAACCAGCTGAAGTGGAGCGACAACGCTCTCACCGTAGTGAAGAAGCTCAACGAGGAGAAGACAATCAAGGTGAAGGCACTCAACAAGGGTGGCTCTATAGAACACTTCACCATCGAGAACCTTCCTTCATGGCTGGAGGCAGAACCCGCAAGCGGCACTATCGACCCCACTTCGTCTGCCGACATCGTTCTTACCATCGACCCGAGTCTGAACATCGGCACGTACGACGAGACTCTCTATCTGCGTGGCGACAACAACGTGGTGGAGGCTCTGCAGCTCACCGTCAAGGTGGAAGGCGAGAAACCTGAGTGGACGGTCAATCCGGCTGACTTCAAGTATAATATGTCTGTCTTCGGCAAGCTGTATATTAATAAGGTATACTCTTCCGACGACGAGGATATGCTCGCTGCGTTCAGCGGCGGAAAGTGCGTAGGCGTTTGCAATAACCGCTACTATAAGCAGAACGATATGTATTACGCCATGCTCACGGTATACTCTAACGATGTCAACAACTCCGACCTTGAGTTCCGCATCTGGGACGCAAGCACAGGACAGACTTACATCGCACAGAGCGAGAAGCCTATAAGCTTCGAGAACAACGCCGTAGTGGGCAGCCCGTCACAGCCAGTGCTGTTCACAGCTAAGGACTATCGAGTGCAGAACATCAGCCTGAACGAGGGATGGACGTGGATTTCCACAAACATCGCTTCTGACAAGCTCTCTGACCTCAACAAGCTTCTTGCCGACGGCAAGTGGACCTCTGACGACCAGGTGAAGAGCGAGCAGTATGGCTTCGCATCATGGACTAAGCGCAATGGATGGGTGGGACAGCTCACCGGCATTGACAACGACCAGATGTATCTCGTACACAGTTCAGCACCTCAGAACCTGCATATCTCAGGACCGGTGGTTGACCCGACATCACACAAGCTCACCATACGTGGAGCAAAGGAGGACGGCACACCGCGCTGGAACTACATCTCTTATCTGCCTTCAGACAACTTCACGCTCAAGGAGGCTCTCGCCGGCTACGACGCTAAGGAGGGCGACATCGTGAAGTCGCAGACACAGATGGCGATGTACAGCGGCAATTTAGGATGGATCGGTAGTCTTACATACATGGAGAACGGCAAGGGCTATATGCTCCAGCGCCAGTCGCAGGACGATGCCGTACTGCAGTATCCGTCGAAGACTTCCGTAGGACGCAAGGCTAAGGCTGCGATGGCAGCTGCCAAGAACGCTGACGACACAAATGCTTACTTCCCGTATTCAGCCAATATGACGGCTGTAGTGGAGGTGGAAGGCGTAAGTCTGCAGCAGGGCGACCGCCTCGTAAGCTACGTAGCAGGCGAACCTCGCGGTTATGCTGAGGCTATAGAGTTGCCCGACGGCAGAACCATCTTCATGCTCACCGTGGGTGGCGACAAGCCAGAGGCTGTGGACGTGACCATCGAACGCGGCGGCGACGTCATCGCCAAGGCACCGAGCGTCATCAGCTATGCTGCCAACAGCAATGTCGGCACCATCAACGAGCCGATGCACATCAGCTTCCTCGGCACAGAAGGCGGCCTCTATGTCTATCCGTCTCCGTTCCACTCGCAGCTTAAGATCCGTGCCAACGTGGACCGCAACGCCCAGACTGACGTCTTTGTCAGCGACATGAGCGGTAAGCGAGTCGTAGCATGGGACAACTGCAATGACAACGGCAACGTGGACATCACATGGAACGCCGGCAACACAGTTCCTTCGGGAGTTTATATCGTTAGCATCTCTGTAGACGGCAACGTATACTCTATGAAAGCTATCAAGAAGTAATATTAACAGAAAATCTATATGAAGTATATAAAGTATTCATTGATTGCCGCATTGTGTTTCCTTATGACACAATGCACGGAGGAAGGCGACAAGACTTATCCCCAGCAACCCGCTCCCCAGTGGAGCGTGGTGGCAGAGGATTTCGTCAGCGAAGTCCCGGCGTGGCAGGTGGCGGACAACGCCCCTGCCTCCGCCCCGGGGTGGAGAGCCGACTTCACTGGCAATGCCTCGGTGCCGTCGTGGACCGATCCTGACAAGAGCGTCTATCCGATGAGCATGACCGCCGTGGTGCGTCTCAGCCCCGTCCTCGAAACCCTTGCCGCCGACGGCGACATGATGGCAGCCTTCATTGGCGGCGAGTGTCGCGGTGTGGCTAAGAAGGTGATGAACGACGGCGTGCGCCTCTTCTTCCTTCACGTCAAGGCACCGTCCAGCGAGAGCGGCGATGTGGAGTTCCGCTATTACAGTGCAGCTGCGAAGCGCGTCTACGTTTCCGTGGCATCAGACGTAAAGTATGAGGTGGACAAGATTTACGGCACAGCCGAGAATCCTGCTTTCCCCGACTTCGAGCAGTCCGGTCCCTTCCCCGTACCAACCAAGGCATGGGTGAAGGTGGACAAGGCACAGCTGCCGTTCACAGTAGCCGCTGGCGATGAGCTTCAGGCTTTCGTCGGCGACGAGTGTCGCGGCATCAAGCACGTGGCAAGCGAGGCTGACATGACATATTGGTATGACGTCCTCGGTCGTGCAGAGGGCGAGCAGGTGACGTATCGCTATTACAGCGCAGAGAAGAAGCAGGTGTTCGTTTCCGAGCAGTCTTTCGTCATCGGCAAGCGCGGTTCGGTGGTTGGTTCTGAGGACCAGCCGCAGACCCTTACCTTCGTGCCGCAGGGCAGCATGACCGCTTACCTCACCCTTGACGCCGTTACAGGCAGCTATGCCGACAAGAGCGGCGACAAGCTGGCGGCGTTCATCGGCAATGTCTGCGCCGGCATGGGCGAAGTAGTGGGCGAGCAGGACGGCAGACCCGTATACAAGATGGTGATAAATGGTGTCAGCTCACAGTCAGCGGCTGTGGACATCCGCTATTACAGCCATCGCAACAACTATGTGTTCACGGCACCTGCATGCCTTCTGTTTGCCGACGGCAAGGTGGAGGCTTCGCCAGAGCAGCCCTTCACCGTACCTCTCGTTGTCGAAGGCAAGCATCCTCTCAAGATGACGGCTTGCGTGGCATTGCCCCAGAACATCGTCCGTCAGGCAACGGCGGATGACGTGATGGCTGCTTTCGTGGGCACTGAGTGTCGCGGCATGGCAAAGGCGGAGCAGACAGAGAACGGCGAGTATGTCTTCCGCATGGAGATAAACGGCAGCATGGGAGCAGAGGAAGCAGTTACGCTGAAGTATTATTCAGGCCGCAACAAGTACCTCTATCAGGCTGTCTCAGCCTTCACGTTTGCCAACGGCGAGAGCTATGGCACAGCGGGCGAGCCTCGCGTTCCTTCTTTCGTCATTGTTGAATAAGCTTAAAACACCTATCTGTATATTATGAATAAGAAAAAGATAATAAGCTTGGTGCTGGGTTGTATGTCATTGCTCCCGGCATCAGCACAGAACGGATGGTTTGTGGATGTGGGTGGAGGCGTGCAGACAATCTTCTCGAGAGATGCCAGCAAGCTGGATTTCGGCAAGCGCCTCACTCCGTCATACACCATTGGCGTGGGCAAGTGGATAACCCCCGCTTATGCCCTTCGCCTGCAGATCGGCGGGTATTCGCTTAACGGCATGTCCACACCGGAAGGACTCTATCTGCGCGACCCTCAGACCAACGGTTCCGTATATGGTCCTCACGACCCTGTAATAGATAATGTGACGGTCCGCCCTGACGGCACCTATCGTCATTATCTGCGTTATGTCAACGCTCATGCCGACTTCATGGTAAGCCTCTCGCGTCTGCTCTTCCGCAGTCAGGGCAGGTTTGACGTGCTTCCGGCTGTGGGTTTGGGTTATGCCCGTAGCTTCGCTTATCGCGGCACGGCGGGCACCAACTCGCTGACAGCCAACTTCTCCGTTACTGCCAAGTACCGTGTGATGAAGTGCATGGATGTCAACCTTGAGATTGGTTCGGCTCTCATGCCCGACCATTTCGACGGTCGCATCACGGGCAAGAAGTATGAGCCGACGTTGGGTGCAACGCTCGGACTCACTTATCGCTTCAATGCTTCCAAGCCTTGCGCCAAGAAGGAAAGCAGTCGTAAGCGCCGCCGTGAAGCCGTGGTCGACACGGTGTATATGGTGGAGAGGGTAGTGGAGCGTCCCGTCTTTAAGGACCGCATCGTGGAGAAACCGGTGGTGAAGAAGCAGGATACGTTCCGTCTCGCCTCCATCAGCTTTGCTTATGCCTCAGCCAAGCCGGCGAAGAAGCAGGACATCGTGTTTGAGAACATCGTCAATTATCTCAAGCAGAATCCTTCAGCCCGTATCCGTTTGGACGGTTATGCTGACAAGGCTACGGGTGGTGAGCGCACCAATCTGATGCTCTCCATCCGCCGCACCGACAGCGTACGAAACATCCTCATCGAGCGTTACGGCATCGCTCCGTCACGCATCGACGCACAGGGCATAGGCTCCAACGCCCAGCCATACGAGGAGAACAGTCTCAATAGAGTAGTGATAGTACCCCAGTTCGGGATAAGAAATAGTTCATAAAAAAGTTGGTAGTCTCATAAATA